>OKUD01000551.1_pt1 | contig 12193 bp, 10 predicted proteins | sample 1606601 | NCBI WGS metagenome assembly OKUD01 (sample SAMEA3882517, study PRJEB24775) | human gut metagenome | biome: human-associated habitat; feature: intestine environment; material: feces | place: Netherlands | collected 2009/2010
ACTACCAGTCGTCCAAAGAGTGAAATCCTACGACATTGCTTAAAGAAGAGCCGCGCAATAGTTGCATTTGCGCGGCTTTTTCATACATGACCATTACCGTTATGAAATTATTTTTTCTACATTTGCATCCGCTAAAAGGAAACAAAACCGCATCAGGCTGAAAAAAACATGAGGAATACATCACCCGCCGCACCTACCATCCGCTTCCGCCGCTGGAGCAGAAAAGCCTACGCTGCATTTGCCAGCATAGGGCGGTGTGTCACCATCGGTTGCCTGCGCAAAAGCGTGGCAGACAGCTCTCTGTCCAAACAGAAGACTGCGGGAACCGCCGGACATGCCGGATGCGGGGAAGAGAGTGCCTGGAAAGGGGAAACGGAAGGAAGAGAAACCGACACCGGCATTCCGCTGGGTAGCAGCAGCGCCCTGACAAGTATCCTCACGGAGCTGGGAACGAACCGGCACATTCTTTTTGAAACACAAGTCATCTGCCCCTGCGGGAATACGGGCGGACAAGACACATATAGCCTGAAACAAAAGAGAACAAGAGGTACGGATTACCGGAAGCCATGCAGCAGAATGACGAGCTGCACCGCCCCGGCAATCCGTACCTCTGTCTTTATCCATGAACATAACCCAAGAAAGATATGACCCTACAGAAATTAAAGGAACAAGTGCTGCGCGGCAGCCACATCAGTAAGGAAGAAGCCGAATGGCTGGCTGTGCAACCCGACAAGGAAGCGCTATACGAAGCTGCCCACGAGATAACCCGGGCCCGAGCCTCGGAGGAGTTCGACATGTGCTCCATCATTAATGCCAAGTCCGGACGATGCCCGGAAAACTGCAAGTGGTGTGCACAGTCGTCGCACTACAAAACCCAGGCAGACGTGTACGACCTGGTGGACAAAGAAGAATGCCTGCGGCATGCCCTGCATAATGAAGCCCAGGGCGTGGCACGTTTCTCGCTGGTGACCAGTGGACGGAAGCCCTCCTCCAGAAACATGGAGAAACTGTGCGAAGCCGCCCGGCACATGCGCCGGCACTCGTCCATCCAGTTGTGCGCATCACTGGGACTGCTCAACGAAGACGAAATGCGGGCACTGCACGACGCAGGCATCACCCGCTATCACTGCAACCTGGAGACAGCCCCCTCCTACTTTCCCCAACTGTGCAGCACGCACACGCAGGAAGACAAGCTGCGCACCTTGCAGGCAGCCCGCAACGCAGGCATGGACATTTGCAGCGGCGGCATCATCGGTATGGGCGAGACGATGGAACAGCGCATTGAGTTTGCTTTCACCCTGAAAGAGCTGGGGGTACAATCCATTCCCATCAACCTGCTCAGCCCCATTCCGGGCACTCCGCTGGAGAACCGCCCGCCGCTGACGGAAGAAGAGGTATTGGTGACCGTCGCCCTGTTCCGCTTTATCAACCCCACCGCCTACCTGCGCTTTGCCGGCGGACGCTCGCAACTGAGCAAGGATGCGGTGAAGAAGTCCTTATATATAGGTATCAACTCGGCTATCGTGGGCGACCTGCTGACGACGCTCGGCTCCAAAGTTTCCGATGACAAGAAACTGATAGAAGAAGCCGGATACGAGTTCTGCGGTTCGCAATTCGACCGCGAGCACCTGTGGCATCCATACACCTCGACCACCCATCCGCTGCCTGTATATAAGGTGAAGCAGGCGGACGGGGCAACGATTACGCTGGAAAGCGGGCAGACCCTGATAGAGGGAATGTCCTCCTGGTGGTGCGCCGTGCACGGTTACAATCATCCGGTACTGAACCGGGCAGCCACGGAGCAACTCGGCAAGATGTCGCACGTCATGTTCGGCGGACTGACGCACGACCCTGCCATCGAGCTGGGCAAACTGCTGTTGCCGCTGGTTCCGCCGTCCATGCAGAAGATATTCTATGCCGACTCCGGCTCGGTGGCTGTGGAAGTGGCCCTGAAAATGGCCGTGCAGTACTGGTATGCCAAAGGGCAAGGGGCTTCGTCGCAGAGTACCTCCGTCAAGAAGCAGAACTTCGTCACCATCCGCAGCGGCTATCACGGAGATACGTGGAATGCCATGTCGGTGTGCGATCCGGTGACGGGGATGCACTCGCTGTTCGGCTCGGCACTGCCCGTGCGGTACTTCGTTCCGCAACCCCGCTCGCGTTTCGACGGCGAATGGAATCCGGAAGATATCCGCCCGCTACAGGAAACCATCGAACAGCATGCCGACGAGCTGGCCGCCCTGATACTGGAACCCGTGGTGCAGGGTGCAGGCGGCATGTGGTTCTATCATCCGCAGTATCTGCGCGAAGCGGCAAAGCTATGCCGCGAACACGGTCTGCTGCTTATCTTCGATGAAATAGCGACGGGCTTCGGACGCACCGGAAAGCTGTTTGCCTGGGAACATGCCGGAGTAGAACCAGACATCATGTGCATAGGCAAGGCGCTGACCGGCGGCTACATGACGCTTTCCGCCGTACTGGCCACCAACGAAGTAGCGGACACCATCTCCAACCACGCCCCGGGTGCATTCATGCACGGACCCACGTTTATGGGAAACCCGCTGGCATGCGCCGTGGCATGCGCATCGGTACGCCTGCTCACGTCTCCCGAATACAACTGGCAGGAGAAGGTGGCGCGCATCGAAGCGCAGTTGAAGCAAGAGCTGGAACCCGCGCGCCAACTGCCGCAAGTGGCGGATGTGCGCGTACTCGGAGCCATCGGCGTGATAGAGACCAAACGTCCGGTGGATATGGCATGGATGCAACGGCGCTTCGTCGAGGAAGGTATCTGGGTGCGTCCGTTCGGCAAGCTGGTGTATCTGATGCCGCCCTTTATCATCAAACCGGAACAGCTCGGCACACTGACGAAGGGACTGATTAAGATTATAAAAGAGATAAGAGATTAAGGTTACAAAAGAAATAAGGGAACAATAAACTTCCTTATATTTCAAAAACAAGCATAGCCAATGAGCACTATATCGCACATGCAGCAAGAGCTGCAACTTCTTGAAGAGCACAGCAACCTGCGCCGCCTGCCCCGGATGGTACACGACGGCAGGGATATCATCGTGAACGGCAAACGCATGCTGAACCTCTCGTCCAACGACTACCTGGGGCTGGCATCCGACCGGGCCTTGCGCGAGGAATTCCTGCGCACGCTCACCCCCGACACGTTCCTGCCCACCTCTTCTTCTTCCCGGTTGCTGACGGGCAACTTCACCGTTTACGAAGAGTTGGAAGCCGAATTGGCACGCCTTTTCGGCACGGAAGCCGCACTGGTGTTCAACAGCGGGTATCATGCCAACACGGGCATCCTGCCCGCCGTAAGCGATGCACAGACGCTGATACTCGCCGACAAGCTCGTCCATGCCAGCCTGATTGACGGCATCCGCCTGTCTGCCGCCAAATGCATCCGCTACCGCCACAACGATTTGGCACAACTGGAACGACTGCTCAAAGAGCACCACTCCGCCTTTCGCCAAATCATCATCGTCACCGAAAGCATCTTCAGCATGGACGGCGACCAAGCCGACCTGCCCGCCTTGGCAGAACTGAAACGCCGGTACGGCAATGTGCTGCTCTACGTGGACGAGGCCCACGCTTTCGGCGTGCGCGGCAGGCAGGGACTCGGTTGCGCCGAGGAGTCCGGCTGCACCGGAGACATCGACTTCCTTGTCGGCACGTTCGGCAAGGCGGCAGCATCCGCAGGCGCTTACATCGTATGCCGGAAGGTGATACGGGAATACCTCGTCAACCGCATGCGCACACTTATCTTCACCACCGGACTGCCCCCCGTAAACATCGCTTGGACACTGTTTGTCGTGCGCCGGCTGGCAGACATGCGGGAACGGCGCGAGCATCTAGCACACATCAGCCGGACGCTTCGCGAAGCCCTGCAGGCACAAGGATACACCTGCCCCGGCGCCAGCCACATCGTCCCGATGATTATCGGGCAGAGTGCGGATGCCGTGCTGAAAGCAGAGGCCTTGCAACGGCACGGCTTTTACGCCCTGCCCGTGCGCCCGCCTACAGTGCCGGAAGGAACGTCGCGCATCCGTTTTTCGCTGACAGCCGATATCAGGCAAGAGGAAATAGAAGAACTGAAGAAAAGAACGGAGAACTTGAAATAACCCGAAAATACTTTAAGCAATGCCCGTAACAGACGGCATTGGAATATTAACCGAAATGCATCTTCATACAGAAGGGCATCTTCATCTAACAAAAAAGAACAATGAAACAAGTGTACATTATCAACGAGAACCATCCCCAGTTACTCCTTTTCTTTGCCGGTTGGGCAGCGGACGAAACCCCCTTCAAGCAGTACCGTCCCAAAGATATGGACTACATGATTTGCTACGACTACCGCACGCTGGACTTCGACTATTCCATCTTCGACCGTTACCGGCAAGTAAACGTGGTAGCCTGGTCCATGGGTGTGTGGATGGGCTCTCTCATACTGAGCCAAGTCTCCCGGGACAAGGTGTTCAGCCTGGCGTTCAACGGAACTACATACCCCATCGACAATCTGGAAGGTATCCCCGTGAACACCTTTCAGGCTACTCTCGACGGGCTTACCCCCGCAACGCTCCAGAAGTTCCTGCGCCGCATGTGCAAGGACAGCAACGCCTACAAGGCATTCATGGAAGTGACTCCCCGACGGGACTTCGACGAAATAAAGGAAGAACTGAGGCTCATTCTGGAGCGGTACTTCGATATGTTCGGAGACGCAAATAACAAAAGTTACGACGAGGAAAAGGAAGATAAGTATGAGGCAAACATCGAAAAGTATAACTACGAATACAACTACGCCTTCATCGGCAAGAACGACCGGATTTTCCCGCCCGAAAACATGGAGATGAACTTTTGCGACCTGATAGACTGCCATCCGGTCCTGACGGACAACGCACACTATGACGAGTCCATGTTCCGCTTTCTGCTGCAAGATATGTGGGAGATGACTGCCAGTGAATTCAGATATCATGTCAAAACCATAAATATTGAATGAAACGAAACAGAAAATGATTTGCAGTACCATTCAATCCATCGACAAAGCCCTCGTTGCAAGACGCTTTGCCCATGCACGGAATACGTACGGCCGAGAAGCTCTTGTGCAGCAGCAGGTGGCGGAGAAAATGCTGCGCCTGCTCACGAAACATGCCTGCCCGTCTGCTGCGGCACACAACGGCGAGGGCAATACGCGAAGTTTGTCAGGCAACGCCTCCCCCTTCCGCCATATCGTAGAGTTCGGATGCGGAACCGGGTGCTACTCCCGTTTGCTGCTGCACGCATTGCAACCGGAAACTCTGCTGCTCAACGACTTGTGTCCCGAAATGAGGGAGTGTATCTGCGATTTGTTGCCGACCGGTGAACCTCTGCCTCATAAACCTCTACTTTACGATGATAAAGTAGAACTCTACGGCGCTAAAGTGCCACTTGAGAAAGCTAAAGTGCCACTTTACGGAACCCCGCTTATATCCCCTGCCGTCAGCTTTTTGCCGTGTGATGCGGAAACTCTTGATTTCCCGCAAGGGACAGACCTGATAACGTCCTGCTCCACCCTGCAATGGTTTGCCGATACGGAACGGTTCTTCACCCGCTGCCACCACTTCCTATCGGACGGTGGCATTCTCGCATTCAGCACTTTCGGCAAGAGGAATATGCAGGAGATACATACCCTGACCGGACACGGACTGGAGTACTTCTCGCTCGAAGAACTGAAAGCCTTGCTGTCTTCCCGCTTCGAGATTCTTTATGCCGAAGAAGAGATTGTCTCCCTGCCATTCGGCACTCCGCTCGAAGTGTTGCAACACCTCAGACAAACCGGCGTTACCGGGACGGAAAAGAGAGTCTGGACACGCGGACGCCTGCAAAGTTTCTGCGAGGAATATATCCGGATGTACGGCAAGGACGACCGCAGTGTTTCGCTGACTTATCACCCGATTTATGTAATAGCGAGAAAAAGAGGAAGGACAAAGTAAGAAGCATAAGGGATGAAGTACAAAATATGAAGCATAAGGTACGAAATGTAAAGTATAAGGTATGAAGTATGAGGTATAAGAGATTTTAAAATAAAGGATGAGGAATACGGTAAACACATAGGTGATAAGAGGTATGAGCACCGATGTTTAATCAGTTAATTTACATAAAGATATAAAGAATTATGAAACCAAACATTTATTTCATCAGCGGCATTGATACAGATGCCGGAAAAAGCTATTGCACTGCCTGGTATGCCAAGCAGCTATCCCGGAACGGACAGCGTGTCATCACCCAGAAATTCATTCAAACCGGCAATACCGGACACTCCGAGGACATCGACCTGCACCGCCGCATCATGGGCACCGGCTATCTGCCTGAGGATAACGAGGGGCTTACAATGCCCGAAATCTTCTCCTATCCCTGCTCTCCCCATCTTGCGGCACGCATCGACAACCGTCCTATCGACTTCGACAAAATAGAGAACGCCACGCAGGAGCTTGCCCGCCGCTACGACACCGTACTCGTGGAAGGAGCCGGCGGACTGATGGTTCCCCTGACCGGAGAATATCTCACCATAGACTACATTGCCGATAAGAACTACCCCCTTATCTTCGTGACATCCGGCAAGCTGGGCAGCATCAATCACACCCTGCTAAGCCTTGAAGCCATCAGGCACCGGGGAATCACACTCGACACCGTATTGTACAACCTTTATCCCACGGTAGAGGACAAGACCATACAGAACGATACGATGCAATACATACGGGAGTATCTTTCCAGGCATTTCCCCGGAACGAAGTTTGAGGTTGTGCCGGAGATAAATAATCTGTATCAAACCATGTAATCTGTGACGAATTTCGTACCTTTGCACGTTATAAAACGTCATAGGACACATGGAAGCATTTACATTCGATACAACCGAGCAGATATTACTCGCAGCAACGGGAACTCTTTTTAAGCCCTTTATTACCTTTGCCTGTACAACCGCATCCACCTGCGCAGCCGTGCCGTGAAGCGCGGCAATGTACACTTCTCGCAGGAGCTTCCGCCGGTGTCGGTCATCATCTGCGCACGTGAAGAATGCGAAAACCTGCGGCGTAACCTGAAAGCTGTGCTGGAGCAGGATTATCCGCAATTTGAGGTTATCGTCATCAATGACGGAAACACGGACGAAAGCGAAGATTACCTCACTTTGCTGGAAGAGAAATACCCGCACCTCTACCACAGTTTTGTCCCCGACTCTTCCCGCTACATCAGCCGGAAGAAGCTTGCCGCCACCCTCGGCGTGAAAGCCAGCAAATACGACTGGCTCGTCTTTACCAAAGCCAACTGCTGCCCGCAAAGCAACCAATGGCTGCGGCTGCTGGCACGCAACTTCACCTCGCGTACGCAAGTTGTCTTGGGATATAGCGGCTATGAACGCGGCAAAGGCTGGCTACACAAGCGTGTGGCTTTCGACAATCTGTTCACTTCCATGCGCTACCTCGGCTTTGCGCTTGCCGGAAGCCCGTATATGGGCATCGGGCGTAACCTTGCCTACCGCAAGGAGTTGTTTTACGAACACAAAGGGTTCTCTGCACATCTCAACCTTCAGCGCGGCGATGACGACCTGTTCGTCAATCATGTAGCCACTGCCGAAAATACCCGCGTGGAAACCGATGCGGATGCCACCGTACGCATGCAACCCGTATTCCGCGCAAAAGACTGGCGGGAAGAGAAGATTGGTTACGCATCTACCGCCCGCCTCTATCACGGCATGCAACGCTGGCTTGCCGGACTGGAAACCACTACCCGCCTCGCGTTCCATGCCGCATGGATGGCTACGCTCGCAACAGCCATACTGCATTTCCACTGGCTGGCGGCAGGCATTGCATTCCTCGTCTGGATACTCCGGTTTATCCTACAAGCCATCATCGTCAACAAGACTGCCAAGGATTTGAACGACCGGCGCAGATACTACTGGTCGCTGTCCGTGTTCGATGTACTCCAGCCGCTGCAATCTCTCCGCTGGAAGCTCTACTGTCTGTTTAGAAAGAAAAGCGAATTCCTGAGAAAATAAATGAGAAATTACCCTACTCGTAGCGCATGGAATTTGCCGGATGAATCCGTGTAATGAGGTAGGACGGTCCTAACAGCATAGCGATTGAAGCCAGCAGCGTGCCGACATTCAGCAACAAGAAAAGCCAAAGATTGAAAGATACGGGAACGGTGTCCATATAATAGGTTTCCGGGTCGAGACGGAACAAGCCGAACCACTTCTGGATAAAATAGAAAGCCAGTCCTATTACATTGCCCCACAGCATTCCTTTTCCGATGAGGAATACCGCCAGCCAAAGAAACAGTTTGCGGATAGTGAGGTTGTTCGCTCCCAAAGATTTCAGAACGCCAATCATGGAGGTGCGCTCTATGATGATTATCAGCAGCCCCGAAACCATGGTAAACCCGGCAACGCCAATCATCAGAATAAGGATAACCCATATATTGACATCCAAGATGCCGAGCCATGCAAAAATCTGCGGGTTCAACTGCTCTACGTTGAGTACACAGTATTCTGCCCCGTAAGGGTCGGGATACCGGCCCACTTCATCGGCTATCCGGTAGGTGGTTTCTTCCAGTTTATCGTAGTCGTACAGCTCCAGCTCCACTCCGCTCACCTGGTCGGGATGCCACTTGTTCAGACGGTTCACCAGGCACAGGTCTGTAAGCAGGAACAGGTTGTCGTATTCGGAAAAGTTGGTCTGGTAAATGCCGACGATTGTCAGGCGGCGGGCACGCACATCGTCCTGTATATAATAGGTGTCTATCTTGTCGCCGAGCTTCAGCTTCAGTTTGTCGGCTATCGCCTTTGAAATGACCACACGGTTGGTAGAAGCCGAGTCGCTGAACTGCGGAAACTCTCCCTCTATCAGGTGACGGCGGAAGAAAGAACTGCCATACTCCGGCCCTATACCTTTCAATACCATGCCCTGAAAGGCATCGGACGTCTTTATCATACCCGGCTTGGTGGAATAGCGTTGCACGTGTTTCACACCGGAATTATCCGCAAGAGCGGCAAGCATACTGTCCGTCACGGCTATGGGGCGGGTTTCAAAAGAACGCGCTGCATCCGAATTGCTAATCTGGATATGCGAGCCGAAACCGATTATCTTATCGCGTACCTCGCTCTTGAAACCGATTATCACCGACACGGCAATAATCATCACCGACAACCCGATAGCAACACCAATAGTTGCTATCAGCACGGCAGGACGGGAAACTTGCTTTCCGACATCGGAACTGCGGTAAATACGCAGCGCTATGAAACGGGATAAATTCATCAGTAGTATTATATATCTTCTATTCCGTACGTCCCGGATAGGCTTCGAGCGCTTTGGAAAGCACAAACAGCGCACGGATCAAATCTTCCTTCTTCAAGACGTAAGCGATGCGCACTTCGTTGCGGCCGGAACCCGGAGTGGTATAAAAACCGGAAGCCGGAGCCATGAAAACGGTCTGCCCTTCGTACTGGAATTCGGAAAGACACCATGCGCAGAACTTGTCCGAATCGTCTACGGGCAGCTTGGCCACGGTATAGAACGCTCCCATCGGAATGGGCGAATATACGCCGGGGATACGGTTCAGACCGTCAATCAGGCATTTACGGCGTTCTACATACTCATCGTAGGTATCGCGCAGATAGTCTTCGCCGGCATCCAAAGACGCTTCGGCGGCAATCTGACCTATCAACGGCGGACTCAAACGCGCCTGGCAGAACTTCATAACGGCATCGCGTATCTCTTTGTTCTTCGTTATCAGCGCACCTATACGGATACCGCATTCGGAATAACGCTTGGAAACGGAATCAATCAGGACTACATTGTTCTCGATGCCTTCCAGATGGCAGGCGGAGATGTATGGAGAACCCGTATAGATGAACTCGCGATACACCTCGTCGGAGAAGAGGAAGAGGTCGTACTTCTTCACAAGGTCGCGTATCTGATTCATTTCACGGCGGGTATAAAGGTAGCCGGTAGGGTTGTGGTTACAAATCAGGATGGCACGCGTACGTTCGTTTATCAGCTCCTCGAACTTCTCCACCTTAGGCAGCGAGAATCCCTCTTCGATGGTCGTTGCAATCGTACGTATCCTGGCTCCGGCAGAGATGGCAAACGCCATGTAATTGGCATAAGCCGGTTCGGGCACGATAATCTCGTCACCCGGATTGAGGCATGCCATGAAAGAGAACAGCACCGCTTCCGAACCGCCGGATGTAATGATTATGTCATCCGCAGTGAGCTTGATGTTGTACTTATCGTAATACCCCACCAACTTCTCGCGATAGCTGCGATAACCGGCACTGGGACTGTACTCCAATACCTTACGGTCAATATTACGGATGGCGTCAATCGCGACTTGCGGCGTAGGCAGGTCGGGCTGTCCGATATTGAGGTGGAATACATGGATGCCCCGTTGCTTGGCTGCATCTGCCAAGGGAGCCAGCTTTCTGATAGGAGATGCGGGCATCTCCATCCCGCGAATAGAAATTGTTGGCATGAGTTTTTATATCATTTTATCATTTAAGTTGCAAATGTAGTGATTTATTTGATACCAAAGGGAAGCAAAGACATAAAAACTTTAAAAACCTTATCTATATTAAAAACACTATGTTATTTAAAAAGAATCTTGTACCTTTGAAATAGTAAACAAATGAGCAACCACAACCGTTTTATCTTAAACCAACTTTTAAAATAGTAAGTAACGCTATGGTCATCAACCTAATAACTTTTGCTTCACTGCTACATAAGCAAGCATCAGTCCGCAGTTCCCATGAAATAATCCTGAACGAACTGGAAAAATATTTCACCGTCAATTTCATAGATTACCAAGATATCAACAAGCTGTCTCCCGACGATTTCAGCATCCTGTTCATCGCCACCGGCGGAGTGGAACGGCTGGTTATCCAGCATTTCGAGGCTCTTCCCCGCCCTGCCATCATCCTGGCAGACGGTATGCAGAACTCGCTTGCCGCCGCCCTCGAAATATCTTCCTGGCTGCGCAGCCGGGGAATGAAAAGCGAAATCCTGCATGGCGAACTGTCCGAAATTATCAAACGCATTTTTGTACTGCACAGCAATTTCATGGCGCAACGCGGCCTCTACGGAATGCGTATCGGCGTGATAGGCACTCCGTCGAGCTGGCTCATTGCCAGCAACGTGGATTATCTGCTTGCCAAACGACGCTGGGGAGTGGAATACACAGACATCGCACTGGAACGCGTGTACGAATATTACAACCAAATCACGGATGATGAAGTAGGCGAAGCATGTGCCGGCCTTGCCGGAAAAGCGCTTGCCTGCCGGGAAGCATCGCCCGAAGATATGATAAAGGCAATGCGCCTGTATCGCGCCATCCGGAAGATTGTGGACGAAGACCGTTTAAGCGCACTCACCCTGAGTTGTTTCCGCCTGATAGAACAGACGGGCACTACCGGCTGCCTGGCGCTTTCCCTGCTGAATGACGAGGGCATCATTGCCGGATGCGAAGGCGATTTGCAGTCCGTCTTCACCATGCTCGCTGCCAAAGTGCTTACAGGCAAACCTGCTTTCATGGCCAATCCTTCCATGATTAATGCACGCACCAACGAAATCATACTGGCGCATTGCACCATCGGCATCGCACAGACAGAGCAGTTCATCATCCGCAACCACTTTGAAACGGAAAGCGGCATCGGCATACAGGGAATACTGCCTACCGGAGACGTGACAATCGTGAAATGCGGCGGAGAATGTCTGGACGAATATTACCTCGGCACGGGTACATTGACCGAAAACACCAACTACATCAATATGTGCCGCACGCAGGTACGTATCAAGATGAACGCCCCGGCGGAATATTTCCTGAGAAACCCGTTGGGTAACCATCACATCATGCTGCATGGCAACTACGAACTGATGCTCGACGAGTTCCTGCAATCCAACGGATGCAAAAGGATAGAATAAACTCTAAAACCGACCGGCAATCATATTACATCATCACTCATGCGGACTTCAAAGCGGGTTCCTCTGCCCGGCTTTGAAGTCACCGTAATGGTTCCGTGTATACGTTCCACAATTGTCTGGCAGATACTCAACCCTAAACCGGCCCCTTGCGTAAAGCTGTCCGCCTTATAGAAACGCTCGAAGATATGCTTCTGGTCTTCATCGGATATACCCGCTCCGGTATCTTCCACAAAGAC
>OKUD01000552.1_pt1 | contig 12169 bp, 23 predicted proteins | sample 1606601 | NCBI WGS metagenome assembly OKUD01 (sample SAMEA3882517, study PRJEB24775) | human gut metagenome | biome: human-associated habitat; feature: intestine environment; material: feces | place: Netherlands | collected 2009/2010
AAAATCGTGCCGGAGGCGGGGCAGCGGATAGCAGAAGTCGCCGCCGATTTTCGTCATGCCGGGTTTGGCCTTAAAGAACTTCATGCCCTCCACGATGACGCCGTAGGCTCCTGCCTCCGCGATGCGAGGGATGTTCTTCACAACGTCATGGAACACCTCGGGCATATACGGCTGGATGCGGACGATGGTGCGCTGCACTCTGGCCGATACCGTCTTGAGGATGGAGAGCCGCTCCTCGTAGCTGGGCGTCCCGCGTTCGAGGCGGTCGTACTTGCTGCACACCATGCTGATTTGCAGCACACAGTTGCACTGTGCCAACAGGTCGAGGTATTCCGGGTCCGCAACGAGGCGGCCCTTTGTGCTCACCACAAACGGGTATTTCGTCTCCGCCAGCAGCTTGAGGCACTCGTAGCTGGCGCGAATCTGCTTTTCGACCGGCTGGAACGGGTCGCTCATGCCGCCCCAGTGGATGGGGATGTTCCAGTCGCACCACTCCGTTTCGTTGCCGCGCTTGCCCTCGATAAAGGAGCGCAGGCCGTCTACGCTTTCGTCGCGCTCGATGTGGCTAATGTCGTTCTTCTTCTGTGCGAAGCAGTACCGGCAGCCGTGTGAGCATCCGCGATAGGTGTCGAAACGCACAGGCAGGTTACAGAGAATAATCTGGCTCCCGCATTTGCAGCCCATTAAATCTCACCTCTAATCTTCTGGACGATGACGGCAACAAGGTCCTCTTTGCCGTTGTCCTTTATGTACTCTTTCAGGACGTCGCGGTCCTCCGCGCTAAACTTGAGCGAGATGTTGAACGTCTCCTCGATGCTCTTGAGCTCGCTGTCGAGAAAGTCACCGTCTACGAGAGCGTCCACGTTGTTTTCGAGGGCCTCGATTTCGTACAGGTCGAATCCCGTCTCCGGGGCCGCGTCGCCGAGGCCGTCCAGCAGCTCCTTGAGCTTTACCTCGTCCCACTCGCCTGTCACTTTGTTCATGGCGATGTTGAGCTGCTTCTCTGCGGTCTCGTCGAGGTCAACAACAGATACGTCCGTCTCGGTGACGCCCTCGTTCATAAGCACGGTGAGACGCTGGTGGCCGGACACGACACGGTTCGTGCGCTTGTTCCAGATTACCGGGACTACAACGCCGAACCTGTCAATGTTCCTCTTGAGCTTCTCATACTCGTCATCGCCGGGCATAAGCTCCACGCGAGGGTTATACTCCGCGCGCTCCATGTCCGCGATTCTCTTTTTGATAATTTCCATCAGATAAGCCCCTTTGCCTTGTTCACGAGCAGCTGCGCCAGCTCAACCTTGCCTGCGGGGTTCTCGTCGATGTACTTGTCCATCGCCTCGTGAACCTCCTCGGGCAGGGTGAACGTCATGGTGTAGCTGTTCGGCTCGCTCTTTCCGGTGTCGGAGAAGTCCTCGTTCAGCAGGTCCTCGATGTGGTCGTATGTAACCTTGAGAGCATCGAGCTCCCAGTCATCAAAGCCGGTGAGGGCCATTTCGCCCTGCTCTTTCAGCTCGTCCAGAATCGCGGTGAGCTTCTCGTTGTCCCACCGGCCGGAAATTTTGTTGAGCGAAACATTGAGGATGCGCTCCTCCTGCTCGTTGAGCTGTACCTCGGTGTAGCCTTTCTGCACCAGCACCTTGAGCCTCTGGTGGCCGCCTACGATGTTGCCGGTGGTCCGGTTCCATACGATGGGCTCAACGTAGCCGAAGGTCTCGATGCTCCGGGCCAGCTTTTCGTACTGCTTGTCGCCCGGTGCGAGGTCTTTCCTCGGGTTGTAGTCCGCCGGATGGAGGTCACTCACCGGCAGAGTGATAATTTTCATCTGCCGTTCCTCCGTGACCCGTTTCGGGTCGCTCCTGCGCATAAAAAAGAGGAGCCGCCCTGCGCAAGGCGGCTCCCGTCAAATAGGAGAAAAAATTATGGGTTTAGGGGATTTCTTTTTGCTGTTGGTATTCTACATTTTGTAGTTTAGCACTCGTATAGTGCCTTGTCAATGCCGTGTTTTTGCCCCGAAACGGGTCGTCCGTCTCGTGCCGTCAGGCTTTCTTGATGCCGTCAATGCCGAAAATCAGGGCGGAGAGTGTAGCGCAAGCCGCGTCCACATCCTTGTAGACCGTCCGCTTGTCGATTTTTTCCCGCTCTGCTACGGCCGTCGGTGAGAGTGGCCGGTCTCTCAGATAGAGAGCTTCGATGACGCGGTAGTGCCTCTGCTCGCCCTCGTCTACGCTGTTTTCGCAGACGACCTTGTAGATTCCGAGCATCCTGTTCACATGGCGCATGATAAGCTGCGTCCGGGCTGCCGACTTCATAATGCTCTCGACCTTGAGGTTCTCCTCGAGCAGCTCGTCCAGTGCCTCCACGATTTCCTCGACGCTCTCCTCTCCGGTGGCCGCGCTGGCCGCGTCGTATACTGCGTGGGAGCAGTTGGCGTTGAGCACGGTATAGTTCCGCAGCAGGAGCTTGGTATTGCGGAATCTCCGGTCGCTTCGGCCGTCCCGGAACTTCTTGCGTTCCTGCTCCACGGCCTTGATGCTGGCCTCCGCTCCGAGGCGGGCAGCGTCCGTCACAGCGGCCTCGACGCTCTCCTGTATCTCTTTCCCTAAGATGGCCCGAACGGCAGCGACAGCCGCCTTTGCCGCCACCTCTGCGGCCATTATCACAATTTCCTGCTCAGTCATCGTGCTCCTCCTCTTTGTTTCCGTCCGGCAGTTCATCGAGTGTGGCCCGGGCGATTTTTGCAAAGCGTTCGCAAACTCCCGCCACTTCGAGCGCGGAGACGCCGCATTTCTTCATGGCCTCGTTGAGCTTGCTTGCGCTGTCCTCCGTGATGGGAACGCCCATAAATGTGAATATCGGGTTTTCCATGTTCTGCCGTTCCCTCCGTATTTCGTCCACCAGCACAAAGCGTTCCGGCGTCGTCCAGTCCATAAAGCGGTTAAATCTGTACACGGCCGCGCGCCACTCTTCCGTCTCAGGCTGCGTCCCGTAGGGCATCCCGCAAAACGCCGTGAGTACATCGCTCACATTGGAAAGCGGGTTGATGTCGTACATCGTCGGGATGCCACGCAGTAGGTCCGGGGTAAATCCCGGGCCAAACCGCACGGCGTACTCCTTGATATCCGCCTCCGTGACGTAGTTCCTGCCGTATCGCTGCTTCATGCTGCGCCAGACCGTCCACGGGATTCTGTATACCCGTAGCCCGTCGAATGTGGCAACGATGAAGCAGTGCGCGCCGAGGGCTGTGTAAGAATCGAGCTTTTTGACCTGCTCCGGCAGTACGCGGTCTTTGTTTAGCCTGCCCGTCCCGGTGCTCTTTGCCTCGAACATCACCGCGCGGCCTCCGAGCATGACGCCTTTGAAATCCGGTTCCGCCTTTTTGGTATACACCGCGCGGAACTGCCCCGACTTGTTCGGCTGGCTCACCGGTTTCATCGGCTCCGGCGTCTTGCTTATGTCGGCTCGGCCCGTCTCTGTCAAAAGAGCGCATGAGGCTTCTATCTGTTCTTCCAGTCTCCCGCCCTGCGCGCGGCTCCGCGCTCCCTGCAAGACCCGGAGCGGGTCCTTTACCGGGCCGCTCATTCGAGGTAGCCCTGCTCTCGGGCGAACTCTGCGATTTTGTAGGCGGTCGCGCTCTTGATGCCCTTGCACTCTCCGGCGTCGAGCTGCTCGAGGAGCTGCGGCAGGGTCTTGCCCGGAGCCGGGGTCGATGCGCGCTGGGCCTCAGCCTCGGAGTAGCCGGTGTTGTAGGCCTCCTCCCGGATGTGGTCGATGTGCTCCACGAGCTTGTCGTCGGTCATCTTGCGCAGCTTCACGGCGCGCTCATGTACATTCTTCTCCTCGCCGGTCATCCGGCAGTTCCTTTTCTTCACTGGGCTCCCTCTCTTTCCAGCCGCTTGCAGCGGCCATTCTCATAGGCCATGCACTTCTCGCCGATGCACTTGCCAAACCTGTCCTTGTAGCTCTCCGCCACTCGGTCCTGCGCTGTGCGCCAGTGCTCTCGCGTGAGCCTGCGCATGAACGGGCAGAATCTTGTTTCTTTACTCATGCGCCATCTCCTCCTCAAGCATCTTGCACCGGCCGTTGTTGTAGGCCATGCACTTCTTTTCCGAGCACCAGCCGAAACGCTCCGTTGTAATCTCGGTCCGGCTAATCCACGAGTAGCTCACTTCCCGTTTCGTGCTTTTCTTGTACGGGCAAAACATACCATCATCGCTCATTGTGCTGTCTCCTATAAAACATTCATGTGAAGCGGCTGCCCGGTGGCAAGCTGCCGATGGATAAACTCACGCTCGAGGCAGTTACTCACCATAACGAGGGCTCGCAGCTCTCCGGGGAGAATCTTGCTGTCGAGATAGAGCCGCTCAATTTCCGGCCCCCGCGCGTGGAGCTCCCGGATGGCCGCCTCCGCGTCCTCCCACTCGGTCAGGTCGTACAGCTCGCCGAGTGCCTTGTCGAACTCACTCTTTTCCGGCATTGTCCGCTCCTCCTCGCAACGCTCTCGCCGCCACGCTCATAAGATTTTTGAATGAGTGGACCGTCATCCCCATAACGCAATCTCCAACCCGAAAGCTGCAAGCGTTAGCACCGAGCGCGTCCAGCTCTTTAGCGATGTCCTCGTTCGTCGAGCCATCGAAATGAGGCGAGTGGGTTTTTTCGTGCTCCAAGCACTCCTCCTCGTCGTAAAACTCGAGGCGGCAATGTTCGCAGATGTATAAATCAACATTCTGGTGTATCATCTTTGCACCCCTCCTGCTTTGCTGCTTCTTTGTCCAGATTATCCTTGAGCCGGTCGAGCTTGTCCCATACGATTTTCGTAATGCTGACACTCTCGCGCCCTCTGAAAAATGCGAGCAACTGTACCAGCATAATGAAAACGTCGGCAATTTCCTCCTCTATGTTCGAGTACACTTCCTGCGGCTTCCGATTGAGCGGGTTGTCGTACTTGCGCTGGCACTCTTTGTACTTGCAGAGGGCTTTGGTGAGTTCCGACATCTCCTCCACAGCTTTGGTGAGCTGGGCGTCCTTGCCGTAGGTTTCGATAGCGCGGTCGATAGTCTGCAAGCCGCCCGGCATAATCTCCGGGATGCCTGCATCCTCGTAATGCTTGAGCTTGTCGCGCAGCGAGGCGAGAGCCCACGAGAGGGTGTAGTGCTCTGCAAGCAGACCCTCGATGGTCTCCGGGCCGTCGAACAGATGCTCGCACAGGGTCATGTCGAACTCCTCCGGCGTTCCCTCGGTGTCAATATCTGCGTTGTGCGCCTTGATAAGCTGCTTCATGTAGTCGTTGAGGCTGATGCTCCGGCTGGGCATCTGCACCCAACCGTCCTCGCCGCGCACAAACAGATTGAGAGCCTGCGAGTAATTCCCATCCGGGGTGTCGGTCGTCATTCTTCTCTGCGGAAACATAAATTTTGTCCTCCAATTTTCAAATTTGATGGTTAAAGATTGAAATGCGCTTGAATCATTTTCAAGTTTCGGGGTTAGATTTTGCTTTATCGGTTCTGCTGTTCCACCTTTGGATGTCGTCTGGCGTGTCGAGAAAAAACATCCCGAATCCCAAAATGCAATCAGGCGTTTCGGGATGCTTCCAATACGTAATGCCGATATTACTACTTATCGCTTCACCGGTTTCGGTATTGACGACCTCCCTTTTTTCTGCGATGCGGCACGGATTCGCTCCGCAAAACGGGCAGGGCAGGATTTCTACTTGTCTTTCTTTCATGTCTGTCCATCCTCTGTGTATTTATTGTCGTAGAACGTCCCGTCTTGCCCGATGGAAAACTCTTCATCTTCCCAGTATACGCCGCAACCGTTTTCACAGGCCGCTACGCTCTCGCTTAGTTCTCCGCTTCTGGATACATAGCGTTTCGGAACTTTTCCGTCTTTTCGGATTGTGTAGTCCCGTGCGTTCTGGTAAAATTCCGAATAAATAATTTTCCTCGGGCATCGGCCCCGAATGACTCCATTCACGTTTCATCCTCCTTTTTTGTTTTCTTCAACTGGCGGCCGCACTCCGGGCAGAAGTTCAGCGGCCGTCTTTTGTGAGTGTAGGTTGAGGCAAGCCCGCAGCCCTTTCTGAGGGTTCTCTCATAAAGGCAGACGTAATACTTTGTGTATAACTCTCTGCCGGTCTTTGGCCTGTGCTTCTTGCTCCACTCGTAATCTTCGCAAAATTGGCAGTTCATACGCTTTCCTCGATTACTTTGAGGTCATAGGTCGCGGAGTCTCTGGATTGCGTCCTCCGCGTAGACCATACGTTTTTCGCTCACGATAATTCCTCCGTATCGTCCTCAAGTCTGTCCCCGCAATAGGGGCAATACTTGAAATACCCGATAACGTGAGCACCGTACTCCCAGCCAAGACAATGATTGCAGCCATCGCAGAACACACCGTCTTTGGTTTCTGGTACATATCCACGGATGATGTGCGCCGTGGGCCGCAGCGTTTCCGGGTCAATGGTTGGAGCTGCCTGAATCAGCCCGAGCGGAACCGCGTGACACGCAGAGCCCTTCGGCCCGGTGATGTAGATAGCCTTTTCTTCTAGTTCGTTGGCGTCAACGAGCCTTTTTTCTGCCATCCGTGATAGCCTCCTTTACAAGATTTAGAGCGCGTTCTTTGAGTGGAACACGCTGGCAGAACCTCCGCTTTCCTGCCTGTCTTAGTCTTACGCTGACGACTTCGATTTCGTCACACTCGCGGTGTTTCTTCCGCCCTGCTTCGTGTCCGAGGTACTCTGCCTCTTTTTGGTCGTCTGCCATGACTGCGACGCCGAAGTAGCAGGTGGAGCTCTCTGTCCTGCCCTCAAGGAAAACATCATACCTCGGCATCCGGTTCCTCCTCGTATTGGTGGACATCGACGAAGATGGCTTTCTTCCACGGGAGCGCGTTGTACGCCGCCCGCGTCTCCTCCTCCGTCATGTTGTCCACGAGCTCCGGGTCATAGCGTTCACAGAGGACGTCGTTCATCTCTGAAATATCGTCCTCCCGGTAGTAGGTTCTCTCTCTGCCGACGACGAACTCCTGAACCGCGCTCTCTCCCCATGAGCCAAGCCAGCAGTAATACTCGTCGCCGCCGACCACATCCCCATCTACGCAGGGGATGACCGGGAGCTCCGGGTTTGCCTGCATGAGCTCGAGGAGCTGCATGAGCTTTCCGGGGCTCCACCCGGGTTGCTTTCTGCTCGGCGGCCTTGTGCCATACATAGGCCGAAACAACTATTACTGACAAGGCGACGGCCGCAAAGGAAAGCCAGTAAGTTAAGGTTTCCAGCAGGTCGTCAAGCTCTAAAAGAACCTCGTACATAGTCACCGCTCCTTTACCTGAATTTCTTCTTGAAACTGCGCACGATGGCTCGGTGCGTCCACCTACGGCAGTAGGGGTTTCGGACGCTCCCGTCGTACTCCTGCTTCATCTTCTGGTATGCCGCCTTGTTCTTCGCATACCGTTCGCAATGGTCGTGGCATCCCGGGTGTCTGTCCGGGCACTCTTTCGGGCAGATAGTCATAAGCCGAGCATAACGCTGGCCCGTTTCCGGGCGGCCGTCATAGTTTCGTCGTACTTCGCTGCGCTGTATACCGCGAGCGGAGCCACTGCCCGGGCTGCTCTGGCTCTCCTGAATATCTCCGAGTAGACAGCGGCCGTCTCGTAGACGCTGGGGCCTCTGCCCGGGGTCGAAAGCATCCCCTTACGGTCGTCGGTGTCAGTGACGCGGAGGTCCTCTTTGAGGGCGTCCTGTACGCATCTGCGCAGGCGGTCGAGGGCGAGGTCCTTGTCCTCTTTTTCCCACTCGAGGTACTGCTTGTAGTTGTTCATGGAGTTCTGCTTGAGGCGCGCCAGCCGGTCTCTCCCGTAGCCGAACGTCTCGTGACAGGTGGCCGCCATAACAAGCCACGCGATTTCTGCGCCCTGATTGCTCGCCATGCGGAGCTGCTCCTCCCGGCGTCCTCTCGGAGCTCGGTCAACCGGCAACCGGACCTCAAAATCACAGATGCCTTTGAGGTTCTCCCTCATGGCGTCCGTTGCGTTCTTGCTGCTGCCGTAGAGGATGGCCGTCTGGTATTTTTTCTCAAAAGCGTCCATCTCGTTACACGCTCGCAGGAGGCGGGACGCGCCAATGCCGTCGTCTTGGTGCATGGAGACGACGATGCACCACATAAAGAGCTGGGCGGAGCGGTCGCGCTGGTCCTCGCGCTCCTGCTGGATGTTGTGTGTAAGCACTTTCATCATCCAGCCCTCCTCACGTCGTATAGCAACGCTTGGCCGGGTCCCATGTGAGCTTCGGTATGCTCCGGCCGCAGACGCAGGAGAATTTCTGGTTTGTGATTTCTGCATCCTCGATGTTCGTCCGGCCGTAGCTCACTTTCTTGCAGGCCGGGCAGGTGAACTCGAACCGTGCCAGCGCGTCCAGCGGGATTTTCGCGCCACACTTCCGGCACTCGTTGGTCGTTTGCGGTTCGCGCAAGAACTGTACAAACTCGCTCTTGCATTTCGGGCAGCGCAGGAGCATGAGCCCCTTTGCGCCGACGGGCGTAAGCCAGCTTACCGGCTTCTTGGGGGGGGTCTTGTCCGCCGTGGAAACTACCGGGGCTGCCTGCTGCGGCTCGTTGGGGACGTTCTTTTCCGCCTCCGGCGCGCTGTCGCTGTCGTACAGTGTCGTGGTCTTGGCGATGGTCTCGAGCGTTTTGAGCGCGGTGTCGAGCTCTGTGGGGCTCTTACCGGTCAGCGTGACGCTGACATCCGGTTCCCCCTGAAACTTGAAAATTTCCATCGAGACTTCAAACTTCGTGCTTGTCATGTTTCTATTCCTCTCCAAAATGATATTTTGTTACCGCAATAGGAAACGGCTCAATTTCGCTCGCCCAAAGGCAGCTTCCTTTGCCGTTGAGCTGCTCCCAAATGTACGGAAAACCTCCGATGCCGTCAAAAAGACTGGCCATTGTGGCATCTCGCTCGTAAATCGCGCACAGCCGCTTGAGCACCCACTTCCAAGGTGGGATTGCGATGCTGTTACCGAGGGCTTTATACCGCGCTGCGTCGCTGCTCTCCGGGTGCTTTTTGCCCTTGCTATCAACCCAGCTACCGATATCGGTCCACCTATCCGGGTAACCTTGCAAGCGTTCACATTCAAGAGGTGTAAGGCGTCTAACGATGCCTGCGTAGCATACCTGCCTCGAGTTGGTTCTCCCTCCATCTCCCGGGTTTGTGAGCGCATACATCGTGTCAGTCATCGTCTCGCAATTTCTGCCGTCCTTCCTCCCGCGCTCCGTAAAGGCAATGGCCGTCTTTGCAAACACGATGTGCCTATCGGCTGCCGTCAGCGTCGGTGACGGGTCTCCGGGTTTTCCTACACCAAGACCATTACCGGCTCCGTCCTGATTTCGAGTTGCTCCGCCGCCTTGGAATCTTGTAGCTTTATCGTTTATAGGAATTGCATCAACAACGACTTCGCGTTCCACTCCGCTCCGCATCCCACAGCCCTTGTAGTAGCTCGCATCTAAAGTTCCTGCCACGTTAGCGTTTTTAGTGGTAATAAGCGACGCATCTAAAGCGGGGTTTCGATATTCAAGAGCGAAGTGGCTGCTGATTCTCTTTGCTAAAATCGTTCCGGATACCCCTTCGCTGACGTTGTAGCTTCTGCAATCCACTCCACTCGCAATCACTTGCAGTTTTGGCTCTCCGTTCCGTCGAGCTCGCTCCGTTCCTGCTCTGCCTGCATTTCCAAAGCCGCTTTCAGGAGAGCTGGGATTTCTTTCTGCCGTCGCTCGGCTCTCGTCAGGATTCCACGACACGCTTTCCCGCTCAAATAGTATTTCGGGTGCGGTTCTTCCTCCAAAATCTGCCACAAGCGAGATTCTCCGTCTCCGTTGTGGAAGAGGCTTATCGGGTGTTCCCCAAAACTGAGCGTCGAGAACTCTCCACGCAACGCTCCATCCGTCTCCCATGAGGCATCCGCTTGTGGGCCACCCTTTCGCAGGGACAGGAACAGGGGGGGGCTTTCGGTTCAGCGACGCGGACGGTTTCTTCGAGAACCGCCTCAAAGTCTCTGCCTTTGTTAGAGCTGAAGGCTCCGGGGACATTTTCCCAGACCATGTATCTTGGTCGAATAGCGTCATTTGTTTTTCCTCTTGCTGCATCTGCTTTTCGCATCTCCTTTACCAAGCGAATCTGCTCTATAAACAGTCCAGAGCGTTCGTCCTTTAGTCCGGCTTGTTTGCCCGCAACGCTCAAGCCCTGACACGGGCTGCCACCTATAACAACATCCACTGCCGGGACAACGTCGCCGGACAATTTTGTTATATCTCCGAGGTGCTTCATCAGACTTCAACCTCCCGCGCTACAGTTCCCAGTAGCTTGCAGCGTGTAAGCATCATCCTCTCGAGCGAGGACTGGTACTTCTGAACCAGCACCGCAGAGCCCTCAAAGCACCGTCCGGCGTACCGCCATGTGCTGCCCTGCCGCTTGAATGTCAGGTAGGTCGGCCGCCAGCGTCCATTGGCATCCTTTGCGGTGCTGATTTCTCCGCCCACCTGCAACAGGCCTGCGCGGTTTGTGCGTGGCGGCAAGACGTCAAGAAAGTAGCCAATCAGGTCTGCGTCTACCTCGTCGCCCGGTTCGAGATAGTCCTCTGCAGTCGGCAGGCCGCTCTCAAACCATTTCTCGAGCGTCTTGAGGCCGGTTCCTGCTGCCTCTGCGCGCAGCCTCTCGACCTCGTTAGCGATGAGCAACATCTGTGTGTCGCTCAAGAAAACGTCGCTGCCATCATCAAGGTGGAGATAAACAGCATTTGCTTCAAGGAACAACACCGGGAGGTCGAGATAGGTCGTTACCGCTCCGCTCCTGTCCACTATCGGGATGCAAATGCGCTCGCGGGCAGCTCGTCCTCCCCTGTGGTAAAGTATCCGGTCGAATGCGTACCTGCGGCAGTCGCATTTCTCGGTGCAATAATTGACCGCGTCGTCCGGCCACAGGCCGATAATCATAAGTCGCTTCATGACGTCCTCCTCAAACATAATCAGCGTACCGGGTGCTGATGCTCTGCACCCACTCTTTGTCCAGCTTGTCGAGGTAAGTGCTCCACGCCTCCTCGTAACTGTTCCACCACCATTTCCGGCTCTTGAGTGCAACAATAAGCTGCTGCCGAGGCTTCATAATGAACTTGATGTACGCCCGGTCGCCCATCGTGTAGGCGACGAGATTTTCGTCCTCGAAAAACTTCTGCCGGTTCAGCTTTGCGAGTTTGCCCTCTTTCCCGGCCGCGTAGAGCTTGGCGATGACGCTGTTCTTGCGCCAGCGGTATTTTTCATGGAGCTTCTCGTAATACTCCATGAAGAGCTCCGGGTCCTTGTTGGCGAGCTCACACAGGCTCGAGGTAGGATTAAGCGTCGGCCGCTCGATGCAGAATTTGATGTCATCGACCAGCCGCGCAATCTCCTTTGCGTCCTTGTCCTCGATGCGGCCCTGCCAGACTTGCTCCTGCAGGCCGTTGAACCACTCCACGAACTCAGAGGAAAGGCGGAGAATGGTGTCGCTGTGGTCCAGCTTCTTTGCGTTGTACCGCGCCGGTCCTGCGACGGCGACACTCACATGGGCTGCCTCGTGCCGGAGCTGCTCGCTCCACTTGGCATAAATCTGGTCCACGATTTTCTGCTTGCGGCTGTCCGGGATGTTCCAGCTCATAACTTTCTGGCAGTATACCTCGTACTCGTGTGCCGAAATGTCGCCGCGCTTGCCGCTCATGCTGTTGCTGTTCGCCTGATGAATGAGGCTCTTGTCCAGCTCTTTGATTTTCACTTCACTCATGGTCGGCCTCCTGCGGAGCCTGCACAAGCTCGTAATCAGAGACCTGCTGCTGGTCGAGCGGGGCCGTGTACTCGATGTAACCCCACGCGGGCCAGTCGATGTCCTTGCAGTACGTCCGGCCCTCCTCGAAGTTGACGATTGTGGTAATGCTCTCTCCGGGTTGTTTCGGGAACGGGATGCCGCCCACCATCAGCGGGCGGAGGGTGCTGTAATACCTGTAAGCCATAATTTTCTTTCTGCCTCCTGTAATTCAAATGCGAGCTCGTCAAGCTCTTTTTGGATGTCCTCTGCATCTTTGGCAAGCCTCCGCGCGCCCGGCACATCCTGTCTGCCGTTCGCTCTTGCCTCAACCCACATTTCGATATG
>OKUD01000619.1_pt1 | contig 11214 bp, 7 predicted proteins | sample 1606601 | NCBI WGS metagenome assembly OKUD01 (sample SAMEA3882517, study PRJEB24775) | human gut metagenome | biome: human-associated habitat; feature: intestine environment; material: feces | place: Netherlands | collected 2009/2010
CCCCACCATGGAAGAATTCTTCCTGTTTCAAAAAGGAGATGCAAGTATGACAGTTGGCAAGGAACAGATAACATGTAGCAGTGGAGACTTTATCAGCATACCTGCCAATACCCTGCATTCTTTAAAAGCAATTACGGACATTGAAATCATAACCATAGGTTGTGCTATTCATTGATATAAACATACATTATCAAAATTTACTATTAAAAAGAGATGGAAAATCATATTGTGATCATGGCGGGTGGCATCGGAAGCCGATTCTGGCCGATGAGTACACCTGAATATCCCAAACAGTTTATTGATGTAATGGGATGCGGCAAGTCACTGATACAACTTACCGTAGAGCGATTTGCACCGCTATGCCCAATGGAAAACTTTTGGGTAGTGACCAGCGAGAAATATACGGATATTGTAAAAGAACAGCTGCCCGATTTGCCCGAATGCAACATCCTGGCAGAACCGACTGCCCGCAATACGGCACCCTGCATTGCCTATGCCTGCTGGAAAATAAAGAAACAGCATCCGCAGGCAAATATCGTAGTAACTCCGTCGGACGCGCTGGTGATAAACACCGGTGAGTTTCAACGGGTAATGCGCTGTGCACTCGATTTTACCGCCACAAACAATTCCATTGTAACGATAGGCATCAAACCCAGCCGTCCGGAAACCGGATACGGATATATACAGGCTGCGGAACAGATTAACGGTACTGAAATATACAAAGTAGGCGCTTTCAAAGAAAAGCCGGATGTAGAAACTGCCAAAGAATACGTTGCCCACGGCAGCTACTTTTGGAATGCCGGCATTTTTGTGTGGAACGTAAATACCATAACCGATGCCATACGCAAGTTTACTCCGGACCTGGCTGCTATTATGGACGAAATGAGCCGGGATTTCTACACAGCACAAGAGGCTGGCACTGTAGAAAGACTCTTCCCCACCTGTGAAAAAATATCCATAGACTACGCTGTAATGGAGAAAGCGGAAAGCATCTATACACTGCCTGCCGAATTCGGCTGGAGTGATTTGGGCAGCTGGGGTTCGCTAAGAACCCTGCTGCCGCAGGACGAACACGGAAATGCAGGTGTGGGGAATGACATCAGCCTGCACAACTGCCACAACTGTATTGTGCACACTGCCGGAGAGAAACAAGTGGTAGTGGAAGGACTGGACGGCTATATCATTGCCGAACGGAACGGTGCACTGCTGGTATGTAGCTTGAAAGAAGAACAAAATATCAAACGTTTTACTTTAAAACATTAGTGATTATGAAACGAAATTCAACAATGTCCCTGTTCGCAGCTATGTTGTTGCTTACAGGAAGCGGCTGTATTTTAATGACCGGCTGCCAGAAAGATTATGACGGCCAAATCGAAATTCTTCGGAATCAGATTGAAAATGGCGATGTTAACGTTGACAATCTGCTGGAAAAAATCGAACTGATTGAAAAGCAGATTGTAACCTTGCAGGAAGCAGCCAAGGAACATGCCGAATTCAAGGAGAGCATCAGCAAGCTTATCAAAGACCTGGAGACTACGAAAAATGAGCTGGAAGGAAAGATTGCCGAGTTGCAGAAAGCAATGGAGGAGAATGACCAGAACATAAAGAACATGATTGAACAGGCAGTACAGGAATTCGACAAGAAATTACTGGAACTGTCCAAGGAAATCGATGCCGAGATTTCTGCCAAATACAATGAACTGGACGGACGTATCCGGAAGCTTGAAGAGCAATACCAATCCCTGCAGGAAAAGCAGAATGCAACCGAAAAGGCTATCAGTGACTTGAAAGAAGAAATAGCCAATTTGAAAGAATCGCAACTGGAAGAGAAGCAAAAGCTGGAAAATGCCCTGAAACAATTGGAAGAGCTGAACCAGAAACTGACCGATAACCTCGAAAGAATAGACAGTAAACTCGAAGAACTGGATAATGCGGCAAAGGAAAATGCACAGAATCTGGAACAACTGAGGGAAGATACCAAAAACGACATCCTGAATTTAAAGAATGAAGTGGATGGTAAAATCAATGAAATCGATACACAATTGGAAGGCATCTCCGATGCGGTAAGTGAACTGCAGGATACGGTTCGGAACCTGAACACCCGCTATGACGAGCTTGACAAGCGTATCAATAAGCTGATAGGCGATTATGATGCTCAAATAGAAAAAATTTGGGACGCCATAAAAGACATAAACAATGGTGGCGGCACTACAGACCCCGAATTGTCCAAACTGGTAGAACAACTCCAGAATGACTTGAAAGACCTGCAAGCCAAAGTGGAAGAGCTTAACGCCAAATATTTGTCCATAGAATCGCTGTACGGAAAGCTGGGTGAAAGAATGGGTAATGTGGAAAGCATCGTAAAAGACCATACGGCACGCATCAGTGCTCTGGAAAAACAATTGGATGCATTGGGAGTACGTGTAACTGATTTGGAAAAACAGGTTGAACAGATGAAACAAATCTATGACGATGCCATTGCCGACATAAAAAAACGTCTGAATTCGCTTGAAAACGGAAGCGTGCCCCCGGCAGACCTGAGCCAAATCAAACAGATGCTGAACGAACTGCAAGCTTACGTGAACAAGAACACGAATGACATTCTCCAACTCAAGGAGAATCAGGCACAGGAGTTTAGCAGACTGGAAAGTAAGATGAATGCAGGCTTCCTGGCACTGAATAATAATTATAATGCGTTGTCGGGACGTGTAGACGAGATTTATAAAAGACTGGAAGAGGCCCTTGCAGAATTGCCCGACCTGGGAAAACTGAAAGCCGATGTATTGAAGAATCAGAAAGATATTCTCGACTTACAGGAGAAGTATAATGAACTGAACGGTAAAATGGATAAGTTCGTCACGATTGAGGAAGTGGAGAACATGCTTGCCGACTACTACAACAAGAAAGAGATTGATGAAAAGTTCGCAATGGTATACGAACAACTGAACAATATCCCTAACAAAGATGAAATGGACAAGCTGATTGAAGAGGCAACCAAAGAAATCAAGGATCAGCTGGCTCTGATGCAGGGAGAAATCAACGAACTGAAAAACAAATGCACGGAACTGGAAGAGAAAGTTGACCGTTTGTTCAACCGCATCCAGAGTATGGTAATCATTCCACAATACAGCAGTAACGAGGAAGTGGAACTGAAGCCGCGTGAAGGCAACAAATATGAGCTGAATGTAAATGTGAAAATCAATCCGGCAGACGTGCTTAACGAAGTGACCGCTTTGGAAGGCTACTTCCACATTGACTCCAGAGAAGCTATTCCTACACGTGGAGCAGGTGATGCAGGACCGGCATTTACAGTAGAAAAAGTTGCTGTAAAAGATGCAGCCGAAGGCATATTCACCGTTACGGCTACTTGCGAACTGCCTACAGTGGATCCGGTGACTCACAAGATGCCGTTTACCGTAGCCGTTGAGTTTGAAAACAGCAACAATAACCGCTCTACAAGCTATAAGGGTGTGCGCTACGTGCCTGCCCAAAGCGAAGACCAGACTACATATGAGTTCAAATCGGGAACAGAAGTGGTACGCACCAAAGCAGACCTGGGACTGAGCGCATTTGCAGAAGAGGACATCTACAAACACGCTGTGCTGGGAGAAGTGAAGAATGTCGATACAAAAGTCATTCAAATTGTAGATAACCTGCCGGTATTTGCAACAGAAGTTTTAGGCTCCTCAACGGCAAACGAAAGCAACCAGAATATCCCGGTTGTTTACAGCTTGGGCATTATTTATGACGAAGCCGGAAAGCCGCAACCGGACCTGGCAAACTACATAAAGGTAGACATGCACAACGGAGCGCTTTCCATGGGTCTGACTCTGGATCCCTCGCGCGTAACCGATGACCTTACCGGCTACAAAGTGGTAATCGGACTGCAGGCACGCAAGGACGGAATCAACTATGGAGAACCTGCCTATATCTGCGTGGAGTTGCAAAAGAAATAACCGGTAATAACATTTAAAACAAAGCGTTTATGAAATCACTGAAATACATCATCGCCGGTTTCTGTCTGGCAGCTCTGCCGGGCATGGAAGCCATGGCACAAGAGGTGGTCAAAGTGGACGACCCCTGGAAGGACTATCCTGACAAAAAGACTTTGTACAAAGACTACTCACGGTGGAGCATCGGAGTGAACATCGGAATGCCGTTCTATGCAGGCGATTTCCGTTCCGTGAGCAGAGGTAACAACAACTGGGCAGGCTATATGTTCGGTTTGCAGGGAAGCTACCAGTTCAATCCGATTTTCGGAGCACGCCTCTCTGTGGACTACGGAAGCAACCGCGCCGGTTCGCAACGCTACGAGGACGACTTCGTACTGCTGCCCAACGGAAACACTTACTATAACGTGGACTTTCCGGAAGGCGGAAGCTACTACAAGGATTTGTATTCTTCGGTTCACTCATGGAACTTCGGGCTGAACGCAGAGGTAAACCTGCTGAACCTCTTCCGCCGCAGCGACGGTGACCGCCGCTGGGCTGTGGTGCTGGCACCGGGTATCTACCTGCAGAAGTTCTCGTCTACCGTCAAGAACCGCTCCAACGACGAACAGTTTGCCGACAAACTCGACAACAAGGTTAATCTCGGACTGGGAGGCGACCTTGCCGTACGTTACCGGATAAACCACAACTTCGACGTACAGTTGAAAGGAGGTATGATCTGGATTAACAATCAGGACTTCGACGGTATCAACTCCATCAATACCACCAAACACAACAGCATGGTTACGGCACAGGTTGGTCTGATATGGAAAGTAGGCAACAGCAAGGGACGCAAGAAAGACAACATCATGTACGCTCCGGGCTATCTGCCTATGTGGAAGCGCGCTACAAAGACCGTTACGAAAGTGGTGCACGATACTATCTACATCGAACAGAAAGTGCTTGAAAAATCTCCGGAAGTAGTGGTATGCAAAGGTTTCCCGAAAGACTTGCCCGCCGTATACTTTGAACGCGGAAAGTGGAAACTGGATACGGACAAGTATGCACGCGAACTCTTCACCATTGCCAAAACTCTGAAAGAGAATCCGGAAATACAGATTGACATCTGCGGCTATGCCGACCATACGGGCGGAGAAGCCATAAACAAAAAAGTGACGCTGAAACGTGCCGAAGCCTTGAAGAAGTTCCTCGTGAAGGTGGGTATAGAACCTGAAAGACTGCATACGTATGGTCTGGGCAAGGATATGACCATTGAAAAGGAACTGCGCTACACCGAAAAGGCACGCCGCGGCGAAGTGAAAGAAAAAGATAAAGAATAATCATACCTGATAAATTATGTTGGAAAAAGACGCTAAAATTTTTGTAGCAGGCCATCACGGACTGGTGGGTTCCGCCATCTGGAACAACCTGTTGCAAAGAGGATATACTAATCTGACAGGCCGCTCCCACAAGGAGCTGGACCTGTTGGATGGAGTTGCTGTAAAGAAATTCTTCGATGAAGAGAAACCCGATGCCGTGGTATTGGCTGCCGCCCACGTGGGCGGCATCATGGCCAATCTGCAATATAGGGCGGACTTCATCTACCGGAACTTACAGATACAGCAGAATGTGATTGGTGAAAGCTTCAGACACGGAGTGAAGAAGCTGCTCTTCCTGGGCAGTACCTGCATCTATCCGCGTGAAGCTCCGCAGCCGATGAAAGAGGAAGTGCTGCTGACATCGCCGTTGGAATATACCAACGAACCGTATGCCATTGCCAAGATTGCCGGACTGAAAATGTGCGAAAGCTTCAACCTGCAATACGGCACGAACTACATAGCGGTGATGCCTACCAACCTGTATGGACCCAACGATAACTTCCACCTGGAGAACAGCCATGTGCTGCCCGCCATGATACGTAAGATTTACCTTGCCAAATGCCTGAACGAAGGCAACTGGGATGCCGTACGCAAGGATATAGACCTGCGCCCGGTAGAGGGTGTGAACGGAAGCTGCACCGATGAGGAGATACTGGCAAAGCTGGCAAAATTCGGAATTACGCCGGAAGCCGTTACGCTGTGGGGCACGGGCAAGCCGCTGCGCGAATTCCTCTGGAGCGAAGAAATGGCGGATGCCAGCGTACATGTGTTGCTGAACGTGGACTTCAAGGATACGTATGCGGCAGGTTCGAAAGAGATACGCAACTGCCACATCAACGTGGGAACCGGAAAGGAACTCAGCATCAGGGAAGTGGCGGAAAAAATCATGGCGGAAATCGGCTTCAAGGGCGAACTGAGATGGGATGCAAGCAAACCGGACGGCACGCTGCGCAAGTTGACGGATGTAACCAAACTGCACAACCTGGGATGGCATCATAAGGTGGAGATAGACGAAGGTATACATCGGTTGTACGAATGGTACCTGAAAGGTATCTGCATCAATCACCGGACAGATTGAGAAAAGCCAGGAAAAAGATGATAAATTTATACATTTTTCATTTTTTTCTTGGCTATCAAATACATTTGACTTAATTTTGCCGGAGAAACATTCCTTATATTATCTGCCTGTCCGTAACAATCGCTTATGTGACAGGCAGTAGCGTAGCGTACTCTACGGCAAATATTCCTTATCATACATGTTGAGACTGAAAACTATTTCACTGCTGGGACACCCGGGTGAACTTGACACGTTGCCGGAAGGCAAACTGCTGATTAACACCATTAATGCACATTCTTACAATACCGCACGGAAAGACGCCGCTTTTGCCGAAGCGCTGCTGAAAGGCGATGCGCTGATTCCGGACGGAGCGAGTATCGTACTGGCATTCAAACTGCTGCGGCATGAAAAGATAGAGCGCATTGCCGGATGGGACCTGTTTCAGTACGAAATGAAAAAACTGAACGCGAAAGGCGGTACTTGCTTCTTCTTAGGTAGCAGTGAAGGTACTTTACAGAAAATAAAAGCCAAAGCCGCCGGGTTGTATCCCAATATCCGGATAGAAACCTATTCCCCACCCTATAAAGCGGAATTCTCCGAAGAGGATAACCGCCGGATGATAGAAGCGGTGAACCGTGTAACGCCCGATTTGCTATGGGTGGGAATGACTGCCCCCAAACAGGAAAAGTGGGCATACGCACATCTGAAAGAGCTGGATGTAAAAGGTCCGATCGGCACCATCGGCGCTGTGTTCGACTTTTTTGCAGGAAATATACAGCGTGCCCCCTTATGGTGGCAGGAACACAGTCTTGAATGGCTTTACCGGCTCATAAAGGAACCCAAGAGAATGTGGAAAAGATATATCATAGGCAATACCATCTTTCTGGGACACTTATTAAAAGAAAAAATATCAAATTAATTAATTTATACACAAAATGAAAAAAGTAGCATTAATCTCCGGTATCACCGGACAGGACGGTTCGTTCCTCGCAGAATTTTTGATTGACAAAGGTTATGAAGTTCACGGTATATTGCGCCGTTCATCTTCGTTCAATACCGGACGTATCGAACATCTGTACCTGGATGAATGGGTACGCGACATGAAGAAAGACCGCTTGGTGAACCTGCACTATGGAGATATGACGGACAGCAGCTCGCTCATCCGCATCATACAGCAGGTGCAGCCGGATGAAATTTATAATCTTGCCGCACAGAGCCACGTGAAAGTTTCGTTCGACGTACCCGAATATACGGCGGAAGCCGACGCGGTAGGTACACTGCGTATGCTGGAAGCCGTGCGCATTTTAGGCATGGAGAAGAAGACAAGAATTTATCAGGCATCTACTTCGGAGCTGTTCGGTAAGGTGCAGGAAGTGCCGCAGAAGGAGACGACTCCGTTCTATCCGCGCAGCCCGTATGGCGTAGCCAAACAGTATGGTTTCTGGATTACGAAGAACTACCGCGAAAGCTATGACATGTATGCCGTGAACGGTATCCTCTTTAACCATGAGAGCGAACGCCGCGGCGAGACTTTCGTTACACGCAAGATTACATTGGCTGCCGCACGCATTGCACAGGGATTCCAGGATAAGCTGTATCTGGGTAATCTGGATGCACGCCGCGACTGGGGATATGCCAAAGACTATGTGGAATGTATGTGGCTTATCCTGCAACACGATACGCCGGAAGACTTTGTGATTGCTACCGGAGAGATGCACACCGTACGCGAATTTGCCACACTTGCCTTTAAGGAAACCGGCATAGAACTGCGCTGGGAAGGCGAAGGCGTGAACGAGAAGGGTATTGACAGCCAAACCGGTAAGGTACTGGTAGAGGTGGATCCCAAATATTTCCGTCCTTCCGAAGTGGAACAGTTGCTGGGAGACCCTACCAAAGCCAAAACGTTACTGGGCTGGAATCCGCAGCAGACAAGCTTTGAGGAGTTGGTACACATCATGGCGGAACATGACATGAAGTTTGTACGGAAACTGCATTTGAGAAGCAAAGAAGAGTGAAACAGATAATTTAATTTTTCAGACAGAAGAACAAAAGAACATATATATATATGAGAAAATAAAAAAGAGTATAAACCGGATATGTTCTTTTGTTCTTCTGTCTGAAACCAATCCATTTTATAACAATGTTACACAAGAACGCAAAAATATACATCGCAGGGCATCGCGGACTGGTAGGCTCTGCTATCTGGAAAAACCTGCAAGAGAAAGGCTATACCAACCTCGTGGGCAGAACCCACAAAGAACTCGACCTGCTGGACGGTGTTGCTGTCCGCCGTTTCTTCGATGAGGAACAGCCGGAATACGTATTCCTTGCCGCTGCCTTCGTGGGCGGTATCATGGCAAACAGCATCTACCGTGCCGATTTCATCTACAAGAATCTCCAGATACAGCAGAATGTCATAGGCGAAAGTTTCCGCCACAATGTCAAGAAACTGCTCTTTCTGGGCAGCACCTGTATCTATCCGCGTGATGCCGAACAGCCGATGAAAGAAGACGTACTCCTCACCTCACCCCTGGAGTACACCAACGAACCGTACGCCATAGCCAAGATTGCCGGATTGAAAATGTGCGAAAGCTTCAACCTGCAATACGGCACGAACTACATTGCCGTCATGCCCACCAACCTCTACGGTCCCAACGACAACTTCGACCTGGAACGCAGCCACGTACTTCCTGCCATGATTCGCAAGATACATCTGGCCCACTGCCTGCAACAAGGCGACTGGGATGCTGTACGCCGTGACATGAACCTGCGTCCGGTAGAAGGAATCAATGGCAGCAACAGCAACGGAGAGATACTGAACATTCTTTCCAAATACGGCATCAGCGAAGAAGAAGTCCGGCTTTGGGGTACGGGAACTCCGTTGCGCGAATTCCTCTGGAGCGAGGAAATGGCGGATGCCAGCGTATTCGTCATGGAGCACGTAGACTTCAAAGACACCTGCCAACCCGGAGACAAGGACATCCGCAACTGCCACATCAACATCGGCACAGGTAAGGAAATCACTATCCGCCGGCTTGCCGAACTGATTGTCAACGTTGTGGGTTATCGCGGAAAGCTGACTTTCGACACTTCCAAACCCGATGGGACCATGCGCAAACTTACCGACCCGAGTAAGCTGCACGCATTGGGCTGGCATCATAAAATAGACATCGAAGAAGGTGTAGAGCGGATGTACCGCTGGTACCTGGATAACAATAAATAGGCTCAAAGGGGGAATTTGTATAAAATGCTTTTTCCCCCTAAAAGTTTGCATTCTCTACATAAACCCTTATATTTGCACAATTTTCAACTAAATGTGCAATATATAATGGAACAAAGTTTTATCGCCTATATAGAGAATAGTATAAAGGAAAACTGGGACCTGGATGCCCTGACCGATTATAAGGGAGCCACCCTGCAATACAAGGATGTAGCCCGCAAAATAGAAAAACTGCATATCATCTTTGAAGCGAGCGGCATCAGAAAAGGCGATAAAATCGCCGTCTGCGGACGTAACAGTTCGCATTGGGGAGTCACTTTCCTCGCTACCCTGACGTATGGTGCGGTCATCGTGCCCATTCTTCACGAATTCAAGGCGGACAATGTGCATAACATCGTCAACCACTCCGAGGCCAAGCTTCTTTTTGTAGGCGACCAGGTGTGGGAAAATCTCAACGAAAGCGCCATGCCGTTGCTCGAAGGTATCTTCATGATGACGGACTTCACCTTGCTGGTATCGCGCAACGAACGGGTTACTTACGCCCGCGATCACCTCAACGAGATATTCGGCAAGAAATTTCCCAAGAACTTCCGTAAGGAACACATCGACTATCACAAAGACCAACCCGAAGAGCTGGCGGTCATTAACTATACTTCCGGTACTACCAGTTACTCGAAAGGCGTAATGCTCCCCTATCGCAGCCTGTGGTCCAACACCCGATTCGCTTTCGAAGTACTGCCGCTGAAAGCCGGCGACAAACTGGTATGCATGCTGCCGATGGCTCATATGTACGGATTGGCATTCGAATTCCTGTACGAGTTCTCCGTAGGTTGCCACATCTACTACCTCACCCGTATGCCAAGTCCGAAGATTATCTTCCAGGCATTCGCCGACATAAAGCCGAACCTCATCGTAGCCGTACCGCTCATTATCGAGAAGATTATCAAGAAGAGCGTATTGCCCAAGCTGGAAACGCCTACCATGAAACTGTTGCTGAAAGTGCCTATCATTAACGACAAGATAAAAGCCACCGTACGCGAGCAAATGGTACAGGCATTCGGCGGCAATTTTGCCACAGTCATTGTCGGCGGTGCGGCATTCAATCAGGAAGTAGAACAGTTCCTGCGCATGATAGACTTCCCCTATACCGTGGGTTACGGTATGACAGAATGCGGCCCTATCATCTGTTACGAAGACTGGACGCGCTTCAAACCCGGTTCCTGCGGAAAAGCCGCTCCGCGCATGGAAGTGAAGATTCTTTCTCCCGATCCGGAGAATATCCCCGGCGAGATTGTCTGCCGCGGTCCCAACGTCATGCTGGGCTACTACAAGAATGAAGAGGCTACCGCCGAAGTTGTGGACAAAGACGGTTGGTTGCACACCGGCGACCTTGCCCTGATGGATGCCGAAGGCAATGTCACCATCAAAGGACGCAGCAAGAATATGCTCCTCGGTCCAAACGGGCAGAACATCTACCCCGAAGAAATAGAAGACAAGCTGAACAACCTGCCGTACGTAGCTGAAAGCATCATCGTACAACAGAACGAAAAGCTCGTGGGACTGGTATATCCCGACTTTGACGATGCCTTTGCCCACGGCCTCAACAACGACGATATAGAACGTGTCATG
>OKUD01000623.1_pt1 | contig 11166 bp, 10 predicted proteins | sample 1606601 | NCBI WGS metagenome assembly OKUD01 (sample SAMEA3882517, study PRJEB24775) | human gut metagenome | biome: human-associated habitat; feature: intestine environment; material: feces | place: Netherlands | collected 2009/2010
TAAAGCGCTCCTGTATCAACATAAATACAGTCAAGTGCCTTTGCAACTCTTTTTGCAATTGAGGATTTACCTGCTCCTGCAGGACCGTCCAAAGCGATTGCTATTGACATAAATTACATCCTTTCAATCAAATATATTATGTATAATCAAATCAGATATATGCACTGTTTTCTCCGGCAAGCCGTCCGGTACTCCATGCAATCTGGAGATTAAAACCGCCTGTGTAGGCGTCGCAGTCGATTACTTCACCTGCAAAATACAGGCCGCTTACAAGCTTGCTTTCCATGGTTTTCGGGTTGATTTCGGAAGTTTTTACACCGCCTGAGGTTATGATTGCCTCCTCAATCGGTCTGAAACCGCTGATTTCAACCGTAAAGCATTTGAGAATTTCACAAAGAGCGTGTCGCTCCTCTTTTGTAATTGAATTACACTTTTTGTCAAAGGGAACTCCCCAGCGTTTGAGAACGGGAACTATGATTTTTCTCGGCAAAAGCTTTGAAAATGCGTTTGAAACATCACGGTTTGAATTCTCTTTGAAATCATTCTGAATACGCCTGTCGAGGTGTTCAAAATTAAGTGCCGGCTTGAGGTCAATTTCCGCAATATAACGGTCGGGCTGAATATCACGGATGTGCGAGCTTGCCGATAAAATCATCGGACCGCTCATTCCGAAATGTGTAAAAAGCATTTCGCCGAAGTCGCTGTAAACAGTCTTTTTACTGTTCTTATCAACTATTCTGAGCGCAACATTTTTGAGGGCAAGTCCCTGCATATCCTTGCATTGTTTATCACCGGAGGTAAACGGCACGAGTGACGGTTTGAGCGGAACGATTGTGTGTCCTGCCTGTTTTGCAAGTGTATAGCCGTCACCTGTTGAGCCCGTAAGCGGATAGCTTTTACCGCCGCAACAGATAATTACGCTGTCGGCATAGTAGGTGTTTTCTTCGCATTTAACGCCTATAACGGCACCATCCTCAAGAATAAGAGCGTTTGCAGTATCACACACGATTTTACAACCCGATTCAACGGCATAATCATGCATTGTATCAACAACATCAACCGATTTGTCGGATGCGGGGAACACACGATTTCCCCTTTCGGTCTTTGTTTTAAGTCCTTTGGATTCAAAAAATTCGATTGTATCCTCGGGAGTAAATGCATTGATTGCAGAATAGAGAAATCTTCCGTTTACGGGAACATTATTGATAAAAGTCTGCACATCGCAGTTGTTGGCAAGGTTACACCTTCCTTTGCCCGTTATCATAATTTTCCTGCCGACACGCTTGTTCTTTTCGATTATCGTAACTGATGCACCATAGAGCGCCGCAGTTGCACCCGCCATAAGACCTGCCGCACCTGCTCCGATTACCACAACTTTTTTACTTATCATCATCTTCTATATTACCCATTATTTCTCTGTCACGGTTGGTGTAAACTCCGTCACGGTTCCACACAAGTTCAAGTCTGCGGAATGTGTCGGAAACCTCATCTTTCTTTTTAAGCACGGTTGCAACAATAAGAGCATTGATAAGACTTAACGGTGCAACGAGTGAGTCTACAATTGACGCCATATCGCTTCTTGCAATAAGCACGGAATCGGCACTCTGAACAAGAGGAGAAACCATACTGTCCGTGATTGCAATTGCGTGAGCGCCTCTTGAACGGGCAAAGTCCATTGCCTCAACCGACATTGAACTGTAACGGGGAAATGAAATACCGATCATAACATCTTTGTCGGTGATTCTGAAAATCTGTTCAAAGGTTTCGGTTTGACTGCCGCTTGTGATAACACGCACATTGTCAAAAATCATTTCAAAATAGTACGCAAGGAAGTTTGCGATTGCGGCTGTTGAACGCACACCGAATATGTAAATACGCTCTGCCTTGCAAATTTCATCAACTGCACGGGCAAAATCCTCATGAGATGTTTCTTCAATTGTTCTGCGGATTTTATCGATATCCTGATTAAGAACGCTGTCAAGCACATTGTCATTGCCGATACGGTTGGAGGTAACTTCAATACGCTGAACAGATGTGAGCTTGTTACGAATCATCTCCTGCATTGCTTTTTGAAGCTTAGGGTAGCCGTCATAGCCGAGCTCGCAAAACGAACAACCGTACTCTCGCTGACTCCAACAGTTTCACCAAGCTTTGATGCGGTCATAAATGCCGCCTTATCGTAATGCTCTTCAATAAAAAGAGCAATTCTTTTTTGTCCCTTTGAGAGGGAATTCATCATTAAATCTATTCTTGTGAGCAAATGAGTAATCATTTTTTTAATATCTCCCGTTATAAATAGTAAAAACAGACACACTGTCTTAACCAATTCATTTTAACACAAGAACTTGCAATTTACAATAAGATATAAATTAAATTATTGTAAATTTTACGAAATTATGAAATATGCGTCGGTTTATGTTGCAATAATAAATGTTGTATGGTAAAATTGTTTAACAGAAAGCAAATGACGGAGTTGATAAAAATGATAGCAGTTATTGATTACGGCGCAGGCAATATCCGCAGTGTTTACAAAGCGTTAAAGCATATCGGCTGTGAATGTGTGATTACAAGAGATAAAGACGAAATTATGAATGCAGACGGTGCTGTTTTGCCGGGTGTCGGTTCGTTTGGTGATACAATGGACACAATGAATTCATACGGCATTAAAGACACGGTTATTGAGTACATAAACAGTGAAAAACCGTTTTTAGGCATTTGTCTTGGACTTCAGCTCCTCTTTCCCGAAAGTGAAGAAAGTCCGAATGTAAAAGGTCTTTCGGTTTTTGACGGTACAATCACAAAGATTCCGTCAGGCGAAGGCTTAAAGATTCCGCACATTGGTTGGAACAGCCTTAAAATCAATGAAAAGAGCAGACTTTTCAAAGGCATCGAACAGAATGCATACGTTTATTTTGTTCACTCATATTTTTTGAACGCAAGCGACAGGAGCATTGTTTCGGCTCAGACGGAATATGGTGTTACGATTGACGCCGCTGTTGAAAAAGGCAATGTTTTTGCAACTCAGTTTCACCCCGAAAAAAGCGGCAAAACGGGACTTAAAATTCTCAGAAATTTTGCTGACATTGTAAAAGGCAGGGAGGAATAAATATGTACGCAAAAAGAATAATTCCATGTCTTGATGTAAAAAACGGCAGAGTTGTAAAAGGTATGAGTTTTGTAAATCTTGTTGACGCAGGCGATCCCGTTGAATCTGCAATGCAGTATGACAAACAGGGTGCTGACGAGCTTGTATTTCTCGACATTACCGCATCAAGCGATTCAAGAAACATCACCATTGACATGGTTGAAAAGGTTGCAAATTCAATTTTCATTCCGTTCACGGTCGGCGGCGGTATCAGAAGCGTTGAAGATTTCAATGTTCTGCTCAGAGCCGGCGCAGACAAGGTGTCCGTAAATTCAGCCGCTGTTCATCGTCCCGAACTCATCAGCGAGGCGGCATATAAATTCGGCAGTCAGTGCGTTGTCGCCGCTATAGATGCCAAAAGAAACGGCGACAGCTGGGAAGTTTATGTGAACGGCGGAAGAACTCCTGTCGGTATGGATGCAATTGAATGGGCTGTAAAATGCGAAAAACTCGGTGCGGGAGAAATTCTCCTTACAAGCATGGACGAGGACGGTCAGAAAAAAGGCTATGACATTGCACTTACAAGGGCAGTTTCCGAAAAGGTGAACATTCCCGTAATTGCAAGCGGCGGTGCGGGCACACTTGAGCATTTTTATGATGCTTTTACAGAAGGCAAGGCTGACGCAGTTCTTGCGGCATCACTTTTTCACTTTGGTGAAATTCCGATTCCCGAACTTAAAAAATATCTCAACAAAAAAGGAATTCCCGTAAGGCTTTAATTTACATACAAGGTTTATACAAAAGGCGGTTATGCAGAATATGCACAACCGCCTTAAAAGTTTTTAAGATTAGATTTTATCGTTTAAGCAAGATTAACTATGATTTTCTGAATCAATGTTGCATCTGTAATCTCAATAATGCCGTTACCGTTTACATCGGCAATCTTCATTGTTTCTGCGTCAAAATCTTCAAGCTTTACGATGTATTTCTGAACAAGTGTTGCATCAGCAACAGTTACACTGCCGTCACGGTTAACATCGCCCTTGAGAGTTTCATCCGATGAAGAAGAACCTACAACGAATGTCTTTGTTGACTCTGCCTTGTTGCCGTTTGCATCAACTGCAACCACACCGATTGAATATGTGCCGTCAGCCGACGGAGTCCATACACATGAATCTGTGTTTGAGTTCTGAACTGTTTCACCGTTAACTGTGAATGAATAAGTTACATCACCTGTAGCGTGATAGCTTTCTGCCAAAAGGGTGACAGGTGTGCCTGCACTCTGTCCCGAATTGAGGTTTGCACCGAAGTTAACTTCAAACGGAGCTTCGTTTACTTCTGTGTCGGGAAGAAGCGCACCGATTCTTGCAAGCGGAACTGTGATATTGTCAATATCTTCTTTCTCGTGTGAGGTTGAAGGATCGTAGCTGTACTCAAGATTTGCCTGATCAAGCATTGAGGGATCATGCGGAAGTGTATCCATACCCGATGTGCCGTATGTGAGAATCTGCATTGCACCGATACCCTGTGTTTCAATGTAGCTGCGGTCAATACCTAAAGTATTGAGCGGAACTGCAACTTCGTAAACATAGCCGTATGAGTTCTTGTAACCTTCATCGAAGAAGTCAACCCAGTTTGAGTTCATATCGAGGTTATCTCCTAATACTCTTGAACCCTTTGGAGCGTTGATACCGAAGAGTGATGTACTCTTTGTTCCGTTAGCGTATTTGATTTTAAATCCGTTTTTATTGTCCTGAGCCTGAAAGCTTGTTACACCGATTGGAATTCTTGTGTCATAGTTGAACATATATGTTCCGTCTGTGTCCTGAGTATCCGCCTTGAAGATTGAAGCACCGCCGTTTGAGTTGTTGGAGTCAAATGCAACAAGTGTGTCTATATGAGTTGTAAAGCCTGTGCCTCCGTCTTTTGCAGTGCCGTTTGTGCAACCCCATACGAACGGATTGGTATACACAGAACCGTCCTTGTTTGTACCTACTGCCTTGCCTGTTGCCTGCTTTGCAGGGTCAATTGACAGAGCAAGATACATAGGAATACTGTTTCTCCAAGGACGAGCCTCATTTGATGCGGCAAAGTTGTCCTCGGGAGAAGTTATGTATGTTGTGTTAGCCAGTTCAATCAGGAAATAAAGATTATCGTCGTCCCATGCACTGTAGAGAGCATAAGCATCCCACGGCTGTTCATGCATTGAAGAAGGCATATAAACTCGGGGATCATCGTTTGCAACACCCTGAGCAATAATCATTGAGCTGTCCCAGTCGCTTAAATCACCGTCAACAGAGATTGTCTTATGCTTGCCGAGCTGCATTTCAGGGTTTGTGCCGTAATAGCCGCCCTCAGGCTCTGTTGTGTGGCCGTCTGATTTAGCGGAGAAAGTTGTCTTTGACGCTGTAAAAGTCTTTTTGAAGGTATATGTCTGCTCCGTTTCAACCCCGTCTGCACCTGTTGCATAAAGTGTAAGCGTAACTTTTGAATTGCCGATTTTGCCCTCACCGACTTTTACCGAATCACCGTTTACAAACTCTTTCTTAGCTGAACCGTCAACTGAGTAATAGCCCTTGTCGGCATTCTTTAACGCAAGCTTTACATCAAGTGATTCTGTTGAAAAAGACGTATTGTTTGCTGTAAGTGTGTAACCGTAAGCGTGATCATCAGGCTTGCCGTAATCAATCCACTGCTTTTCGGCTGTGAGCATTTTGCATTCGCCGGCTTTGAGTGAAAGACCTGCTGCCTCAGGATACTGCTCCTTGCCGTAGCCTTTTTCAAGACCGTTGTTGAAGATGATTTTTTCCGATTTAAAAGAAGACGCAAAGCTTGCCTTATAAAGACCGCTGTCCTCTTTTGTCATAAGCTCTCCCGGCCATTCGGCATTTTCCTTTGTGCCGTATGCGTAAACATAAACATCCTTCCATCCGTACTTTGAGTTGTCAAAGTACACCTCTGAACCTGACGATGTTGCTGCCGAAACACCACCTGCCGACACGACAAGTGCTGAAAGCACCATGAGTGCGGCAAGAATAATGCTCGTGATTTTTCTTGTTCTTTTCATTTTGATTCCTCCATTTCATAATTGTGGGCAATGTGATTGCTTTTATTATAGCATTTTGCACTTGTTTTTTCAATTCATTATCACATTTTTGTTTCTTTGTACAAGTTATTGTGCAGAGTTTTGTAGACTTAATTAAATAAAGCTTATTTTTGACTATGTCGCAACATATTTTAACCATAAAAAATCCGCTGACATAAACTGTCAGCGGATTTAATGTTTTGCAAAAACAATATTTAAATAATCAGTTTTCTTTTCTGTAGAAAGGTTCAACACCCTTTACTGCATTTTTTGCAAAATCCATTGAATACGGCATCATTGAAAGCTGGATTTCATCGTCAAGGAACGGATTTGCAACCTTGCTGATTGCATCGAATGTGCTTTCCATATCACCGAAGAAATCAACCACAATGAAGTAGCTCTTTTGACCGTTCTGCTCAATCAAGCGAAGATATGCGGCATTTACTGTCGGCTCTGTGCTGAAATGATTAATAAGAGCAGCCATAAGATCAATCGGATATTCTTTAGGCTCGCCGAGACTGATTGGTGAACCCGGTTCGATTGTCTGATTTTTGAGTTTCATATAGTCCTTCTGCTGTTTGAAAGAATGAACCATCTGTTTCGGGAATGTTACGCTCTTTCCGAAAGGATTGATTACAAAGCCCTTTACATCAGCCTGAGGATCCATTACCATCTGGGCAATGCTGTCAAAATCTGTAACAACCTTCTGTGCATTTTGAGTGTCTTTCCACTTGAAAAGTTCGTCTGTGTCCGTAAATACACCGAAAAACTTTTCTTTGTTGCCGTTTTCAAGAAGTCTGAACTGAACCTGGGTTGACTGCTGCATAACAGTCTGACCGTTGGTTGTCTTAGCCTCTGTCTTTGGTGTTACCTTTGCAGGGAGAATGAATTTTGCCTTCATAACCTCATCAATCATCTTGTTGATGTTTTCGGTTGTGTTGTCATCCTGCATCTTTTCAATAGCGGCTACGAGGTCTGGATTCTTGATTTCCTCTGCCGGCACTTTGCTTCCTTCCATTTTTGCGCCTTTAAGTTCGCTCATGCTTTGTTACCTCCGTTATTCTGCTGTATAATTTTTGTCGGGAAATACTGCAAATCGTCGGACACTTCACCGTCAAAGAAAATAATATTCGGTGAATTCAAATCTCTTTTGATTATGCAGTCGTAAGTTCCGTCTTTTTCTTTTTGTTTCTGCACCGATGTGTGGTTTTGCATTACAGACATCGGTGCAAGCGTAGCATAAAATTCATCTTTTACATATAAGTGAATTCAAGTCTTTCGTAAGTTTTGACGCCTTCGGCATTTTCCGCACGAAGCTCAAGCTTTGAAACATCGCTGTCACCGTGCTTGATTGTTACTTTGTCACCGTCTTTGTACGAAACAGCCTTTCCGCCGTCAAGGGAATATGTGGCATTATCTGTGTTTGAACAGGTGAGAGTTACCTCGTATGTATCATCGCTGTGTGTAAACTCTGTTTTTGAGTCAACACCAACACTTGCAGGTCTTGCATATTCAGTGTATCCCTCATTATAAAGAACTACAACTGAATTTTCAGGGATATCCGTATCACAGGTAATCTTACCGTTTTTAACAGTATATTCGGTTTTGCGGTCAACACGGTCAACATATGTTCCGTCAGCAAGATTTGTTTCAAAATCAACCTTGAGAGCATCGTTTGTATTGACAATTACAGCTCCCTTTGTACCTCTTTCAATCATAAGAGCAGTTGAGTCAAGGTTAGGATTAACGAGATTTTCGTCTTCACCTTTCATTGCTGTTCTGAAGAAATTCACTGCGGAAACACGGTTGTCCTTATACATATCGTCACCCTGCGTGCCGATTCGGTTCATGCCCCATGAATTGTCGATTGAACTGTTATACGGACGGTCAAAGAAGAGCGGTGTTCCGTCTTTTCTTGCCGTGATTATTGCCCAACCGAGGACAACCTGTTCACTGTCGATATTGTTGTATGTGCAGTCATTGATGTAGTTATCGTGGGATTCAACCCATGTTACGATATTCGGGTCTGCATTGCCAATCCAATAATCAGACACAACCGCCGTATCGATATTGCCGCTTGCAATTCCCGAACGAATTTTACTGCCGTAGGTGCTTGATGTGGTTCTGCCGATTTCTTTTATATAGTCGGCAAGTCTGTCATTGTCGCCCTGAAGCACTTCGCCGTAGATAAAAAGATTCTCTGCGTTATCAACTTCTTTTGTTGCTTTTTCCCAGAAGTTATTTTTAAAGCCGTCATCTTCTTTTGGATCATCGGAAAGTCCGATATGCTTTGCCGTGTCATATCTGAAACCGTCGGCACCGCAGGCAATACAATCGTTAATGTAATTAAAAAAATACTTTTGAAACGAAGGTCTTTCCGTGTTGATGTCGGGAAGTCCTCCCATCTCATACGTGGTGCAGGCAAGTCTGTCGCCGAAATCATTAAGGGGCGTTCTGCCCTCCTTGTGATAAAGGGTTTCAAGACTTCCGCCGCCGGCCTCAATAAGATCTTCGCTTACCTCATCGGTTGCGGGAGTAGTGTGGTTTGCAATTACATCGACAATAACCTTTATACCATACTTATGGGCCTCATCGCACATTGCCTTAAATTCATCACGAGTACCGAGCTGATAATTACCGATTTTGAAATCAGTCGGCTGATAGTGATAGTACCACTTTCCGTTGCCGTAAAGATCCATACCGCCGTCTTCGCCCTCAAGACACTCGTTAATCGGAGATGTCTGCACAGCCGAAAAACCTGCTGCGGCAATATCCCCCATTGACTCCTTTATTGTGTTGAAATCCCAACAAAATGCTTGAAGAATCGCACCGTCAGCCACCTTGTCGGCTGTTTTGTAGTCAATTGACGCCGGCTGAGTTTGTGAGCAGCCCGTACCCGATACTGCAACGGCAGTAATCATAAGAGCCGAAAGAATTCCTGCTGATATCTTTTTAAACATAATTCACCATCTTTCTGTTTTAACTTACTTGAGATACAGTATAACATAAATGATATGATTTTTAAATAGTTTTTGGCATTTTTGCCATATTTTTTTATTAAAACGCCAATAATGACACAAACTGTGTTTTTGAGCAAAAAATCGTTACAATGTTTACAATAGAAAAAAATTGAATATTGTCACAAAAGAAAAATTGTTGTATACTAAAAATATAAAAATGAAAGGAACAGCTGCATGAGTCACGCGATAATTATTCCTATTTATTGTGAAAACAGAAACACAATCATCCTCTGCAATGAATTACAGAATTTTGGAGCTGAGCATATTGTTGTTGTCAATGACGGTCTTAATCCCAAATCGGAATATTTTAACGAATTGACAAGTATTGGCTGTCATCTTGTTCACCTGAAAAATAACAACGGCAAAGGTGCAAGCCTTAAAGCAGGCATCAAATACGCTCACGATAACCTTTATAATATCACGGGCTACATTACCTGTGACGCTGACGGACAACATACTGCAAATGATGTTATGAAAATCAGCCGTATGCTTGACCTTAGAAACGGCAGTCTGATTCTTGGCAAAAGAGATTACAAAAAGTCTAAAATGCCGATTAATATACGAATCGGAAACAGACTGTCCTCGGCATATTTCAAGGTTATTACGGGCAAAAGCTGCAGGGACACTCAAACAGGACTGCGAGGTATTCCTGCATTTCTGTATGATACGGTGATGAAAACAAAGGGCAGTCGTTTTGATTTTGAAATGAATTTTCTCACAAAATGTGCCGACATGAGAGTCCCGTTTTACTTTGTGAACATTATAGCCGATTGCTCAAACTGCAACAGCAATTTTCGTCTTATTAAGGACACCTACCTTATCTACAGAACTCCGTTGAGATTTGCGACGGCATCAATCGGCTGTACGATAATCGACCTTGTTTTGTTCACGATATTTGCGTATATTCTGCCGTCACATATGTTTTTTAACATTATGCTGGCAACGCTTATGGCACGAGTTGTTTCGGGCGGAATTAATTTTCTCATCAACAGAAAAGTCATCTTCGGCAATACGGATAACGGAGCAAAACAGGCACTCAGGTTTTTCATTCTGTTTTTCTGCATAATGTGTGCAAGCTCACTTATTGTATCGGCACTTTGGTTTTTACCGATTCCCGTTACACTCACAAAGGCGATTGTCGATCTTTTGTTGTGGACGGTCAATTACAAAATGCAGAGAATATGGGTTTTCAAGGACAGCAACAGACTTAAAAGAACTCCCAAAAGCAAAAGAAAATAAAACAAACGAAAACGGTGACACGAAAATGCCACCGTTATTTTTGTATAATTTTCAGTTGCTGTCAATATTTACAAAACCTCTGCCCTTTATTGCGCCTGCAGTCGTTACGATAATAAAAGCATTGGGATCAACATTTTTGATTCCCGATGTGATTTTGTAAGCCTCTTGAGGACGGACTGCGCACATAATAACTTTCTTATCATTACCGCTGTATGCACCCTCGCCGTTGAGGTATGTTACACCTCTCTTTAGGTTTTTCATAATATTGGCACTCACTTCTTCATAATTATCCGAAATTACAAACATGAGCTTGCCGTTACCTCTTGAAGTACCGTAGCTTACAGCATCAATTACCTTTATGCTGATAAAAATTACAAGCAAAGCATAGAGTACATTTTCAATGCTGTGATAAACAAAGAATACCATTAAAAGCACAAGAATATCGGACACAAGGATTATCGTACCAGTTGAAATGAACGGAAAATGCTTGTGAAGATTCAGTGCGATGATGTCTGTACCGCCTGTTGAACCGCCTCGGTAAAAGATAAGACCGAGTCCGAGACCGTTAAGCACTCCGCCGAATCCTGCGGCAAGAATTGTATCGCCCGTATATGCAGGCAAAATCGGTGTAAGAACATCAATCATAACAGAAACAAGTGCCGTTGCAACAAGGGTTCTTGTAAGAAAGCCCTTTCCGTTCTCGATAAATCCCCAGATGAAAAGCGGAATGTTCATCA
>OKUD01000628.1_pt1 | contig 11097 bp, 8 predicted proteins | sample 1606601 | NCBI WGS metagenome assembly OKUD01 (sample SAMEA3882517, study PRJEB24775) | human gut metagenome | biome: human-associated habitat; feature: intestine environment; material: feces | place: Netherlands | collected 2009/2010
GTCATTTCGTGATACGGAGCTTCCACTTCGGCTTTATGCCGCGGGCTGCAGTGGTAATATACCGGCACGTGATTGGAGTTGGTGTAGTAGATTTTGTCTGTGATGCCGGGAAGTATACCGAAGCTCTTCCGGTCTCTGGTGGTGAATTTGCCAGAGAGGCCTTCGGCCGGAGTGGCGAGAACAGAATAATTATGGCAGAATTTTTCGCTGTACTCGTTTGCACGGCTGCGCATGTGCCCCACAATCTTGAGGCCGAGAGCCTGTGCCTCTTCGCTTTCGCCGTGGTGCTTGCCGGTGAGGGCGACGAGACATTCGGCGAGACCGATGAATCCGATGCCGAGCGTACCCTGATTGATTACGGACGAGATGTCGTCGTTCGGTTTGAGCTTGTCGCAGCCTATCCACAAAGCGGACATCAGCAGAGGGAACTGCTTGGCAAACGCTGTCTTCTGGAACTCCATGCGTTCATGCAGTTGGCGTGCGGTGATGTCGAGCATGGCATCCAGCTTGGCGAAGAAACGGGCGATGCGCTGTTCCTTATCCGTAATGCCCATGCACTCTATGGCAAGGCGCACAATGTTGATTGTGGAGAAAGACAGGTTGCCGCGTCCGATGGATGTCTTGGGACCGAAACGGTTTTCGAATACGCGTGTACGGCATCCCATGGTGGCTACTTCGTGCTCGTAGCGTTTCGGGTCGTCGGCTTTCCAGTCGTCACTTTGGTTAAAGGTGGCGTCCAGGTTCAGGAAGTTCGGGAAGAAACGGCGTGCGGTGACCTTGCAGGCAAGTTGGTAGAGGTCGTAGTTGCGGTCTTCGGGCAGATAGCTTACGCCGCGTTTCTTTTTCCATATCTGAATGGGGAAGATGGCCGTTTCGCCGTTGCCCACGCCCTGATACGTGCTTTTCAGCAGTTCGCGGATGATGCAGCGTCCCTCGGCGGAAGTATCCGTACCGTAGTTGATGGAGCTGAATACCACCTGGTTGCCGCCGCGCGAGTGTATCGTGTTCATGTTGTGGATGAACGCTTCCATGGACTGATGCACGCGGGCTACGGTTTTGTTCACGGCATGCTGGATGATGCGCTGCTCGCCGGTGAGGCCGTCCAGCGGCTGTTGCAGGTAATCGGTGAGCTCTTTCCGGTAGAGATGTGAGTAATCCTCACCGTTCAGCTCTTCCAGGTTCTTTACTTCCTCGATGAAGCTGTTGCGCACGTAGGGAGCGAGGTAGAAGTCGAACGCGGGAATCGCCTGTCCGCCGTGCATTTCGTTCTGGGCGGTTTCCAATGAGATGCAGCCCAGTATGCTGGCGGTTTCAATGCGTTTCGCAGGGCGCGACTCTCCGTGTCCGGCAGAGAAGCCGTATTTCAGAATATGGTCCAGCGGATGTTGCACGCATGTCAGGCTCTTGGTGGGATAATAATCCTTGTCATGGATGTGCAGATAGTTCTGGGTGACGGCATCCAGAACTTCTTCACTCAGCAGATAGTCGTCCACAAAAGGCTTGGTGGTTTCGCTGGCAAACTTCATCATCATGCCCGCCGGGGTGTCGGCGTTCATATTGGCATTCTCGCGGGTGATGTCGTTGGATTTGATGTTGATGATTTCCAGAAACATATCGCGCGTTTTCGCCTTGCGGGCAATGCTGCGTTGGTTGCGGTAGGCAATGTATTTCTGTGCTACATCTTTACGGCTGCTCTTCATCAGTTCCATTTCCACCAGGTCCTGAATGGCTTCCACCGTCATCTGGGCATCGCCCTTAAAGGAGATGTGGTCGGTGATCTGGCGTATCAGTTGCATGTCTTCTCCCTTGTCCGTATGGAGCATGGCCTTGCGGATGGCAGTTACTATTTTCTCTTCATTGAAGCCGACGATGCGCCCGTCACGCTTGAGTACCGTTTGTATCATGTTGATTGTATTTTTAGATTTTACAAATAGGAGTTAATTGCGAAACAAAGGTATGATAGTTTTCTGTAAGTTTTCTGTTTTGGAAAACTTTTGTTGGATTAAAAATGGTTAATGTGTTGATAATCAAATATGCTTTGTTGCAAAATGGAAAACTTTATAGAATTTGATGCTTTTACAATTGTATCTTATTGATAATTATGAGATAATATATCTGTCAATCTATTTCAAAATGACAGATGAGAAATAGGGATTTTATTTGTTGTTTTCTTAAATACTTTGGTTATATTTGCTTCTCTTTGTTCTTTGTATGAATAGGGTAAAGACTTGAATTTCTAACTATTATCAGTTAAAAGAAAAGTGAATATGGGAAAACTGTTTCCACCTTTTAAGGTCGATATTGCGGGAGCATTATGTGTACCTTTTACGTTGCGGGATGCAAGAAGCCGATATCAGCACGGGCAAATCAGCCTGTCGGCATTGCGTGCCATTGAAAATAAGGAAATATGCAAATTAATGGAGCGATTGAAGCTGGAAGGTATAGAGGTTGTGACAGATGGCGGATTTCGGAGTTATGACTTTTTGGAAGGCTGGGAAGGTATCCGTTGCAGAAACAATGCTGATTCTTCATTGGAAAAGAAGCTGGAAGTGACTGGCAGAATCGGTTTGCTTCATCACCCTATCCTTGAAGATTTTGTTTTTCTGCTAAAGAATACCGCGGAAAATGTATTGCCAAAGCAGCATATACCGTCGCCCGGCAAAATGTTGATGAGGATTCTTCGTGAAACGGAAGCGGGGTGTTTGAAGTCGGTTTATCCGGATTTGAACATACTGTTGGATGATTTGGCTGTCGCTTATAAGAAGTTGTTGGAAGGGTTGTATGAGGCGGGGTGCCGTTATGTACAGTTTGAGGGAGTCAAATCCATGCTGACCGATGAAGCTGCCCGTCTTAACAATCGGGTACTGCGCGAGCGTCCCGAAGGATTGTTTGTAGCGTTTCATGCCGCAACGGATATGTTGATACGGTTGCACGGATGCTTACTTCTTGAATTACGATTGTGGAATTTGCGACCGTAGCCGTCTGCTGTGGTTTGTGCATGAACGGGAAGCTGTGTTTGGCTTTGTGCTTTCTTATTACCCCGATGAGGAAGAACTGGATGAATTGCAGGCCAAGATGGAAGAAGTGCTGAATTATATACCGATGAAGCATTTGACGCTCTGTCTGCCCGATGCGGATAACCTTCTCAATCCTTCGGAAGAGGATGAGGTGAAACAGTGGAAGACTGTGAGGTTGGCTAAGGATATGGCAAACCGTATATTCTCAGTCTGAATGCACACGCTGTTCATCTGAGCATGTTATTATGCCGGTTGCGTATTTCAGTCTGCCGGTCTGCGTGGCCGCAAGCCAATTCTATAAAATCAACGAATGTGTGTCAAAACTAAAATCCGCTTACTATTTGTTTCTTTTTTAGGCACGGATTACACGGAAAACACGGATTTCACAAATTTTCTTTATTCTTTTTTTGTGAAATCCGTGTTTTCCGTGTAATCCGTGCCTAAAAGAAATCGTCAAGTGTATTTTGACACATCTCCGTTGGTCTTATATTCTGCCGGCTTTCTTTGCTTATTTAAGAACCTCAGCCAATTTCTCTTGCAATTCTTCTCCGTGCAAGCCGCGTGCAAGGATGATTCCGTCACCGTCAATCAGTACAGTGTGAGGAATGCTGCTTACGGCATACAACTTGGCGCCTTCGCAGTTCCAGTATTTCAGGTCGGACATCTGCGGCCAGGTAATATTCAGTTTCTTGATAGCCTCTTTCCAGGAATCACCGCTCTGGTCTAAGGAAACGCCTACAATCTCGAAATTCTTGTTCTTGTATTTGGCGTATGCCTCTACCAGATTGGGCATTTCGCGACGGCATGGGCCACACCAGCTTGCCCAGAAGTCAACGAGCACTGTTTTGCCCTTGCCCACATAGTCGGACAGTTTTACCGTTTTTCCTTCGGGGGTCTGCATTTCAAAGTCCGTAAACTTTTGACCTACGGCAGTGGCTTTCATCTTTTCTACGTTCTCCTTGATGCGGATGATGGTTTCGTCGTTGTTGTATGCTGCGGGGATTTGCGACATCAGCGGATCGAGTTCTTCCACATCCATGTAATAATGGTTCTTCTTGAGCAGGAATACTCCCACTGCGTTATTGATGTTTTGTTTGATTCCCTCTTTGGCAGTGGCGATATATTGCTCTTCCAGGTCATTCATCTGCTTGGCTTTGGCTTCGCGCTGTTCGTCTGTCAGGGCTGTGTCGGACATGGACTGGTAGATGGCGTTCATCTGTCGGTTCAGCTCGTTTTGCTTGTCCCGGATGCGTTGGTAAATATCATTGTTGGCTGTACCGGTGGCAGAGTCGCCTTCGCCGGAAGTCAGTTTGATGTTGATTGCTCCGTTTTCGAGGAAGAAGTCCATCAGCACACCTTCTTTCCCGGAGGGCTGGCACGTGATATAGCGGTTCACAGCACTGTCCTGCGTTCCTTTGAAGGTGAAGGTTCCGTTGGTGATGACTGCAGAATCGAGTTTTACGAGCTGGCGGCCTTCTGCGGTTTGCAGATAAACGGTATCGCCATCGGCAGCGCCTTCTACTGTTCCGGTTACGGTGTAACCTTTGTTTCCGCTGTTACAAGCTGCGAATACGGCAGCGGCAGCGAGCAGGTAAGTTAATTTTTTCATTGCTTTGTTCATTTAATAAATAAATTGTTGCAGCAAAGATAATAATAAAAAATCCTCACCGGCATAACCGATGAGGATTTTATGTTTTTTGTCCCTTTTTTACAAGGATAGCTCTGCTTTTTATTCAGCAGCAGCTTCTGCTGCGGGAGCTTCTTCAGCCGGAGCTTCGGTTGCTTCTTCTGCAGGTGCTTCAGCGGCAGCCTTAGCAGCTTCTTCAGCAGCTTTCTTTTCGGCCAGTGCCTTAGCTTTCACTTCATTTACTTTCTTTTCAGCTTCCAGACGTGCTTTGGCTTCAGCTTTCTTAGCTTCTTCTTCCTTAGCTTTCAGAGCAGCCAAACCGCTTTGTTTGTTGTTCTTCCAAGCTTCGAATTTAGCTTCTGCTTCTGCTTCGCCGAATGCGCCTTTTGCTACACCGCCAAGAAGGTGTTTCTTCATGTAAACGCCTTCGCGAGAGAGGATGTTGCGAACAGTGTCGGTAGGTTGTGCACCTTTCAATACCCAGTCAAGTGCGCGGTCGAACTTCAAATCTACTGTGGCAGGATTGGTGTTAGGATTGTAAGTACCAATCTTCTCAATAAATTTACCATCACGTGGTGCTCTTACGTCTGCAATAACGATAGAGTAGAAAGCGTAGCTCTTACGTCCATGTCTTTGCAATCTGATTTTTGTTGCCATTTAATTAAAATGTTTTTAGTTAATGATTTGAATTATGCTGCTATCTCGTAACAGCGGGCGCAAAGATACGCTTTTTCTTTTGATTGACAAAGAGATGTACTCTTTTTCTTTTTTGCCGGATGGAAAGAAATGCCGTTCCTCTTTGGGATTACAGCAAAAGAAAAGTATATTTGTAGCAATTTAAAAATGGATGAATATGAAGAAATGTTATTTGAAAATCGTCTCAGGAACAGCGTTGGCAGTGATGTTTTTGTTTGCATCTTGCCATTCGGCCTATGAAGTGACAAAAGCCGAAGGGCGCATGCAGCCGATAGACTCTACCTATGATGTTGCTCCCGATGCGGAAGCCATGGCGTTGCTTGCCCCCTACAAGGCGAAGATAGACAGTATGATGTACCGGGTAGTGGGCACTGCCGAGATGTCTATGGATAAAGGAGCTCCCGAAAGCCTCCTTTCCAATCTGGTGGCCGATGTGCTGCGCGGAGCGGCTGCGCAGGTGCTTGGAAAACCTGCCGATATGGGGCTTGTGAATATGGGTGGATTGCGGAACGTGCTGACGGAAGGTCCCATTACTTGCGGCAACATCTACGAAATACTGCCGTTCGAGAACTCACTTTGTGTCGTGACTTTGAAAGGTGTTTATCTGAAGCAACTGTTTGAGAGCATTGCGGCACGCGGCGGCGAAGGAGTCAGCGGTGTGAAGTTGCGGATTACCAAAAGCGGAAAGTTGCTGGGGGCTACTGTAGCCGGCAAGCCGGTTGTCGACGACAAACTGTACACGGTTGCCACTATTGATTATCTGGCCGACGGCAATAGCGATATGACCGCCCTGATTCAGGCTGAAAAGAGAGATTGTCCGCCGGGTGCGACCTTGCGCGGTCTGTTTATGGACTATGTAGAGCAACAGACGGCAGCAGGCAAGAAGATTACTTCGCGCATGGAAGGACGAATCACCGTGGAAGATTAAGAACAGAAAACTAAAAAAGAGAATTCGATGAAACGTATATCTATATATTGCCTGCTGATGTTCTGCGCATTGCTGACAGCATCGGCACAGCAGACCAAGCAATTGGTCATTCTGCACACAAGTGACACTCACAGCCGTATCGAACCGATTGACCTGCACGCTGCCGACCCGTATGCAGGGGCGGGCGGTGTGGTACGCCGCGCCACTTTTCTGAAAGATTTCCGTACCAAGAATCCGGATGTCCTGCTCTTTGACTGCGGCGACATTTCGCAAGGTACTCCCTATTACAATCTTTTCCGGGGCGAGGTGGAAGTCCGGATGATGAACCTTATGGGCTATGATGCCATGACTATCGGTAATCATGAGTTTGACTTCGGGCTGGATAATATGGCGCGTTTGTTCCGTATGGCCCACTTTCCGGTGGTATGTGCCAATTACGATGTCACCGGAACAGTTCTTGAGGGACTGGTGAAACCTTATGTAGTCCTGGAACGCGGAGGTATAAAAATCGGAGTGTTCGGGGTGAGCCCCAAGATGGAAGGGCTGGTACAGGCCGATAAGTGTGAAGGCATTGTATACAACGATCCTATTGTTGCGGCGCAAGAAGTAACCGACCTTTTGCGGACCAAGGAAGGGTGTGATGTCGTTATCTGTCTTTCCCATCTCGGCTTCCGTCTTAAAAATGAAGTCTGCGATGAGAAGCTGGCGGCGGCAACCAGGGGAATTGATGTAATATTGGGCGGCCATTCCCATACTTTTATGGAGAAACCGGCTTTCTGCCTGAATGCGGAGGGGAAGAGTATTCCGGTATTGCACACCGGGAGAAGCGGCATTTTTGTAGGAGAATTGGATTTGACACTGACGAAGGAATAGCGGATGAAAAGGCTGTTACTGTTTATACTGGTTATAATGGGATGTTGCGGGCGTTTTGCTTCGGATGCGAAACGTTGTCCGGCTACACCTACCGTTGTTTCCCCCGTAGAGCCGTTGCTGGTGAGGTCGGTAGTGGATGATGTGCGATGCAGGCAGTGGGTGGATTCGGTTTTGGGCACACTCAGCCTGAAAGAGCGGATAGGACAGCTTTTTATCTATACAATCGCCCCCTATCAGGACAAGGGCAACAAGGAGTTGCTGCGCAAGGTTGTCGAGGATTATAAAGTCGGCGGTTTGCTGTTTTCCGGCGGACTGATGCAAAACCAGGCCATGCTGACGAATGAAGCGCAACGCATGGCGGATATTCCTCTGTTGATTACGTTTGACGGTGAGTGGGGGCTTTCCATGCGTCTGCGGGGTACACCCGTCTTTCCGAAGAATATGGTACTGGGATGTATACAGAACGATACCCTGCTCTATGAGTATGGCAGGGAAATGGCAAGGCAGTGCCGGGAACTTGGTGTACAGGTGAATTTTGCTCCGGTGGCGGATGTCAACATCAATCCGAAGAATCCGGTTATCAACACCCGCTCTTTCGGTGAAAATCCGGTGAACGTTGCCAATAAGGTTATCGCCTATGCCAGAGGTCTGGAAGACGGCGGAGTACTCTCGGTATCCAAACATTTTCCGGGGCATGGGGATACGGACGTGGATTCGCATAAATCGCTTCCGGTTTTACCGTTCACGCGCGAGCGTTTGGACAGTGTCGAGTTGTATCCTTTTAGAAAAGCTGTTCAGGCAGGGGTAGGCGGCATTATGGTGGGGCATTTGGAAGTGCCTGCTTTTGAGGCGCAGCGCGGATTGCCTTCTTCCCTTTCCCGCAATGTGGTTTATGACTTGCTGACACGCGAATTGCAGTTCCGGGGACTTGTCTTCACAGATGCTTTGGCTATGAAGGGAGTTTCCAAACATGAGTCGCTCTGCTTGAAAGCATTGCAGGCGGGGCATGACTTACTGCTCGTTCCCCGGCGTATAAAAGAAGAAGTGGATGCCATATTGGCTGCCGTAAAGCGCGGTGAGTTGACGGAGCAGGCGGTGGAAGAGAAATGCAGAAAGGTATTGACTTATAAATATGCACTTGGGCTGAATAAGAAGCCTCTTATTCGTCTTTCCGGATTGGGAACCCGAATTAATACGCCTTATACGCGGGATTTGATTCGTCGTTTGAATCTGGCGGCTGTTACCGTGCTGGGCAATGCGACGAAAGTGCTGCCACTGGATCCGGCGATTAAAGACGTTGCGGTGTTGAATGTCGGGGAAGCAGCGGAGATACAGCCTTTTATCAAGCAGCTTTCCGAATATACGCATCCGGTAGAGTTCCAATTGGGAAAAGATTTACCGGCGGCAGGACGTAAGGCTTTGAGAGATAAACTGTCCGGATATAAACGTATTCTGGTATGTGTCACCGAGCATCGTCTGGCGGCTTATCAGTCTTTCTTTGCGGAGTTTGCTCCGGACGTTCCGGTGGTATATGTGTGCTTTATTCCCGGCAAGCAACTGCCACAGATACGTCAGGGCATATCGGCAGCCGAAGCGGTGGTATTGGCGCATTCTTCGAATGATGACGTACAGCGGCAGGTGGCCGGGATACTTTATGCGGATGCCGTGGCTGACGGCCGGCTTTCGGCAAGTATCGGCAGTTTGTTTGCCGCCGGAGAAGGGGTAACCTTAAGTCCGCAGACAAAGTCTCATTTCATTCCCGAAGAGCATGGCCTGGATTCCCGCTTATTGGCACGGATTGATACGATTGCCCGGGAAGGCATACGGGAAGGAGCCTATCCGGGATGTCAGGTAGTGGTTTTGAAGGACGGGAAAGAGATGTATAATAAGGCTTTCGGTACTTATACATATACAACCGGAAATAAGGAAGCAGTTCCGGTGACACCGGCATCTGTATATGACGTTGCATCTTTGACGAAAACGACAGCTACCTTATTGGCCGTAATGAAGCTTTATGATAAAGGCCGTTTAAGCCTGACAGACCGTGTGTCTGATTATCTTCCCTACCTGCAGGATACGGATAAACGCAATATAACGGTCAGGGAACTGCTGTTCCACCAGTCGGGATTGCCTTCCACCTTGCTGTTCTATCAGGATGCCATTGATGAGGATAGTTACGAGGGTACATTATTTAAGGCACGGCCGGATAAACTGCATCCTGTCCGTATCGGGCGGCAGATGTGGGCTAACCCGAATTTCCGTTTCCGTCCGGGGCTGACGTCGAAAGTACGTACAGCCGAATGTACTTTACAGGTCTGTGACAGTCTTTGGTTGAATAAGTCCTTTAAAAAGGAGTATCTCCAAAAGATAGCGGATGCGCCTTTGAGGGATAAACGGTATCGTTATAGCTGTGTGGGCTTCATTCTGCTGCAGCAGGTGGTTGAGGCGCGTGCGGGAATGCCTATGGATGAGTTTCTTGCTCAAGAGTTTTATACTCCGATGGGGCTGAAGCGTACCGGGTATCTTCCGTTACGGTTCTTGTCTAAAGAGGAAATTGTGCCTTCGTCCGTTGACCCTTTCCTGCGGAAAACAGTTTTGCAAGGATTTGCACACGATGAATCGGCCGCTTTTCAAGGCGGTGTTTCCGGCAATGCGGGATTGTTCTCCACGGCTGAGGAAGTGGCGCAGATTTATCAGATGCTGCTGAATGGCGGTGAGTTGAACGGAAAACGTTATTTAAGCAAGGAGACGTGCAGGCTCTTTACCACTACGGTTGCCAAGGGATGCCGCCGTGGTTTGGGCTTCGATAAGCCGGATGTGCAGAATCCTGCGAAAAGTCCCTGCGCCCTTTCCGCTCCGGCATCGGTGTACGGACATACGGGCTTTACCGGAACTTGTGCATGGGTAGACCCGGATAACGGCTTGGTGTATGTATTCCTCAGCAACCGTATTTATCCGGAGGTGTGGAATGCGAAATTGCTGAAATCGGATATTCGGGAAAGAATACAGGAAGCGATGTATCGGGCTGTGTTGAAGTAAGGCAATCGCATCAGAATAAAAAAAGGAGATGCCGGCTAACTTGAAATCGTTAGGCAGCATCTCTTTTTTTTGAAACAATTAATTTATTCTGTTAAGTTTTAGGTGTGTATATCAGAATGCAATACCGATACGCAGACCTAAGTTGTTCATACCGTCCACACTGTAAGTGAAGAGGTCGCCTTTGTTGGTCCCGTAGCTGTAATAGGCTGCAAAATGCAGGCCCGGACCGTAAGCCCACGGGTAAACGTTGAAACCGATTTCCGGAGATACGTAGAATCCCCATGTATCTTTATTGGTTTCAAATACATTGAAAGTGGACTTCAACTGTGCATACTGTGTACCGAGTTTTACGCCCACATACGGTTGGAATGCACCGCCACGGTTCCACGCATAACGTGTGGCAAGACCGAAAGGCAACTGGAATACGGTATGCTGCTGGTCGGTATTCAAACTGCCGCTCGTACCGACCGGCAAGGTCTGACGGCTGAAATATTCATGGTTGCTATGATAAGCCAGGAAGCCTCCCAAAGCAAAGTTGGACGTCAGGAAGTAACCGCCTTCAAAGTTCATACCCCATCCGCTGCCTTTGTCGGCAAAGTGGTTGTTTAAGGGGAAATTGAACTGCCAGTCGATGTTGGCATAACCGTTATCGGTCATCTGTGCCTTTGCCGGCATGGCGAAGACAAGGGCGAGGGCGGCGATTGCGAATGCCCTCAAGGATATATATTTCAATGTTTTCATACTTGTTCTTGTTTTATAAATTCAACAATAGCTTTCTATCGGGATAGAAGAAGTCGGTAGTTTATCTCGGCTGGGCACTCATTCTGTTAAGATAGGCAGATTGTGTAAAAGCCTGGTTCACGCCTTCCACTGCCATTTTGGTGTTGAAAGATGTCGAGCCGCTCAATAACCCGCTC
>OKUD01000631.1_pt1 | contig 11011 bp, 9 predicted proteins | sample 1606601 | NCBI WGS metagenome assembly OKUD01 (sample SAMEA3882517, study PRJEB24775) | human gut metagenome | biome: human-associated habitat; feature: intestine environment; material: feces | place: Netherlands | collected 2009/2010
AGGCACTTATAAATGATGATGAAAATTTTTACACTATAGAGGTTTCAACTTGTATTATTGATGGACAAATTGAAAATTCATCTCGATTAGTTCGCATCAATCTCAAAAGCGGTATTAAGGAAGTTCTTACTGACTTATCCGCGGAAATAGAGGACGCATCTTCTGTTTACGTCTGTGACGCTATCGATAATAGTATTTATTTTAAGAGTTTTGTTCAGCAGGGTGACTCGTACAACGATATCATCACCAACTATTATGAAATAAATATTTTAGATTCCTCAATCACGCTGCTTTGCAGTAATAGTACCCCTGCCGACACCTCATACTTATTGAAAAATCGAAAAATGTATAGTGCTAATATATCAACAAATCAAATTTCGGAAGCTGATATAGGAACAGGCGATACAAAGATTATTACACGTGATTATGCAGTAAATCATGCGTATTCCAATCCATATATAAAAAGCCTAATTGACAATCACCTTATTGTCAACAGCATTACTGACAGTGGAACAGATACCGCAGCTGATTGCATTGATGTCATTGACTGCTCCAATGGAAATGTATTTCAATGGCCAATATACTATGAAGATTCTCAGGTGGAAAAAAAATTTCCTGTAAATATTGCTGCCGAAATCGAAGACAAGTATGTGATTAAAGTTGCTGAAACTGTGATTGCTGTCACATATAACAACGAAAACTACGCCATGTCAAATCCCGTATATGCACTTATCAGCAAGGACGATTTTTGGAATGGTAATAATAATTATCAAGCATTTTCTATTGTCAATTAGCCTGTATAAACTTTTAACTGCAAAGTCGAATTTTTCCGTATGCTGGCATAATTGACAAACCTCTTTTTCATATGGTACACACTGATAACCTCTGATTTATAATTATTATATGAATACTACATTTGTTATTGACTCCCTCTGCAAGACCTATATTTCGCATATCCCGATGTTACCATTCGGAAAAGGTGCGCAACCACAAGTAAAAAGAGCGCTGTCGGGCGTGTCGCTCACCCTGACGCCAGGTCTTTACGGCTTGCTGGGTCCCAACGGTGCGGGCAAATCCACCCTGATTCACATTATCACAGGTACGCTTGCGCCCGATTCCGGCGAGGTGCTTTGGTGCGGCAAGCCCGCAGCGGGTATTGCCTTTCGCCGCATTCTTGGCTATATGCCACAGCAGCAGGGGCTGTACGACAGCTATACCGGGCGGCGCTTTCTTGCCTACATGGCTGCCCTGAAAGAAATTCCTCGAAAAGCTGTTGCAGCCGAGGTAGATCGCGTAGCAGCCGCCGTAAATTTGACCGCCGAGTTGGACAAGCGTCTTTCTGCTTATTCCGGCGGCATGAAGCAGCGCCTGCTGTTGGCATCCGCCCTGCTTGGGGATCCGAAGTTGTTGATTTTAGACGAACCAACGGCAGGTCTTGACCCTAAAGAGCGCGTTCGGCTACGCGAACTACTGGCAGATATGGCTAAGGATCGAATCATCCTTGTGGCAACGCATGTCGTTTCGGATGTAGAAACGGTGGCAACCAAAGTTATCCTGTTGCGTGCTGGCAAGATTGTGGATGCCGCGCCCGTGCCGGAACTTATTAAAAAATATGCTCCCGGTCAAGGGCTGGAAGATGTATACCTGAACGTGTTTGGTGAGGGAGACGGTAAATGAGCCTGTTTTTTGCTGAACTCCGCAAAATTTGGGGCGGCAGGGTGTTTCCTGTCCTGTTGGCGATACTGGCATCCGCCAATCTCTTGCTGCTGTGGATGGGCACCCGCCCCACCGCCAAACAGCCGCCCGCGTCTGCCTACCGGGCTGTAGGCGCAGAACTGACAGGCAAGACCATGGAGGAAAAAGGCAGCTATCTGCATGACAAATACACCGAGATAGAAAGCCTTGTAAAAATCGGACAGTATTACCGTGAAATGGCATACGGTGGCTATGGCCTTTCCCAGTATCGGCAGGACAATGCCGCTATGTTCGATGCCTATGAACAAGAGTACACAGATAAGACCTATACTCTATTTACGGATAACTTGAACACAGAGTACCGCCTGTTCAGCCAGCTGCAAAGCGAGTATGACACCGTGGCTGCTTACAACGACTTCTTGGAGGGGGTTCAAACCAAGGCCACCCAACTGTCCGGCATCTCCATTTTTCAAAATGACCGTACCGGGTACGATTTGAAAAACATCGAATTGACCGCACAGGTTTATGCCGGACTAACGGAGACACCCATAGACTATTACCCGCAAAAAGGTCTGTACACAGCCATCAGCTATGCATTCACGGATCTTATCCTGTTGGCGGCTATGCTGCTGCTTGCGCTGATTCTTGTACGCCAAGAGCGCGACAGCGGTTTGTTGAGCCTGATTCGCAGCTTGCCCGGTGGACGGTTAAAGACGGCCATTGCAAAGCTGGCGGCATTTGCTGCCAGCTTATTGGTCGTTCTAATGGTACTGTATGGGGTCAATCTCGCATATTGCTCGGCATCGTTCAGCTTGGGGCCTATGAATCGCACGATTCAAAGTGTTCCCGCATTGATGCGCTGCACAATGCAGATTACCGTTGGGCAGTATCTTTTTCGATTTTTACTTGCAAAGTGGGCCGGTGCGTTTGTGATGGGGCTGTGGGTCATGCTGGCCGCCCTTATCGCCAAACGTGCTGCGGCCGGTTGGATTGGCGCGTTGGCGCTGCCCTTGGCAATGTACGGTATTCGTGCTGCAATTCCTGCCACAAGTCATTGGAACGTTGTAAAATATGCGAATATGGTGAGCCTGCTGCAGACCAATGAGCTGCTGGGGAACTACCGGAATCTTTTCTGGTTTGGTAATCCTGTCAGCCTGCCGTTGGTCGAATGGTTGACGGCAGCCGTTTTGGGCGGCAGCTTGTTTGCGGCATTCTGCGCGGTTTTTGCCAAGGCACAGCTGCTGCCGGCTGCCAGGCACAGCTTTGCACTTCCGTTTTCCCGCAAAACGCGTGCGACCTCTGTTACCCATGAAGAGGGTAGGAAGTTATTGCTGATGAATGGGGCCGCAGTATTCTTGGCAGCGTTTCTGGTGTTTGGAATCTATCAGGGCGTGACGGCGGAGAGCTACATAGACGCGGACGAAATTTACTATGCCTATTATATGAAGCATATTTCCGGCCCGTGGAGCGAAGAAAGCCGCGACTGGATACGGAATCGGCGTAACGAGTTTATTCCCATGCTGGAGACACAGAAGCGTGTCAACAGCGGCGAATTGAGCAGTGATGCGTTGCTGGCCTACAGTTCACTGCAGCAGAAATATTCTGTCTATCAGCGTGTAGTGCAGTCCAACATCAATTACTATCTGAAAGAGAATCCCGGTGCATGGCTTGTCTACGAAACCGGATATAAAAAGTTGTTCGGATTTACCGGCACCGGCGATGTACAGGATACACTTCTGGCGGGGCTGCTGTGTGCGCTGTGCTTCAGCGGCTTATTTGCAATGGAACGCAAAGGCGGCATGGATGAGATTCTGGCCTGCACACCATTGGGCCGCAAATACACTGTAAAGGCAAAGCTGCGGCAAAGTACCGCCGTGGCAGCGGTTATATCGTTCGGAACCGTTCTGCCTCATCTGTGGCAGGTGCTGCGTGACTATGGCCTTCCCTCTTTGCTGGGGCCTTCGATGAGTATCTCCGACTTGCAGGCTGTACCCAAGTTTATAACCCTGTCGGATTTGCTGATTTTCTGGTTAATCTGTCGTTTCGCGGCCTGCCTCTGCATGAGCCGGATCACCTTATGGCTTGGACAGAAATTGGGGAATTTGCTGACCGCGCTCTTTATCAGTGCAGTTGCCTATTGCCTGCCCGCGCTGCTGAGCCTTTCCGGAATGAAAAATGGTATCGAGTGGCTGGGATTCTATCCTCTATTCCATGCTGCAGCGCTCTGGCAAAACCAAGGCTATAACGCCAACGGAGAAAGCTACAACGCAATGTGGATTCCGATTTTTCTGGTATGCGCAGCATTCTTCCTCGCATGGGCTATTGGTCAGGCTCTTATTGATGACTATGATATGATAGGTGTTCCAGATGAAGTATTATAAAAATCTGTCCATCGATGAAAGTGATTTCTCCGTTCAAAGGCAAGGTTGCCGCATTCACCTGACGACCACAGAATATCAACTATTCATTACGCTGCTCGACCACTCCGGGTGCATCTGCTCCCGAAACTTTCTTCTGGCATCTGCATGGAATATCACAGTGCCAATTCAGACGCGAACGGTTGATGTGCATATCGCAAAGCTGCGAAAGAAACTGGATTTAGGCCCGGATGATTTGAAAACCGTAATGGGACGGGGGTATGCACTTTCTATGCACGAAAGCTGTAGAGCAAATCGCTCATTATGAGAGTCGCTTTATTCTGATTGCCGATATGGAGGTAAAGATGGATAAATTATACTGGGGTGCTGTCGTAATTTTTGCAATAGGCTGGTATATTGAGCAACGTATGTATGTGGATGGCTACACACGGCGCAAACGCGATCCGTATAAGCCAATTGATTATTTAGGTGTGTTCAGCATCGGCGAATTTGTCGGCTATCTGATACGGAGTCTTGTTGCCCCTGCCTTTGTTTGGTTTCCTGACATCCTTCTTGGGTTGCCAGACAACCTTATTCAAGCTATTGCAGCCGTGTGGTTGGTTGTGATGTCCATTTTTGTCCCCACCGTGATTGAGCGTGCGATTGACGGGTTCTAATAATAGCTTGGTCCTTGCACAACTTACCAATGCCCTTGTAAACAAAACCAAAATCCGCATCGAAATTGCCGACATGTGCGATTTCGATGCGGATTTTTTCTTTTTCTTTGCAAATTGTGCGTCAAAATCATTGATTTCTCTCTGTTTAGTAATTGAAAGAATTCTTTCGACAAACTAAAACAGGGAGTATTTTTATGCCATTCAAAAGACAGAAATCCAATGTATCCCCGCATTACCATGACACACGGACGCTTTTGAGGAAGTACCGGGATGTCATGTGGAATTTGGAAGTATCAGATCTCGATTTGCAAGAGGAATTCAAGGCCGAATATGGGCTGTCCACGGACGCACTGTTTGTTGACAGCGAGGTCAACAAGGGCGGCAACCGGCTGGAAAGCTATGCCCGCGCCTTGGAACGCAGCAAAAAAATGATGCAGATCATCGACACCGCGATTGACCTGATGCGCCGCAAACACAAAAAGGGCGAGTTTTATTACTGGATTTTGTACTATGCCTATCTCTCCCCGCAGCAGTGCGAGAATGCGGGTGCAATTTTGCAGTTGCTCGAAACCAAGGGTATCTCCATTTCTCTGCGCACCTACTATGTTCACCGGGATGAAGCTATTGAGGTTCTCAGTTCGATTTTGTGGGGCTACACTTCCCAGGACTGCGAGAAAATCACCAATTTGCTGACACCCGATTGACCCTACACAACCTTCGCAATAAATCTGCGTTGCAAAGCTGTGCCGACGACTTTATTCTGTATAGAACAGAAAACGCCCGCGCTTGTCAGGCGCGGGCGTTATAAAAAGGAGAAACCGCGATTTTGCTTTACGCAAAACGCAGAATGAGAAGGGGGTATCAGGTTTTTATCAGCAGTATTTCTCAATTACTTTCTGCATAGCATCCCAGTTTTCTTCCATGCCGGAGGTCAGCTTGAACTGGGTGCGGGCGCGGTTAAGGTTCTGCTGTTCATAGTTAATGTGGAAGTAGTGGTCTCCCTCGAGATAATCGGAGAGGAAGCGCATGCCGCATTCCATTGTCATCAGCTTGGCGCCCCAGGGCAGGGTCTGTTTCTCTAAAGGCGTGAACGCCTCCCCTGCTGCCTGCAAGAAGCCCTTGGTGTAAATTTCAAACAGTTCCATGCTAAAATTCACTTTCGAGAGGTCAGCTTCATCCTCGGCGCAATGGTTGGCACCGAAGCGGATGGAATCGCCGAAGTCATTGGCGGCAAGGCCCGGCATGACGGTGTCAAGGTCGATGACGCAAAGGCCCTCCCCCGTCGTTTTGTCGAGCAGGATATTGTTCAGCTTGGTATCGTTGTGGGTGACGCGCAGCGGTAGCTTGCCCGCCGCCAGCAGATCCACCATCACATGATAATCAGCTTCGCGGGCGCAGACAAACTCGATCTCGCGCCGCACCTGGGCGGCGCGGCCCATGCGGTCCTCGGCTACAGCGCGCTGGAAATCAGCGAAGCGCTTGGGTGTGTCGTGGAAGTGTGGGATCGTCTCATGGAGGGTGTGGGCCGGATAAGCGGCAAGCTGATGCTGGAAATTGCCGAACGCAACGGCGCTTTGGTAAAAATCCTCGGCAGATTGCACCTGCTGCAAGCAGACGGTGTTCTCCACAAAATCATAGACACGCCAGCAGCTGCCATCGGCGGCTTGGTAATAAGGCTTTTCTGCCGCAGTAGGCACTACATGGAGCGTGGCACGCGCAGGGTCAGCCCCGCGCTGTTTAGCTTTTTCACGCAGAAAATCCGTTACGCCGCAGATATTTTCCATCAAGCCGGCGGGGTCCTTGAAGGTATCGGTGTTGATCTTTTGCAGGATGTAGCGCTTTGCGCCCTGCGCAGACGTTACCGTGAGGGCATACGTCTGGTTGATATGCCCCTCGCCATAGGGAACCGGCTCGGACACCGAACCGTTCCACCGCCAGGCGGCTAAAATCTCATTCATCATAAAATATCCTCTCAGTTTTTGTTTATGCCGCGATGCTGTACAGCACGACACCGGCCATGGCAGCACCCGCCATGACCTTGATGGGACTGGGCTTCCACTTACGCAGAATAAAGAAGCCCACAAGGAAAACAGCCAGGGCAATCAGATCCATGCTGCCCAAATCAGCCGGGAAAGTGCGCTGCCCGTACAGGGCCATGCACAACAGGGAGATGCCGGCGGAAGCGATCATGGCAATAACAGCAGGCCGCAGCCCGGCCAGGATGCCCTGCATAACGCTTAGACCGCGGAAACGGTAATACACGTAGGCCAGCGTCATGACGATGACGCAGGACGGGAAAATACAGCCGATCGTGGCAATCAGTGCCCCCGGCAGACCAGCCACCTGAATACCAACAAACGTAGCAGCGTTTACGGCGATGGGGCCGGGGGTCATTTCGGCAATGGCCATAATGTCCGCGAAGCCCGTCATCGTCAGCCAGGGGTGAATATCCACGACTTGGTTTTGAATCAGGGGCATGGCCGCATAGCCGCCGCCGATGCTGAACAGGCCGATTTGGAAAAAGCTCCAGAACAGTTCCAGGTAGATCATTTGTCGTCCTCCCGCTTTTGCAGATACAGAGTATCCAGTGCGCCGATGACACCGCAGACCAAAATAATTAAAATGATATTCACCGAGAAGAAACGGGTCGCCAAAAAAGCCGCCAGCATGACCGCGATGGGCAGCCAGCGCTTCTTTTTCAGGATGGGCCACGCCATATTGATGACCACATCAAAGACAACCGCCGCCACACCGGCCAGCATACCGGCCATCGCCATACTCACATACTTGTTGGAGCGGAACGCCTGATAAAACGCGGAGATAATGGAAATGATGATAAGCGGCGGCAAGGCTGCCCCCACCACGGTAATCAGCGCACCGGGGATGCCTGCCACATGGTAGCCCACCAGAATCGAGGCATTGATGGCAATAGAGCCGGGGCTGGATTGGGCAATCGCCGTCAGGTCCAGCATTTCTTCTTCCTCGATCCAGCGCAGTTCTTTCACGAAGCGCTCGCGCATCAGGGGGATAATGACGAAGCCGCCGCCGAAGGTGCAGGCGCTCAACTTAAAGGTAGAGAGAAACAGCTGCCAGTATTTATTTTTCTTGTCCAATAGAATCTGTCTCCTTTTCAGCGGTACATTTGAACGGCGCGGACCATCTCGCACAGGCGCGGTTCCGCATAGGCAAAAAACTTTTGCAGGGCTTTGCAGTAGTAGCTGCGCTGCGCTTTGTCGGCGGGATCACAGTCACGCTTGCAGCCGCCGCGGCACAGGTGTACCCATCTGCATGGCTGACATTCTGCGGGGATCTGCCAGCCGTCTGTGATAAATGTCTGCATTTTCTTGCCGGTAAGCAGCGATTGCAGGGTGTCGTTTTGCACAGTTCCAAGTTTATAGGCATCCAGGCAGAAGAAGTCGCACGGGTACACGGCACCGCTACCCTCCACAACCATATAGGCACCGCAAGTACCGGTCGTGGAGCAGGTCCCCGCAGGGCTGCCCATAAGCAGATGAATATAATCCTCAAACAAACGGATGCTGATATAGGTGCTGGTTTTCCAGTCCCGATACCAGGCATCAAACATGGCACACAGGAACTGCGCGTACAGCTCCGGTGTTAAGGAGTAGTTCTGCTGCCCTTGCGGCGTATCCAACGGGTCCAGACAGGGAATGAACTGCAAATAGCGCACCCCCGTGGCTTTCATGGATTTATACACGCGCTCCGCCTTTTTGGCCAGCCGCTTGGTGACGACACACAAAAGGTTGCACTCCACGCCGCAGCGGCGCAGCAGTTTGATCGTCTGCGTGATTTTATCCCATGTCCCGTTCCCCTGTGCGTCCGGGCGCAGGGCATCATGGACATCCGGGGTGCCATCCAAGCTGATGCCCACGAGAAAATGGTCTTTGCTGAAAAATTCAGCCCATTCCTCGGTAATGGCAAGGCCGTTTGTCTGGATGGCGTACTGTACGGTGACGCGCTTCTGGTTGTACTTTCGCACCGTCTGCGTAAAGAAGCGGAAAAAATCCAGCCCGGCCAGGGTTGGCTCCCCGCCCTGAAAGGCAAACGAAACAAAGCCGCCCTGCTCAATTTCCACAAAGCAGCGCTGAATCAGCGTCTCGGCAGTCGCCCGCGTCATCATGCAGTCTTCGGGGTTCACGCGGTTTTGCTGCTCATCCCGGTAAAAGCAATATTGGCAGCGCATGTTGCAGTAGCCTGCGGCTGGTTTTATCAGGAATTGAAGCTGCTTCATAGCACCTCGGTATGCTGCAATACGGTCACGGGTGTTTTGCCCACAAGCAGGCTGTGGCCGTCGGTGTAGCCCTCTTCGCGGTTTTTCAGTGCGTTGATGAGAAGTTCGCGCAGCTCGGCTACGCGCGCTGGGTGTTCGTCCAGCACATTCTTGTTCTCGTGCGGGTCGTTGCGCAAATCAAAGTACAGCTCCCGCCCGGTCTGGGAGTACCAGATGTATTTATCCTCTTTTGTCAGGATGAAATGCATGGAATCCTCGCCAAGCGTATGCTCGCCGTGCAGATATTCACGCTCAACAGGGTGCAGCAGGCTCGTGCCGTCCACGGTTTCGGGGATCGGTGTGCCCGCCAGTTCCAGCAGCGTGGGCATGACGTCCCGCAGTTCAGCCAAGTCCGTGCGAACCGTGCCGCGCTTTCCGATGTAACGCTCCGGCCCGGAGATAAACAGTGGTACATGGATACTGCCTTGGAATGGCTTTGCTTTCTGGAACATCAAATGGTCGCCCAGCATTTCACCGTGATCGGAGACAAACAAAATCACGGTGTTATCCATAATCTGTTCTTCCACCAGCGCGGAAATCAAGCGTCCGATTTGATGATCCATATGGGTGATGGCAGCATAATAGCCCGCCCGCAGCTGCTGAATATAGCTTTCATCCGAGGGTGCTGTCTGGGCATGGTAACTGTGACCGTCGCGCTCCCAGCGGACGCAGTCGTTCCAGTCGCCGCGCCAAGGTTCGGCTAGCGGCTTATCTTTGTACAAATTCAAATAATATTCCGGGGCGTCCAGCGGCGGATGCGGCCGCACGAAGCTGGCCATCAAGAAAAAAGGTTTAGAACGGTCACGGCGGCGCAGAAAATCCCGGCACTCGCTGGCGACCCAGTTGGTGGGATGGTACTTTTCTTCGTAAATCCACGGACGAACCACCCAACTGTTGCAGTCCAAGCCAGTATCTACGGGGTCTGCATCCACACCAAGCTGCTGCTTGAGCCACCAATAATAGTCATCGGCCACACGCTGGTCTTCATAACTGGGCGTAGTGGGGCGGCGGTAGGCATGGAGATAGCCATCATGCAGCCGTACATCGTTGAATCCCAAATTATTGCGCAGCGGGTGGACGTGCATTTTACCGACGCACTGCGTATAATAGCCCGCCTTGCTCAGTTCCCCAGCCAGCGTGTGGGTATAGTTCCACGGCACTAAATCCTCATACCCGACGCGGCCAGTGTGTTCCTGTGACATACCTGTGTAAAGAGAGGCACGTGCGGGAACACAGGTCGGACAGGCAGAATAGGCGTTTTCATAGCGCACGCCCTCTGCGGCCAGTGCATCGAGAAACGGTGTTTTTACATCCGGGTGTCCGGCAATACCAAGGCAATCGCCGCGCATCTGGTCTGCCATAAGCAGGATAATATTAGGATGTTTATCCATAACAAACCTCATATCAATGTTTTTGCAGCCAAAGGCGTGCCGCACAGTACGGCACGCCTTTTTCCTGCTTTACAGATTATACCATTTGATCTCGTTTGCGTCCATGTGCAGGGTAAAGCTGCTTCCGTCGCCGGTATAAACGGTGGTGTCCTGCGGCTCATAGGTATTATTTACCACACAATACTTGCCATTCTTGACGTAAGCATGAACCTCCACGTTATAGTTCGTGCTGAACCACTTGTGCAGGTCGGCTTCATCGTGGGCAGCCCACAGGATGGCGCGGTACAGCACGCGGTTGTTCACAAAGCTGTACGGCAGACCGCTGATATACACACCGCGCCCCTTGCCGTACTCATGCGCAGCCATCTGGACTTCCTTGTCACGCTGAATGAGAATTTCTGTGCCTTCCCATGCAAAGATGCTCTTTTTGCCCTCGCCAAAGTCCACATCATGGTCGGGGCAGTCGGCCAGAATAAAGTGGTCGCGGTGTTCATCCCAGTTGTACTTGTCGTAATTCAGGGTGAAGCCTGTTTCCTTCTCCACGCCGAGCGGCGCGGACAGCTGCAAATACCGGCCCTGATACTGGTGACCGCCCGGTTC
>OKUD01000632.1_pt1 | contig 10986 bp, 7 predicted proteins | sample 1606601 | NCBI WGS metagenome assembly OKUD01 (sample SAMEA3882517, study PRJEB24775) | human gut metagenome | biome: human-associated habitat; feature: intestine environment; material: feces | place: Netherlands | collected 2009/2010
GGGCCTCGGCCACCTTCCCCCAAAGGGGAAGGCTTTTATCCCAAAAATTCGGGCAGCTTTTCTGCCAGCTTCTCCATCGCCCGGCCGCGGTGGCTGATGGCGTCCTTCTCGTCGGGGGTGAGCTGGGCGTAGCTGCGGCGTTCGGTGTTCGGGCGCTTGCCGTCGGGTGCGCCGTACTCGTCGGGGATGAACAGCGGGTCATAGCCGAAGCCGTAGTCGCCGTTCTGCAATGTAAACGCAATGCGGCCCGGGCACTCGCCCTCGACCTCCAGTGCGCGTCCGTCCGGCAGCATGAAGCAGACCGCCGACACGAACTTTGCGCCGCGCTGTTCCTCCGGCACGTCGGCCAGTTCCCGCAGCAGCTTTGCGTTGTTCGCGTCGTCGTCGCCGTGATGCCCGGCGTAGCGGGCGCTGTAGACGCCGGGCGCACCGTGCAGCGCGTCGGTGCAGAGGCCGGAGTCATCGGCCACGGTGGGCAGGCCGCTGGCCTTGCAGAACGCCTCGGCTTTGATGCGGGCGTTCTCGGCAAATGTCGTGCCGGTTTCCTCGGGGTCAAGGTCGATTCCCAGCTCCCGCAGGCTCTTGACCTCATGGCCCATGCGTTCCAGAATGCGGCGCAATTCCTTCAGCTTGCCCGCGTTGTTGCTGGCGGCGCAAATGATCATGCTTCGCTCTCCCCTTCCTCTTTTTTTCCGTCCTTCTGCAGGGCGGATTCCGGCAGCAGGCTTTCGACGAAGGTCTGTGCGTCAAATTCCATCAGGTCGTCGATCTTCTCGCCGACGCCGATGAAGCGGATGGGCAGACCGAGGTTCTCCCACACAGAGACCGCGCAGCCGCCGCGGGGCGTGCCGTCGAGCTTGGTCAGCACCACGCCGGTGGCGTTGGCAGCCTTGCAGAACTCCTCGGCCTGGCTGATGGCGTTCTGGCCCGTGATGGCGTCGAGCACCAGCAGCACCTCAAGGCTCGCCTCGGGGCTGGCCTTCTTGACGCTGCGGGAGATTTTGGACAGCTCGTCCATCAGGCCCTTCTTGTTGTGCAGACGTCCGGCGGTGTCGGCAATGACCATGTCGTAGCCGCGGGCGTTGGCGCTCTTGACGGCGTCGAAGATGACCGCCGCCGGGTCTGCGCCCATGCCGGCCTGGACCAGCGGCACGCCGGCGCGCTCGGCCCAGAGCTCCAGCTGCTCACTGGCGGCGGCGCGGAAGGTATCGCCCGCTGCCAGCATGACGCGGCGGCCCTGCTTTTTGTACAGGCCGGCCAGCTTGGCAATCGTCGTGGTCTTGCCGACGCCGTTGACGCCGATGACCAGAATGACGGCGGGCTTGCCGTCCAGATCCATCGGGTAGCGGGGGGTCAGCTCCTGGCAGATGATGCCGCGCAGCGCGTCCAGCGCCTCCTGACCGGTTTTCAGGTGTTTTTCCTCGACCTCGTCGTGCAGCTCGTCCACCAGACGCACGGCGCAGGCGGGGCCGACGTCGGCCAGAATGAGCTGTTCCTCGAGCTGGTCGTACAGATCATCGTCAATCTGCGCGTTGGTCAGCGTATTGACGATGCGCTGGAAAAAGCCCGTGCGGGTCTTTTCCAGCCCGCGCTTGACCTTTTGCTGCTCCTGAAATTCCTCCTCGGAAATATCGCGTTTGAAAAAGTTGAAAAAGCCCATCGTGGCCCTCCTTACTTTTGATTTGCCGCCCCGCGGGTTTGTGTGGCTCCCCATTGGCGGGTGGTCGTATTTATGTGGCGGGCCGGGCATGCCCGGCCCCTGCATGCCGTCAGGTAATAAGGTCCGCGCTCACATTATCCAGATCCAAGCGCAAAATCTTCGACACGCCGTCCTCCTGCATCGTGACGCCGTAGAGGACGTCGGCGGCCTCCATCGTGCCGCGGCGGTGGGTGATGACAATGAACTGGGTGCGGTCCGTCATGCGGCGCAGATACTGCGCATAGCGCGCAACGTTTACGTCGTCCAGCGCGGCCTCGATCTCATCGAGGAAGCAGAACGGCGCGGGGTTGACGCGCAGGATGGCGAAATAGATCGAGATAGCGACCAGCGCCTGCTCGCCGCCGGAAAGCGCGGACAGGTTCTTGATGACCTTGCCCGGGGGCGAGACTTCAATTTCAATGCCGGATTCCAGCACGTTCGCTTCATCCGACAGGTACAGCCGCGCATGACCGCCGCCGAACAGCTCCTTGAAAATTTGCTGGAAGTTCGCGTTAATCTGCTTAAAGCTCGCCGTGAACAGCTCCTGCATCTCGCTGCACAGCTCGGCGATCATCTTCGTCAGCTCGGCCTTCGCCTTTTCGACGTCGGTGACCTGCGCCTTCATGAATTCATAGCGCTCCCTGACCTCTTTATATTCGTCAATCGCGCCGACGTTGACGTTGCCCAAGGCGCGGATCTTGCCACGGACCTCGGTCACACCGCGGCGCAGCTCGGTCAGGCTCTCAAACGGCACACACTGGCTGCGGGCCTCGCTCTCGGTCAGCTGGTATTCCTCCCACAGCTTGCTGTTGGTGTCGTTCAGCTCGGTCTCGGCGGCGGTGCGGCGCTCGGCCAGGCGGGCCATCTCGCCGCTCATCCGCTCGCGCTCGTCGGTCAGGGCGCGGTTGTCCTGCCCCAGTTTCGAGATCGCAGCCTCCTTTTCGAGGCGGGCCGCGTTGGCAGATCGGATCGTTTCCTCCGCGGCGGCAATTTTCTGCTGGTTGTCGCCGCGCACGCGCTCCATCTCGGCGATTTTCAGCGCGTTGGCCTCGATTTTTGCCTTGGCGGCCTCAATCGCCGTCTGCAGCTCACGGGCGCGGGCGTCGGCCTCGCCGGTACGGCTCCGCAAGCCCTCCAGCGCGGCCTCATGCAGGCCGACGTCCTTCTCGTCCGCCAGGCGCTGCAGCTGCTTTTCGGACAGCTCACCGGTGATTTTTTCGCGTTCTGCCGTCAGGCTGCCCGTGCTCTCGCCCAAGGCGGCCAGCTCGGCGGTGTACTGCGCCAGCTCGGCCTCGGCGTCGGTCCGGGCCTTCTCGGCCTCGGTGCGCGCGGTCTCGTTCCGGGTCACGGCGGCCTGCTGGGCGGCGATCTCGGCCTCGATGCTCCGGGCCGTCTCGTCGTACTGGGCGGCGGCCTTCGTCAGGCGCTCGAGCTCGAGGTTCGCGCGGACGTGCTCCGTCGCGGCGTTCATGCCCTCGCCCTCGGCACCGGCCAGCTGGGCCGAGAGGTTGTCCACCTCGGCCTTACGGGCGGCCAATTCCTTTTCCGCCTCGGTGCGTTTCTGCTCGAGCTTCGTCAGCTTGCTGCGCAGCTCGTCCAGCTCCTGCTTGCGGCTGAACACGCCGACGCTGCGGGCGGTGGAGCCGCCGGTGAACGAGCCGCCCGCGTTGATGACCTGGCCGTCCAGCGTAACGATGCGGTTCCGGTAGCCGAGGTTCCGCGCCACGGCGGACGCCTCGGTCAGGTCCTCGACCACGATGATGCGGCCCAGCAGATTGTCGATGATATGCTGATATTTCGAGTCTGTCCTGACCAGGTCGGCGGCGACCTCCGCCGTGCCGGTCAGGCGGCCCGTAAAGCGGGAGCCCTGCACGGTGTCCAGCGGTAAAAACGTAGCGCGGCCTGCGCGCTCGTCCTTCAAAAAGCCGATGGCGGCGCGGGCACAGCCCTGGTCCTCGACGACGATATTCTGCAGCGCAAAGCCGAGCGCTGTCTCAATGGCGGTCTCGTAGCCCTTTTCGACAGTGATGATGCCCGCCACGGGGCCGATGATGCCGCGCAGACGCCCGCCGCCTGCGGCGCGCATGACGGCCTTGACGCTCTGCTGGTAGCCGTCCATGTTGCGCTCCAGATCTTCCAGAATGTGGATGCGCTGGGCGGCGGCGGACTTTTCTCGGTCCGCCTTCTGCAGGTTGTCGGCAGCCTCGGCCTGCTGACGGCGGCGGCTGTCCAATTTCAGCTTCAGGCCCGCCTTGATGTTGTCGTTGCGGGTCACGGCCTCCTCGGCGTCCTTAAAGCGGCGCTCGGCGCGGCGGCGCTCCTCGTCGGTGGCGGCGGCGCCGGCTTTCAGCTCCTCGGCCTGGCGCTGCGCCTCGGCCAGGCGGTTGGCCGCAGCCTCCCCTGCCGACTGCGCCGACGCGGCGCTGACCCTGGCGGCGGTGGCGGTGTCCTGCAGACGGGCCATGGCGGCGTCAATGACGTCGCGGCGCTCGCCGCTGGCAGCGGCCTTTTCCTCAAGGGCACGCAGGGCCTCGCGCAGCTCGGCCACGCGGGCGTCCAGCCCGGCCATGCCGCTTTTCAGCGTCTCGATGGCGGCGCGGTGGTCCGCGGCCTCGCGCTCGATGCTCTCGCGGCCCTGCCCGGCGCGCTCCAATTCGGACGTAGCATCGTCGATGCGGAACCGGCTGTGCTCGCTCTCGTTTTTCAGGACGGCGATCTCGCTCTCGCTGCCGGCGTTTGCTTCGGTGATGGCGCGGATGTCGGCGTTGGCCTGCTCGACGGCCAGCACCAGCTGCTGGGCCTCGGCACGCAGGGACGCGCTTTTTTCGTCAAACTCGTCCAGCTGGCGGCTCAGGCGGTCATAGTCGGCCTGGGCGGCCTCGTACTTGCGCTGCTGGTCGCGCAGCGAGTCGTTGGCGCGGCGGATGGCATCGACCCAGAGTGTGATCTCCAGCGTCTTGCGCTTCTCGCTCAATTCCAGAAACTGCTGGGCCTTCTCGCTGTCGCGTTTCAGGGGGCCGACGCGCTTTTCCAGTTCACCCAGAATGTCCCGCAGGCGCTCTAAGTTGCCCTCGGCGGCATCCAGGCGGCGCTCGGCCTCGTTTTTGCGGTAGCGGTACTTGGCGATGCCGGACGCTTCCTCAAAAATTTCGCGGCGCTCCGCGGATTTTGCACCGACGATCTCGGCAATGCGGCCCTGCCCGACGATGGCATAGCCGTCGCGGCCAATGCCGGTGTCGAGCAGCAGCTCGTACACGTCCTTTAAGCGGACGTTCTGGCCGTTGATGGAGTATTCACTCTCGCCGCTGCGGTAGTACCGACGGCCGATCGTGACCTCGTCGGCGTCCATGTCCAAACCGTGGTCGCTGTTGTCGATGGTCAGCGCGACGGAGGCATAGCCCATGGCACCGCGGGACTGGGTGCCGCCGAAGATGACGTCCTCCATCTTGCCGCTGCCGCGCAGCTGCTTGGAGCTGGTCTCGCCCAGAACCCAGCGGATGGAGTCGGAGATGTTCGACTTGCCCGAGCCGTTCGGCCCGACAACGCCGGTAATGCCCTCGCCGATCTCGATCTTTGTCTTATCGGGGAAGGATTTGAAGCCTTGGATTTCCAGTTCTTTCAGGCGCATTCCATGGGTACCTTTCAAAATTCTTAAAATGGTCGTAGGGGCCGGGCATGCCCGGCCCTCAACCTCGCCTTATGTACCCGTAAACGGGTCGCGATTTTTATGCCGCGGGCCGGGCATGCCCGGCCCCTACAGGGCGTCACTTATTGCAGCTTTTCCAGCGCCACCTTTGCTGCGTGCTGCTCGGCGGCTTTTTTGCTGCGGCCACGGCCCTCGGCCAGCAGCTCGCCGTTGCGCCAGACGCAGACCGTAAACTGCTTGTTGTGGTCGGGGCCGGTCTCGCCGGTGACCTCGTATTTCAGCACGGCGGACGGGTCCTGCTGGACGACCTCCTGCAGACGGGTCTTGTAGTCGTCCTCGGCAGTCTTGCCCTCGGTGATGAAGGGCAGAATGAAATTGCGCGCGGCCTCCATGCCGCCGTCCAGATACAGCGCGGCAATGACCGCCTCGAACGCATCGGAGACGACGCTCGGGCGGCTGCGTCCGCCGCCAAGGTCCTCGCCGTGGCCAAGGCGCAGATACTCACCCAGCTGAATTTCCTGTGCGAACTGGAACAGTGCATCCTCGCTGACGAGGCTGGCGCGCATACGGGTCAGCTCGCCCTCGGGGCGGCCCGACTGGTGGAACAGGTAGTCCGCTACAACGACGGACAGCACGCTGTCGCCCAGAAATTCCAGCCGCTCATTGTGGGTCGTGGCGACCTTGCTCTCGTTGGCATAGCTGGTATGGGTCAGCGCAATGCGCAGCAGCGCAGGATTTTTGAATGTATAGTGCAGGACCTCCTGCAGTTCTTCCGGTTTGTGAGCCATATTCTTTCACCTTTCCGGCTAGTCCGTAGGGGCCGGGCATGCCCGGCCCTCAACCTTATCTCGATTGCCCTTTTACGGGCGGTATTTTTTATGCCGCGGGCCGGACATGTCCGGCCCCTACAGGGCAGCTTTCCTTTTAAGCGTCTGCCTCTTCCTTCTGTGCGGCCACCTCTGCCAGCGCCTTCTCCATCGTGCCGCACAGGTCGTTGGCGACGCAGAGCTTGGCCTGACGGATGGCGTTCTTGATGCCCTTGGCGTGGCTGGAGCCGTGCGCCTTGATGACCGGCTTCGCGGCGCCCAGCAGCGGTGCGCCGCCGACCTCCTCGGAGTCCATCATACGTTTCAGCTCGCCCAGACCGCCCTTGATGCCCAGATAGCTGAGCTTGGTGATCAAATTCTGCAAGAAGATTTTTTTCAGCATCCCCAGCAGCGTTTTGGCGACACCCTCGGTCAATTTCAGCACGACGTTGCCGACAAAGCCGTCGCAGACGACGACGTCCACGTTACCGTCCATGATGTAGCGCGGCTCGATGTTGCCCGCAAAGTGGATGCAGGGGTTTGCCTTCAGCAGCTTGTGGGCCTCGCGGTAGGTCGGCGTGCCCTTTGTGTCCTCCGCGCCGTTGTTGACAAGCGCGACCTTCGGCGTTTCGCGGCCCATGACCTTCTCGGCGTAGACGCTGCCCATCGTGCCGAAGGCGTTGAGCATTTCGGGGCGGCACTCGACGTTCGCACCGCAGTCCAGCAGCAGGAAATTCTGCTTGGCGCCGGGCATCGGGGTGGCCAGCGCCGGGCGCTTGACACCCTTGACCGTGCGCACGATGAGACTGGTGCCGACGTGCAGCGCACCGGTGGAGCCGGCACTGACAAAGGCATCGGCCTCGCCGTTCTTCAGCATGGTCAGACCCTTCACAAGGCTGGAATCCTTTTTGTGGCGCACAGCCTTGACCGGGTCATCGTGCATGTCGATGGTCTCGGTGCAGTTGAGGATCTCAAACGGTGCAAGGTCGATTTTATTCTCTTTTGCGCAGTCGCGGATGGCTTTCTCCTCACCCAGCAGCACCAGCTCCATGCCGTCGCCGAACTCCGCCGCGGCCTGGCTCACGCCCTGCAAAACGCACAGCGGGGCGTTGTCGCCGCCCATGGCATCCACTAAAATTTTCATGCTTCGTACTCCTTTACCCACGCCTGCATGGCGTCCTGCGCGGCCTGCGAAAGCGCCATGTAGCGCTCCCGCTTGTCGCGGATGGTGTTGATCTCCTCGGTGCGGGGCAGGATGCCCATGTTCGCACCCATCGGCTGGAAGTCCTTGTTCGGCGTCGTGATGTAGTCCAGCAGCGCGCCGCACATCGTTGCCGCCGGGGGCGGCGGCAGCTCACGGCCCTTGAGCCGTGCAAGCATCTGGTGCGCCGCCAGCAAGCCGGACGCCGCGCTCTCCATATAGCCCTCAAAGCCGGTGATCTGCCCTGCAAAAAACACGTTGGGATGTTCTTTCAAGAACTGCTGCTTCGTCAAAACTTTCGGGCTCTCCAAAAAGGTGTTGCGGTGCATGACGCCGTACCGCACAAATTCGGCGTGCTCCAGGCCGGGGATCATGCTGAACACCCGTTTCTGTTCGCCCCATTTCAGGTTGGTCTGGAAGCCGACGAGGTTATAGAGCGTGCGGGCCGTGTTCTCGGCGCGCAGCTGGACGGCGGCCCAGGGGCGGTGGCCGGTGCGCGGGTCGCGCAGACCGACGGGGCGCAGGGGGCCGAACCGGATCGTATCCGCGCCGCGGGCGGCCATGACCTCAATCGGCATACAGCCCTCGTAGACGGTCAGGTCGCCGTCAAAGTCGTGGAGCGGCGCGCGCTCGGCGGCAATGAGCGCCGCGTGGAACGCCTCGTATTCCTCTTTATTGAACGGGCAGTTCAGGTAGTCCGCCTCGCCGCGGCCATAGCGGGACGCGGCAAAAACCTTGTCATAGTCAAGGCTCTCGGCGGTCACAATGGGCGCGACAGCGTCATAAAAGCTCAGCCGATGGTCACCGGTCAGCGCGGCGACGGCCTGTGCCAGTGCGCCCTCGGTCAGCGGGCCGCTGGCGACGAGCACGGGTGCGCTCTCGTCCAGCGCCGTGACCTCCTCGCGCCGGACCGTGATGTTGGGGTGGTTTTCCACCATTTCGGTCACGGCGGTGGAAAACACATCACGGTCCACCGCCAGTGCACCGCCAGCCGCCACGCGGGCGGTCTCGGCAGCATCCAGCAGGTGGGACCCCATCATGCGCATTTCAATTTTCAGCAGGCCGGAAGCCGAATCCGGCCGTTCCGCCTTGAGGGAGTTGGAGCAGATCAGCTCCGCAAAGCCTGCACTTTTGTGCGCAGGCGAAAACTTGACCGGCTTTTGCTCGTACAGGTCCACCTGCACGCCGTGGTCCGCCAGCCAGAGGGCGGCTTCACACCCGGCCAGCCCGGCACCGATGATTTTGATTTGCATGCGTTATTTCTCCGCGTTTGTCTTTTCGATATTCTTCACAAACCCGCAGCCCTCTTTGGCGCAGTACAGCTGGCCGCGGCGCTTGAACAGCGTTTTGCCGCAGTGGGGGCAGGTTTCCGGCACGGGTTCATCCCATGTCATAAAGTTGCAGGTGGGGTAGTTGCTGCAGCCGTAATACACGCGGCCCTTGGCGCTTTTGCGCAGCAGCATATGGCCGCCGCACAGCGGGCACAGGCCGCCGGTATCCTTTACAATGGGGTGGGCGTTGCGGCACTCCGGAAAGCCGGAACACGCCACAAACTTGCCGTACCGCCCGCTTTTGATCACCATGGGGCGGCCGCATTTTTCGCAGATCTCGTCGGTGGGGATATCCTCCACTTTGATCTTTTTGCCCTCCATGTTCTTTTCGGCGGCTTCCAGGCTTTTTTCAAAGCCCTGGTAGAAATCGTCCACTGTTTTGACCCAGTCCGCCTTACCGGCTTCCACAACGTCCAGCTTTTTCTCCATATCGGCACTGAATGTCGGGTCCACGATATCGGGGAACTGTTCCAGCATGACCTGGTTCACCGCGCGGCCCAGCGGGGTGGTTTTGAGCTTTTTCTGCTCCTTTTCCACATAGCCGCGGTCCACAATGGTGGTAATGATCGGCGCATAGGTGGAAGGGCGGCCAATACCGTTTTCTTCCAGCGCATGGATCAGCGTTGCTTCAGTATAGTACGGCGGCGGCTGGGTGAATTTCTGCTCCGCCGAAAGCTTGTTCAGTTTCAGGTCCTGGCTCACTTCCAGCGGGGGCAGGGCGGTTTCTTTCTTCTGCTTATCGTCGGTGGCTTCCTCATACAAAGCGGTAAAGCCGTCAAACGTTACATGGAAACCCGATGCGCGGAAGATATAATCCCCCGCCGTGATGTTGGCCGAAACGGTATCCATCAGGCAGTCTGCCATCTGGGATGCCATAAAGCGGCTCCAGATCAGGCGGTACAGCTTGGCTTCATCGCCGGAGATGCTGCCCTCCACCTGGTCCGGCGTCAGTTCCGGCATTGAGGGGCGGATGGCTTCGTGGGCATCCTGCGCCGCTGTGGCGGAGCGGGATTTCCAGACGCGCTTTTTGTTGCAGACGTAATTTTCGCCCCAGGTCTTGCCGATAAAGGTCTTAGCGGCTGCGGCGGCTTCGTCCGCAATGCGCAGACTGTCGGTACGCATATAGGTGATCAGACCGATCTGGCCATAGCCGTGCACCTCCATACCTTCATACAGGCGCTGGGCGGCACGCATGGTGCGGGTGGCCGAAAACCCCAGTGCGCGGCTGGCATCCTGCTGCAGGGTGGAGGTGATGAACGGTGGCTGCGGCTGGCGGCGGCGCTGGCCCTTATCCACACGGGTCACGGTGTAGGGTTTGCCGTCCAACGCGGCCAGAATGGCATCCGCCTGTTTTTTATTTTTCACCACCAGCTTGGTGCCGTCCGCCTGGGCTGTCAGCCGTGCGTTGAACGCACAGCCGCTCTGGCGGGGCTTCAGGTTGGCGTCAATGTTCCAGTATTCTTCGGGCTTAAAGTTTTCAATTTCGATCTCACGGTCGCGGATAATGCGCACCGCCACGCTCTGCACGCGGCCAGCCGAAAGCCCACGGCGCACCTTATGCCACAAAAACGGGCTGAGCTTATAACCCACCAGGCGATCCAGCGCGCGCCGGGCCTGCTGGGCGTTGAACAGATCCATATCAATGGTGCGCGGGTGAGCCATACCCTCCTGCACGCCCTTTTTGGTGATCTCGTCAAAGGTCACGCGGTTGGGGGCGGTGGGGTCCAGCCCCAGCACATTGGCCAGATGCCAGCTGATCGCCTCGCCTTCACGGTCCGGGTCGGTTGCCAGATAGACGGTCTGTGCTTTTTTCGCTTCGGCTTTCAGGTCCTTGACCAGCGCGGTCTTGCCTTTGATGGTAATATACTTTGGGGTATAGCCATGTTCCACATCAATGCCCAGCGTGCTGGCGGGCAGGTCCCGGATATGGCCCATGCTGGCCGTTACGGTATAGCCGCGGCCCAGGTATTTGCCAATGGTCTTTGCCTTGGCCGGGGATTCCACGATCACCAGCTTGGTGCCGGGCTTTGCTTCAGTCTTTTTGGTGGTGCGCTTTGCGGCAGGTTTTTCGGCTGCGGTTTCGCCGTCCTCTGCCTTAGCTGCCTTGGTTTTGGTCGTTGTCTTTTTCGTGGTTGCCTTTTTTGCTGCCGGTTTTTTCGCTGCGGTCTTTTTTGCGGCAGTTTTTTTTGCCGGGGTTTCTTCCGGCTGCGCTGCTTGCTGGGCAGTCAGCTCCAGTTCAGTTTGCTTTGCCATATCTGTTTCTCCCAAATTGGCGTATAAGTTCTATTTTAATCGGATACTTT
>OKUD01000634.1_pt1 | contig 10971 bp, 9 predicted proteins | sample 1606601 | NCBI WGS metagenome assembly OKUD01 (sample SAMEA3882517, study PRJEB24775) | human gut metagenome | biome: human-associated habitat; feature: intestine environment; material: feces | place: Netherlands | collected 2009/2010
GCCGGGTGGGCAGCCTGACGCTGGGCGCCTGCCTGATCGCAGCGGGCATCTTCTTCCTGTGTTATTACTTTGTGCCGGGCTTTGACTGGCAGCTGGTGGTGCGCATCGCCCCGGCGGCAGCCCTGGTGCTGCTGGGATGTGAGGTGCTGTTCTTCGCCGCCCGGCCGGGCCGCTGGAAGTATGATTTTGTCTCGGTGCTGGTCTGTCTGGGGCTCATCGCAGTTTGTATGTGCCTGAGCTTTCTGCCCATGGTGTGGAGCGAGATCGACCCTGCCCGCGGACAGAACGAGATGAAGCTGAGCAAGGCGTACACCACACAGGTGTATGAGGCCCTCCGGAAGGAAAACCCGGACCTCCGCCTGCGGGATGTGTACACCGACCTGTATCTTTACGCCAACAGCGTGGATGACCTGCAGGAGCTGCAGCCAAGTGACGGGCACCTGAGCCTGACCGTGATGCTGTATGGCCCCTACGACAGCACCGGAGCCTTTGCGCAGGACTGCCGCAGCGTGACCGATGCCGTGCAGCAGTGCAGCGCACAGCCGGATGAGCTGCGCATTACATGGTCGCCGGAGAACGACCCGGGCCAGAGTCTTGCCTCCGGCAGCCTGCAGAATGTGGAACAGTACACGCTGGAACTGGACGGCACGGTGCAGCTGGACTGGACCGCGGATGAGATGGAACGGCAGGTCGAAGTGCAGTATCTGCTGGACGAAGAAAATGAGCCGGAAGAGGACACTGCGCCCAGCGAAGAGGCCGAGCCGGAGGCGGCTGTATAAAAACTGAAAACGCGCCCGCTGCGGAGTTATCCACAGCGGGCGCGTTGCTTGTTGAAAAAGAACTTAGAGCTTCTTGCCGGTGAGCAGCTCATAGGCCTCCAGATACTTGGCGATGGTCTTGTCGATCACGTCCTGGGGCAGATCGTAGTTGCTGTCCGGATGGGCCTTCAGCCAGTCACGGACGAACTGCTTGTCGAAAGAGGGCTGGCCGTGGCCCGGCTCATAGCCCTCCAGCGGCCAGAAGCGGGAGGAATCCGGGGTGAGCATCTCATCGCCCAGCACCACGTTGCCGTCCTCATCCAGACCAAACTCGAACTTGGTATCGGCAATGATGATGCCGCGGGACAGTGCATACTCGGCGCACTTCTTGTACAGGGCAATGGTGTAGTCGCGCAGCTTAGTGGCGTACTCCAGACCGTGGCCGGGGAACTGCTTCTCCAGCACGTCGATGCTCTGCTCGTAGGAGATGTTCTCGTCGTGGTCGCCGATCTCTGCCTTGGTGGAGGGGGTGTAGATGGGCTCGGGCAGCTTATCGGACTCCTGCAGGCCCTCGGGCAGCTGGATGCCGCACACCTTGCCGGTCTTTTGGTAGCTTGCCCAGCCGCTGCCGGTGATGTAGCCGCGCACGATGCACTCGATGGGCAGCATGGTCAGCTTGCGGCACATCATGCTGTTGCCGGTGAACTGGGGCTGGCGGAAGAACTCCGGCATATCCTGCACATCCACGCTCAGCATGTGGTTGGGCAGCAGATCGCGGGTGTAATCGAACCAGAACTTGCTCATCTGGGTGAGCACGGTGCCCTTTTTGGTGACCTTGTTTTTCAGGATGACGTCAAACGCAGAAATGCGGTCGGTGGCAACCATGATCAGGCTGTCGCCATTGTCGTAGATCTCGCGGACTTTGCCTTCTTTGATGGGTTTGAACTCAGTCATAATCAAACACTCCATTTTTCCATGTTCTCAGCAGCGCAGCAGCGCAGCGCAGTTCTTACCCTATTATTCTACCATACTGCCGCGCGGTTTAAAAGGAACAGAATAAAAGAAAAACAGGCAAGTTTTGTGTTTTTATCGTGAAAAGTGCGCAAAAAGCAGCAGGAAATTTCGGCGTTTTGACGATAAAAGTCGTACTTTATCCCCAAATGCACGTACCTTTGCAAAATGCAGTCATGGACAAGCGCCGCCGGTTGCGGTATCATAGTAGTATGCGTATATCTGCGCTCCGCAGGGGCGCAAAAGTAAACAAGGAGGTAAAGAGTATGGGCAAATTTCCCAAGGGATTTTTGTGGGGCGGCGCTACCGCTGCCAACCAGTGCGAGGGTGCATGGCAGGCAGACGGCAAGGGTCTGGCTACGGTGGATGTGACCCCCTTCGGCCCGGACCGTTTTCCGGTGGCAACGGGCTATATGGAAATGCTGGGCTGCGATGACGCACATTTCTACCCCAGCCACGAGGCCATTGACCTGTATCACCATTATAAAGAGGATATCGCCCTGTTTGCAGAGATGGGCTTCAAGTGCTTCCGGCTGTCCATTGCATGGACCCGCATCCTGCCCAACGGCGACGATGCTCAGCCCAACGAGGCAGGACTGGCCTTCTACGACGGCATTTTTGACGAGTGCCATAAGTACAGCATTGAGCCGCTGGTCACCATCTGCCACTTTGACACTCCCATTGCCCTCATCAAAAAATACGGCGGCTGGAAAGACCGCCGCATGGTGGACGCCTATGTCCACTACTGCGAGGTGCTGTTCGACCGCTTCAAGGGCAAGGTGAAGTACTGGCTCACCTTTAATGAAATCAACATGCTGCTGCACCTGTCCTTTACCGGCGCCGGGCTGGTATTCCACCCCGGCGAGAATGTGGAGCAGGTCAAGTATCAGGCCGCCCATCACGAGCTGGTGGCCAGCGCAAAGGCGGTAAAGCTGGCGCACGAAAAAATGCCGGACGCCATGGTGGGCTGTATGCTGGCGGCAGGGCAGTTCTACCCCCGCACCTGCGCCCCGGAGGATGTGCGGGCGGCGCAGGAGGCCGACCGGGACAACTACTTCTTTACCGATGTACAGGTGCGCGGCGCTTACCCCGTGTGGGCTAAAAAGCGGATGGAGCGCGCCGGGGTGCAGCTGCACACACAGCCGGAGGACGACCGCACGCTGCGGGAGGGCACGGTGGATTTTGTATCCTTCAGCTACTATTCCAGCCGCTGCATCACGGTGGATAAGGAGCTGATGGCGGCAGAGAATGCGGAAGGCAACGCCGTGTCTGCATCGGTGAAGAACCCCTACCTGAAAGTCAGCGAGTGGGGCTGGGCCATCGACCCGGTGGGTCTACGGGTGACCCTGAACACCATCTACGACCGGTACGAAAAGCCCATGTTCATCGTGGAGAACGGTCTGGGTGCGGTGGATACCGTAGAGCCGGACGGCTCCATCCACGACAGCTACCGCATCGACTACCTGCGGGCGCACATCGAGGAGATGGAAAAGGCCGTCAATGAGGATGGTCTGCCGCTGATGGGCTACACCACATGGGGTCCCATCGACCTTGTGAGCGCCTCCACCGGCGAGATGAAAAAGCGGTACGGCTTTATCTATGTGGACAAGGACAACGACGGCAACGGCACCCTTGCCCGCAGCCGGAAGGACAGTTTTTACTGGTATAAAAAGGTCATCGCTTCAGACGGCGAGGACCTGACCTGAGCAAGCGCCCCGGCACTGTTTGCGGTATGGCAGCGCCGGGGCGTAAACGTGTGAGGAAGAACCGATAACGGAGAAAATTTATGACACCACAAATCATTGCACACCGCGGTGCTTCCTATCTTGCACCGGAAAACACCCTGACTGCCTTTAAAAAAGCCATGGAGCTGGGCGCGGACGGCGTAGAGATGGACGTACAGCAGACCATTGACGCCGGGCTTGTGATCCACCACGACTATATGATCGATCTGCACACGGATATTTCCGGCAAGATCTACGATATGACCATGGGCGATCTGAAAGAGCTGGATTTTGGCAGCTGGAAGGATGCCATCTATCAGGACGAAAAGATTGCTACCTTACAGGAAGCCATGGAGCTGTGCAAGCAGATGCCGGAATGCACCGTGCATCTGGAGCTGAAATCCACCATGGACAACGACCCGGACTTTGTACCCCGGGTGCTGGAAGTGCTGCAGCAGACCGAGATGGTAGAACAGGTGATCCTTGTTTCCTTCAACCACGCGCTGCTGCGGCAGGCAAAGCAGCTGCTGCCCGAACTGCGGGTAGGTGCACTGGTATACGGCGAGCTGGAAAGCATGCTGCTGCCGCCGCCCATCATCTGGAAGGATCTTGGACTGACCAACGGCATAGAGGACATAGAAGCCATGGACGCTGCCCTGCCGGAGAGCGCAGCAGACGAGGAAAATTGCAGCTGGATGACCCGCTGGATGACCGATAAGGTAAGTATGCTGCGGGCAAACTTTCCCGGCGAGAGCCTGAACGAGATCTACAAAAACCTGATGGCGCAGCGGGATCTGCCCACCTATATCCGCAGTCTGGACTTTGTGCCGGAGTGGGTCAGCTGCGAGTACCACACCGCCTACAAAAACGCCGGTTTCATTGACAAACTGCACGAGATGGGCATCAAGGTGTCTTTGTGGACGGTGGACACGGAAGATTCCGTCCGCAGCCTGCTGCGCACCAGCGCCGATGCCTACATCACCAACCGCCCCGACCGCGTGCGGGAGTGGATGGAGAAGGAACAGGCAGCGACCGCCCCAACAGAAACCGCCACGGCAGAGTCTGCCCCCACTGCTGAAGCAGACGCCGGGACAGCTGCCGCAGAGTAAACCGACCGGAACAGACACAAAAAAGAGATAGGCTTTCCCGAAAGGGATCGCCTATCTCTTTTTCATTCATTTTATTCTGTTGCGTCGGTCAGCACAAAGGTCAGCTCTGCGGTGACGGCGCACTTGCCGTCCACCCATGCCGAGGCCTTGCCTACGCCCACAGCGCCGTGCTGCTGTACCAGCTCGCAGTGGAGGGTGAGCACGTCCCCGGGGGTGACCTGCTTGCGGAAGCGGGCACTCTTGATGCCGCCGAACAGCGCAAGCTTGCCCTTGTTTTCCGGCAGGCTCAGCGCTGCCACAGCGCCGGTCTGTGCCAGCGCCTCCAGCAGCAGCACGCCGGGCATGACCGGCTGTGCCGGGAAGTGGCCGTTGAAAAATTCCTCGTTGCGGGTGACGCACTTGCGGCCGATGGCCCACTGCCCCGGCTCGTAGTCCAGAACACGGTCCACGAGGGCAAAGGGGTAGCGGTGGGGCAGGATCTCCGCGATCTGTACACTGCTCAGGGTGTTGGCGTTTTCACGCACGGTACGGGGCTCTGCCATGGGTCAGCCCTCCCATCTGCGCAGGGCGATGCAGGCGTTGTGGCCGCCAAAGCCCAAGCTGTTGCTCAGCGCGTACTGCATTTCCTGCTGCCGCCCGGTGTTGGGCACATAGTCCAGATCGCACTCCGGGTCGGGCTGGGCGTAGTGGATGGTGGGCGGTGCAAACTGATCCCGCAGTGCCAGCGCGGTAAACACGGCTTCAATGCCGCCCGCACCGCCCAGCAGATGGCCGGTCATGCTCTTGGTGCTGACCACGGTCATCTCCTTGGCGTGTGCGCCGAACACGGCGTGGATGGCGGCAGTCTCGCAGGCATCGTTCATGTGGGTGCCGGTGCCGTGGGCGTTGATGTGATCCACCTGCTCCGGTGCGATGTCGGCATCCGCCAAAGTCAGCTTCATGCAGTCGATGGCACCTACGCCGCCGGGTGCGGGCGCGGTAAAGTGGTAGGCATCGCAGTTGGCACCGTAGCCCACCACCTCGGCGTAGATGTGTGCGCCGCGCGCTCTTGCGTGCTCCAGTTCTTCCAGCACCAGCACACCGCTGCCCTCACCCATGACAAAGCCGCCGCGGCGGGCGTCAAAGGGCAGGCTGGCAGCATCCGGGTCGGTGGCGGTGGAAAGTGCCTTCATGCTGGTAAAGCCGCCGATGCCCAAGGGGCTGATGCAGCTTTCCGCGCCGCCGCAGACCATCACCGGCTCGTAGCCGTCCCGGATGCGGTGGAAGGCGTCGCCTACGGCATTGGTGCCGCCGGCGCAGGCCGTGACCGGGCAGGTGCACATGCCCTTCAGACCGAAGCGGATGGCTACCTGCGCCGCTGCCATGTTGGCAATGGCCATGGGCACAAAGTAGGGGCTTACCTTCTCCATGCCCTTTTCCTCGCCGCGGGCGTGCTGTTCCTCGATCGTGGGCAGACCGCCGATGCCGCTGGACAGGATGACGCCGATGTCCTTGCCCTCGGCCTCGGTATCAAGACCGCTGTCTGCAATGGCTTCAGTGGCAGCGCCCAGTGCCAGCAGGGTGAAGCGTGCCATCTTGCGGACTTCCTTTTTGTCCACCACGGTCTCAGGGTCAAAGCCCTTTACCTCACCAGCCAGCTTGCACTTGAAGTCGGTGGTGTCGAACTGGGTGATGGGGCCGATGCCGCATTTACCGGCACGGGCTGCTGCCCAGCTGTCCGCCACATTGTTGCCCAGCGGGTTCACCGTGCCAAGGCCGGTGATCACAACTCTGCGTTTTTCCATAAGGGTTCTCCTTTACATTGCCATGCCGCCGTCCACACAGAGCACCTGCCCGGTGAGATAGCTGCTTTGTTCTGCGGCAAAAAACGCCACTGCCTGTGCCACATCCTCCGGCTGGCCTGCGCGGCCCGCGGGGATGCCCTGCGTCATACCGGTGCGCACCGCCTCCGGCAGCACGGCAGTCATGTCGGTGTCGATAAAGCCGGGCGCTACCGCGTTCACGGTCACGTTCCGCGCGGCCAGTTCCCGGGCAAGGCTCTTGGTCAGACCGATGAGCCCCGCCTTGCTGGCGGCGTAGTTGGTCTGCCCGGCGTTGCCCCGCAGCGCCACCACGCTGGAAAGGTTCACGATGCGGCCATAGCGCTGGCGCACCATGCGGCGGGCGGCCTCCTTGCAGCAGAGAAAGGCGCTTTTCAGGTTGGTGTCCAGCACTGCGTCAAAATCCTGCTCGGTCAGGCGCAAAATCAGGTTGTCCCGGGTGATGCCCGCGTTGTTCACCAGCACATCCACCCGGCCAAAGGCCTCGGCAGCGGCATCGAACAGCGCCTTGCAGCCCTCGGCGGTGGATACATCCGCCTGCACGGTCACCGCCTGCACGCCCTCGGCGCGGCAGAGCGCTGCCGTCTGCTCCGCAGGCTCTGCGCCGTGGCAGTAGTTCACCACCACGTTGCAGCCCTGCTTTGCCAGTGCCACGCACACTGCGCGGCCAATGCCCCGGCTGCCGCCGGTAACAATGGCGGCGCGGGTCAGCTTTTCTTCGCTCATTCTGCTTCCTTCCATGCGGTCAGCACCGCATCCAGCTGTTCCGGGGTCTCCACTGCGGTGCAGACCACCCCGGGCAGGGTCTTTTTCACAAAACCGCTCAGGGCGCTGCCGGGGCCGACTTCCAGAATGTGGTCCACGCCCAGTTCACCCAGACGGCGCAGGGTATCTTCCATGTAGACGCTGCTCTGCACCTGCTTTACCAGCAGCTGCGGGATGCTGTCGGTCTCGGCCTTTTCATGCCCCAGACAGTTGAACAGCACCGGCGTCTCCATGGTGCCGAAGTTTTCGCCCGCAAAGCGCTGTGCCAGCGCATCCCCTGCGGGAGCCATCAACCTTGTGTGGAAGGGGCCGCTGACCTTCAGCGGGATGCAGCGGCGGGCACCGGCTTCCTTTGCCAGCGCGGCAGCCTGCTCCACGGCGGCCTTTTCGCCGCCGATGACCAGCTGCCCCGGGCAGTTGTAGTTGCAGATCTGCACACAGCCCGCCTCTGCTGCCTGTTCGCAGCAGGCAGACAGTTTTTCTCTGTCCAGTCCCAGCACGGCGGTCATACCGCAGGCAAGGCCCTTTGCAGCTTCGGCCATGGCCCTGCCCCGGAAGGCGGTCAGCTCGATGGCCTGCTTTGCGGTGAACACCCCGGCAGCTTCCAGCGCGGAGTATTCGCCCAGCGAAAGCCCGGCCACGTAAGCGGGCTGCACGCCATGCTCGGCCAGCACGGCGGTGACGCCGCAGGCAAAGGCCACCATGCAGGGCTGGGTGTATTCGGTCTGGTTCAAAACGCCGTCCGGGTCCTCAAAGCAGACGCGGTGCAGGTCAAAATCCAGCACTGCGCTGTCAAAGGCCGCCCGGAAGGCGGGAGATGCTTCGTAAAATTCCTTGCCCATGCCGGGGTGCTGCGCACCCTGACCGGCGTAAAGTACGGCAAGCTTCATAAGTTCTGCCTCCATTCGGTCACAAGTTCGTCCATCAGCTCGCGCACGGTGCGCATCCGATCCAGCCTGCCCACGTTTTCGCCGCAGAAGAAGAGCCCTTCCTCCACGTTGCCCTTCACCGCCTCGATGAGGGCGTGGGTAATGCAGTAGGGCACAGCGGCGGGGTCGCAGGTCTTGAGACACCGGGCGCAGTGCTTGGGCGGGAAGCGTTTGCCCTCGGCCAGCGCCTGCACCAGCGGGGTGTTCAGCGCGCGTCCGGGCATTCCCACCGGGCTGTGGATGATGCGCACATCCTCCGGCTTTGCCGCCAGCAGCACGTCTTTGTAGGTCTGGGAGGCGTCGCACTCGTAGGTGGGGATAAAGCGGGTGGCCAGCTGCACGCCCGCAGCGCCAAGCTTTGTAAAGTGTGCCATGTCGGCACCGGTGTACACGCCGCCCGCCACAAATACCGGGATGGCGTGGCCGTATTGTTCCTCGTAGGGTTTTACCTCGGCCAGCACCCCGGGCAGAATCTCGTCCAAAGTCTGGCAGCGGTCGGCCAGCAGGTCCTCCTCGGCAAAGCCGAGATGCCCGCCCGCCTTGCAGCCCTCGATGACCACAAAATCGGCGGTACGGTCAAAGCCCTTTGCCCAGCGGCGCAGGATGAGCTTTGCCGCCCGGGCGCTGGATACGATGGGCGCAATGGCCACCTCTTTGGTGCCCACGATGCCCGGCAGCTCCAGCGGCAGACCCGCACCGGAGACCACGGCATCCACCCCCGCCGCCACGGCGGTGCGGATCGCGGCCGCATAATCCTGCGTTGCCACCATGGCGTTGATGGCTACCAGACCCATGCCCCCGGCAATGGCCTTGGCTTTTTGAATTTCTGCGGTCAGGGCGCGGTGGTTTGCAGCCGCCGGGTCACGGGCAAAATCCGGCTCGCGGTAGCCTGCATCGGCGGTGGAGATGCACCCCATGCCGCCGCAGGCTGCTACCGCACCGGCCAGCCCGCCCAGCGAGACGCCTACGCCCATGCCGCCCTGCAAAATGGGTACTTGCAGGGGCTTGCCGCCAAGGGTCAGCATTCGGCGTTCAGCGCGGCAATGCGCTGCCTCCCGCCCTGCCACAGGTCTGCAAGGATGTCCGCCACGGGGCGCACCTCGTGCAGCATTCCGGCCACCTGACCGGCCATCAGGCTGCCGCTTACCGTGTCGCCCTCAAAGACGGCGCGGCGCAGACTGCCCAGCGTGTATTTTTCCAGTTCCATCTTGTCCGCGCCCGCCTTTTCCTGACGGACATACTCCCGGCTCATACGGTTTTTCAGCACACGCACCGGTGCGCCTACGCTGCGCCCGGTAACGATGGTGTCACTGTCCCCGGCTTTGAGCAGCGCGGCCTTGTAGTTTTCGTGAATGGGGCACTCTTCGCTTGCCAGCAGGCAGGTACCCACCTGCACACCGCAGGCGCCCAGCGCCAGCGCAGCCGCCAGCTGACGGCCATCGGCAATGCCGCCTGCGGCGATGACCGGCACGCTGACCGCGTCCACCACCTGCGGCACCAGTGCCATGGTAGTCATCTCGCCCACATGGCCGCCGCTCTCGGTGCCCTCAGCGATGACGGCGTCGATGCCCAGCGGCTCCAGATGCCGTGCCAGCACGGCAGCCGCCACCACCGGGATCACCTTGATGCCGGCAGCTTTCCACATGGGAACGTACTTTCCCGGGTTGCCTGCGCCGGTGGTGACCACGGCGACTTTTTCCTCCACCACGATCTGGGCAAACGCATCTGCCTGCGGGTGCATAAGCATGATGTTTACACCAAAGGGCTTGTCGGTCAGCTCTCGGCAGCGGCGGATGTTCTGGCGCAGGGTATCGGCATTCATGCCGCCCGCACCGATGATGCCCAGTGCACCGGCGTTGGAGCAGGCTGCGGCAAACTCGCCGGTGGCAATGTTTGCCATGCCGCCCTGAATGATGGGGTATTTCGTCCCCAGGATCTCGTTTAAAAGTTTCATGGTCTTTATCCTTTATATTCCACGATCATGCCGCCCCATGTCAGGCCGCCGCCGAAGCCGATGCAGGCAAGGGTCTGGCCGGGGTGCAGCTGGCCGCTTTCAGCCAGCTCGTTCAGCGCCACCGGGATGCTGGCAGCACTGGTGTTGCCGTGGCGGTCCATGTTTTTGTAGAACTTTGCACCATCGGCGTGCAGCGCCTTGACGCAGTGGTCGATGATGCGGCTGTTGGCCTGATGGCAGACCACCCAGTCCAGATTGTCCAGCGTAAGGCCGGTCTCGTCCAGCACGGTGTGCAGGCATTTGGGCAGGGCATCCACCGCAAAGCGGAACACTGCCCTGCCGTCCATGCTGATGGGTGCCGAGCCTGCGCGGCTGGGGCCGCCGGCATGGATGGCGGCATCGCCCCGGGCACCCAGCGTGATGGCAAAGGGCACGGTGGTGTCGGTCAGTTCAAACACTGCCGCACCGGCACCATCGCCAAACAGTACGCAGGTGGAGCGGTCGGCGGGGTTCATCAGGCGGGAGAGCGCCTCGGTGCCGATGACCAGCGCATACCGCCCGCCCAGCGTAGCCAGCAGGCCGCGCGCCACCGCCGTGCCGTACAAAAAGCCGGAGCAGGCGGCGTTCACGTCCAGTGCAGGGCGGTTTTCCGGCAGCGCCAGCGCCGCCTGCACCTGACAGGCCACGCTTGGGGTGGCGTCCGGTGCGGAAAGGGTGGCACAGACGCAGCAGGCAATGTCTGCCGGGGCAAGACCGCTGCGCTGCAGCGCCTGCTTTGCGGCGGCAATGGCCAGTGTGGCGGCGTTTTCGCCCTCGGTGCAGTAGTGCCGGGTACGGATGCCGGTGCGGGTGGTGATCCACTCGTCGCTGGTATCCACGGTGCGGCTCAGCTCTTCGTTGG
>OKUD01000635.1_pt1 | contig 10952 bp, 10 predicted proteins | sample 1606601 | NCBI WGS metagenome assembly OKUD01 (sample SAMEA3882517, study PRJEB24775) | human gut metagenome | biome: human-associated habitat; feature: intestine environment; material: feces | place: Netherlands | collected 2009/2010
GTCGGAGAACAGCCACAACACAAACACAAAATAAAACACGACAAAACTACTATGCAATTTTTTAGCCTGCTCTATGTTTTGAGTAACATAACTACCGCCAATCAGGTATTCACATATCCAAGAGGGGTTTCAGGTTATTTGCATCTATAAAACGCCACACTAGCGTCCTTTGTTCATCGGTCTTTCTAAAAATATCTTAATTCTTATTGAATTCCTCTTTCTCTTAGTTTCAGCTGCCAGTTCCAAGCCGAACGTAGAGTGTCCTCCAAATTGGCTTCTGCCTTCCATCCCAACTCCTTATTAGCAAAATCAGGATTAGCCCATACCTTCTCAATATCTCCGGCACGACGACCCACGATCTGATAATTAAGTTTCACACCGGTAGCTTTTTCAAACGTATTGATCAGTTCCAATACAGAAACGCCTTTACCCGTTCCAATATTAAAGACTTCCACCTTCTCCTTCTGCTTGTTATTCAAAATGCGATCCATTGCGATAACGTGAGCCTTCGCCAAATCCACTACATATATATAGTCACGGATGCAAGAACCGTCCGGTGTATCATAATCATCCCCGAACACACTCAGTTTTTCACGAATACCCATCGCTGTCTGAGTAACATAAGGTAGCAAATTTTGTGGAACCCCATTAGGTAATTCACCTATTAATGCAGTGGGATGTGCGCCAATAGGATTAAAGTAACGCAACATAATAGCATTGATAGGCGATCCCGAAGCAACTGTATCACGAATAATTTCTTCATTGATCTGTTTTGTATTACCGTACGGAGACTCAGCCTTCTTAATCGGAGCCTCTTCCGTTACAGGAAGAACATCGGGCTGACCATACACCGTACATGATGATGAAAAAATAATACCTTCTACTCCATGTTTCGGCATTAACTCCAACAGGTTAATCAATGAAACCAAGTTATTGCGATAATACAACAACGGTTTTTGTACCGATTCACCCACAGCCTTGCTAGCCGCAAAATGAATAATACCTTTTATACCCGGATATTTAGTAAACAGCTTATCCATTCCCTCAAGATCCAAGCAATCCAACTTTTCAAATGCAGGACGGATTCCTGAAACCTTTTCTATATTATCTACCACATCGGCGCTTGAGTTGGACAAATTGTCCACAATCACTACGTCGTAACCGCTATTTTGCAGCTCTACTACCGTATGAGAACCGATGTAGCCGGTTCCTCCTGTTACTAAAATTCTTTCTTTCATAATACTTAATATTCTGTCGTTTTCTAATAGGTTCAAAACAACTTCGACGGGTAGATCCCTTTTCGTATCATATCATTGATACGAAGCAGGACTTGTATCTTGTCATCATGCGATACCAATCCCATCCATCTGGCAGGTGTCTCAATCACTTTCACCCTGACTCCGTCAGCAATACGCTCATTCATAAAAGCCGGAATAGAATAATGGGCTTTCATATCCATTCCATTCTCATCTATGAACTTATCGAACGCCTTCTTCATCTCACCGAATACCTGCGGAGTAAATCCCCACATATTCATTGAAACCAAGCTGTTGTCATCCAAAGCCACCCATTTATGTAATTCATTAGGATACATCGGATTTCCACTTATCCGTTCTACTCCTACACGGTCTGTAACGGACAACAGATATCCCTTTTCATCCACTTCACAAATACCACGGGTAACCCCTCCGCTTTCCGCCAATACATTTCTCAGCCTGTAGCAAATATTGAAACTATGGTAGTCAGCTTCTCCCAACATCACCAGATTATTATATAACAATTCAAAACTTTCTCTTTGGTAAAAGTTCACGGCATTTATCACACCGAATGGAGAGTCAATCAACTCTTCTCCCATCAGAACAGCTCTTACCGAACCGTACAGTGCTTTGCGCTTCGGATTACGCTTTTCTTCAGGAATCGTTTCCACATCCTGATAAACATACTCCACTTCTACCACATGTTCGTATTTGCCTGATACCAGTTTCTTGAATTCTTGTTCAAAATGTCTGCTTATGACAAATACGATCTTATTAAATCCGACTCTTACGGCATCATATATGGAAAAATCTAATATTGTTTCGCCATTAGGACCTATTCCCTCCAGCTGTTTCAATCCACCATATTTATTCCCCATAGTGGCCGCGAGTACAATCAAGGTCATAGCCATTTAATCTCTCTATTAATTCTAATGCAAAAATAAGCATAAAAATTGAATTTACGGACAAGAACAATGGATTTCTTTCTAATAAAAAAGTCCGAAGCTGTGCTCCGGACTTCTGAATCGGTTTATTTTAACGATGAAGTGAATTTATTCTATTCCAAACAAAACACCCAAGCCTTTGTCTACACCTGAAAATCCCATGAATGCCATTGCCAGCAGACCGGCAGTAACCAATGCGATAGCCATTCCCTGCATTCCTTTAGGTATATTCACCAAACTTAATTGTTCACGGATACCTGCAAACAACACCATAGCCAAAGCAAAACCAAGAGCTGTAGAGAAGGCATAAACAAATCAAAGTCTTTCTGGATTACCAAAATAGCCACACCCAGAATACAGCAGTTAGTAGTAATCAACGGAAGAAAGACTCCTAATGCCTGATAAAGGGCGGGAGATACCTTCTTCAAAATGATTTCCACCATCTGTACCAATGCTGCAATGACAAGGATAAATGCAATGGTCTGCAAATATTCCAACCCGAAAGCATCGAGCACGAATTTCTGGATAAGATAGGTAACAATGGTAGCGATGGTAAGCACGAATGCAACAGCCGCTCCCATACCCGTAGCTGTCTCAACTTTCTTGGATACACCGAGGAATGGACAAATACCCAAGAATTGTGACAACACAATGTTGTTCACAAATATAGCGGTGATAAATATCAATATATATTCCATTTTCTTACTTTTTACGGGTTATGCTTTCTTCAGTTTATTCACAATCGCAATGAGGTAACCCAATGCAATGAAGGCTCCCGGTGCGAGAACGAAAATCAACATTCCGTATTGCTCCGGCATAATAGCGATATCAAACAATTTACCTGTACCAAGGAACTCACGTACACCACCAAGGATGGTCAATGCAAGTGTAAATCCTAGTCCCATACCCAATCCGTCAAAGAATGAAGGAACAGGACCGTTCTTTGCGGCAAACGCTTCGGCGCGTCCCAGCAAGATACAGTTTACCACAATCAACGGAATAAACAATCCCAAAGTAGCATACAGCGCCGGCACATATGCCTGCATAATCATCTGCAACAAGGTTACAAATGATGCAATAACCACAATGAATGCAGGAATACGCACCATATCAGGAATCAGATTCTTGATAGATGAAATTACCACATTCGAACAAATCAACACAAACATGGTTGCCAGTCCCATACCCATACCATTGATGGCAGAAGAAGTGGTTCCCAATGTAGGACACATACCCAAAAGGAGTACAAACGTAGGATTCTCTTTGACAATCCCGTTCATCAATACTTTAAAATTATTCATAGTCTGCTCCTTCCTTATTTTTTGTTTTTACAATCTTGCTTTGGGCATTCTGCTTTTTTACAGTCCGCCTTGTCGCAGTTAGCAGGATCACATTTACCACCACAAGCAGCTTTGCAGGCAGCAGAGTCACAGGCTTGTCCGCAACAATCCTGAGTTCCCTCACATTGTGCCTTAGCTGCTTTGGGGGCATCGGCAGCAGTTTCAGACACCTGCTGTGTCGCACCGCTGGAACCATCCACATTTTGGCCACTATATGCCGCATAAGCATTATTCACAGCTTTCAGAAAAGCACGTGTCGTGATAGTAGAAGCAGTGATTGCATCTATCTGACCGCCATCTTTATTTACAACCAATGCTTTCTGTCCCGGATTCATACCAGTAATATCGCCTTTGCCGCCTTTCTTAAACCAATCGGCTGCCTTTGATCCCAGTCCCGGAGTTTCTGCATGACTCAACAAAGAATAGTCTATAATATTACCCTCTTTATCGAAACCTACCAATACATTCAACGCACCACCAAAACCATTTGCAGAAGACTCTACGGCTGCACCAATAAATTCTCCTCCTTTGGTTGCTTTATATATCTTATAAGTAACGCCTTCCAATTCTATGGTTTCAGGAGCTTCGGCAGGATTATTGTCAAATCCCGGAACTACGATAGCAATGGCATCACTCAAAGCCTTGGCATTAGCCTGTGCAATGGGTTCCTTTGTCAACTCATTCACATAACCCAGCAATGCTCCGGCTACCACGGTTACGCCTGTCAGCACGATAACCATGTTTTTCAAAGATGATTCTAGTTTTTTCATTTCTTCACGACCTCCCCGAATCTTTTAGGTTTACAATAAGTATTGATTAACGGAGTGAATGCGTTCATAATGAATATAGCGAAAGACATACCTTCGGGATATGCACCGAACAAACGGATAACCACGGTCAGGAAACCGATAGCCACACCGTAAATAATCATACCTTTATGAGTCATAGGCGAAGTAACATAGTCGGTTGCCATGAAAATAGCTCCCAACATCAAACCACCTGTAAACAAGTGAGCCAACGGAGATGCGTAAGCAACCGGATCAACCAAATGCATCAGCCCGGCAAATACAAATACTGTCACCAGAATAGATACAGGAATATGCCAGGAAATAATCTTTTTCCATAGCATATATCCCAGACCAAGCAATAAAGCCAATGCACTCACCTCACCTAGTGAACCCGGGTTATTACCCAGAAACAGACTTAATGTATCGGGCAACTGACCTAAAGCATTTGCATCACCCTTTACAGCCATTTTCATCAATGCCAGCGGAGTAGCACCGGTTTCAGCATCGGTATAACTTCCCCATTGTTGAACCAACGGCCATGAAGTCATCTGCACAGGAAAAGAAATCAGCAGGAAGATACGACCTACCAGCGCGGGATTGAAAGGATTACAACCCAATCCGCCGAAAGTCATCTTGCCCACACCGATTGCCACCAACGCACCGATGATAATAATCCAAAGCGGCAAGTTGGAAGGCAGATTGAATGCCAGCAACACACCGGTTATAATAGCCGAACCATCACAGATGGTAGAGCGTTCTCTCTTCAAAATAAACTTGGTAATCGCCCATTCGAAGAATACACAGGCGGCAACCGAGGTCAAGGTCACCACCACGGCGCCCAGTCCGAACATATAAAATGACACCAGCAACGCAGGTATCAACGCAATGAGTACACCATACATATTCTTCTGTATGCTGTCACCGCTATGAACGTGAGGCGATAATGATACTATTAATTTATTAGCCATACTATTTTGTCGAATTATTTTTTAGCATTACGTGCACGGATGATACTGCCTACTGTGCCCTTACCCAAACGGATATAGTCCAGCAAATAACGATGAGACGGACATGTAAACTGACACGAACCGCACTCGATGCACGACATTACATCTTCTTTTTCTACTCTCTCCCAGTCCTTATGAGCTGAAAGTGTCGCCAACAAGAAAGGCTCCAATCCCATAGGACACACACTGACGCACTTGGCACAGCGGATACAGGGCTGAGCTTCCGCACGGGCAGCTTCCTTATCATTCATAATCAGCACACCCGAACTACCTTTACAAATGGGAACTTCCGTATTAACCAGTGCTTTACCCATCATCGGACCGCCACCAATCACTTTTCCCGTATCTTCGGGCAAACCGCCAGCCGCATCAATCAGCTGGCTCATCGGGGTACCCATACGGGTGAGGAAGTTGGAGGGGTTCTTGACAGACTTACCCGTAACGGTCACGATACGTTCAAACAAAGGTTTGTTTTTCTGAACGGCTTCATAAACGGCAAATGCAGTACCTACATTCTGAACTACCGCACCCACATTGATAGGAATAGCGGGAGGAGCAGGAACCTGGCGACCGATCACAGCATCTATCAACTGTTTCTCACCACCTTGCGGATATTTCACCTGCAAAGGAACTACCTCTATACCGGGATACTGAGCAGCCTTTTCAGTCATCAACTTAATAGCATCCGGTTTATTATTTTCAATACCGATATATCCCTTGGTCACTTTTGCAGCTTTCATCAGGATGCTTACACCTACCAGTACTTCGTCTGCCTTTTCCAGCATCAAACGATGGTCGGCAGTGAGGTAAGGCTCACATTCTACAGCATTGATAATTACACATTCCGCCTTGCAGCCCGGAGGAGGAGAAAGTTTCACATGAGTAGGGAAACAAGCACCGCCCATACCTACTACACCTGCATTTTTCACTTTAGCAACGATTTCTTCGGGTGTGAGAGCACACTCTTTCACCAATGTCGAACTGCGGTCTATTGATTCTTCCCATTCGTCACCATCCACATCGATAAAGATAGCCGGCTTGCGGTAACCGCTAGCATCGATTACGGCGTCTACCTTGTTCACTTTACCGGATACAGACGAGAAGATGGCTGCTGAAACAAAGCCACCCGCCTCAGCAATCTTCGTACCTACCTTCACCACATCGCCTTTTTTCACGATGGCAGTAGCAGGAGCACCGATATGCTGTGACAAAGGAAATACCGCTTGCTTAGGAAGTGCAAGTGTTTCAATGGCTTTGCCTGCTGACAATTTATTTTCTGCTGGATGTACTCCACCAATTCTAAATGTCTTCACTGTTATATCTTTTTAATTTTTACTTACTTTGAATTTTGATTATGCTTCCGTTTTCGGAGCCTCAGCTTTCACCGCTTCCGCTTTCGGAGTTTCCACCTTTGAAGCCTCTACTTTTACAGCAGGTTTTGCAGCAGCCTCACCAGCCGGCACTTCTACTTTCGGTTTACGTGGCGGGAAATTGATAGCTTGGATAGCCCCTTTCGGACATTCCGATTCGCATTTACGGCAAGACTTACACTTAGCCGGATCAATGTATGCCAAATTATTTTCCAACGTAATGGCTTCGAACGGACACACTTTCACACACTTTCCACAACCAATACAACTAGCCTTGCAAGCTTTGTTGGCAACAGCTCCCTTATCCTTGTTCACACACATCACCACTACGCGGCGGTTGTTCTTTCCTTTCGGACGAATTTCAATGATCTTACGCGGACAAGCTTTGCTGCAAGCCCCACAAGCTGTACATTTTTCTTCGTCCACTTCCGGAAGACCGGTTTCAGGATTCATGTGAATAGCATCAAACTGACACGCTTCCACACAATCACCACAACCCAGACAACCGAATGTACAACCCGTCTCACCACCTGAAGTGGCATGAGCGATGGCACACGATTTAGCTCCGTCGTACAGAGCAGTACGAGGGCGATTTTCACAACTACCGTTACATCTTACCACCGCAACTTTCGGTTCAGCAGCAACGGCTTCCAATCCCAAAATGGCAGCTACTTTCTCCATTACCGGAGCACCACCAACCGGACATAACTTACCCTCCAGCGAACCGGCATCGGCAGCCTTCACGCAGGCACCGGCAAAACCAGAGCAACCGGGATAACCACATCCGCCGCAATTCGCCTGAGGAAGCACTTCGCTCACCTTGGCAATCCGCGGATCTTCATACACAGCAAACTTCTTAGAAGCGGCATACAAGATTACCGCGGCAATCAAGCCAATCGCTCCCAACGAAATTACTGCAACCAGAATTAAATCCATAAATTTTAGTTAGTTATTTATTAATTATTTTTTATTGGTTCAAGCGTAAATGAAAACTTCTTGCTCAACTTATTCCTGCATACATATATAATAAGGTAATACGGGAGCAAGGCTGACAAAGCAACAAGCGCCGACCTTAACTCATTCCCCCCCGTAAGACGCATGGAAATAAATAAAGTAATCAGCAATACCAAGAAAGGGATACCAAAAGCCAGCAATACGGCTTGCATCCCCATGGAAGTAGTACCATAAATCATCACCTCCTCACCTATGCGGTAAGAAGATGCCTTCATGTCAAAAACATCAATCAGTTTCTCTTTACTTTCAGATGCATTGCAATGCCCTTTCACACTACAAGCCGAACAGGCAGAAGTTTGTACGATTCTCACCCGCACGTGAGAACCTTCAATGTTTTCCACAATACCACGATGTTTGATTATATCGGTCATTTTTGCAAACTCTACATTACAAAACTGCGACAAATGTACGACTTTAATTGGATTCTAAGAAGTATAAAATGATATTTTCACTATAAAAATCGATTTTTTGTGTGGAGAAATTAAAATTAGAAGCAAGAAAAGGAAGAAATATTTAATTTTCCTCCTTTCTACTTGTAAGGTATATAATTTATTTCATTATCACATAGCCTGCATCCAACAGTTTTTGACGAATGGATGCTATATGTTCCTCGTTTCTGGTTTCCATAACGACACGAAGGGCACATCCGGTGACATCTGCACTCTCACTATTTCGCTCATGATGTACAGAAATTACATTTCCTCCCTGCTCTGCGACAATTTTGCTGACTCCCAACAGCTGCCCCGGCTTGTCTATCAAGTCCAAAGTTACTGCATAGGTACGTCCCGACTTCGCCATGCCGCGACTGATGACACGGCTCAATATCGTCACATCAATATTGCCTCCGGACACCAGGCAGACAGCTTTCTTACCCTTTACCGGTACTTTATTGAACATGGCTGCAGCAACAGACACAGCTCCCGCCCCCTCTGCAACAATCCGCTGGCGTTCTATCAATGCCAGAATAGCTGCGGCAATCTCGTCCTCAGTCACAGTTACAACTCCGTCCACATACTGATTTACCAAGTCAAAAGTATTTGTTCCCGGCTCTTTCACCGCGATTCCATCGGCAAAAGTGGAAACAGAGTGAAGACGCTCAATACGCGAATGAAGAATAGAATTTGCCATACTGGCCGCACCCAACGCCTGTACGCCATATACCTTGACAGATGGTTTCAAAGCCTTCAACGCATAAGCCACTCCCGAAATCAGTCCTCCCCCACCAATGGGAACAATGACTACCTCCACATCCGGCATTTCCTCCAATAATTCCAAACCGATAGTACCTTGTCCGGCTATCACGTTCTCGTCATCAAAGGGATGAACAAAAGTATATCCCTTTTCATCACGCAATTGCAGGGCTTTCTGATAAGCATCATCATAGACTCCCGGAACCAAACAAACTTCCGCCCCATAATGCTTCGTAGCCTCAACTTTAGATATAGGCGCTCCTTCCGGAAGACAAATCAACGACTTGATACCGCACTTAGTGGCAGCCAATGCCACCCCTTGCGCATGATTACCGGCAGAACAGGCTATCACGCCTCTCGCCTTTTCTTCATCGGACAATTGGGAAATCTTGTAATAAGCACCACGCACTTTAAACGATCCTGTGAGTTGCAGGTTTTCGGGCTTCAGATAAACTGTACTCTCAGGATTTATCTGAGGAGCATAAATCAAATCAGTGCGACGGACAACCTCTTTCAGGACATGAGCCGCTTTGTATATTGCATCTAATTGTAGCATAGGTATAACACTCTTGTTTTTAAATTGGGTGCAAAGCTACAAATAAAATTGATTCCTTACACTCACATACAACGTAAAATTGTATTCTTTTCTCTTTGTTCTCCTTTTCACTTGTCGACAAAGTTCACACTCAAGGAAGTATGTAAAAGCCCCGGCAGCACTATCGTTTTCATTTTGACACTCCTTATCTGCTGTCTTATTTTAATTTCGACGTAATCTGTTTATTGCTCTCGGCTACTTCCACCAGATAAACACTGGCACAAATAAGAACAATCGCCGCCAACTGTGTCCATGAGAAGCGATCCTGCCCCAAAACAAAAGAAGTCACCGTAGCAACAATCAATATTAAATACCCGTAAATGGCTACTAATGTCGTTTTCAGATATTTCAGCCCGAGAGGAAGTAATAAATAACTAATGGTGGTAGGAAATACCAAAACAAAAAGCAAGACCAACATAGGCGTAGAGAAAAGTGACATTTTCAGTATAGGAGCATCAAAACCATAAATCGTATTGACAACAACAGCCATAACAGCCGCCCCTAAAAAAGTATATTTTAACATCGTCATATCTCCCACTCCTTTTAACAGACGGTTACTGAAAACAAGATAGACGGCATAAACCAATGAACTGGCCAAACACATCAAATTACCTAACGGAGCATTGGAGGCAAGATCGTCACTAGGTTGTGTGAATATGCATAGAACAGCTCCTCCCAATCCCATTCCAATGCCAAGCACTTTCATCCAGGTTACTTTTTCCTTATAAAACAATACAGAGATAATGAATACCCATATAGGCTCCAAACTGACAAAAATAGAACTGGAAACCGGAGTAGTCTTACTGATACCCAACAAATAAAAAAACATATATCCATAAATACCTAAAGCCCCTAAAATAAAGAGCTGCCATTTCTGACGGATAGTGGAGTTTTCGGGCTTGCAAAATATATCAATAAGCCAAAAAGCGGCGGCCCCAAATACCAATCGGAAAGTAACCCCTGTCACAGGAGCTATCCACAAAGGTAAAAGATACTTCAGTGCGTTCATATTAAGGCCTCCCAACGCTTTGGAGACAACCATGCTAAGGTTTGCTTCAACTTGTCTATTCATACTTCATTGTTATGTTATTACGTGGGTATTTTTCTTATAAACTCAGTTTTTCCTGCTTCATCACAATAAACATCCCCATCAAGGCTACCATCAGATTAAGCCAGAAGGCAAAGGTTTGCGAATGAGAATGGAACAGATTCTGAAAAGCATCCACAATAAACGGACAAAGCAGTATGGCCACATAATTCATCGCCATGACAAAAGCAAGTGCCAACGTCACTTTGTGAGGAACCGCCACATCAGAAGTCTTATCATAAATCAACGGTTGGATAATACCGTATGAAAGCCCGTTCAGAATACATCCCAAAGCAATCAGTATTTCGGAACGACTAAGCAGAATAATCCCCATTCCGCAGGCTATCATCAACAAACAAAC
>OKUD01000648.1_pt1 | contig 10852 bp, 9 predicted proteins | sample 1606601 | NCBI WGS metagenome assembly OKUD01 (sample SAMEA3882517, study PRJEB24775) | human gut metagenome | biome: human-associated habitat; feature: intestine environment; material: feces | place: Netherlands | collected 2009/2010
ACCGGTTATGAGCCGGTAGCTCTAACCAACTGAGCTATTGGCGCGTATTCTGTTTTCATTTGACAAATAGTTTATGCAATGTCAAATATCGTAATCAGCTTACGCAAAAAATATTATATCAAACTTTCCTTTGATTGTCAATGATTTTTATGCCGTAATATCCATTGTGGTTTTGCACAGTAAATTTAAATAAACTTACTTTTCACTTGTTCAAATCAACTGCTTGTGTTATAATTGCCTTATACGGACGGTGAAGATACACTTGACCGAAAAATAATTTGGAGGTTTTTAATATGGCAGAAATAAAAGCGTTCAGAGGAATGCGTTACAACACGGAAAAAGCAGGCGAAATTTCTCAGCTTTGCTGTCCGCCTTATGACATCATAAGCGAGGAACAAAGACTCGGTTATATCAGTGAAAACGAGTATAATATCATTCGGCTTGAGCTTCCGAAGGAGGGCGAAAACCCGTATCAGACAGCAAGAGAAATCCTTGATATGTGGCGGAACAGGGGTGTTCTTGTGAGCGAGGACAAGCCTGCAATCTATGTTTATGAGGAAGAATTTACGGCTTACGGCGAACGCAAGAGCATCAAGGGTATCATCGCCCGTGTTCATCTTGAAGAGTTTGAAAAGGGAATCATTCTTCCGCACGAGTTCACTCTTTCCAGGGCTAAAGAGGACAGACTTAATCTTATGAAGGCAACAAACTGCAATTTCAGTCAGATTTATGCCCTTTATATGGACAGCAAGCATACAACCCTCGCAACAATAATGAATCTAAGAACGCACCAAAGCTTGAATTTACCGACGGTGAGGGTGTTACTCACAGACTTTGGATTGTTACGGATGAAAATGTAATCGCAAAGCTTTGTGCAGATTTTGCCGACAGAAAGCTCTATATTGCAGACGGTCACCATCGCTATGAAACCGCTCTAAACTATCGAAACTACTGCCGTGAAAACGGTCTTTCAAAGGTTGGCGATCCCTGTGATTATCAGATGATTTACCTTGTTGACATGGAGCATCCGGGACTTGTTGTATTCCCGACACACCGCCTTGTGCGTGATTTGCCGGACTTTAATGTTGAAAAAGTTCTTGACGGTTGCAGGGAATATTTTGATGTTACCGAAATGAACGGTACGGACAATATGGAAAGCGAGCTTGCAAAGCTCTATGACGAGGGCAAAAAGGCATTCGGATTCTATGTCGGAAACGGAAAATGGTACAGGCTTGTGCTGAAAAATCTTGACATTATGGACAAGCTTCTTCCCGAATTGAGTGAACCGTCAAGACAGCTTGATGTTACCGTTCTCCATTCACTTGTGCTTGAAAGAATTTTCGGCATTGATAAGGAAAATATGGCAAATCAGATTAACCTTACATACACCAAGTTCTTCTCAGAGGCTGTTGAGGGCGTTGACAACGGCAAGTTCCAATGCTCGTTTGTGCTTAATCCGACAAGAGTAACCGAAATCCGTGATGTTGCCGCCGCCGGCGAAAAGATGCCGCAGAAGTCAACATATTTCTATCCGAAGATGATTACGGGCATGGTTATGAACGATATCGGAGTTGAATAATGAACGAAAAGATGCGTAGAAAAGACAGGGAAACCACCGAAGAAAGAGCCTATGAAATCCTTAAAAACGGTGAATACGGCATTTTGTCAACAATCGGGGAGGACGGTTATCCCTACGGTGTGCCTGTAAATTTTGCCGTTGAGGGCAACAAAATTTATTTCCATTGCGCTCCAAATTCGGGTTTGAAACTGAAAAATGTTGAATACAGCAACAAGGTTTCGTTTTGCACGGTTCAAAACAACAGAATTGACGGTGCAAAACTGACTTCAAAATACGAAAGTGCGATTGTGTTCGGTACGATTGCAAAATCGGTTAAAAACAAGAACAGAGGTCTTGAACTGATTGTTGAAAAATATGCTCCCGAATTTATCGAAAGCGGAAAAAGGTGCATAGAGAAATCGGGCAATATGACAGGCGTTTATGAAATCACAATCGAAAAAATCACGGGCAAGGAAAATAAATAGTTTATTTATAACCTTTAAGGGCAGAATATGAAAGAGGTGAGTATATGAAAATTCTTGTTGTTTTTACGGGCGGTACAATCGGCTGTGTGCGTAAGGGCGAGGTGCTTTCGCCCGACAATGAGCAGAAATATATGCTCACGCAGATGTATCTTGACAGGTACGGCGATGTTGATTTTGACACGGCTGAGCCTTACACCGTCCTCAGCGAAAATCTTGAGGGCGGTCACATGAACAGGCTTGCCGACTGTCTGCAAAGCTATGATTTGAACAGCTATGACGGTATTGTTGTAACTCACGGAACGGATACCCTGCAATACACCTCTGCATTTCTTGCTTATATTTTTGACGGCTTAAATGTGCCGATTGTGCTTGTTTCGGCAAATTATCCGCTTGATGACAGCCGTTCAAACGGCTTTGAAAATTTTGTCGGTGCGATTGACTTTATAAAAGCTGGCAGCGGAAACGGTGTTTTTGTTTCGTACAAGAATGCCGATTTGCCCGTGACAATTCACAGAGCGTCAAGACTGCTTGCACATTCGGCATACAGCGACGAACTGCACAGCATTTTTGACGAAAGCTACGGAAAAATTCAGAACGGACTTTTTGTGAAGAATACCCGTTATAAGGCATTAAAAAGCGAGTTTGCTTTTGATGAAAGCGTCCGACTTTCGGATAACAGCAATGTGCTGAAAATTTCCGCAACGGTTGGTATGCAGTATCCTGAAATTACGGAAAATGTAAAAGCCGTTTTACTTGAGGGATTCCATTCGGGTACGCTGAATACTGACGGTAAGGCTTTGAACGACTTTTGTCAAAAAGCAAAAGCAATGAATATTCCCGTATTTTTGACGGGTGCGTGCAAGGGCTTTTATTACGAAAGCAAGCTGAAATTTGACAGGCTTAATATAAAAGTTCTGCCTCCTGCATCACCGATTGCAATGTACATCAAGCTGTGGCTTTTGCCGAAAAGTGAATTTGACAAGGCTTTTTTGCCCTGTGCAGAAGATTTTTACGATAACGATTGACAATTTACAGATATAAAAATAAGGACAAATGACCATCAAGTCATTTGTCCTTTTAGGTTATTGTATTAAATTATTCGTCTTTGCTTTTATCTTTGAAATTATCTTCTGTGATGTTGTAGGTTGCACCGACAACTTCCTGAGTAAGATACTTTTCGTTTTCGGCAAGCTTTTCCGAACGGTTGTCTGCCTCCTCATTTTCTTTACCCGGCCATTTCTTGTAAACCACCTTGAGAAGAATAGGTGTTGCAAGCGATGAAACGATGATGAGAATAATAATAGGAGCAAAAAACTGCGGTGCCATAAGACCTGTGTCAAGTCCCTTCTTGGCAACGATAAGACCGACCTCACCACGGTTCATCATACCTACGCCGATTTTGAGCGAGTCGGGCATATTGAATTTGCAAAGCTTTGCCGTACCGCCGCAGCCGATAACCTTTGTCAAAAGTGCAACTGCAACGAGTGCAATTGAGAACCAGAGCATTGAAAGGTTGAAATCGTTAAAGCTTGTCTGAAGTCCGATACTTGCAAAGAATACAGGTCCGAAAATCATGTACGAGCTGACATCCATCTTTCTTTCGATGTACTGTGAATCCTTGATGTTACAGAGGATAATACCTGCAACATATGCACCTGTGATGTCTGCAATTCCGAAAAATTCTTCCGCACAATATGCACACGCAAAGCAGAGAACAAGGCCGAAAATCGGAATTCTTCTTGAGTGCGGCCAGAGCTTGTCGAGCCACTTGAAGAGAAAATAAAGTGCAAAGCCGAGTATAAATGCAAGAACAAAGAAAAGTACAATGTTGATGCAAACGGACGCAGGCTGAACATCGGGGCTTTTGAAACCGATTACAATGGTGAGAAGTACGATGCCGATAACATCGTCTATAATTGCGGCTGAAAGAATTGTAGTTGCAACCCTTCCTTTCAGGTGTCCCATTTCTTTAAGAGCCTGAACAGTAATACTAACCGAGGTTGCCGCAAGGATTGTTCCCATAAATACAGCCTCAAGCATCGCAAGGTCGCCGTCACCAAAGCCGAATACAAGGTAAACAGCCGCACCGCCTGCAACCGAAACGATTACACCGGCAAACGCAACAAGCAAGGCAACAGGTCCTGTTTTGATAAGCTCTTTAAGATCCGTTCCCAGACCTGCCGAGAACATCAGCAAAATAACGCCGATTTCAGCCATACCTGAGATGAACCCGTCATACGAAACAAAATTAAGCATACAAGGTCCTACGATAAGACCTGCAATAATCTCACCCACAACCTGCGGTGCGCCGAGCTTTCTGGCAACAATACCGAGAAGCTTTGCCGCAACAAGGATTATGGCAAGATTCTTCAGAATATCAAGTGTGTTAATTTCCATAACTTCTTTTTCGGACAGACTTCAAACGCCTCATAAACGGCAGTCTGACCGACTCTCCTTTCTCTCTTATAAAACCGAATATATTCTATCACAATCGACAGCGATTTTAAATAAATATTTTGAAGTTCGACAAAAATCGCACTTTGCACAAATTAATGAATAATGCAGCTTGAAAAATATGCAAAAAGTCTTTTTATGTATTATTGCTCTTAAGGGTTGGAATGCTTGCTTTTATGAGTTTTGTCATATGCTCGGAAATCACTGAAACCGATTCAATAAGTTCATCCGAATAATCGTTTGTGTTCTCCTGATTTTCAACAAAGGCATAGTATCCGCCGTAGATTGCGTAGTCAAGAAGTGTGCAGAATTTCTTATCGTTTATATATTCCGGGCAGTTCTCGAAAATCATATTTTTCAATGATTTTGAAAGCTTTACTATAAGATTGGGATGTTGTGAACCGGAAAAAACCGTGTTTGTCAGTGCCTTGTTTTCGGTCATTGCACCCAGAAGATTGCGATAAAATTTTACGGGCTCGTCGATCATCATCTGCGGATTGCTTATGGTACTTACAATGCCGTCAACTACCTCGCTTTCAATTTTGTCCGAAAGGTCGAACATATCTTCATAATATGTGTAGAAGGTCGATTTATTGATGAGTGCTTTTTCACAAAGCTCCTTAACGGTAATTTTGCGCAGTTCTTTTTTTGAACGCAGATTTACAAATGCGTCAAAAATACTTTTCTTGCTTTTCATAACTCTTATGTCCAAAGATAATCACCTGATTTTAAAATTAGTCGGTTTTCCAACGAAAGTAGCGTAATTGTCGCTTGTTTATGCTTTCGTTATTGTATATTATAACAGTATGGGATAAGTGTGTCAAAAATAAAAATTACGGATGAAACACGCATTCCATGACTATTTTTTGGAACGATTTTCACAGCAACTGACAATATTTCAGGCAAACCGACAAAATTATTTACATAAAAATCGTTTTTACCACTTGTATATTTGGTGAAAATATATTATACTATACTTATATTATTGAAGAACTGCCTACAATCGCAGAAAAGAGGGTTACTATGGCTTTTAAAATCAATGACGAAAGAGCGCCGCTTGATCAGTTTTTACAGGGCGAATCTGTTCGTGCTTATGAATTTTTAGGCTCACACTTTGTGAACTGGGACAGCCGTCAGGGCGTTGTTTTCAGAGTATGGGCGCCGAACGCATTGTCCGTTTCGGTGGTCGGTGATTTTAACGACTGGAACAATGACGCAAACTTTATGTACAAAATCTCGGACGGCGGCGTCTGGGAGTTGTTTATTGAGGGAATTCCCGAGTTTGCCTGCTATAAATATTGTGTCGAAACCCCGTGGCATGAGAGAAGGCTCAAAACCGATCCTTATGCTTTTCATTGCCAGACTCGTCCCGACAACGCATCCCGTGTTTACGAGATTGACGGCTACGAGTGGCATGATGAAAAGTGGTATGACTACAAAAAAGAGCATCCGCACAAGAATATGCCTATCAATGTTTACGAGGTAAACGCAGGTTCTTGGCGTAAGTATGAGGACGGCAATGTTTTCAGCTATCGCAAGCTTGCTGATGAGCTTATTCCTTATGTTAAGAATATGGGCTACACTCACATTGAGTTTATGCCTCTTACAGAATATCCGTTTGACGGCAGCTGGGGATATCAGGTTACAGGCTACTTTGCCGCAACATCCCGTTACGGTGAGCCGAAAGACCTTATGTATTTTGTGGACAGATGTCATGAAGAGGGCATCGGCGTTATCCTTGACTGGGTTCCTGCCCACTTCCCGAAGGACGCACACGGTCTTGGCAGATTTGACGGTACAGGCTGTTATGAATATGAAGATCCCCGTATCGGTGAACACAAGGAATGGGGTACATATATCTTCAATTACGGCAGATATGAGGTAACAAGCTTCCTCCTTTCATCTGCAATGTTCTGGCTTGACAAGTATCATGTTGACGGTATCCGTGTTGACGCCGTTGCATCAATGCTTTATCTTGACTACAACAGAAATGACGGCGAGTGGATTGCAAATGCATACGGCGGAAGAGAAAACCTTGTTGCCGTTGATTTCCTGCAGAAGCTCAACACGGTTGTACATATGTTCCACCCCGAGGCTATGATGATTGCCGAAGAAAGCACGGCATGGCCGAATGTTACTCGCTATCCGATTAAGGATATGGGACTTGGCTTTGACTACAAGTGGAATATGGGTTGGATGAACGATATGCTTTCGTACATCTCACTTGATCCGTTGTGGAGAAATTATCACCACGACACCCTTACATTCAGCATGGTTTATGCTTTTTCCGAGAACTTTATGCTCCCGATTTCTCATGATGAAGTTGTTTACGGCAAGGGTTCTCTCATCAATAAAATGCCCGGCGACTATGACATGAAGTTCAGCGGTGTAAGAGGTTTCATAGCGTATATGATGGCTCACCCGGGTAAGAAGCTTATGTTCATGGGCAGTGAAATCGGTCAGTTTGACGAGTGGAATGCGAACGAGGAGCTTGAATGGAACCTTCTTTCATTTGAAAAGCACCGTCAGCTTAACCTTTTCTTTGCTGAGGTAAACAAGTTCTATCGTGATGTTCCTGCCATGCATGAGAACGACTATGATTGGGACGGTTTCCAGTGGATTGCACTTGATGACTACAAGAACAGCATCATTTCGTTCCGCAGAATTGCTTATGACGGCAGTGAAATCATCTGCGTATGTAACTTCCAGCCTGTTCAGCACGATAACTATGTTGTTGGTGTGCCCGAATACGGCATTTACGAAGAAGTGTTCAACTCCGAGGCTGAAGAATTCGGCGGTTGCGGAATCAGAAACGAGGGCGAGCTCAAGGCTAAAAAGAAGAAAGACCACGAGCTCAACTATTCAATGGAAATCACAGTTCCGCCGCTTGCTGTTATGTATTTCAAGCTTAAAAAGAAGCTGGCTCTTCCCGTAAAGAAAAAGACTACGGCAAAGAAGGACGCCGCTCTTGCAAAGCTTAAAGCCGAAAAGGCAAAGAAATCGGCAAAGGCTGCTCCGAAAAAGGAAGATAAGGCAGAAAAAGTAAAGGTTGAAGCAAAGTCTGCAAAGGCAGAAGCAACCGCTGAAAAGGTTGAAAAGAAAGCCGAACCCGCTCCCAAAAAGCCCGTTAAAAAGGCAGTAAAAGCAGTTAAGGAGGAAACTCCTGCTCCTGCTGAGGTTGAGAAAAAAGCTGAAAAAACAGAAAAAGCAGTTAAGGCTGAAAAAGTCGAGAAAACCGAAACTGCCGTAAAGGCTGAAAGCAAAACCGTAAAAGCTGAAAAGCCTGCCGAAAAGAAAACAACAGCTAAAAAATAATTAAAATATTACAAATCATTTGTGCCGACGGATTTTTCTGTCGGCATTTTTGTTTGTCCGAAAACGCATTACATACAAAATTTTTGTAAAGTCTATTGTTATTGTGACCGTATTTGTGGTATAATCATTTAAATACGGAATGCCGAAAATTGCCGTTTGAAAGGCACAAAATTGTCGGCTGATTTTAATTTTGATTATTACGGAGAATTTTATATGAAAATCGACAACAAAAAGGCAAGAATAATTCTTGCGGTTATTATTGCGGTGAGCCTTGTCATAAGCACGGTTTATATGTTTGCAAAACAGGGCTTTCACGAGGACGAGCTTCTGACCTATAACCTTGCAAATTCCTCAAAACAGCTTAATGTTGACGGAGGTTGGAACAGTCCCGAGGATTTCAACGAGTATCTTGCCGTGTCGCCCGATGACAGATTCGACTATGCTCAGGTATATGAAAATCAGATTATAGATGCGTCGCATCCGCCTCTCTATTACGCACTTGTTCACACGGTCTGTTCGTTCTTTCCGGGCGTGTTCTCAAAATGGCTTGCCTATTCAATAAATGTGCTTGCCATGGCAGGTATTTTGATTATGCTTTATAAAATCGGACGGAAAATCACGGGCAACAATCTTTATGCCTTGATCGGTGTGGGGGCATATGCTCTGAGTATTGCGTGTATTACAACGACAATTTATCTCAGAATGTACGCAACGCTTACCTTCTGGGTGCTTGCGTTCGTTTATATGAGCATAAAGCTCTATGAAAAAAAGAACACCGTCGGCATAAAGGACTGCATTCTGCTTGCAGTTACAGTGCTTTGCGGTGTGCTTACCCAGTATTATTTCATCCTCTTTGCAGGACTTACGGGACTTGTTTTCCTTGTGCTCAAAATCAAGGAAAAGTGCGGTAAAGACCTTATTAAGTACATTATTGCGGCTGTTGTGGGGGCAGGACTTGCACTCTGCATTTATCCGTACATAATCTCGAATGTACTCGGCGGCAACCGTGGACTCAGTTCGCTTGATATGTCGGCGCTTGATATGATTACGGTTGTGACCTATGTTTTCTACAAGCTTTGTACCTATGTTCAGATTCTTGCAAAGGATATGTTCATCAATCAGGTTTGGCTGCTCGGACTTTGTACAGCCGCAGTTATCGGATTCGGAATTTATTTCCGTTTTGTGAAAAAGGTAAAAATTCCTAAAAAGGCGATGTTTGCCGTAGTTCCGGCAGTTTGCTATTTCATCGGCATTTCACTTGTTTCACCGTTTAACAGCGACCGCTATGTTATGGCGTCACTTCCGCTGATTGCAATGCTTTTTGCATTCTCGTTCATCAGAATTTTCACACTTTTCAAAAATCAGAAGATACGCCTTGCCGTGCCTGTATGCATTTTGCTTGCGTCAGTCACAGCGTTTGTTACGGTTAAGCCCTATTACACATACGGCAAAACAAATCTCTATGAGCCAAAGACAGACAACTGCATTTTTGTCGGAACTGCAATGCTTGAATGGAACAAGTGTATTGACAAGTTTATGAACTACAACAGCACAATGATTGTTCAGAGTTCAAAGTTCTCTCCTACTCTCGGTGATGAGCTTGAAGAATTTGCCGAAAAACGAGGAGTTATCACCAACGGAAAGGTTTCTTCGCTAGCCGAGGCATTTATGTTTAACGGCGACACAAATAAGCAGGAAACCGACAGCATGGAAAAACTCAAAACGGACAAAAAGCTTGCGTCACTTGACGAGGTAACGGTTTATGTTTCCCGCCTTGCAGACAAAGATGATGTGCTTAAATACATAACGGAAAACACAAAATTTAAGAATTATGAGCTTATTCAGGCTGATTACAGCTTTGAAGATTTCTACAACTGGTACGACTATTTTGTTGAAACCGAGTCGTATTGCAATGTTTATCGTTTTTATTAACAGAGGTGTTTAAAATGAATTCGGATAAAATCGATCGCAAAAATTCTATCGGTGTAGCATTTTCGGGCGGCGGACTTCAAGGTATTGCTCATATCGGTGCTGTTCAGGCTCTTTATGAACTCGGAATCCATCCGCAGTATGTTTCGGGTACAAGCTCGGGTGCGGCAATGGCGGCAATCGTTGCAATGGGCTGTGATTCCGATGAAATGAAAAGAGTTGCAAAAAAGCATTGGAAAACTCTTGCCGAAATCGACAACGGCCTTATTTTCAAATCTCTTGCACAGCTTATTCTAAATAAAAAGATTCAGAAAGACGGCATCAAGTCGGGTGAACTGATTGAAGATGTTATCCGTGACATTATGAATGAAAAAGGTATAACAGGCTTTGAAAATCTTCCGATTAACCTTTCAATCTGTACGGTTGACACGCTTACAACCGATGAATGTATTTTTACAACCAAGGAAGAAAATCTTGAAAACGAGCATATTCACTACATAACAGGCGCTCCGCTTGAAACTGCTGTTCGTGCAAGTATGTCGTTCCCTGCAATTTACACAACCTGTCCTTATGACAAGTACAACTTTATTGACGGCGGTTCAAAGGACAATTTGCCTGTAAAAATTCTGCGTGATATGGGCGTCGGCAAGGTTCTTGCAATCGGCTTTGATATTATGACCTACAATCCAGACGCAGGCCTTGGCGGTCTTATTAAGGTTATTTGGCGTGCGCTTGATGTTTATTCAATTGACGGCACAAGAGAGTCAAAGAAAATGGCTGACCTCGCAATTGATATCAAGAACGAAAACACACAGCTTTTCTCAATGGACAGCGTTGACGAAACCATTCAGGAGGGCTACGATGCGATTATGGCTCACAAGGACGAAATTTTAAAGGTTTTCGGTGAGCAAAACAGTGCGGAATAATTAAGATTAAAGAGGACTTCTTTTTTGAGAAGTCCTTTTGATGTAGATGAAACGAGGATTTTATGTTAAAAATTTTGAATAAAACCCGAAAGGTATCGGGCAAAATGTCCGTACCAAAACAAATTATGACAACATTCTTTGCTCTGCTTTTTGGCGGTGGCATGGGAATTGTCGCAAAGTTTCTT
>OKUD01000652.1_pt1 | contig 10797 bp, 10 predicted proteins | sample 1606601 | NCBI WGS metagenome assembly OKUD01 (sample SAMEA3882517, study PRJEB24775) | human gut metagenome | biome: human-associated habitat; feature: intestine environment; material: feces | place: Netherlands | collected 2009/2010
GTAATCTGTACATGCGATATCAAGGTCGATTGTTCCTGGAATACCAATTGTATTTACTCCCAGATTTGCCAGCTTCTGAGCTCCTGCAAAAGATCCGTCTCCGCCGATAACTACCAGTCCGTCGATGCCGTGTTTTCTGCAGACATCTGCAGCACGTTTCTGGCCTTCCGGTGTACGCATCTCTGCGCAGCGGGCGGTATAAAGGATGGTACCTCCGCGCTCGATGGTGTCGGATACATCGCGGGCTGTCATGTCGATGATTTCTTCGTTCATCAGTCCGTCGTAGCCTTTCAGGATACCTTTCATCTGAACGCCCTTCTGCAGACCTCTTCTTACGGCTGCACGGATCGCTGCGTTCATACCTGGTGCATCACCACCGCTGGTAAGCACTCCGATTGTCTTTACCTTGTTAGTCGTTGCCATATGAATTCCTCCATCTCATCACACACATTAATAAACGAGTAGTTTTATTTATTAATCACACACAGTTTTATTTTAAAGCATTCAGGCCCTTTTTTCAATACTCTTTTCTACAACTTTCACGTTTCCGGTACCGAATTTTGCCTGAAGTGACGCCACCAGACGGGCATCTGCCTGCACATTGCGGCTCGGCGGCAGTTTTTTCATTGCTTTGATCGATTTGATGTAGAGAATCACGCTGTCCTTGCCGTCGGATTCATGCAGCATCTGGTACAGATCCGCCACTTCTCTCTCGTACGTTTCCTTGTCCGGGAACTGGATCCAGAGCTCTTTCGGGATGCCTGCAAACGGGAAAATTTTCTCGCAGATCAGCTTGCTCGGCTTATCATCCTCCGCGGAAACACGGCCCTGGATGAAGACACGCGCATCGGTCTGCATCATCGCTGCGTTTTTCTCGTAATCGCGCGGGAATACGACGATTTCCATACTGCCGACGAGGTCCTCGAGTGTGAGAAATGCCATTGTCTTGTTATTCTTTGTATATTTGATTTTTTTATCCGTGATAATGCCGCCGACAATCTCTTTCGCGCCGTCGGTGACGGATGGGAAACCCGTCTCCTCATCCGGCTGGAAGTCTGTCGTTACCGCGGAAATGTTCTTCCGCCAGCACTCCTCCTGCTCCTCGAGCGGATGACCGCTGACGTAGATGCCGAGCACCTCTTTTTCGAGCGCCAAAAGATCACTCTTTTCGTATTCTCCGACATCCGGGTACACCGTTTCATACGACCGTTTGGTCGTCTCATCTACAAAATCAAACAGACTCATCTGGCCGCTTAACGAATCTTTTTTCTCACGCGCCACATCATCGAGCACATTGGCGTAGACGAACATGAGCTGCTTTCTCGTCACGCCGAAGCAGTCGAATGCACCCGCCTTGATAAAGTTCTCGACAGTCCGCTTGTTGACTTCTTTTCCGCTCAGGCGCTCCGCAAAATCCTTTAACGAGCGGAACGGTCCGTTTGCACTCCGCTCCTCCACGATCGCCTCCATGACCGGCTTTCCGATGCCTTTGACCGCCGCCATGCCATAGCGGATCGCCTGGCCGTCCACCGTGAATTTTCCTTCGCTTCGGTTGATGTCCGGCGGCAGAATGGAAATGCCCATCTGGCGGGAACTCAAGATATACTCTGCGACTTTTCCCGGGTTATCGATGCAGGAGGTCATCAGAGCCGCCATGAACTCAACCGGGTAATAGTATTTCAGCCATGCCGTCTGGTACGATACGAACGCGTACGCCGCCGCATGGGATTTGTTGAAAGCGTAGTGTGCAAAGCTTTCCATTTCATCATAAACGGAAATTGCCGTTTTTTCATCAACGCCACGGCGAATGCATCCTTCAACTATGATATTTCCGTCTTCATCAGTAAGACCGTGAATGAATATTTCACGCTCCGACTCCATTACGGCAAGTTTTTTCTTGCTCATTGCACGGCGCACTATGTCTGCTCTGCCGAGACTGTAGCCTGCAAGCGTTCTGAAAATCTGCATAACCTGTTCCTGATAAATTATGCAACCGCTTGTAACTCCGAGAATTTCCTTTAAAAGCGGATGTTTGTAACGAATATGCGACGGATTGTGACGACAGTCAATATAAGCGGGAATGCTGTCCATAGGTCCGGGACGATAGAGAGCCGTAACAGCTATAAGATCCTCAATTCGCTCCGGTTTTAGCTGAGTGAGAACATTTTTCATTCCTTGGCTTTCAAACTGAAACACACCCTCCGTGTATCCTTTTGAAAACATTTCAAAAACTTTTTTATCATTTTCATCGACCATATCGGGATTATAGTCGGGATTTTTATGTTTTATCTGCTTTTCTGCATCATTGATTACGGTTAAGTTTCTGAGCCCGAGGAAGTCCATTTTTAAAAGACCGAGTTCTTCAAGTGCCGTCGTGGTGAACTGTGTTACAACATTATCGTCATTTTTTGACAGCGGAACATAGTCGCTGACGGGCTTATCGGTGATTACAACTCCTGCGGCGTGCATTGTTGCGTGACGGGGCATTCCCTCAATGCTCATTGCAACATCAAGCAGTTTTTTTATCTGCGGATCGTTATTGCAGCGACTTCTCAGATCGGGACTCAGTTTCAGCGCTTCCTCGATTGTCATATCATGTTCCATAGGAACAAGCTTTGCAACAGAATCTACTGTCGCATACGGAATTTCAAGCACCCTTCCGACATCTCGGATTGCACCTCTTGCCGCCATTGTACCGAACGAAATTATCTGTGCAACATGATCTTCGCCGTATTTACGCACAACATAGTCGATAACCTCTCCCCTGCGTTCCTTACAAAAATCGACATCAAAATCGGGCATACTGACTCTTTCGGGATTGAGAAATCTTTCAAAAAGAAGATTGTACTTTATCGGATCGATTGCGGTTATGCCTATGCAGTAGGCACAAAGTGAACCTGCACCCGAGCCTCTGCCGGGTCCGACAGGAATTTGGCATGATTTTGCGTAGCTTACAAAGTCATTTACAATGAGGTAGTAATCTACAAAACCCATTTGCGACACCGTGTTGATTTCATATTCAAGTCGGTCAATCAGAGCTTTGTCGGGATTCTCGCCATAGTGTTTATAAAGCCCCTCATAGCATTTTCTTCTGAAATAATGCAGATGATCTTCATTATTAGGAACATCAAATCTCGGAAGCTTGCGTACACCGAATTCAAAATCCACATTGCACATATCGGCAATTTTCTGTGTATTGTCGATTGCTTCGGGGTAACTTGCAAACACCTCACGCATTTCATCTTCTGTTTTAAGATAAAATTCCGAAGTTTTGAACTCCATTCTGTCGCTGTCATTGACTGTTCGGTTGGTCTGAATACAGAGAAGAATATTGTGAACCGTGCTGTCCTGTTTTTCGATATAGTGACAATCGTTTGTTGCAACAATGTCAACACCGATTTCACGGGCAATTTTTATAAGGCTTGGAATTATCCTTTTCTGTTCCTCAATTCCGTGGTCTTGAAGCTCTATAAAAAAGTTCTCACTCCCGAATATATCACGGTAAAATTCTGCCTTTGACTTTGCACCGGCATAATCACCGTCAAGGAGCTTTTGAGGAATTTCACCCGCCAGACAGGCAGAGAGGCAAACTAAACCCTCATGATACTCGGCAAGGAGTTCATCATCAATTCTCGGCTTTGTATAGAATCCCTCCGTAAAACCCTTTGACACAAGCTTGATAAGATTCTGATAGCCTGTATGATTTTTGCAGAGCAGAACCATATGATAGTATTTTCCGTAGGATGTGGTCTTGTCAAAACGGCTTTGCGGTGCAACATACACTTCACAGCCGATTATAGGCTTTATACCCTGTTTTTTGCATTCCTTATAAAAATCGACTGCACCGTACATTACACCGTGGTCGGTGATTGCGAGTGCAGTCATTCCTTTTTCTTTTGCGGCTTTTGCAAGTCTGCTCAGACGGCAGGCACCGTCAAGCAGACTGTATTCTGTATGAAGATGTAAATGTGTAAATGCCATTTTACTCACCTGTTGCTTTTGCCTTTATTTCACCGTCTGAAAAACGGAGTGTAAATTCATCTCCGCTTTTCAGCATTTTTGCGGAATTTACCGTCTTACCGTCTTTTTCGGCAATCGAATAACCTCTTGAAAGAATTTTAACGGGGTTGAGTCCTTCAAGTTTAGCGGCTGTCTTTGTGATGTCGGCAGCCTTTTTATTTATTGTTTCCTGAACAAAATGCTGTATTTTCGTTTTGCAAAGTTCAAGAGATTTTTCATATTCAAAAATTCTCTGTTGCGGTGATACTACGGACAGTCTTGTTTTTAATTCTGTAAGGGCATTATATTCCTGCCTTAATTTCAATGTTGCCATTGACGAAACATACTGCTTTTGCGATTTATAGTAATCAACAAGCTCCGCAGTATCGGGAACTGCAAGCTCTGCCGCCGCAGACGGAGTCGGCGCTCTGAGATCGGATACAAAGTCACAGATTGTAAAATCGGTTTCATGACCGACAGCGGAAATTACCGGAATTTTACAGTTGTAGATTGCATAAGCAAGGTTTTCATCATTGAATGCCCACAAATCCTCAATTGAACCGCCGCCTCTGCCGATTATGATAACATCACAGGCGTTGTATTTATCAAGTTTCTGTACGGCGTCAATAAGTTGAGCGGGAGCATTCTCGCCCTGAACAAGTACGGGACACATAATTATGTCGGCAGACGGAAATCTTCTTGAAAGAATGTTGCGGATATCCTGAACTGCCGCACCTGTGGGAGAAGTAATTACACCGATTGAATTCGGAAACGGCGGAATTTTCTTCTTATGTTCGGGAGCAAAAAGTCCTTTTTCGGCAAGCGACTTTTTAAGTTGTTCATATGCAAGCGAAAGCGCACCTATGCCGTCGGGCTGCATATCTTCAATATAAAGCTGATACTGACCTGTGGGTTCATAGACTGCAACTCTGCCACGGCAGATTACTTTCATTCCGTCGGTCGGTCTGAACTTTAAATTACGGGCATTGCCGGCAAACATTACCGCTCTTATAACAGATTTTTCGTCTTTGATTGAAAGATAGATGTGTCCGCTTCTGTAGTGGTCGGTAAGGTTTGAAATTTCACCCGTAACAAAGACAAAATTCAGCCTTGCGTCATTTTCAATAATTGACTTTATATAGAAATTCAGTTGTGAAACACTTAAAACTCGTGGTTTGCTAAACTCGGGTGTGTACATCGTTATACTTCCTGTATCCTAAATATGCAATTCCTGCCGAGTTATCTGCCGAAAACTGCGGCGGTGCGAATATTGCATTATATTTTTCTTCAAAAGAATTTTTGATTATTTGATTTGACATTACTCCGCCTGCAAAAAGCAATGGAATTTCTCCGTATTTTTCAAGCAGTCCTTTGGTCATTTCGGACAAGGTCTGGTCAATATATTTAAGACAGAATGCCGAAACATATTCTGGAGATTTGCCTTCGTCAATCAACTTTTTGGAAAGATTTTCAACTCCGCTCAGGCAACAATCGCAACCCTTGAGAGTTGGTTTTACCTTAATTTTTTCTGTATTTTTAAGGGAAAGCTGTTCAAGCTGAGGACCGCACGGGAATTTTAAACCTAGCATAAGTCCTGTGCGGTCAATCGCCTGTCCAGCATTAAGGTCGAGTGTGTGTGCCGCAAGTTCAACGGAAAAGCCCGTGCCGAATCCTTTGGCAAATACTGCCTCGGTTGTACCTCCGCTGACATGGAAAGCGATAAACTGCTTATCAAACAAATCTGTTCTCTGCGAGCCGAACAATGCCGCCGAGATATGTCCCTCCTGATGTGAAAATGTGTAAAGAGGGATTTTCATTGCGGAAGATAAAATTTTTGCCGTGTTCTCTCCAACGGTGAAACACGGCATATATGAGCCGTCAACAGGTCTTGGACGGCTTGACGCCGCAATTGCGGCTATTTTGCTTGTATCAACATCTTTCAAAAGCTCTTCAATAAGCGTGTGCAACTGTGCTGTGTGGTGAAATACAGCGTCACTCTGACGAAGTCCGAGCTGACCTTCTTTTACGGGAAGAAGTTTTTTCTGCTGAACCATTTCGCCCGTTTTGCTGTCGTAAAGGGCGGTTGATGTTGTGTAATTTGAAGTGTCAATTCCGAGAAAAAGGCTCATATCACTTCTCCGACTTTCCCGAAAATTCACGGGAATATGTGCCGAGAATACCGTTTACAAATTTGCTCTCGTCAATTGTATATTTCTTGGCAAGTTCAACAGCCTCGTTGATTGAAACGCTCTGCGGAACATTGTCGAGATACTTCATCTCATAGATTGCAAGGCGGAGAATAGCAAGCGACGGCTTTGAAATTCTTGAAAGAGTCCAGCCCTTTTTCAGGTGGCTTGCAATGATTTCGTCAATCTCCTCATGCTTGTCCTCAATGCCGGAAACTACAGCCTGAGCATATGCGCAAACACCGCCTACAAACATTTCCGAATTATCATCTATTGTTTCTTCAAGAGGCTCATCGTCAAAAGACTTTGAAAACAAAAGCATAAAAGCCTGCTCTCTTGACTCACTTCTTGTGAGATTAACCTCTTCTTCAAAGATGTCACTTGTTTCAGCGTCATTTACTTCAATTTCATTTAATTCATTGTTAATTTCGTTATTCATAATAAACCCAACTTTTCGTTAAATTACAATATCACTAAAATCATATCATTAAGATTCAAATCAGAGTAACTCCCTAATTTACTTACAAGATTATACCATAACTGAAAATGAATGTAAACAATAATTAACAAAGATGTCCGTTAAAAATCATTTACTTTTTTAACTTTCCTCGCAACCGAATCAGGTTGATTTTATGCACAAAAAAGCAGAGGACACTATGCCCTCTGCTAATTTTATGCCCCTATTACCGATATATCGTCATAATCGACCTCATAATGAGTAACCACGGCATCGTCAATAATCAGAACAGATGTATCGTCAAGCTGAGATTTCGGAACAATTACCGACACACCTTGGTCGCTTATATAGCAAAGGCACTCGGAAAATCCTTTGGCTTTGACAATACTTTCAATGCTGTCCTGAATTGTAAAGGTTTTGAGAAGCTCTTCAACATTCTTTTCAGCCTCGCTTTTGTCGGCATCAGACGAGCTTTCAAGATTGAAAATTTCTTTTGCATCATCAATTATTTTATCCTGAGTTGCCTGCCGCTTTGTCCTTTCGGATGAAAAATAGCTTTTGCTCTCGTTTGAAAGTGCCGCCGTCTGCTGTACCTCATCATCCGACGCCGAAGCGGTAGCACTGACATATGATGCCGCTCCGAGTTCTTTGGCACTTTGAGGAGTTTTAGCTCCAGAAAGCTGCCAGTTTATGTACACTGCTGCCGAAAGTGCAAGCACAAGTGATGCAAAAACGATATATTTTTTCTTAGATTTCATATTACTCCCGACCTTTATTCTGATAATTTTGTAATACATACTTTTGCTGTTGAAATATCAAGCGCTTTTGTGACTGCATCGGTGACACGCTCAACCACAACAGGATCATCACCGCCTTCACACACTACAAGCACTCCTCTTATCAAAGGTTCAATTTCCTTTGTTTTGGTGGTGCTGTTGTCAAGATAGACATATTCAACGGAATTTTCCATTGTGAGCAACACTTCCGTCTTGCCTGCTCCCTCAATTTTTGAAATCACCGTCTGCAAATCATTTTCTATTTACGGAAAATGCTTCATCTCCTTTTCCTGATGTCAAAGAACCGAAATCAACCCAGTTTGAAAGAAATATTAAACCTATGCCGATAAGACCGACAACGATTATGATATTTCTTATTTTTTTACTGTCGAGCATTGATTTCAGCTTTGAACTTGTTTTTTCTTCCATAATTCACTCCGTCATAATGTTTGGTGTAATTCCGAAATTCTCGTAAACAATTGACGATACAAGATTTGTGTACCGAACAAATTCTTTGTCTATATATATGCTGATTGACGCTATGATTATGCCGTTGTTTTCAACTCTGCTCAAAATTATGTCACACGATTTGATTGTAATATTATTTTGTAAAAGAAGATTTTTTAATGCAGTTTCAAGATTTATCTCCGTCTGCTTTATAACGGCATTGCTGTATGCCTCATCATCAGTTGATATTTCTTTAACAGAATTTTGCTTTTCCTCAATATCGGTATTAAATGACGATACGGCATTTTTTACGGGAACAACCATACAGCAGATAATAAACGCTCCTAAAACAAGGCTGATGATTTTCTTTGTACTGCCGTCTGTAACAAAGGTCTGAACAAGCGAGCATATTAACGCAGACGCACACATTACAACAACAACCGTAAAAAGTCCGCTCATGATGAACCTCCGCCAAGCATAATTACCGCCGCCGTTGAAAGAATGTAAATTGACATAATGCACAGCAAAACAGCTATGAGAGTTGAAAACACAGACGATATGTTTTCAAGCAGTTTTGCCGGACCGTTTAGATTGAGAACCTCTGCCGTTGATTTGCCGATCCAAAGGGTGAACATCCACATTACCCCCTGTAAAATCACTGGCATAAACACAATTGTAACGGACAGAATCACTATTATTCCTATTCCCGATTTCAAAAGTCCGATACTGCCCTGAACTACCTTGTAGGCATCCGAAAGAGCCGAACCGACTATCGAAATAAATGAATTGAGAGTAAACCTTACAGCACGGGTTGAAACATTGTCAACCGAAACGCTTATAAGCTGTCTGAATGTCAGCACGGCTGTGAAGATTGTCATAGCAAAACCCAAAAGCCACTTTACGCTCTTTGAAATCATTGACATAAAACCGCTGAGATTTACTGACGGCGATACGGATGATGTTATGGACAGACCGAGAAACATATTGAGCAGAGGAACGATTATTTTTGATGAAAGCTGTGACACACCCTCCCCTGCCCCTATCATTACGGCATAGTATGATGCCGAACCTGCCACAGAACCTGAGCTTGCCATAATTACAGCCATAACAGGAACATAGGCGAGCATTATATTTGATGCGGTGCAGATTACCGAACCCGTTGATGCGATGACTCCGACAGCGGGGACTACTGCGGCACAGGTTATACAGAGCGTTGCGGTTATATTCAACGAGTTTGAAATATCACAGGAGAGCGAACCGTTGTAGGCGCTGATTACGGAACAGAGCAAAAGCAGGGCGGTTATATTGACAAGGCCTTTGAGCGGTGAAGAAATGTTGCCGAGTGCAAGCGAGAGAATTTCGCCCATTACATTTTCAAAAGACAGGTTGGCAAGCTTTGAAAAATCCCCCAAATCAACACCCATATTCTGAAGGCTTTGCTTTATATCGTCGGACAGCGAATCAAAAACATTTGACATATCATAAATCATTTCACCTTCTTCAGCGTTTGCACAGACACATGAAAGGGCGATAAGCACAAACACAACAGTAATTATTACAACACTTTTTTTCACTTCTTCACCTCAATTGCCTGCAAGTGACAACACGGTTTTTAAAATATCCGAATAAAGCGGAAGTGCCGTTACCGTAACCATAATTTTTCCTGCAAGCGAAACATTTGATGCAAGCGACTGACTGCCCGAATCCTTGCAGGTATTCACGGCGAACTCGGTGACAAGGCATATTCCGATTGATTTCAGCAGAATTACTATGTAGTCAATGCTTATTCCCGATGACGCTATGATTTGATTGATTGTTGTAACGATAGCCGAAACCTGAGTAAGCACGCCGATTAAAATAATAACGGAACAGCTTATACCGAGCATAACGGAGATTTCCGCATTTTTTGGTTTGAGCATTACGCAGATTATTACGGTCACAACGGCAAGCACGGAAATTGACAGGATATTCATATTAAAAACCGAAAAGCTGTTTTATTGTGTTGAACAGAGTGCTGATTTGCGTTATTATCAGCGTCAACACAACTATAAGTCCGGCAAGCGAGGTCAGCATTGCCTGCTCCTCTCGACCGCTTCGTATGAGAAGTTGGGTAAGAACCGCAACAATTATGCCGACAGCGGCAATTTTGAAAATAAGCTCAACATCCATTACTACCTCTAAATCATCATAAGGGCGATTGCACTTCCTGCAAAAAATCCCATTGTTTTATATAGCTTTGATTTTTTTGTTATGGCATCACGGGCTGATGAAAGCTGTTTTGAAAATGACACCTCGTAGAGTTCAAGATGTTTTAACTGCCCCTCCGTATCGGTTTTTCCGAGCTGACCTCCAAAATCGTTCAGCATTGAAATGTCGGATTTTGAAAGCGGTATTTCAGAAGATAATCGTTTTACTCTTTCAAGCCACAATTCGTCAAAAGGTCTGTCACATTCTGAAAAAAGCAATAAATCAAGGCTTGAATTTTCTGCACAGGAATTAACCAGAGTGAAGATATCATCACCGCTGTAGCGAAGATTTGGTGCAAGCAATGATATAAATTCCGTGAATGATTTCAGAAAATCTCTGCGTTTGTACAACCTACCCGACAAAACAAAACCTATCATTGTACCCGTGCAGACAACAAGCAAGCATCCTATGAGTTTAAACGGCAAAGTTGTCACCTACCTGCGATATTTTCACAATTTCACCTGCGTGGGTTCGATTTGACAGAAACACAAGCGTTTGAAATGCCCCTGTTTTCATGAGAGAAACCATGTTTGCTTTCTGTTTCAGTTCGTATTCATTTGCACAATGCGTTGATGAAATTATCCGAACTCCGCAGTTGACCGACTTTTCAACGGCATAGATATCTTCTTTTGAGCCGATTTCATCGCAGATGACAATTTCGGGTGCCATACTGCGGATTGCGTGA
>OKUD01000655.1_pt1 | contig 10764 bp, 6 predicted proteins | sample 1606601 | NCBI WGS metagenome assembly OKUD01 (sample SAMEA3882517, study PRJEB24775) | human gut metagenome | biome: human-associated habitat; feature: intestine environment; material: feces | place: Netherlands | collected 2009/2010
AAGATCATCGTGGCCAGCTTCTCCAGCCACGTGCACCGCGTGCAGCAGGTCGTCGACGCGGCCCACAAGTACGGCCGCAAGGTCGTGTTCGTCGGACGTTCCATGGTCCGCAACATGTCCATCGCAGCAGATCTGGGCTACCTGCGTCTGCCCGAGGACACCGTCATCGACCTGAAGCAGGCCCATGACGTGCAGGACGACAAGCTCGTCTACATGTGCACCGGCTCCCAGGGCGAGCCGATGGCCGCGCTCGGCCGCATCGCCGACGGCAACCATCGTGACATCACCATCAACGAGTTCGACACGGTGATCCTCGCCAGCTCCCTGATCCCAGGCAACGAGCATGGCGTCTACAAGGTCATCAACAAGCTCGTGCAGCTCGGAGCCCGCGTGGTCAACCGAGACAACGCCGCCGTGCACGTCTCCGGCCACTGCAACGAAGGCGAACTGCTGTACATGTACAACATCGTCAAGCCGAAGTGCGCCATGCCTATCCACGGCGAAAACCGCCACTTGGTGGCCAACGGCATGATCGCCGTCAAGACCGGCGTCGATCCGCAGAACGTCGTGCTGGCCGAAGACGGCGATGTGGTCGACCTGTACCACGGACAGGCCGCGGTCGTCGGCTCCGTGCCGTGCGGCTACGTGTACGTCGATGGCGATTCCGTCGGCGAACTGACCGACGAAGAACTCGAGAAGCGCCGCATCCTCGGTACCGAAGGCTTCGTGTCCAGCTTCGTAGTCGTCGACACCGAAACCGCGGATGTCATCACCGGTCCGAAGATCTACCTCAACGCGGTCGCGGAAGACGAAAGCGAGTTCGACAAGGTCCGTCACCAGATTGTCGAGCAGCTGCAGGACGCGATGATGCAGGGCACGCGCGACACCTACAAGCTGCAGCAGATCATGCGACGCACGCTCGGCGGCTGGGTGGCACGACAGCTGCACCGCAAGGCGATGATCGTCCCCGTCGTCGCCGACATCGCGCAGGACGTGGATGACGCGATGGGACTGAACGCCGCGAAATAAGCCGTAAATTTACCATAAATTGAATCAAGGCGACGTGATCGGCACAACTGATCGCGCCGCCTTCTGTTACCAGAAAGAAGGAGTGACATGCCAGGAGCAAACCTCACCCGAATCGAAGCGGAAGAACGCAAAAGCATCATCGCCGCGCCAATCCATTACACGGTCAAGCTTGACCTGACCCGCGGAGCCAAGGATTTCGGCTCCGAAACCACCATCACCTTCGACGCGAAGCCGGGGGAGTCAAGCTTCCTTGACCTCATCGCCAACGAAGTCAGCGAGATCACCCTCAACGGCGAAACCCTCGACCCGGCCGAAGCATACGTGGACAGCCGCATCGAGCTGAAGGGCCTCAAGGAGCACAACGAGGTCACCGTCAAGGCGATGTGCCAGTACTCCAACACCGGCGAAGGCCTGCACCGCAGCGTCGACCCGTCCGACGGCAACGTCTACCTGTACACCCAGTTCGAGGTGCCGGACGCCCGTCGCGTCTACGCCGTGTTCGACCAGCCTGATCTGAAGGCCGTGTTCGACTTCTCCGTGCTCGCCGCCAAATCCTGGATCGTCACGTCCAACATGCCCACCTCCTCCGTGACCGACAACGAAACCGTCACCGAGGAAGGCACGCTCGGCGATCACGCCGCCGAAACCACCAAGCTGTGGGTGTTCGAGCTGACCCCGACCATGAGCTCCTACCTCACCGCCATCTGCGCCGGACCGTACGCCGAATGGCACACCGAATACGCCAATGAGGACGGCCGCACCGTGCCGATGGCCATGTACTGCCGCCAGGCGCTCGCCAAGGCCTTCAGCAAGGACGTCGACTACCTGTTCGACATCACCAAGAAAGGCTTCGCCTTCTACGCCAAGACCTGGGGCGTGCCGTACCCGTACGCCAAGTTCGACCAGATCTACGTGCCGGAATACAACGCCGGCGCCATGGAGAACATCGGCATGGTCACCATCCGCGACCAGTACGTGTTCGAATCCAAGGTCACCGACGCCTATGCGGAACGCCGTGTGGTCACCGTGCTGCACGAGCTCGCCCACATGTGGTTCGGCGACTACGTGACCATGAAGTGGTGGAACGACCTGTGGCTCAACGAATCCTTCGCCGAGTTCACGTCCACCCTCGCCACCGCCGAAGCCACCGAATGGAAGGACGCCTGGGCAACCTTCAGCTCCGGCGAAAAGAGCTGGGCGTTGAATCAGGACCAGCTGAGCACCACCCACCCGATCGTCGCCCCGATCAACGACCTCAACGACACCTACGTCAACTTCGACGGCATCACCTACGCCAAGGGCGCCTCCGTGCTGAAGCAGCTCGTGTACTACGTGGGCCGTGAGAAGTTCTTCAAGGGCATCAACAACTACCTCAACAAGCACGCCTACTCCAACGCCACCCTCGCCGACCTGCTCGCCGAACTGGAACTCACTTCCGGCCGCGACCTGAAGGCGTGGAGCGCCCAGTGGCTTGAGGAATCCGGCATCAACACCATCGCCACCGAAGTCGAAGAGAACGAGGACGGCACCATCAAGCGTCTCGCCCTGCGCCAGACCGCTCCGGCCGAGCATCCCGTGCTGCGCGCCCACCGTCTCGCCGTCGGCTTCTACAACGAGGATCCGGAAACCGGCAAGATCGTGCGCACCGACCGTTTCGAACTGGACGTCGACGGCGAACTGACGGTCGTCGACGGCCGCGGGCAAGGCACGTCCGTCGCTGATTCTGGTGAACGACGACGACCTGACCTACACGAAGCTGCGTTTCGACGACAAGAGCCTCGCATTCGCGACAAGCAACCTGTACCGCTTCGACGACGCGCTCGCCCGTTCCGTGATCTGGCTCGCCCTGTGGGACATGACCCGCGACGGCGAACTGCCGGCACGCCAGTTCATCGACACCTCGCTGGCCGCGCTCGCCACCGAACACGAGTCCACCACCTTCCGTTACGCGCTGGCACAGGTCAGCACCACCGCATGGCATTACACCGCTCCGGCAGAGCGTGCCGAGATCGTGAAGCATGTGGCCGCCGAACTGTTCAAGCTGGCGGGTCAGGCCAAGGCCGGCTCCGACGAACAGTTCCAGCTCGTCACCGCCTACCTGGGCTACGGCGAGCCGGGCGACGAGGCGTTCGTCGCCAACGCGAAGGGCCTGCTCGACGGTTCCGTGGCATTCGACGGTCTGGAAATCGACAACAACTTCCGCTGGACCATCATCAACGCGCTGAGCACCGTCAACGCGATCGACCAGGCGGGAATCGACGCCGAACTGGCCAAGCGCGAAACCACCGAGAACCGTGAGTTCGCCTATGGCGCACGCGCCGTGGCCGGTACCGCCGAAGCGAAGGCATGGGCTTGGAACGAGGCCCTGCACAACGACGAGCTGACCAACATGCAGCTTGAGGCTGTGGCCGGTGGCTTCGCAGCCACCCCGCGCGCCGACTTGGCCGAACCGTACGCCGAGAAGTATTTCGAGGTCGCCGACTGGATTTGGGAGCACAAGACCTTCCACATGGCGGAAGCGCTGCTCGAAGGCCTGTATCCGGGCTATGCCGATCCGGCGAAGCTCGTGGAGCTGGGCGACGCCTGGCTCGCCTCCCATAAGGACGCGGACAACGCCTTGCAGCGCATTGTGCGTGGCAACGTCGAGGCTTCTCACCGCACGCTGAAAGTGCGCGACTTCAACGCCGCGCTCTGATAGCAGGGGCGACAGGAACGTTCCCGCTTAAGAGCCGTCATGTCGTCGCACGACTTTTGATTTTGGGTGCGATTTTCAAAGTCGTGCGACAGGCGTGCTGGCTTTCATACCCTCTAACTCTTATTTTTCGCTGGTTTTCAACGGAAAATGATAGTTAGGGGGTATTTCTTTATCAAGTGTTGTCGCACGACTTGATTTTCCGCCTTGAAATCAAAGTCGTGCGACACGAAAAGGGCATTGCGCGCCGTGAAATGCTTTGAATTGTGAAGTGTTATGCGATTGCGTCGTCACCTGCTGGTTTCGGCGGCACGGTTGAGTACGATAGGTCACGGAAATATCGTTTGCAGATAGCGAGGATTTGAGACTCATGCCACGTATGTTCGGAACCGACGGCGTTCGAGGATTGGCGAATAGGGATTTGACGGCACAGCTGGCGCTTGATTTGGGTGACGCCGCGGTGCGTGTGCTGGGCGATGACGAGCGGAGCGAATTCGAAAGCCGTCGCCGTGCGCTGGTCGGTCGTGATACACGAGTTTCCGGCGATTTCCTCGCCGCCGCATTGTCCGCTGGCATGTCCGCCGGCGGCTTCGACGTGATCGACGCCGGCATCATCCCGACGCCGGGCGTCGCATACCTGACGTCCGTGCTCAACGTGGAAATGGGCGCGGTGATCTCCGCATCCCACAATCCGATGCCCGACAACGGCATCAAGTTCTTCGCCCGCGGCGGCTTCAAGCTTCCCGACACCAAGGAGGATGAGATCGAAGCGGTGCTCGGCCAGGATTGGGATCGTCCTACCGGCGCCGGCGTGGGTCGTGTCAGCCATGACACCGCCACCGCCACCAACCTGTACATCGATCATCTGGTGGCCACCATCGCTCCGCTGAACGATGACAAAACCCAGCCCAAGCCGCTCAAGGGCCTGAAGATCGTGGCCGATTGCGCGAACGGCGCCACGTCCGTGGTCGCTCCGGAAGCCTTGCGCCGCGCCGGCGCCGACGTGACCGTCATCAACGCGTCGCCGGACGGCTACAACATCAACAAGAACGCCGGCTCCACCCATCCTGAGCAGCTGCAGGCCATGGTCAAGGCCTCCGGCGCCGTCATGGGCGTTGCCTTCGATGGCGATGCCGACCGTTGCCTTGCCGTGGATGAGGACGGCAACATGGTCAACGGCGATCAGATCATGGGCATTCTGGCGCGCGCCAAGAAGAACGCGGGCAAGCTCAACCATGACACCCTCGTCGTGACGGTGATGAGCAACCTCGGTCTGAAGTTGGCCCTGCGTTCCATGGGCATCAAGACCGTGCAGACCAACGTGGGCGACCGTTACGTGCTCGAAGAGATGCTGCGAGGCGATTATTCGCTCGGCGGCGAGCAGTCCGGCCACATCATTTTCAGCAAGCACGCGACGACCGGTGACGGAATCCTGACCTCCCTGATGGTGATGGAAGTGCTGATAGATAAGAAAATCCCGCTCAGCACCCTGACAGCCGAGGTAGTGATTTACCCGCAGCTCTTAAAGAATGTCCGCGTGGCAAACAAAGCAGCTGCAAAGGCCAACCCGGCAGTACAGAAAGCAGTAGAAGACGTAGCAGAGGCCCTGGGCGATGACGGACGCATCCTCGTAAGAGAGAGCGGCACCGAGCCGGTGATCCGTGTCATGGTGGAAGCACCGGACGACGCAACGTGTGCAAAATACGTAGACCAGGTTGTTTCTGTGATGCATAAAGAAGGACTTGTGACAGAATGAAAAAAAGACTGGTAATCTTTTTTCTGGCGGCGGCAATGGTGCTTGGCGGCTGTGAAAATAAAAATTCAAAGCTTTATAAAAAGGGCATCGAGGCGCTCGAACAGAAGGACTACGTAACGTCGATTGCGATGCTGGAGGGAGCCGTAAAGGCAGGCGACCGACTGGCGGAGAGCTACCGGTCGCTCGGCATCGCTTATCTGAAAAGCCAGGAGTATGACAAGGCAAAAGAGGCTTTCAAGAGCAGTCTTTCGAGCATGAAGCACAAAGACGCGGAGTTTTCGCGCGATGTCATGTATTACGAGGCGGAAACCTGCGTACAGGCCGGAGATCTGGACGGAGCCATTGAGATCTGCACCAATATTCAGGAAGAAAAGGTCGATGCCGATGCGCTGTTCCTTAGGGGCCGCGCGTACTTCCTGCAGAAGAATTACGAGCAGGCGAAGGTGGATTTTGATGCGGCAGTGGAGACGAAGGAGAGCTATCAGCTCTGCCTTGACATTTACGAGCTGTATCAGGAGAGCAGCATGAAGGCGGACGGAGACCGTTACCTCGAAGCGGCAGTGAAGATTGAGCCGAAAACGACCGAGGATTATTATAACATCGGCTGTGCATACTACTATCTGGAGGAGCAGGACGAGGCGGTCAAAGCGTTCTCGAAGGCAATGAAGGACGGCAGCAGCGCGGCGATGGAAATGCTCGGCGAGGTTTACCTTTCCAATGGTCAGAACGACGAGGCGAAAGCACTGTTTTCTTCGTATCTTTCGACAGATGGCTTTGCGGCGGCAGCCAACAACGGGCTGGCGCTCTGCGCACTTGCGGAAAACGACACGGACAGTGCACTCTCGTATATCGAGGAAGGACTCAAAACGGCAGAGGATTCCGACCGGGAAAATCTGCTGTTCAACCAGATTGTATCCTATGAAAAATGGGCGGATTTTGATACCGCGAAGTCGCTGATGGCGGATTTTCTGGCAGCATACCCGGAAAACACCGCGGCGCAGCGGGAAAATACGTTTCTCCAGAACCGATAACAGACGGAGGAAGTTGGATTGTTTGATTTAAGAGAAGAACAGGAGCGCGTGATTCTGGTCGGCGTACAGGAAAACGGCGGCGCAAACGCAGAAGAATCGCTCGACGAGCTGGCGGAACTGGCCAGCACCGCCGGTGCGAAGGTGGAGGGCCGCCTGGTGCAGGTGCGGGAGGCCATTCATCCGGGAACGTACATCGGAAAAGGAAAATTAGAGGAATTGAAAATTCTGGTGCGCGCCTGCGATGCGACGGGCATCATCTGCGACGATGAGCTCTCCTCGATCCAGTTAAAAGGGCTGGAGGAAGCACTGGAATGCAAGATCATGGACCGTACGCTTTTGATCCTGGATATCTTTGCGGCGCGCGCCGTGAGCAGCGAGGGTAAAATCCAGGTTGAGCTGGCCCAGTTAAAGTACCGTGCGTCCCGACTTTCCGGCCTTGGCACGTCGCTTTCCCGTCTCGGCGGCGGAATCGGTACGAGAGGACCGGGAGAGAAAAAGCTGGAAACCGACCGGCGCCTGATCCGCACGCGTATTACGCAGTTAAAACGTGAGCTTGAGGAAGTACGCCAGCACAGAGAGCTCCTTCGTGAAGGCAGAAAACGTTCCAAAATCCCGGTAGCGGCGCTCGTAGGCTATACGTCAGCGGGAAAGAGCAGTCTTTTAAATGCACTGACAGGATCGGAAATTCTGGCAGATGCAATGCTGTTTTCCACGCTGGATACGACGACGCGGTCACTGACCCTTCCGGATGGACAGGAAATTCTGCTGACCGATACGGTTGGATTTATCAATAAGCTGCCACATCATCTGATCGATGCATTCCGCAGTACGCTGGAGGAAGCACGGTATGCCGACTATATTCTCCACGTTGTGGATACGTCAAATCCGCAGATGGAGCTGCAGATGCAGGTCGTGTACGATACGCTGCGGGAACTGAAAGTTGAGGACAAAAAGATCGTCACCCTGCTGAACAAGCAGGATAAGCTTCTCGCCCCGATGGTTGTAAAAGATTTCCGGGCAGACGCGAGCCTTGCGGTCTCTGCCAAAACAGGACAGGGACTCGAAGACCTCAAAAATTTACTCTCCTCGTGGATGATGGAGGGAAAAATCTATATCGAGCGCCTCTATCCGTACGATAAGGCGGGAACGATTTCACTGATCCGCGGATACGGAATTCTGCTCGAAGAAGAATATCTGCCGGAAGGCATCCGCGTAAAAGCCTATGTACCGAAGGATATCTATCCGAGGGTATAGAGGTATGGCAAGCGGGCTTAAAAACGGCAGTACATCCCTTTAAGCGCCGTACAGCGCCGAAAAATGGAAGGGACAGAACACAAGTAAAAGTACCATATCTAGTGATGTTAGAAAATTTCACACTAGATATGGTACTTTTTACTATTGACGGGAGAAACATGCTCTGCTATCATATGGTTCAGACACTGCAAAGAGTGGAACCTTAAAAAGGCCTTGCAGAAACGGTTGAATTAACAGGAGGGATTCCATGTTTCAGGTAGAAAAGAGAGACGGAACGATTGCAGAGTTCCAGATGAAAAAGATTACCGATGCGATTGGAAAAGCATTCGGCGCAAAAGATATGCAGTTCAGCGATGACATGCTTCAGATGCTGGCACTGCGCGTAACAGCGGACTTTCAGTCCAAGATCAAAGACGGAAAAATTTCAGTGGAGGCAATTCAGGACAGCGTGGAGAACGTGCTGATCCAGTGCGGCTACGCAGAAGTGGCAAAAGCTTACATTCTGTACCGCAAGCAGAGGGAAAAAATCCGCAACATGAAATCGACGATCGTAGACTACAAAGAGATCGTGGACAGCTACGTAAAAGTAGAGGACTGGCGTGTCAAAGAGAATTCGACCGTAACGTATTCTGTCGGCGGTCTGATCTTAAGCAATTCCGGCGCGATCACAGCCAACTACTGGTTATCAGAGATTTATGATGACGAGATCGCCGAGGCACACCGCAACGCGGATATTCACATCCACGACCTGTCGATGCTGACCGGCTACTGTGCAGGATGGTCGTTAAAACAGCTCATCAAAGAAGGACTTGGCGGCATCAACGGAAAGATTACTTCTTCTCCGGCAAGACATCTTTCGGTTCTGTGCAACCAGATGGTCAACTTCCTTGGCATTATGCAGAACGAGTGGGCAGGTGCGCAGGCATTTTCTTCGTTTGATACGTATCTGGCGCCGTTCGTCAAAGTGGACAACTTAAGCTACGGCGAAGTGAAGAAGTGCATCGAGGCGTTTATCTACGGCGTCAACACACCGAGCCGCTGGGGAAGCCAGGCACCGTTCTCCAACATCACACTCGACTGGACCGTACCGGATGACCTCGCAGAGCTTCCGGCGATCGTCGGCGGCAAGGAGATGGACTTCAAGTACAAAGACTGTAAAAAAGAGATGGATATGGTCAACAAAGCGTTCATCGAGACGATGATCGAGGGAGATGCCAACGGAAGAGGCTTCCAGTACCCGATCCCGACCTACTCCATCACATCCGATTTTGACTGGTCCGATACGGAGAATAACCGTCTGCTGTTCGAAATGACTGCAAAATACGGTACCCCGTACTTCTCCAACTACATCAACAGCGATATGAAACCAAGCGACGTGCGCTCCATGTGCTGCCGTCTCCGCCTGGATCTGCGTGAGCTTCGAAAGAAAACCGGCGGATTCTTCGGTTCCGGAGAGAGTACCGGAAGTGTGGGCGTTGTGACGATCAACCTTCCGAGAATCGCTTACCTGTCCGAGACAAAAGAGGATTTCTATAAGAGACTGGATCGTATGATGGATATTTCCGCCCGTTCCCTGAAGATCAAACGAGATGTGATCTCCAAACTGCTGGATGAAGGACTGTATCCTTATACAAAACGTTACCTCGGAACTTTTGCAAATCATTTTTCCACGATCGGTATGATCGGTATGAACGAAGTCGGACTCAATGCAAAATGGCTTCGCAAAGACCTTACTCATGTGGAGACGCAGGATTTTGCAAAAGAAGTGCTGAACCATATGCGTGACAGACTGGTGATGTACCAGGAAGAGTACGGAGATCTCTACAACCTGGAGGCAACACCGGCAGAGTCCACGACCTACCGTCTGGCAAAACACGACAAAGAGCAGTATCCGGATATCATCACAGCCGGCGAGCCGGGTGATACACCGTACTACACAAACAGCTCCCATCTTCCGGTTGGCTATACGGCGGACATTTTCGATGCACTGGATATTCAGGATGATCTGCAGACGCTGTACACCTCGGGAACTGTCTTCCATGCGTTCCTTGGCGAAAAACTGCCGGACTGGAAAGCAGCAGCTTCCCTTGTGCGGAAGATTGCAGAGAACTACAAACTGCCGTACTACACGCTGTCCCCGACGTATTCTGTCTGTGCGAACGACGGCTATCTCGCCGGCGAGCACTTTACATGTCCGATCTGCGGAAAAGAGGCAGAGGTTTACAGCCGTATCACGGGATATTACCGTCCGGTCAAGAACTGGAACGACGGAAAACGCCAGGAGTACAAGAACAGAACTGTATATGATATCATCCACTCCAAATCGCCGGAGCAGAAAATGAAATCGTACGGCGCAGCAGAGAAACTGGCAGAGCAGGCCGCTGGAAAAGAAGAGCCGAAAGCCGCTGCAGCAGCAGATAAAATCGAGGAAGACGGTATGTACCTGTTCACGACAAGCACCTGCCCGAACTGCAAAATGGCAAAAGAAATGCTCGCCGAGGAGCAGTATGAGGTGATCGACGCAGAGCGTCACCCGGATCTTGCCGCACAGTACGGCATCATGCAGGCACCGACTCTTCTCGTTGTGGAGGACGGCCAGGCACAGAAGATTGTGAATGCTTCCAATATCCAGAAATATGTGGATGAATATCTCTCCTAAATCTGTGCGCATATAGTTGCAGGAAAGAACAAACAGAGTTATAATAGGAAAAAGTGATACCCTCGCCCGGGCATCCCGGGTGGGGGTATTATTATGGCGCTGAGCACAGCAGAAATCGGCCCGGTGGACCGGTTTCACTTACAGAAGGGAGAAAAATTATGGGATACAGCCAGGACACAATCTGTGTACAGGGAGGATGGCAGCCGAAAAACGGTGAGCCGCGTGTACTTCCGATTTACCAGAGCACAACATTCAAATATGCAACCAGCGAGGAAATGGGAAAACTGTTCGATCTGGAGGAGGAGGGATATTTCTATTCCCGTCTGCAGAACCCGACGAACGA
>OKUD01000660.1_pt1 | contig 10729 bp, 9 predicted proteins | sample 1606601 | NCBI WGS metagenome assembly OKUD01 (sample SAMEA3882517, study PRJEB24775) | human gut metagenome | biome: human-associated habitat; feature: intestine environment; material: feces | place: Netherlands | collected 2009/2010
TCCGGCAGGAGTAGATGTTGTTCATATAGGCATACAGAATGACCTTGAGCATCATCCTGGGATGGTAAGGGCTGCGCCCGCATTCCTTATACAACTTCCTGAAACTTTCAAGGTTCAGGCTCTCAACCAGAGCGTCAACCATCCGAACTGGATCATGCTCTGCAATATCCTCGTCAATTCTTGGAGGAAAAAGCACTGTTTGGTTGGGATTGTAAGGACGAAAATGTATCTTTGTCATAGTATAAAATGTTATGCTTAAAGATACAAAATCTTTAGGTAATAACAAAGCCCCTGCTTGTGAAAGTCGGGGCTTTGTGCATAAAAAAAGAAGGTGCGCATTTTGACACACCTTCTTTCCTTTATGATTAAACTCCGGTTACCTGTTTTTATACAAACTGATCTCCTAGTTTGATTTGTACGTCATTTACGAATTTTCGGATAGCGCTTTCGTCATCTTTTTTGCATATGAGTAATACATTGTCTCTTGCGGCTACTAAATAACCTTCTAGATCCTGTATTACGGCTAATTTCCCTTCTGGCACTACTATTACATTATTATAGCTGTTATATAATAAGGAGTTTCCGTTTACTACGACGTTACCTTCTTGGTCCTTGGATGATATATCATACAAGGAGTCCCATGTACCTAAATCTGCCCATCCGAAGTCGCACAATTGGACGAAAACATTGTTGGCTTTCTCCATGATTCCATAGTCAATGGAGATATTAGGACAGGAGGCAAAATCTTCTTCTCCGTTAGTCAGTTTGGTACAAACTTCGGGCATAATCTCATTGAAAGCTTCTAAAATTGTATTGATATTCCATAAGAATATTCCTGAGTTCCAATAGAATTCTCCACTTTCTACGAATACTTTGGCAAATTCCAATTGGGGCTTTTCAATGAATGTTTTTACTTTAAAGAATTCTCCTTGTTTTTCTTCCTCAATCTGAATATAGCCATAGCCTGTTTCCGGTCTGTTAGGTTTGATACCTAATGTTAGTAATTGAGGAGAGTTTGAAACAAATTCCAGACCTTTCAAAATTGCATCTTTGAACTCATCTTCTTTTAAAATCAGGTGGTCGGACGGTGCGACAATGACATTGGCATTTGGATTGAGTTTTTTTATGTGATAAGAAGCCCAAGCTATACATGGGGCAGTGTTTCTGCGGGTGGGTTCCAATAAAATTTGTGATTTGTCCAATTCTGGGAGTTGTTCTTGGATCAGTTCTTTATACAATACATTGGTTGTAATAAAGATGTTTTCTATAGGGACTATTTTTTTATAACGATCAAACGTTTGCTGTATTAGAGAACGTCCGGTCCCGAAGAAATCAAGAAATTGTTTCCCAATACTTATGGGATGCCTTTGATTAAGTTTGAAAATACCGATGAAACCGTTGATTTCCCTGCTATGAATGTGGGTGTAATTCTTTCCGGTGGTCAGGCTCCCGGTGGTCACAATGTGATATCCGGTATTTTTGACGGTATTAAAAAGTTGAACAAAGATAGCAAACTGTACGGTTTCATTCTTGGTCCCGGTGGTTTGGTAGACCATAACTATATGGAACTGACGGCCGATATCATCGATGAATATCGTAATACCGGTGGTTTCGATATCATAGGTTCAGGCCGTACCAAATTGGAGAAAGAGGAACAGTTTGAAAAAGGACTGGAAATCTTGAAAGAATTGAATATCAAAGCACTGGTTATTATCGGTGGTGACGATTCTAATACAAATGCCTGCGTATTGGCTGAGTATTATGCTGCGAAGAATTGCGGTGTACAGGTTATCGGGTGTCCGAAAACTATTGATGGTGACTTGAAGAACGAAATGATTGAAACTTCTTTCGGATTCGATACAGCTTGCAAAACGTATGCCGAAGTAATCGGTAATATCCAGCGCGACTGTAACTCGGCACGTAAGTACTGGCATTTCATAAAACTGATGGGACGTTCCGCTTCACATATCGCTTTGGAATGTGCATTGCAGGTACAGCCTAATATCTGTATTATCTCCGAAGAAGTTGAAGCTAAGAATATGTCTTTGGATGATGTAGTAACATATATTGCTCAGGTTGTTGCTGACCGTGCTGCTGCAGGAAACAACTTCGGTACAGTATTGATTCCGGAAGGTTTGATCGAATTCATCCCGGCTATGAAGCGTCTGATCGCTGAATTGAACGACTTCTTGGCTGCTAACGGTGAAGAATTCAACAACATCAAACGTTCTAAACAGCGTGAATACATCATCAGCAAGCTGACTCCGGAAAATGCTGCTATCTACGCTTCTCTGCCGGAAGGTGTTGCTCGTCAGTTGTCTTTGGATCGTGACCCGCACGGAAACGTTCAGGTTTCATTGATCGAAACTGAAAAACTGTTGTCTGAAATGGTTGCTACTAAGTTGGCAGCATGGAAAGAAGAAGGTAAATATGTTGGTAAGTTTGCTGCTCAGCACCACTTCTTTGGTTACGAAGGACGTTGCGCTGCTCCATCTAACTTCGATGCTGACTATTGCTACTCTTTGGGTTACACTGCATCTATGTTGATTGCTAACGGTAAGACTGGTTATATGTCATCAGTTCGTAACACTACTGCTCCGGCTGCTGAATGGATTGCAGGTGGTGTGCCTATCACAATGATGATGAACATGGAACGCCGTCACGGTGAAATGAAACCGGTTATCCAGAAAGCTCTGGTTAAGTTGGATGGTGCTCCGTTCAAGGCTTTCGCTGCTCAGCGTGAAACTTGGGCTAAGGAAACTGCTTATGTTTATCCGGGTCCGATCCAGTACTTTGGTCCTACTGAAGTTTGCGATCAGCCGACTAAGACTTTGCAGCTTGAACAAGCAAAATAATAATTGCTTATAAATAAAGAAATCTGTCATTGCCTTCTCTGCCTGTCTGTGACTGGCAGAGAGGTGCAGTGACTATTTTTTAATGTAACTGGATAGAACCTATGACAAAAGAACCGCCCATAATGGTGGTAAATAAGCCTCGCAAAACTACATCCCGTAAGCGGACGAGTTCTTCTTCATCGAATACGACTTCTTCTGGAGGAGCGAAGAGAAGAACCAGACGCAGCAAGGATAAAAAGAAAATAGCACGTAAGTGGGAAGTTCCATCGTGGATATATTATATTCTGATGGGAGGGGCTGCTGCATTGCTGGTCATCGGGTTTTATTATTTCTTTATCCGTCCTTATGCATACAGATGGAAGCCTTGCTATGGTACAAAGGCATATGGCGTATGTCTTCCTTCGGGCTATCGGGTGCATGGGTTCGATATTTCTCACCATCAGGGTGAAATAAACTGGGCAGTGCTCAGCAAGACACAGTTTACTCCATTTCCTATCCGTTTTGTCTTTCTGAAAGCTTCGGAAGGTGGAGATTTCAGTGATACTACATTTGTCCATAACTTTGATCTGGCGCGACAGTACGGGTTTATCCGTGGTGCTTATCATTTTTATAATCCAAAGACAGATGCTTCGCGGCAGGCTGATTTCTTTATCCGCTCGGTTCAGCTGGAGCCGGGAGATCTTCCTCCTGTGCTGGATATAGAAAAGCGAGGGGATGATGACGACCGTTTGCGGAAAGATTTGCTGGTATGGCTTCGTAAAATAGAACAGCATTATAAAGTGAAGCCTATTCTTTATACTTCGTATAAGTTTAAAACTCGTTATCTGAACGATTCTGTCTTCAATACTTATCCGTATTGGATTGCTCATTATTATGTTGATTCTGTAGAATATAAGGGCCAGTGGAGATTCTGGCAGCATACAGATGCCGGTACATTGCCGGGCATAAGGGAACAGGTGGACCTGAATGTGTTCAACGGAACACTGGAGGAACTGAAGCAGATGACAATTCCTGTGTCTGAAGAAGAAAACTAACTATTTTATTGATTGGATTTACGCTTGCGGAGCTCTTCGGCAAGACGGTACTGGATGGCTGCTTCCATTTCTTTTCCGGCTTGTGTAAGTGCATCGCCAAAGCATTCGTGTGCTCCGGCGTGTTGAGGCTTCAGGGTAGTAGCTTTGTCGAGGTCGGCAATGGCTCCTTCGGTATCTCCTGTATGAAGACGCAGTTTTCCGCGGTTATAAACGGTTTTAAATTCCATCGGGCGCAGACGTACAGCCTTGTCAAGACAGGCTTCAGCTTCATTTATACGGTCGGCATTAAACAGGGTGACTCCTTTACGTACCCATGCATCGGCGTAGTCAGGATACAGTTCGATGGCTTTATCGTAATTGGCAAGTGCCGCACGGGTGTCGTGCATGTGTGTGATGCACTCATTTCCCATCAGATAGTATTCTTTGGCGTATTTTTGAAGATTTCTCTGCTGTTCCTGCATCTGTTCTTTCAGTCGCTTGTTGTCTTCACGCAGCTTGTTGATGATGCCAAGCTTTTTCCGGATGAAACGCTGCTGGAGGGGCTTTTCTATATCGTAACGTGAATGGATAGCCTTAAAGAATTGATTGAGAAATTCTTCGAAGTCGCCTTTATCGAATGCTTTGACAGCAGCTACGTATTGTATGTCGGCCTGTGCCTGTTTCATGGCACGTTCGATGGCTTGTTCGTTGTTGAACCGTTGTGAAAAAGCTACAATTTCGGGGCGGACAAAGATATCTCCACGGGTTATTTCACGTTTCAGGCAGATGCCTTCCAGTGAAGTACAGCGGCTTAAAGCGACATAGGTTTGTCCGCCGGCGAAAACTCCACCGGTAAAATCGATGACTACCCGACTGAATGTAAGGCCTTGGCTTTTGTGTACGGTTATAGCCCAGGCAAGGCGGATAGGATATTGTGTAAATGTTCCCAGTTCTTCTTCCTCAATTTTCTTTTCTTCTTCATTATAACGGTAGCGGATATTGCTCCAGCTTTCGCGATGAACGTCCAGTTCTTTTCCGTCTTCGGTAATGACATATATGATTCCGTCGGCATCGATACCGGAAATGGTTCCGATGGTTCCGTTTACCCAGCGCTTTTCGGAATCGTTCTTGATGAAAATAATTTGTGCGCCGGGTTTTATGGTCAGTTCCATAAGTGTAGGAAGACTGCTTTCGGGGAACTCGCCATGTATTTCTCCCTGCAGGGTGACGGCTTCGCCGGGAAGTTCGGCAAGGCGGCGTTCGTTGATGTAGTCTACGTTGTCTCGGCGGGTGGCAAGAGTGATGTACATGTCGTTTTCGCTTGCCTTTACCGGGGCGTTGTAACGTGTGTTCAGCAGTTGGAGGTCGGCTGCTCCGGCGGTGTTTGTGCGGATATGGTCGAGCACGTTGACGAAGACTTTGTCGGTCTGTCGGTATACTTTAGTCAGCTCGATGGCTACCAGCTCCATTTCGCGGAATACACGTGCAGAGAAGAAGTAGGGATTGGGGTAGAAGCGATTAATGATTTCTCGTTCATCGCTTTTCACTACCGGTTCCAGCTGGAAGGCATCGCCTACGAGCAGCAACTGTTTTCCGCCAAAGGGCTCACGCATGTTCTGTGAATATACACGTAGCACTTTGTCGATGAAATCGATGATATCGGCACGTACCATGGAAATCTCGTCGATGATCACCAGTTCGATATTCTTGATGAGTTTGCGGTGGTCTGATGAATATTTCAGGAAACTGTGCAGTTTTCCTTCTTTCAGACTAAAGTTGGGATCGTCGGGCAGGAGGGGATAGAAAGGGAGCTTGAAAAAGCTGTGCAGGGTACTTCCTCCTGCATTGATGGCTGCAATGCCTGTCGGGGCAAGTACCACAAATTTTTTCTTGGTAATCTGGCATACATGTTTCAGAAAGGTAGATTTACCGGTTCCGGCTTTTCCGGTCAGGAAAACCGACTGGCGGGTGTATTGTATCAGCTTTAAAGCATTTTGGAACTCTGCGTTGTCGGTATCTATCGGTGTATATGCCATAGGTGAAAACTTGATTTGTTGACAAAGATACATAAAAAAAGCGGTCGCATGTGCAACCGCTTAGTTGATTATTTACACGCCTCTCGGCATTTATCAGATTCTCTCTCAAAGCTGAAGCCTTTTTCAGCATTCAGCTTGTTTTTACTTGCTAATCTTATCGTTCAGCATTACGTAACCCCAGATCATTGGATCTGCATTTACGATCTTGTGAAAAATGTTTTTTACCTTTTTCATAATGTTATCCTTTCTTTTTTAGTTAAACATTAAATAATACCTGAAAACTTTACTTTTTAATTTTACGGCGAGCCTCACGGCCGGCTTTTTAATTCATCTTTTCAACCTTTAACCTTAAAAATTCAAATCTAGTTAAGTCTAGTCTTTTATTATTTCCTTTTGTTTTACACTGCAAATATACGAGTTATTTTAATAGAAAATATGTTTTATAGCATATATATTGCAAAAAGTGCCTCTTTTTTGACCTAAATCAAAAAAAGCCCTTCTTTTGTTACATAGGTGTGACGTGGCTGAACATTTCTATCGGAGGGTATTGGACTTTTGGCGGAAAAAGTAATCAGGGCAGTCGATGAGGACTGCATGTTCTTCGTATATATAATAAGGTATATGATTGGTGTGTAGAAGGAGATTAATGCTAAAAAGAGAAACAAAATAGCTTTTATTTATGCTTTTAAACAGATTTTTCACTATTTTTGCGTCTTCAAATTATTAAGCAAAATTAAAATTCGATGAAAAAAACATTCTTATTCGTTCTTTTGATGTGCTGTTTTGCAGGAGTGGCAAAGGCACAAAACATCCAGTTGCATTATGATTTAGGACGTGCTATGTACAATTCTCTGGAGGATCGTCCATGGGTTACTACTACAGTAGAAATGTTTAAGGCTGACAAGTGGGGTAGTACTTTCTTCTTTGTTGATATGGACTATACAGATAAGGGCGTGGCTTCTGCTTATTGGGAAATCAGCCGTGAACTGAAATTCTGGAAAGCTCCTGTATCTGCTCATATAGAATATAATGGTGGTTTGAATTATATTAACAATGCTTTTCTGGCCGGTTCGGCATACAACTGGAACAGTGCAGACTTTTCTCGTGTGTTTGGTGTGCAGGTAATGTATAAGTATATCCAGAAGAATGACGAACCGCATAACTTCCAGGTGACTGGTACATGGACTATCAACTTCTGTCAGGGTAAGTATACTTTCAGCGGTTTTGCTGATTTCTGGCGTGAGAAACATTTTGATGTTCACGGTAACGAACATAATTACATCTTTATGACTGAGCCTCAGTTCTGGGTAAACCTGAATCAGTTCAAGCATGTAAATAAGGATTTGAATTTAAGCGTTGGTACAGAGTGGGAGATGAGTACGAATTTTGCTACTCGTAACGGATTCTATTATATCCCTACGCTGGCAATGAAGTGGACTTTCTAATAGATTTATCATAAAATTATAAATAGTATGCTGGAAAAATTGTTTGGCTTCGACCGGAAAGTGACACGTGTGCGTACTGAGATACTGGCTGGTATCACAACTTTCCTGACGATGGCTTATATTCTTGCTGTTAATCCGAACATCCTAAGTGCTACGGGAATGGATAAAGGGGCGTTGTTTACTACCACTGTGATAGCGTCGGCCTTTACTACTTTGCTTATGGCTTTTTATGCCAAATTACCTTTCGGACTGGCTCCGGGTATGGGACTGAATGCCTTTTTTGCTTATACTGTTTGTTTGACACTGGGGTACTCATGGCAATTTGCACTGACTGCCGTTTTGCTGGAGGGTATTATCTTCATCTTGCTGACAGTTACCAACTTGCGTGAAAAGATTGTTGATGCCTTGCCGGCTACATTGAAGAATGCGATTGGTGCAGGTATTGGTCTGTTTATTGCTTTTCTGGGTTTGCAGAATGCTGGTATCATTGTGAATAATGATGCGACTCTTATTTCGTTGGGAGATATAACTTCAGGTTCTGCTTTGCTGGGAATTATCGGCTTGCTGGTTACATCTATCTTGTTGGTGAAGCGTGTACGCGGAGCTTTGCTTTTTGGTATTTTGCTGACTACAATTATTGGTATTCCAATGGGATTGACACATATTGACGGCATTGTAAGTGCTCCTCCTTCTATTGAGCCGATTTTCTTTAAATTCCAATGGGAACATATATTTACTAAAGAAATGGTAATAGTAGTGTTTACTTTCTTGTTTGTAGATATGTTTGATACAATCGGTACACTGGTGGGAGTAACTACTAAGGCTGGTATGGTGACAAAAGAAGGAAAGATTCCTCACTTGAAACAAGCATTTTTGGTAGATGCTGTTGGTACAACGGTAGGTGCTATGTTGGGAACCAGTACAATTACTACTTTTGTGGAAAGTGCTTCAGGAGTTGGTGAGGGTGGACGTAGCGGTCTGACAGCTTTTGTTACAGCTGTTTGTTTCTTGCTTGCTTTGTTTCTTGCTCCTTTCTTCCTGGCTGTTCCGGGGGCTGCTACTGCTCCGGTGCTGATTCTGGTAGGATTGATGATGATGTCTTCTATCAAGAAAGTTGATCTTACTGAGTATTCGGAGGCTATACCTGCATTTATATGTATTATCTTTATGCCTTTGGCTTATAGTATTTCTGATGGTATTGTATTGGGAATGATAAGCTATGTGCTGATAAATTTATTATGCGGAAATTATAAGAAATTGACTCCGGCTATGTATATTTTGTCGGTTATCTTTGTCTTTAAGTTCTTTATGTAGAATCTAGTTTCTCTCTGTTTTAAGGGAGAGATAGCTTTGATAGATTAATATAAAAAGCATGTGAAATAAAAGTCTTCAGGCTTTGTTTCACATGCTTTTTTGATATGAAATGCAAAATTGTCTATTAACTTTCCATCATCACTTCTAAGGCAAACTTGCCTCGGATGCACTCAGTGAAACACTAACTCTGTGTTTCGAACAGGTGTAATTTAATGGTATTATTGTTATTTGTTTTCGATAAACATATTGAATAAGCTGATTCTAAGTATTATTTTTATGGATAAGCTCCCTTATTAAAGTTGTTGTTTAATTTTATGTATATCAATAAGTTATTGATGGTTTGAAAAGTATTATCGGACAACATGTATTATTTTATGTTACTAGTCCCGATTCGGTCGGAGATGGATTTGAAAGAATTGGACCGAATCGGGACTATTTTTCTATTTTAGATGTACAGTTCACCAGGAATAAATGTTTGCTTTATGCCAGATGTTGTTCAATGTATTGCATGATTTCCTGTGTTGAGTCAGGATGAAACCAGGCTATTTCTGTATCACGCTTAAACCATGTTACCTGTTTACGTGAATAGATGCGTGAGTTCTGTTTTATTTTTTCGATAGCGAAAGGTAACTCCCACTCTCCGTCGAAATATTTAAATAATTCTTTATATCCTACGGTATTCAGTGAATTCAGGTTGCGGTACGGATATACTTTTCGTGCTTCTTCCAGTAATCCTTCTTCCATCATCATGTCTACTCGACGGTTAATACGATCGTATAGTTCTTCTCTGTCGCGTTTTAATCCGATTTTTAATATGTTGAAAGGACGCTCCTTACATGTACGTGTACGGAAAGATGTATATGTTTTTCCTGTCATATAGCATATTTCAAGTGCATGTATTACGCGTTTGGGATTCTTCAAGTCAACAATATTGTAATATTCAGGATCAAGAAGCTTTAACTCTGCACATAAACGTTCCAATCCCTCCTGTTCGTAACGTTCCAGCATTAACTGACGTGTATCATTGTCTACGGTAGGAATGTCGTCAATACCTTTGCATACGGCATCGACATACATCATTGATCCTCCTGTAAGTACTACTACGCTTTTTTCTTGGAATAATTCATTAAGCTTTTTCAGTACTTCACTTTCGTATTGTGCCGCACTATAGTAATCTGTCAGTTGCAGAGTTCCTATAAAATAATGTGGAACACGTGCTAACTGGTCGGGGGTGGGGGCTGCCGTCCCTATTTTCAGGTCGGCATAAAGCTGTCGTGAATCAGCTGAAATAATAGAGGTATGATATGCTTCGGCAATAGATAGACTTAAATCTGTTTTACCTATACCTGTAGGACCTATCAGTACAATGAGTGTTGGTTTATTCATATATTCTTTTAAAGCAACTAAAAAAAGGAGGAATAATCTCGTATCCGTTATTTGTCTTTCGAGATTTTCCTCCTTTTCGCGTAGATGAAAATAACAATTACAATATCTGTTAATTAATATTTGTCTTCATCGTAAGGATTGCTTCCTCCTTCCATATCAAAGCCTTCCGGATCCAAGTCTTCCATATCGAAATCTTGGTCACCATAGAAGTTCTCATCTAAATCGAGAGCAGTGTTTGTATTCATTTGCTCATCAAAATCAATGGTTTGTTTAGGTGGATTTCCTTCTTTGCGTGAGCAAGTTGCATGTTGTAAATCCTTTCCTGTAATAATTTCGGAAAGCTCTATAAAGAAAACACGTTCAGCAAGCGGATCGAATACATAAAGTAATTTCTGTTTTTCGTCTTCCAACAGCTCACTTAATGGAGTTTCCTTCATAACGAAAGTATCTTCTTCAGAGCTTCCGTTACCCATATCTTCTAAAGTAATTTCAATTTCTTTTTCCCAGTCATCATCGCAGATGAAAAAAGAAGTCATCTGATCATCTTTATAACCGGTACATTTTAATATAGCTTCGTGTAAATCGTAAAAAGAAGCTTCTGAGTCGATTTTTATCTCTCTCAAGAAATCATCGACTTCATCGGATATGATTCTGAATTTATATACCATTGTTCTTTACTG
>OKUD01000661.1_pt1 | contig 10728 bp, 7 predicted proteins | sample 1606601 | NCBI WGS metagenome assembly OKUD01 (sample SAMEA3882517, study PRJEB24775) | human gut metagenome | biome: human-associated habitat; feature: intestine environment; material: feces | place: Netherlands | collected 2009/2010
CAGTAAGCACCTGTATCATTCACCCAGTTGAATATAAAAATAGATAGTGGGAGAATAGCGTTGTATTGTGAAAGGCTGGCTGTTTCGTCCGAATGGAAAGCCAATACATTCAGCAAAGCGAATGGCAAGGCAATATACATCTGGCTTAACATGGCATAAGCCCAATTATTCAGCGGGTTTTCTTTTTTCAAATAAAGTTCGCTGACCATCAGATAAATAAATAAAGCTAAATAAGGAATAAATATACCTGTTTGTGAAGGATCTATTCCAAAATAGAAAAAGCACAGGAAAAGAAAAATTCCGCTGAGAATACATATACGTTTATTTACTTGTATTCCTTCTACATGATTGACCAAATTACAGAATTCATTGATTGCCAATGCGCTGATAATGGCAAATAGGATGCCGAATGAGACAGCCCCTCCCACGATGCAGCCTATCAGTACTGCAACAAAAATAATTCCGGTTATGGCACGTTGTAAGAAATTGCTTTTCACGGTCGTTAGTCTTAAGTGATTCAAAAATCAAAGTAGAAGATCTGTTTTTTTATCATTCTGAGTGACCATGAAGAATCCGGATATATCTGGATTATTACGGACTCTTTGTATCATTCAGAATGACAATGCTTATATAGTTGACAGATCTTTCTACAATGTTATGCTTCTTTTTTTTCTTTTTCCTTTTCCTCAGAATCTGAAGAATTCTTCTCTTCAAAATCTTCGGTTACTTCTACTGGTTTTGCTGTAGCTTCTAAAGCCATAATTTCTTCTGAACGTGAAGTCCAGGGGCGTTTGCCAAAAATGCGTTCCACATCTTCGGCGAAAATTACTTCTTTTTCAACCAACAGACGGGCTAGCTCGTTGTGACCATCTTTATGTTCGGATAATATTGCTTTTGCCCGATCATATTGTTCGTTGATCATTCTTTTCACTTCTTCGTCAATCAGTTCGGCTGTACGTTCACTGTAAGGCTTGCTGAAAGAGTATTCATCGTTGCTGTAATAACATAAGTTGGGTAACTTTTCACTCATTCCGGCATAAGCAATCATTCCATATGATTGTTTTGTCACACGTTCCAAATCGTTCATGGCACCGGTTGAAATATGTCCGGTGAACAGTTCTTCGGCTGCACGTCCCCCTAAAGTGGCACACATTTCATCCAGCATCTGCTCTTTGGTTGTGATCTGCCGTTCTTCGGGCAAATACCATGCGGCTCCCAATGCACGTCCACGGGGAACAATGGTTACCTTAATCAAAGGATTGGCATGTTCCAAAAACCAAGACAGCGTAGCGTGACCGGCTTCGTGTAAGGCAATAGTACGCTTTTCTTCGGCAGTCATGATTTTGGTTTTCTTTTCCAAACCACCGATAATACGGTCTACAGCATCTAGAAAATCTTGTTTCCCAACCGCATTCTTACCATGGCGGGCGGCGATCAGTGCTGCTTCATTACATACATTGGCAATATCTGCCCCACTGAATCCCGGAGTTTGACGGGCGAGCAAATCCAGATCAACACTTTCGTCCAGTTTTAAAGGCTTCAAATGTACTCCGAATACTTCTTTACGTTCGTTTAAGTCGGGTAAGTCAACATGAATCTGGCGGTCAAAACGACCGGCACGCAATAATGCCTTATCCAATATATCCGCGCGGTTGGTAGCGGCCAAAATGATCACACCGCTATTTGAACCAAAACCGTCCATTTCTGTCAATAATTGGTTTAATGTATTTTCGCGTTCATCATTTCCACCCATGCTTGGATTTTTGCCACGGGCACGTCCTACCGCGTCAATTTCATCAATGAAAATAATGCAAGGAGCTTTCTCTTTCGCCTGGCGGAACAAGTCACGTACACGGGATGCACCTACTCCGACAAACATTTCCACAAAGTCGGAACCTGAAAGCGAAAAGAAAGGTACATCCGCCTCACCGGCAACAGCTTTTGCCAGCAAAGTCTTACCGGTTCCCGGAGGGCCTACCAGTAAAGCGCCTTTAGGTATCTTACCTCCCAGCTCCGTGTATTTCTGAGGTTGTTTCAGAAACTCTACAATTTCCTCCACTTCTTGTTTAGCTTCCGCTTGTCCGGCTACATCTTTAAAAGTAATCCGGTTAGTTTTGTCTCCTTTTTCGTATACCTGAGCTTTGCTTTTACCTACGTTGAACGGATTGGCGCCTCCGGCCCCTGCTCCGCCGCTCATGCGGCGCATGGCAAACATCCAGATACCGATCAACAGTAAAAACGGAGCGATATTCCAAAATAATGCACCGAAGTAGTCGCGTTTCTTTTCATAACTGATAGATCCGGTAAAATGACCTTCTTCCTGTGCCTTTTCCATGAATTTATCCAATGACTCCATGGAACCTATTTCAACGTTCAAGGCTGGATTACGACCTACTTTTTTATAGTCATTTTTAAATACATCTTTAACAAATTCCGGTTTAATGTACATTTCTACCGTATTGTCATCGTATGCAATTATTTTATTGGCATATCCCTTGTTTATCATATCTTTAAACTCGGTATATGTTATTTGTTTGTCAATTCCTCCTTCTTGATTGGAAAAGTAGAGGATGGCAAAACTCATGGCAATGATAACATACAGCCAACTCAAATTGAAGCGTGGCATATTTATCTTTGGTTTATTATTGGTATTTTCACTCATTTTGATTCTGTATTGGATTAGTCTAGATCAGGAATTTGGGTTAGTTTGGCATCTGCCCATAAATGTTCCAGATTATAAAAATTTCTTGTTTCCGGCAAAAAGACATGTACCAGTACATCACTGTAGTCCATTGCAACCCATTCTGCGTTTCTCAGTCCGTCTATTCCCGTAGGTTTGTCATTTATTTCTTTATGTACATATTCCTTGACTGAGTCAACGATAGCTGTAACTTGACTTGGGGAATTACCTTGACAGATTACGAAATAGCTGCAAATGGTATCATTAATGGCGGTGAGGTCCGCTATTACAATGTTTTTACCTTTCTTTTCTTGAATGCCTTCTGTTATTTTTTTTACTAAAGTCTCTGCTTCGTTCATTATAATGTTATTAACAACTGATTATTCTAATATATGTATTTACAACAATGCACAAAGATACTTGGTTTTCTCATTCTAGCGAAAAAATGTGCATTAAATATATTCGGTTTTTGTTTTTTTTAGTTAGAGAATCTTTTTATTGTTATGTTAAGTCTAGAATGATGATACACGGTCAAGAAGGATAAGGAAGGCCGGAAAAGAAGGCAAATGGAGAAAAAAAGAATCTTGATTAGAAAAAAAAGCTTCAAAAATTTGTGGATTAAATAAAAAGCCGTATCTTTGCAGCGTCAAAATCAAAACGGGTGTTTTGATAGGAAAATTGGGATATGGTGTAATGGTAACACAACAGATTCTGGTCCTGTTTTTCCAGGTTCGAATCCTGGTATCCCAACAGACAAACCACTTGTCAAAGACAAAGATCTTCTAAAATTATAATTTTAGAAGATCTTTTTTTATTTTGTGTTGGTTATCTTAAGAATTAGTAGTGTTATATGAAAAAAGAGTCTAACGCATTTGCGTTAGACTCTTTTTTCATATAACTGTTTTTATTCGTTTTTCATTGATTGGTCGATCACCTCAATTTTTTTCAAGATCAATTCTAGGTCTGCTTTGAGTTTTTCCACTTTACGATTCATTTCCGTAACCAAACTGCTACCTTTTTTGGAAGAACTGGTCAAGAAGCCCAAGTTGTTCTCGTATGTTTGAATTTCATTCTTCATGTTTTCGTAAGCACGAACCAGTTTTTCGCGTTCACGATAAAGGTTGCCTTCCTTGCTGATGGTTGATTTAAAATTGCTTAATTTTTTCTGTGATGCGGAAAGATTCAGCTTGTCAAACAACTTGTCGATGACACCATGATATTGCTTGTACAGTTTATCTTTTTCTTTAAACGGTACATGACCGATGCCGTTCCATTCTTTCATTAATTCTCGAATGGCGTTTCCCGCATCCTCTTCCGGTGTTTCCTGTGCGTCAATTGCATTTAATTTTTCAATGATCGCCTTTTTCTGAACCATGTTTTCCTGTTCAACCGAGCGTTGTGAAGAAGTCGCCTTGTTCTTTTGCTCGAAGAAATAATCACATGCGGCAATGAATCGTTTCCATACGGCATCCGAATACTTTTTAGGTACAGGACCGATTGTTTTCCATTCCTTTTGTAATTTGCTTAGAATATCAGCAGTTGCTTTCCAGTCTGTGCTTTCTTTTAGTGCTTCTGCTTTTTCACATAATGCTTTCTTCTTTTCCAGATTGCCTGCCATACTTTCCTTGATGGATTTGAAGAACTCGGCTTTGCGTTTGAAAAACTCATCACAAGCGGCACGGAAACGTTCGAATATCTTCACGTTCATTTTTTGAGGTGCGTAACCAATTGTTTTCCATTTAGCTTGCAAAGCAATGATTTCCTGAGTTTTGTTTTCCCAGTCTTGGAAAGTAGTGAACGTATCGTATTCCATCGCTTCCACAATTTCACAGATTACGGTCTTTTCATCCAAATTACGTTGCTCTTTTTCTTTTAAGGCTTCGAAATGTTGCTGGTGACGACGGTTTACGGCTGTAGAGGCAGTTTTGAACCGGGTCCATATATCTTCGCGCAATTCTTTTGCAACAGGACCCGTATTCCGGAATTCCTGATGTAACTTTTGTAATTGGTGGAAAGCGGAAATCACATCTTCTTCATCAGCCAATTTCTCTGCGGCTTCACAGAGATGAGTTTTTATTTCAAGATTCTTTTTAAAATCATACTCACGGAATTCATTGTTCAGCTTTATCAAGTCATAGAACTTTTCTGCATAGTGCTGATAATTTTTCCATAGTTCATTTACCTTGGCAGCCGGCACCTGTTTTATATCGTTCCATTCCTGTTGCAGTTTCTTGAATTCATTGTATGCTTTGTTGGCATCTTCGGGAGATTCGGCAAGTTCTTTCAAGCGGTCGATAATGGCGAGCTTTTTCACCAGGTTATCTTCTTTTTCTTTATCTTGTTCTGCTTGTATGGCGCTTCTTTTCTCTTTGATAGAGCTCATGATATCTTTGAAACGGCTTTCAGCATCGTCCGGTTGGGGAATAAATGCCTCAGGAGCACCTCCGCCATCAATAAATGCCTTACGGGCGGCTTCTTGCTCAGCCTTGTGCAGCTTGTAGAAGTTCTGTTTCAATAAATCCAACTCTTGTTTGTCTGCATTGCAGGCGTCTTCGTTGATTTCTTTTAAACGTTCGATGACCTCTTCTTTCGTTTGTTTAGGTACATACGTAGCGTTATTTTCTTCTGCAGTAGCGGAAGATGATACCAAAGTTTCAGATGTCTGTTCCACTGGAACTTCGGTTAAAGGGCGGATAGTTTCATTCGAGTCCATCGTATAGATTTTTAAAGTAAGCGTTTTTGTTATAACAACAATTTACAAATTAAAAGAAATAAATTAGAACTTCATACTGTTTTTCCCGATTTTTTTAGGAAAATCCTTAAAAGTGGAGAAAATAGGAGAATCAAGGGGGATAAATGCACTGCAGATTACATAGATTCATACAGATTCTCTTTTATTGTGATTCTTTGCCGGTTTCTGTGTGAATCTGTTTTTCTCTGAATTTCAATCTATGTAATCTGTAGTGAAATGTGTCAGGATAGTAATACGGTGATGCCCATATAAAGCATCATACCTATAATGTCATTGGTGATGGATATGAACGGACCTGTAGCGATGGCCGGATCTATTTTTAGTTTTTCCAGTGTCATAGGAACCAGGGTCCCAAAGATGGAAGCGAACATGACTACTGCAAACAGGCTGAATGAAACCGAATAAGTCACGGTGGCACTTGCCCCGAAACGGATGAAATTATAGATATATACCAGCATAGAAATAATAGTAGCATTGATTACGGCCACTACAGATTCCTTTACTATTTGTTTCCAGGTGTTTTGGGCATCCAGCGAGCTGTTTGCCAGTCCTTGTACGATAAGTGCCGAGGACTGTGTTCCCACATTCCCCCCTGTTCCGCCGATAAGGGGGATGTAGAGGGCCATTTCGGGATGTGCGGCAAAAGTGCTGTCAAAGTTGCCCAGAATCATGGAGTTTCCTATTCCGCCTATCATGCCGATGAGCAGCCAGGGCAGACGGGCTGTAGTCTGGCGGAATACATTATCGTCTGTTTCCACGTCTTGTGACAAACCTGATGCCAGCTGGTAGTCGCGCTCAGCCTGTTCACGTACTTCGTCCATCACATCGTCTACCGTAATCCGTCCTACCAGGCGTCCGATACTGTCCACTACCGGAACGGCGACCAGGTCATATTTTTCAATGGTTTGTACCACTTCGTCTATAGGGGTATCTACATGGACGGATATCGGTTCTTTCCTCATCACGTGCTTCACTTTGGATACGGAAGGGCTGGTGATCATTTTCTTCAACGGGAACACACCGCGCAGCCGCTGGTCATCGTCTACTACATATACATAATAGATTTCGTCCATATCTTCCGCCTGGATGCGCATTTCCTTCAGACATTCGGGCATACTCCAGTTTTCGTTTACGATTACCATTTCGGTACCCATCAATCCACCGGCAGTGTCTTCGTCATATTTCAACAAATCGACAATGTCTCCGGCTTGTTCTATGTCTTCAATGTGTGAGAGGACTTCTTCTTGTTTGTCCTCGTCCATTTCACGGATAATGTCCACGGCATCATCCGAATCCATGTAGTCAACGAACCGTTTGGCGATTGTTTCAGAGGGAAGGATTTCCAGGAATTCTTTACGGGCGTCTTCGTCCATTTCGATAAGGACATCGGCGGCAGTCTCATTGTCCAGTAACAGGTATATGAACCGTGCTTCTTCCGCATCCAGTTCATTGCACAGCTCTGCTATGTCGGCAGGATGCAGTCCGGCAAGCAAGTCCTTCAGTTGCTCTGAGTCTTTTTGCTCGATCAGCTGCTCTACTTTTTCTAATTCCTCTTTATTCATCCTATTCTTCCGTTAATATAATAAATAGGTGTTATTCTTTCTTGTTTGTTCCTTTCCGGGCGATATCATTGCTATAGACAATATCCGTCTTGTTTTTCAGCGCCGCTTCCACCTGGTTGGTCAGTTCGATAAACTCTTGTACAGACAACTGTTCCGGGCGTTTGTTGAAAATGGGGTCTGTGCTCAATGGGTTCTCTTTGTCTAAAATGGAAGAAATAGAGTTTCTCAAAGTTTTACGCCGTTGGTTGAATGTTGTTTTTACAATGAGCTTGAACAATTTTTCATTGCATCCCAGTTCCGTCGTTTCATTGCGTGTCATACGGATGACCGCACTTTTCACCTTGGGAGGCGGATTGAATACATGTTCGTGTACGGTGAACAGGTATTCTACTTTGTACCAGGCTTGTATCAGGATACTGAGAATGCCGTATGTCTTGCTTCCGGGACCGGCGGCAATGCGTTCGGCCACTTCTTTTTGGATCATTCCGGTACAACAGGGTATCAGGTCTTTGTAATCCAGCATTTTAAAGAATATCTGGCTGGATATATTATAAGGATAGTTGCCGGTCAGGACAAAAGGTTTTCCGTCAAATAATTTTTCGAGGTTCAGTTTCAAGAAGTCGTCTTCAATGATATTATCTTCCAGGGCAGGGAAGTTCTCACGGAGATAGGCTACAGATTCATAGTCCAGTTCCACCACTTTTACCGGACGGTTTTTCTGCATAATAAACTGGGTTAGTACCCCCATCCCCGGTCCTACTTCCAGAATTGGCAAGTCAGGGCACACGTCTACCGTATCGGCTATATCTTTTGCAATACTGAGATCTTTCAAGAAGTGTTGTCCTAGAAATTTTTTTGGCTTTACTAATCCCATTCCGTTATTTTTCTATCGTTAATAAATAGGTTTATTTCGCTAAGATAGTATCTTTGCATCGTGCAAAGGTAAACATTCTAAATTAATATACACAGATTTTGGAACGAACTCGATTAAAAAAGATTATAAATAAAGGTTTGCAGATTGCATTTCCGTTATTTTTGGGGGCTGCGATACTGATATGGATGTATCACGGATTCAATTTTTCCCGGGTGTGGGAGGTCTTGGATGGAGGAATGAACTATGGGTGGATGTTAGTGTCATTAGTGTTTGGTGTGTTTAGTCATATTTTTCGTGGCTGGCGGTGGAAGCTTACGCTGGCTCCGTTGGGCGAGCATCCCAAAACATCCGATTGTGTATATGCCATCTTTGTGTCTTATGCCGCCAACTTGGTTGTTCCCCGTGTAGGTGAGATTTCCCGTTGCGGGGTGTTGGCTAAATATGATGGTACATCTTTTTCCAAATCGCTGGGTACGGTGGTTACGGAACGGCTGATTGATACGCTGTGTGTGTCGTTGATTACAGGGGTAACTCTTATAATGCAGGCAAGGGTATTCGATACTTTTTTTAAAGAAACCGGCACGGATACCACGGTTTTGGCACAGGTATTTACTTCGGGGCATTTCTATATCACTATCGTCTGTGTGCTGGCCGTATTGGTGCTGGCTTTTTTTCTGATCAGGAATGTGACGGTCTTTGCTAAGGTGAAAGGCATTCTCCATAATGTATGGGTCGGTGTACTGTCTTTGCGTCATGTAAAGCGGATGCCTCTGTTCATTCTTTATACCGTCGGTATCTGGACTTGCTATTTCCTGCAATTCTATGTTTCTTTCTTTTGTTTCGATTTTTCCGATAATTTGGGAGTGATGGCGGGACTGGTCATGTTTGCTGTAGGTAGCATTGCGGTAGTAGTTCCGACTCCTAATGGGGCGGGTCCGTGGCATTTTGCTGTCATAACGATGATGATGCTCTATGGAGTGGGAAAAGAAGATGCGGGAATTTTTGCCTTATTAGTGCATGGAATACAAACTTTTTTATTAATTTTGTTGGGTATATATGGATTAGCGGCTTTGCCGTTCACAAATAAAACTAAGAAGTTATGAGTACAATTCTCTCTCTCGCTCCGCAGAATGTGTGGAAGCATTTCTATTCATTGACTCAGGTTCCCCGCCCTTCGGGTTACTTGAAGAAAGTGCAAGAGTTCTTGCTGAACTTTGGAAAAAGTGTAGGCGTAGAGTCATTCCAGGACGAAGCCGGTAATATCATTTACCGCAAGCCTGCCACTCCGGGGATGGAAAACCGTAAGAAGGTGATTCTTCAGGCTCACATGGACATGGTTCCTCAGAAGAATAACGATACAGTGCATGATTTTGAAAATGATCCTATCGAGACTTACATTGACGGAGATTGGGTGAAAGCTAAAGGCACGACTTTGGGAGCCGATGATGGTATGGGTGTTGCCGCTATCATGGCTATCATGGAAGACAAGACGCTGAAACATGGTCCGTTGGAAGCACTGATTACTGCCGACGAAGAAACCGGTATGTTCGGTGCGTTCGGTTTGAAGCCGGGAACGGTAGACGGTGATATTCTGTTGAATCTGGATTCGGAAGAAGAAGGAGAATTGTATATCGGTTGTGCAGGCGGTGAAGACCTGACAGCAGTGTTGGAATATAAAGAAGTGGAAACAGATCCGGCTGACATTGCTTTGAAAGTTACCTTGAAAGGGCTGCGCGGTGGTCATTCAGGATTGGAAATAAATGAAGGACGTGCCAATGCCAACAAGCTGATGGCTCGTTTCATGAACCAGGTGATAACTTACGATGAGGCTTGCCTGGTGTCCTGGCAAGGTGGCAATATGCGTAATGCCATTCCTCGTGAATGTGAAGTGGTCATTACGGTTCCGGCTGAAGAAGAAGCGGACGTACTGGAATTTGTGCAGGAGTGCGAAGCATTGTGGAATGAAGAATATCATGTACACGAAACACCGATCAGCTTCAAGGCAGAACGGGTGGAATTGCCTGCGATGATGGTTCCCGATGAAATTAAAGATAATCTGGTGGATGCCATTTATGCTTGTCAGAATGGAGTGATGCGTATGATTCCTACTATCCCCGATACCGTGGAAACCTCTTCCAATCTGGCTATTGTTTCTATAGGTGGTGGCAAGGCGGAGATAAAAATCCTGGCCCGCAGTTCACGCGATTCAATGAAGGATTATCTGAATACTGCATTGGAAAGCTGTTTCTCTATGGCAGGTATGGAAGTAACCCGTTCAGGTGGTTATTCAGGCTGGGAACCCAATGTGGATTCTCCTATTCTGAAAGCCATGAAGGAGTCTTATAAGGCACAATTCGGTAAGGAACCTGCTGTGAAAGTGATTCATGCCGGTTTGGAATGCGGTATCATCGGTGCGGTGGTTCCGGGATTGGATATGATTTCTTTCGGTCCTACTTTGCAGTGCCCGCATACTCCGGAAGAACGTTGTCACATTCCTTCAGTTTCGAAGTTCTATGACTTCCTGACTGCAACGTTGGAAAATACTCCTGAAAAATAATTCTTGAGATACATATAATAGCCTGCCTGAACGACGAGGAAATCGTTGTCCGGGCAGGCTATTTTTTCCTTTCCTTTATTATGAGAAAAACGTTCTTTTCTCTGACACTTACACATCATCAAGTCAGGTAATAATCGTAAGAAAGAAATAATTTTTCACACTTCGGCTGTCGTAGAGCGGCAGCCGAAATTATTTTGATAAAGAACAGGAAGTGCTGAATTGAACAAATTGATCGACGATTTCCAGCAAAATTTTTTGGACGAGAGCCGTTGGCATTATCTTACCAATGGTCTTAAAACAACA
>OKUD01000669.1_pt1 | contig 10639 bp, 8 predicted proteins | sample 1606601 | NCBI WGS metagenome assembly OKUD01 (sample SAMEA3882517, study PRJEB24775) | human gut metagenome | biome: human-associated habitat; feature: intestine environment; material: feces | place: Netherlands | collected 2009/2010
CGGAGTTTTTACCGCTGGACGGCGACGGCGCCATGCCCTCTCGACCGGAGCAGCCGCGGCTGCGGCCCTGAGCGCGACCTACCGGTCAATCGCTCAGCAGCTCCCGCAGCTTCTGCAAGCTGCGGCGCTCCATGCGGGATACCTGCACCTGTGAAACATGCAGGAGCCGGGCGGTCTGCTCCTGCGTCAAGCCCTTGAAAAACCGGAGAAGGATGGTCTTTTTCTCCTGTTCCGGCAGGCGGTCGATGGCCTCTAGCAGGGCGAGCCGCTCCACCATACCCGCCTCCGGCTCCTCCGTACCCAGCAGGGATTCCAGCGTCAGTCCCTCCGCCGTCTCCTGCTGTAAGGATTCCGGCGCCACCACCGCCAGCTCGATGTGGGCGATCTCCTCCACGGTGAGGCCGGTCTCCTCCGCCAATTCGGAGAGCCGCGGCGCGCAGCCCAGACGATTTTGCAGGCGTTCCTTGGCCGCCCAGAGCATCTGCCCCTTCTCCCGTAGGGTGCGTCCGACTTTTATGGGGCCGTCATCCCGCAGAAAGCGGCGGATCTCCCCTGCGATCTTGGGTACAGCGTAGGTGGAAAACTGCGTTCCGTATGTGAGGTCAAATCCCTTTACAGCCTTGATGAATCCAATGCATCCCAGCTGATACAGGTCGTCCGTTTCCACGCCGCAGCCGCGATAGCGCTTGACGATCGACCAGATCAAGCCGGTATTTTCCAGGAGCATCTGCTGGCAGGCGTCATCGTCTCCCTGCTGCGCCCGCTCCAACAGCGCCATGCGGTCCTCCGCCGTCATCGCGGCATCAGACGCGGCGCGATGCGCTTTCGCATCTGGACGGTGGTACCCTTGCCTGCTATCGAACGGACGGTGAGCTTGTCCATGAAGCTCTCCATGATGGTGAAGCCCATACCGCTCCGCTCGCTGCCGCCGGTGGTGAACAGCGGACGCCGTGCCTCCTCTACATCGGCGATGCCGCGGCCCCAGTCACGGACAGTGATCTCCAGCACGTTTCCCTTGAGCAGCTTCATCTTCATGACGATCTTCCCCAACGCGTCCGGATAGGCGTGGACGATGGCGTTAGTCACTGCCTCGCTGACGGCGGTTTTGATATCCGATATTTCTTCGACCGTCGGATCCTGCTGAGCCGCAAACGCCGAGACTGCGACACGCGCGAAGCTCTCGTTGACGGAGCGGCTCTCTATTTTCAGGCTCATCTGATCGACAGGCTTTTTTCTACTCATGTTTATCCTCCTTGTTCCTTTTCTGCGACAGCGTACACAGCGCCTGCATACCCGCAAGGCGCATCATTTTATAATTGCGCTCGCTGAGATTCGTGACCTCGAGCTTCCCCTGCCAGCCCTGCAGAAGCCTATAGCGACCCATGACAAGACCGACGGCGGAGCTGTCCATAAAAGTGACATCGGCGAAGTCGAGGCGCAGTATCTTCGGCTGCTGAGCCGCGGCGGCGGCATCGATATCCGCGCGCATTGCGGCGGCGGTATGGTGGTCTATCTCGCCGGAGAGCAGCGCGCTGACGCTGAGCGGATTTGAGATTATTTCAACACCCATGTTTTTTCCTCCTTTGGGGTGATTATCAATTAACAGTTTGTCCGGGATGAGTGGGATTATTCTCGGATTTGTTTGAATTTTTTGTTGACGATATCAGTACATTTAAAATTTTGTATCGGCTGCCGCCGATATCGGACAGCCGCAAGGGCTGTCCCTACGAACCGTGCACAATTTTTAATTGCAGCAAATCTTATGAAAAATCTGTGCCGCCGTTGGTCGGCTCTGTGTGGAGAGCCGTTTTTGATATTATCAAAAAATCGGACACGGCTTGTACAAAATAAAAAACAGGACGGACTATTATCATCAAAGATAATAATCCATCCCGTTTGAAAATCCTGCCGAAATGCGGCGGGTTAAATATTTTTATTTTCCAAAAGATAACCGCGAACCTCGCCTGCGAGATAGAACGAACCGCAAGTAACGAGCGTTCCGCCGTTTTGCTTTATGTCATTTATCGCCATGCGGCAGGCTTCTGTCGGGTCGGACACAGGCGTGCAATCGGCGCAATATTTATTGGCAAGCTTGCTCAGGGCTTCGGGGTTCATGCTGCGCGGATTGTCTGGGGCTGTCAGATACATTTTTTCAAACAGCGGCGCGGTCAGGCGCAGATATGTGTCGCAGTCCTTATCGCCCATGAGCGCGCACACGGCAACGCGTCTGCCGCTTGTGAAGCGCTCCAAAAAGGCTTTAAGCGCCGAGGCACAGCCCTCGTTGTGACCGCCGTCAAGAATAATATTTTCGCCGATAAGCTCCATTCGTGCTGGCATCACGGCGTTTTTCATTCCCTGCTCTATCGCTTCGCCGCTGACATTCAAGCCGCACTCGCGAACGGCTGTGACGGCTGTCAGCGCATTTTTTATCATATGGTCGCCCGCGAACGGTATGCGGAGATTCAGCAAGCCGTAGATAATATCTGTGCCGCGTATCGTCTCGTCAACAACGCGGCAGGCGGTCATATCCGGCACTGCGAGCCTATTTTTCTCGCGCCGAGCGGTTTCTTCTATAACACGGCGTGCATCAACAGACTGCTCGGGATACATGACCGTCACGCCGCGCGGCTTGATTATTCCGCATTTCTGCGCGGCTATTTCAGCGATTGTATTGCCGAGTATCGCGGTGTGGTCCATGGAAATCGAGGTTATGACGGAGACGAGCGGAGTTTTTATAATATTCGTTGAATCGAGCAGCCCGCCGAGCCCGACTTCGAGCACGACAACATCACATTCGCGCTCTTTGTACCAGAGAAACGCGGCGGCGGTCAGGGTCTCAAACTCGGTCGCGACAATTCCACGTTTGTCGAGTTCGTCGCACGCTAATTTGACGCGCTCAACGATCGAGGCGAGCTCCTCCGGCGGAATCATCTCGCCGTCAATTTGCATGCGCTCGCGGAAATCGATGACATAGGGCGAAGTGAACAGCCCGGTTCTGTACCCGGCGGCAGAGAGCATACAGGATATCATGGTGCTCGTCGAGCCTTTGCCGTTCGTCCCGGCAACATGGATGAAGCGAAGCTCATCCTGCGGGTTGCCGAGCGCGGCGCAGAGCGCCTCAATGCGCTCCATGCCGGGGTGTATGCCAAAGGTCAGGCGCGAATGGATATATTCGATTGCTTCGGTTGGTGTCATCAGTTTTCCTCCGTAAAACATCAAAGGACGGGACACGCCCGTCCTTTGCAGGTTGGTTTTTATGAGAGAATATGCACAAGCGCAATAAATTCCGAATTCGCACGGTTCCCACAACACAGTATCACGCGAAATTATGAGCCGTCTTCCCGAACTGCGAGAAATTGTGCAGAGCAAGGCGTGGGGTTCTGCGGGCAAAGGAGCGCACTTTGTGTGCGCGACTGCCGCCCGCACGGTTCTCACAACGCAGCTATGTGCGATTTCTCCGCGGTTCACACGAAAAGGCAGCCAATAGCGGAATTTTGTGCGAAACAAGGCGTGGGGTTCTGCGAACGATGGAGCGCACGCGGGTGCGTGACTGAGTTCGCATGGTTCCCACAACGCAGTATCACGCGAAATTACGCATTGGCGCCAAAATTACGCACAGGCGAGCCAATAGCGGAATTTTGGGTGAGACAAGGCGTGGGGTTCTGCACGAGAGGGAGCGTACGTCGGTACGTGACCGAGCGGGCACGGTTCTCACAACGCAGTATCACGCGAAATTACGCATTGGCGATTTTGGAGAGGCTGTCGTTGAGCATTGCTATCTTCTCGTTCAGCTTTCTCGCCGCTTCGCGCTGAGCCTCAACGACCGGCGCGGGAGCTTTGGAGACGAAGTTCTCGTTGGAGAGCTTGGCGTTGATGCCGTCGAGCTGCTTCTGAGCGGAGGCGAGCTCTTTGTTGAGCCTTGCGCGCTCGGCTTCGAAGTCAACGAGGTCGCCCATGGGGATATATATCTTTGCGGCGTCGGTGACGATGCAGACTGCGCCGTCTATCTCGATGCCGTCCTCAACCTCGACCTCGGACGCGCCCGCGAGCTTCTGCATGAACTCGCCGGAAAGTCTGAAGGTATCGACATAGGAGGTGCTGATATATATTTTCGCTCTCTTTGAATGGGGAACATTCATCTCGGCGCGGCGGTTTCTTATCGCCCTGACCGCGTCCATAATCATGTTCATCTGCTCTTCCTCTGCGCTGAAGTTCAGAGCGTCGGAATACTGCGGCCAATCGGAGACCATTATGCTCGCGCCCTCATGCGGCAGGGACTGCCAGATCTCCTCGGTCACGAACGGCATGAACGGATGGAGAAGCTTCAAAACATTGGACATGACATATATGAGCACGCGCTTTGCGCACTGTGCGGGCTCACCGCCCTTTTGCAGGCGAATCTTCGCAAGCTCGATATACCAGTCGCAGAAAACATCCCAGATGAAATCATAGAGCTTCTGAACGGCGATGCCGAGCTCGAATCTCTCGAGATTGTCCGTAACCTCTTTGACGAGGTCGTTATAGAGGCTGAGCACCCACTTATCCTCAAGCGCAAGCTCATCGGGCAGACCCGCTTCTTCGGAGCCGTCGAGGTTCATAAGGATAAAGCGTGCGGCGTTCCAGAGCTTGTTCGCAAAGTTGCGGCTCGCTTCGACCTTTTTGTCGGAATATCTCATGTCGTTTCCGGGGCTGTTGCCGTTGGCAAGGGTGAAGCGCAGGGCGTCTGCGCCGTATTTGTCAATGACCTCGAGCGGATCGATGCCGTTGCCGAGCGACTTCGACATTTTTCTGCCCAGCTCATCGCGGACGAGTCCGTGGATGAGGACAGTATCGAACGGAACCTGACCGGTCTGCTCGATGCCGGAGAACATCATTCTCATGACCCAGAACGGGATTATATCATAACCTGTGACAAGGGTGTTGGTGGGATAATAGCGCTTGAAATCCTCGCTGTCGGTATTCGGCCAGCCGAGGGTCGAGAACGGCCAGAGAGCCGAGGAGAACCATGTATCAAGCGTATCGGGATCCTGATGGATATGGGTGCTGCCGCACTTCGAACACTTATCAGGAGCGGTTCTTGCAACGGTTATCTCGCCGCAATCGTCGCAATACCACGCGGGGATGCGGTGACCCCACCAGAGCTGACGGGAGATGCACCAGTCGCGGATATTCTCGAGCCAATGGAAATAGACTTTTTCAAAACGCTTCGGGACGAACTTTGTCTCACCGTTCTTGACAGCATCGATAGCGGGACCCGCGAGGGGCTTCATGCTGACGAACCACTGCTTTGAAACGCGGGGCTCAACGGTAGTTGAGCAGCGGTAGCAGGTGCCGACATTGTGGTTATAATCCTCGACCTTGACGAGAGCGCCCTCAGCCTCAAGATCCTTGACGATAGCTTTTCTCGCCTCGTATCTGTCCATGCCGGCGTATTTCGGATAGTCGTCGACTATCTTTGCGTCATCGGTCAGGACATTGATAACGGGCAGGTTATGGCGCAGGCCGACCTCAAAGTCGTTCGGGTCATGCGCGGGAGTTATCTTAACGACACCGGTACCGAAGTCTATCTCGACATAATCATCGGCGACAACGGGTATCTCGCGGTGGACTATGGGCAGGATGAGCGTCTTGCCGACGATATCCTTATATCTTTCATCATTGGGGTTGACGGCAACAGCGGTATCGCCGAGCAGGGTCTCGGGTCGGGTCGTTGCAAGCTCAAGATAGCCGCTTCCGTCCTTGAAAGGATAGCGAAGATGCCAGAAGTGACCCGCCTGATCCTCATATTCGACCTCGGCGTCAGAGATCGAGGTCAGGCAATGGGGGCACCAGTTGATTATTCTCTCACCCCTGTAAATGAGTCCCTTTTCATAGAGGTTGCAAAAAACCTCGTTGACGGCCTCGTTGCAGCCCTCGTCGAGGGTGAAGCGCTCGCGCTCCCAGTCGCAGGACGAGCCCATCTTCTTGAGCTGTTCGATTATTCTGCCGCCGAACTTCTCTTTCCACGCCCATGCGCGCTCGAGGAAGCCCTCGCGGCCGACATCGTCCTTTGTAAGGCCTTCCTTTGCCATAGCCTCGACTATCTTCGCCTCGGTGGCGATAGAAGCGTGGTCGGTGCCGGGCAGCCAGAGGGTATCATAGCCCTGCATGCGGTGGTAGCGGATAAGTATATCCTGAAGAGTATTGTCAAGAGCATGACCCATATGAAGCTGACCCGTGATGTTCGGAGGGGGAATAACTATAGTATAGGGTTTCTTCTCCGGGTCGGGTACGGCGTGGAAGAAATTACCGTCGAGCCAGAATTTATAGGTTCTGTCCTCCACTTCCTTCGGATCATACTGTTTTGCGAGTTCCTTTGCCATAACATAATCCATTTCTCCGGCGAATAGATTTTACATGAACGCTGATTGCTCCGCGCCGGAGGAGCAGCGTTGATTTTACATTTCAGAAATCGGCGGCGATGCGGTACTCGGCACTGCATACGCCTTTTGGGGATTCCCTCTTTTCCGATGAATTACTCTATATTATCACATTCAGAAGCGTTTTTGTCAAGAGATTTAACGCTTTTTGACTTCTCCGGAGGCAAAAATGAAGAACACGAAACGGCTTCTCATAAACACGCTGACGCTCGCCGCGACATCGTTTCTCATGCGCACGGTCGGCGTTGCGTTCAATGTATATCTGACCGGGCGGCTGGGCGCGGCGGGAATAGGACTTTTTTCGCTCGTCACGGATGTATACGCGATGGCGCTGACATTTTCGTTTGCGGGTCTGCCGCTCGCATCGACGCGGCTCACAGTCGAAGATTCCGGAAAAAATGCCGGTCAGGGAGCATGGATAATGCGGCGGTGCGCGCTCTACGGGCTGACGGTCGGGTGCATGATGCTCGCCGCCGTATGGTTCGGCGCGGAGCTGATAGCAAAATTGTGGCTCGGCGACATACGCACGGCGTCGTCGCTTCGCATACTCGCGCTGAGTCTCCCCGCGGCATCGGTCGGCTGCGCGTTCAGCGGATATTTCACGGCGCGGCGCACAGTGCTCAAATATGCGGCGGTGCAGATATTCGAGCAGGCGGTAAAAATAGCGGTCTCTGTTCTGATGCTTCGATTCTGGGCGGCAAAGGGCGCAGAATATGCCTGCGACGCGGTGGCGCTCGGCATAACGATATCGCAAATAAGCTCGCTGCTATGCGCCTTTTTGCTCTACAAGTCAACGAAGCACCAAAAGCCGAAAGAAAAAACGCCCGGCGGGCTTCGGGCTCTGCTGCGCATTGCGCTCCCTGACGCCGCCGGGTCGTGCGCGCGCTCGGTGCTGCTGACGATAGAACACCTGCTGATTCCCGTGGGCTTTCGCAAATCGGGGCAGAGCGCGGGCGGCGCGATGACGCTCTACGGAGTCATTCACGGCATGGCTCTGCCGGTTATCCTCTACCCCGCCGCCATAATGACAGCTCTCGCGAGCATGCTCGTGCCTGAATTTGCCGAATGTGCGGCGCGCAGCAACAGAAACAGGATAGACAGCATGGCGGCGCGGGCAATAAAAATAACCGTGCTGTTTTCGATGGGCACGGCGGGAATAATGTTCATTTTTTCCGAGGGGCTGTCGCAGTGCATCTACGGGGACGGGCAATGCGCGGAATATCTGCGCGTGCTCGCGCCGCTTCTGCCGATAATGTACACAGACACGACAGTTGACGGAATACTCAAAGGGCTCGACCAGCAGGTATATTCAATGAGATATAATATAATCGACTCCGCGATGTGCGTCGTGCTCGTGCTGATACTCATCCCGAAATATTCCGTAAAGGGCTATGTCGCGATACTTTTTATCAGCGAGATAGTAAACTTTTCGCTGAGCATACACAGGCTTTCAAAAGTTTGCACGCTCGAAATAAATATCATGGATTCGATAATAAAGCCCGCCGTCTGCGTGACGGCTTCGTTTCTCGCGGGGCTGCTGCTCTCCTCGGCGCAGGGCAGCGGAAAAGCCGCGCTGACAATCATAATAACTATCAACGCGGCGGTGTATATTCTTCTGCTGATGCTCACGGGCAGCATCTCGGTGCAGGATATTATTTGGTTCAAAAATATCTTTTCGCGCGGCTCAAAATCTGAAAAAAGAGGGCTCTGCGCTGCTCGGATAAACGACCGTCAGCGTTCCATGAGCCACTGATATTTCGCTCATTTTACCGACAAATTCATTGCTGACGCCGAGGGCGTATGTGTTCTTCAAGGTGCCGTTTTTGAGCTCATATTTGAGCCCGCTTATAGTGACACCCGATGAGATATCCGAATGGGAAAACACGGAGACCATGCCCTTTGCGTTCTCGTCAAAAATAATTCTGCCGTTTGTTATCGAAGTGAACGAAGTTTCGCGCGCGTCGATAATCGCGGTCATTCCGCGCCTCGACAGAGACGAGATGAGCTGGATATTCGCAAAAGTATGGTCGGCTCTGCCGCCCGATGCGCCGTAGAGAATGAAATTTTTATATCCGCGCATCACGCCCTCTGCGACCGCCGCGCCCATATCCGTATCGTTCTTTTCGCAGGGCAGGACGATAATATTCTGCCCGTTCGGAGTGTGTCCGAGGGAATCGAAATCGCCTATGACCAAATTCGGAGTTATGCCGAGATTCTGAAGATACAGCAGACCTTTATCGGCAGCGATGATGAAATCGCCCTCCCCTGTCGGGCGGATTCCGAAGAAGTCGCCGCCGCCGACTATATGACAAACTTTGTTCATGTTATCACCGTCCGTTTGTTTCTTTGACAATTATATATCATCAATCATAATTTTTCAATCATATACGAAAAGCCGCCCCGGAATATATCCGGAGCGGTAATTTTATGCTGCATCTTCGTCTTCCGCCGGCGAAGTTGAGCCGAAATCGGGAAGAGTGAACGGGAAGCGGCGGGTCGTGCTCTCTGCCTCGGTGAGCTCGCTCACCGCCTCGGAAGTATGCTCATGAGTTACAGGCTCTTCGCTCTCCGCCACAGTACCGACATCGGTGTGCGGACGGGTCGACGCAGAATATGAGCCTGAGCCGCTGCTGTTGCTGCTCGGGACTGCGCCCTTTTTCAGCAGATCGACAGCGGAGACATGGTTATCGCCAATCTTTATATTCGTGTCGCCGTAGAGAGCGAGCTGGAGCTCACGCGCAACGACGGGATAATCGACGACCCAGACCGAAAGGCGCTGGTTGATTATCTTGCCGTAGTAGGTATAGAGCTGAGCGGAAGTGTAGTTGCCCTCGGTCGGCATGACTATCTGCTTTATCTCGTAGTTCATCCAGCCCTGAGAGAGCGCCTGGGTCATGAGAGAGAGAATCTCACTGCGCTTGTAGTTCGTAACGACATTGGGAAGGACGATATCGAGCGCGTTGTTGAGCTGACCCGCAGAGGCGTTCTGCGCGCTCTTGATGAGAGCCATGATAACGGTACGCTGTCTCGCAGTTCTGCCGACATCGCCCTCGTTGTCGACATGGCGGATACGGCTGTAGACCAGAGCCTGGCTGCCGCTGAGCTTGACGGAATCGCCGGCGCTTATTTTCTTTATCTTCGTTGTGGTGCGGTTGATATAATCCGCCTCATAGGGCTCAATCGGAACGGACACGCCGCCGAGAGAGTCAATAAGCTTCGGGAAGCTCTTGAAATCGACGCTGATATAATGATCGATCTCAATCTTGTAGTTATTCTCAAGCGTCTCGATAAGTGCCGCGGGACCGCCCCAGAAATAGGCATGGTTAGTCTTGCAGCAGCGCTCGGAGCCGTTGATGTTCATATAGGTATAGCAGTCTCTGAGGAAGGACACGAGCGTTATCGTCTTGGTCTTTTTGTTAAGCGAGAGCAGGATGATGGCATCCGAACGTCCGCCCTCTGCCTTGCCGGTCTCGCTGTCAACGCCGAGGAGCAGAACATTGATTATATTCTTGCTCGAATACTTCGCGCCGCCGTTCTTCGCCCACGCAGTTATGAGGCTGTCGATGCTCGAAGCGTCGCTGACATCGTACATTGCATCAAACTGCTCCTCGGGCGCAAAGGTGCCCTCGGGATCACCGTTGCTGCCGTGGTCGATGGTAATAAGTCCGAGCTTATTGCCGATATAGATGCCGCCGCCGATTATAGCAAGGGCGAGCACCACGCAGACAACGGTAATCGTAATTTTTAGATTGCGTTTGTTGTTGTCCATAAAAAACTGTTTAAATGTTCTTTTTTCTTTCTTTTCCATAAAGCAGCTCACTTTCAACAGTATTCGGCATATTGTATCACTTTTTGCGTCAAAAAGCTATACCAATCCCACAAATTTATTGTTTCTTTATTTTTGGCTGTTTACACAAAGCGTGCAAAATATAAAACGCTCGGATTTGAGATTTTACTGCACGGCGGCGGAAAAACTTTTTGAGAGGATGATATCATGATAAAAAGCATTGATATAATGCCGAGCATACATAAAACAGATTGACAAATTGAGATTTGTCTATCACTTGAGCTGTAGCAAAGTAAAAGCAAGTGACTCAATTGATTTTTATCATCAGATTTTCAATAGCCGCGCCGCAGTGTTTGATAAGCTTTTTTAGAGAAGTGAGGGAACGGCTTGCGAAGCAAGACGCACGAGCCAGTCTCCGTCAAATATCAAACAC
>OKUD01000677.1_pt1 | contig 10531 bp, 9 predicted proteins | sample 1606601 | NCBI WGS metagenome assembly OKUD01 (sample SAMEA3882517, study PRJEB24775) | human gut metagenome | biome: human-associated habitat; feature: intestine environment; material: feces | place: Netherlands | collected 2009/2010
GTTGAAAGACAAAGGCTATACGGTTAGCGAGAAAGCCGCTTCCGGACAGTACATACAGCTTTTAATTCAGAATTCCAGGGAATAACATTGGACTGGGTGTCCGGCAGGTGTTTTTATGGATAAGATACACAGCCGGACATCTGTCTTTTAATAATTATGATATGAAGAAATTCTTATTTCTATTGATTGCAGGATTTTGTACCGTTCAGCTTTCGGGACAGACAATCAACTTCTCCGTACAACCGTTGTCCGGGGAAAGCGAGTTGTCCGCAGCATCGCAAGAAATGCTTCAAAACAAGTTGAGACAAATTATCACCCGAAACAGTGCGGGAGCGGCAAACGACTATAATGTCTTTGTCATAGAACCGGTGATAACGGTTTTAGACAAGCAGTCCACTTCGGGATTGATGCGTAATACCACGCTTGTAAAGGGAGAATTGACGCTGGTTGCCAAGAACAGGATAGACGGCAGCATGTATCACAGTGCCGTTGTGTCCGTGTCCGGGCAGGCTGCAGAAGGCGCCGACCCCTATAAGGCCATGATTTCCGCTCTGCGTACAACCGATCCGGTTTACACCCGTTTTATCCGTATTGCCCGGCAGAAGATACAGGATTATTATGCCGCTAATTGCGCCACTATTCTTCAGAAGGCACAAAGCCTTTACAATTTGAAGAAATACCCGGAGGCATTGAGTTATCTTTCTGCCGTGTCGGAGAGTGTGCCTTGTTATGAGCAGGCTTCCGTGCTCCAGACGGAGTTGGCGCAGTATGTGCCCGATGTACAGCCGGATACGGTGATTATACAGAAAGTGATAGAGAAACCTGTTGAAGTGGAGAAAATAGTGGAGGTTGAAAAGATAGTGGAAAAGCCGGTTGTGGTTGAGAAGGTAGTCGAGAAACCTGTGATTGTTGAGAAAGTGGTTGAAAAGCCCGTTGCGCAGGAAACTCCGGCAGTCCGCTGCGAAATTACCCTTTCCACAAACAGGTTGCAGTTCAAGGTTTTGAAGTGCACAGGTAATGCTACCCAGCAGCGTATCACGATTTTGGCGGAAATGACCAATGTGGACACAGGTCGTAATACGGATGAGTTCTTGCGATTTACTTCCGCCTTTACGGACAGTGGTACGGAATGCAAGAACTTCGAGATACAGAACGGGGCATGGATGAAGATGCCGCCCCGTGTAACGGTACGGCGGGAGTTTTATGTAACGAACGTATTCGACAGATTCTCCCTTTTTTCTTATATAGTTGTTGGTAGCGGATACAAAAGTATACATTCGTAACCTGCCGGTTCAATGGCAATAAAAAGATAAAAAGCGTATGAAACGATTGATATGGATGATTTTCATCACATTGCTGGCTACGGGTGTCGCAGCCCAGACCAAAGTGGTGGAAAGGAGTACAAAGAAAGTTCCGGGCTGGCTGAATACGGCGGTGGAAGATTATCTGGTAGTGTCGGTTACGGCTGGTTCGTTGGCTGAGGGGCAGACGAAAGCGTTGACCGAGATAACCGAACGTATCATTCAGTCGGTAGCCAGCAATGTAACGGTGTCCAAGAAGAATACTCTTTCGGAAGTCAATGTGAATGGAAACATAGAATCTTCGGATGCTTTTACGCAAATATCCAGGATAAAGTCTGCCAATCTTCCTTTTCTGAAAGGGATTTCCCTTTCCAATGTCGAAGAAATCTATTGGGAGAAAGTCCAGGACAAAGCCACGAAAAAAGAACATTATAATTATTCGGTAAAGTATCCTTTTTCGCGTTTGGAGCAAAGGAAACTGACTGCGGAATTTGAAACATTGGATGCCGGGCAGGTGGCCCGGTATGAAGCGTTGGAGCAGAAGATAGGGGCAATCGAATCTGCCGATGAGATAAGCCGTGCCATAACGGAACTGAATACCTTGTCCGAGTATTTCTTCGATGATGTACGTTTGAGTCGGGTAAAGGGGCTGACTGCCCGCTACAAGCAGTTGTACGATGCGCTTACACTGACGGGTACTTTCCTTGAAAGCGGAAAGTATCAGTGCCAGCTTCTGTTGGATGGTAATCCTATAAAAGTGGCGGCCAAACCCAAAGTTACGTCCAACTGCGCCGGTCAAATCAGCGTCCGTCCTGCCGACGGAATGTTCCTCATTACGTACAGTGCGGAAGACTGTCTGCCGGAAGAAGAGAACTTCCTGAACATCTCACTGACAGTCGGCGGCAAACGTTTGCAGCATAAAGCTTTCCTGAACGAGGCGGGAACGGGAAGTATGGCTTTCTCCGTCGTACCGGAAGGGAAACTGGTGCTGACGGCCGATTCCGTGGCGGACAGAAAGATATTCAATATCAATATCCGTCTGACATTGAACAACAGGGGAGGCACTCCTTTCGGGTTGAAGGCGTTGGAACTTCATGTTCCTGAAATATCCGCTCCTATTATATTCGACGATATAGATGGCGTTTATAAAACCAAAGGCATCATACAGATAAAGGCATTGGCAGAGGGTGAATTTACAGTCGGAGAGAAAAAGAAGTCGCTTTTCTCCTTTGTGCAGGGTGCCATAACATTCGTCAATCCGCAAACGGGTGCCGTAGAGCGCTCCCAGTTGTCTTTACCTTATGTCACAAACTGGGAATGAGTATATTATTAACAATAAAAAAGAAATGATTATGAAAAGAAGTTTTGCGTTTTTTGCGCTTGTCTGCGCTATATTGTTCGGTTGTGCGGCAACTGCCGGTGCACAGTCTAAAGCTCTGAAAAAGGATGTCAAGAAAAGGGTGAAAGAGTTGACCAAAGAGGGATGGAAGCCATTGGCAAGTTCTTCTACACTGGAGTATGCTTTTTCCAAGTACCGCACGTATCTGGAGGAAGATCCGGAAAACCGCATCGAGCTGGTAGGTATTGCCATCGGTAAGAATGTGAAAATAGGCAGAGAGAATGCCATAATGAACGGCATTACCAGTTATGCTTCCAGAGCCAAAGCACAGGTTGTAGGCAAGATGAAAGGGTTGATGTCTTCCGAGGCGTCTTCTACTCCGGAAGAGGAGATTGACAAGTTCGGCGCGGCTTATGAATCGGGTGTCAATACAAAGATTGCCGGTCTTGTGAAGCAGCACCTTGTATTGGTGAAAGAAAACAAGGACGGCAGCAAGGAATTCAATGTATATATGTCTATCGATGAGGCCAAAGCAAAGAAAGCCAGGGAAGAGGCTGCGTTGGCGGCTAAAAAACAGGCGGCTTTGGGCGTACTCTCCCAGCAAGTGGAGGAGTTTATCGGCGAACCGGTAGAGGCTGAGTAATCTATATGGATTTATAAAGGTTGTTCCTGTGGCACAGTGCTCCGGGTGCAACCTTTTTCGGTTATTTAAAACGATGCGACCATGAAGAAAACAATATCTTTTATTGCAGGGCTTTTATTGGCTCTTACGGGCATGGCTCAGGAGAACAAGGGCGGCATATCCGGTTTTATGAAAGAGGAGCTGGAAGACTTCGATAAATTTATGGATGATGCCGATAAAGACTTCATCAACTTCATGCGTGAGCCCTGGAAGGAGTTTGAAGCGGAGAAGCCGGTTTTGAAGCGGGTGAAGCCCGAACCGGTGAAGCCGGTTGTATACGATAAAAAGACTGCGCCGAAGAGTGAAAAGCCGGTTTGCCTGACGATTGAGGAAATACTCGATATGACAACTTCGGAAGGGAAACAGAAGCCGGTAGTACAGCTTAATGAGGTGGACAGAATTGTCTTTGACAAACCTGAAGTGATAGTTCGGAAGAAGAAAGACCCGAAAGTCATCATTATCGAAGAGAAACCTGCGGACAAGCCGGCGGTGCAGCCGGAAAAGAAACCGGTGGTCGAGGTTGTCGAGTCCGAACCGGAAGCAGAACCAGCTCCTGTTGTTGAAGCAGACCGACGTCCGGAGCCGGCGGCAGACCCCCGGTTACCGGTCTCCTCAACTCCAACGTCCCCATTGTACAGGGGCGAATCGGGACGCAGCAAGATAGCGTATGGCGGTCTGGCTTTTTATTTGAATAACAGCCTGAACCGTAAATGCAGCCTGAACGGACTTAATGAGAATGCCATTGCAGATGCCTACGAGACTTTATGCAACTCCGATTACAAGCCGTTATTGGCAGATTGTGCGCAGATACGGAAAGATTTGCGGCTGAACGATTGGGGAGTTTTTACATTGGTGAGGCAGGTAGCCGATACTTATTGCGGTACGGCCAATGAAAGCATTGTAATGCAACAGTTCCTGCTCAATGAAATGGGTTACAAGGCACGTATGGCAAGAAAAGCCACGGAAGATAAAATGATGTTGATTGTTCTATCTATGCGCATCCTTATATAACCTTAAACGGTCAGAACTACTATAATCTCAGCGGCAATAATGAACAATGTCAGTTTTACATGTGTCAGAAAGACTCTCCCAAGGCAAAGAACAGTGTAGGAATGCAATTGAAAGAGGCTCCGTTGTTTCCGGGTACAGTCGTCAGCTCCACTCACCAGGCAAAGGGAAGCGCTGCCAGGGTAACGGTGGATGTTCCGAAGGCTTTGATGGATTTCTATAAAGATTATCCCCAGTGCGATTACAGCGTCTACTTCAATGCTCCGGTCAATGCTGCCATGGAAAACCGGATATTATCTTCATTGGCTCCTTTGGTGCAGGGGCGGAATGAGGCGGATGCGGCAAACATTCTGATAAATTTCGTGCAGACCGCTTTCCAATATCAGACAGACGGCCAACAGTTCGGATACGAGAAGCCGTTCTTTGTCGAAGAACTGTTCTACTATCCCTATTCCGATTGCGAGGACCGTGCGATGCTGTTCTCTTATCTGGTGCGGAAACTCTTGGGGCTTGATGTCGTATTGCTGGATTACCCGGAACACATCACCACTGCTGTCCGCTTCAATGGCAATGTTTCCGGTGATTATCTCATGGTGAACGGCCGGAAATATATAGTTTGCGACCCCACCTATATCGGTGCTTCTATCGGTATGACGATGCCCAGGTATAAAACGGTGTCTGCAAAGGTGTTGAAATACTGATGTCTGTAGCCTACACGTATTTTCAGAACCATTTGATCTTTCTGAACCATATAAAGGTCACGGCCGATAATATTGCGGACAGCAGCACAATGAACACAAACGCATGTGGAAATCCTTCCAGGTGTATATCCACGTTCATACCGTAGAAACTGGCTATCAACGTAGGTATCATCAGGGTAATGGAAAGGCTTGTCATGCGTTTCATGATAGCATTCACGTTGTTGGAAATGATGGAAGCGAAAGCGTCCATTGTCCCTGTAAGGATGTCGCTGTAGATGTTTACCGTGTTGTACGCCTGTTTCAGTTCGATAACAACATCCTCCAGCAGTTCCAAATCAAGATAGTCCGTGTCTTGGAAGATGTTTTTCAACCGTCCTATCATGACTTCGTTGCCGCGGATGGAAGTATTGAAGTACACCAGCGTCTTTTGCAGTTTCATCAGCTGGAGAAGGTCTTCGTTGCGGATGCTCTTTTCCAGTTCCTTTTCGGCGGTGGCCACATCGTTATTGATTTGTTTCAGATATTTCAGGAACCATACGGCGGAGGAGTATATGATTCGTAAAATCAGTGTCAGCTTATTGTTGACAACAATCCCTTTGCGGCGGGTATGCTGTATGAAGTCCGGTATTAGTTCGGTGTGATGATAACATACGGAAACGATGATATCGTTGTTTGTAATGATGCCGATGGGCACAGTGATAAACGGGATGCCGTGCTGGTTGCTCTGCATCGGAATGCGCAGAATGGTCAGCAGCCAGTTGCCTTCGGTCTCCGTACGCGGACGTTCGTCCGTATCGGCTATGTCTTCAAGGAATGATTCGGGAACTTTCAGCTCTTCGGTTAGGAATTTGAAATCATCGTTGTCCGGGCATTCTACGTTGACCCAGCAGTTGGGTTGCCATTCGGCCTTTTCAGTGAAGCCGTTTTCACTGTAGAGATACTTTCTCATTGTTTTGCCTCCTTTCTTTAGTCCGAACAGAGGCATTGCGACCAACGTCTCCGCTCGCTTTAATTGTAAACACTATTGCACGTTCGTGGGTTTGAATCGTCCATATTTCTTGTTTTTTATTTTTTAAGCGTGGCAAAAGTACATAAATCATTTGAAACAGTACGCTTTAACGGCTGTTTTTTGTACCTTTGCAGCGCAAAAACAGGTTCCTACTATAAAGAACGTTTGTATCATACAAAAAGATTATACAATTAAATTCGATTAATATTATGAGTAAGAAAGCCCTTTTAATGATTCTTGATGGCTGGGGTATCGGCGATCAAGGTAAAGATGATGTGATTTTCAATACGCCTACTCCCTATTGGGACAGCCTGTTGGCCACTTATCCGCACTCGGAGTTGCAGGCAAGCGGCGAGAATGTCGGTTTGCCCGACGGACAGATGGGTAACTCGGAAGTAGGTCACCTCAATATCGGTGCAGGACGCATCGTATACCAGGACTTGGTAAAGATTAACCGTGCTTGTGCCGACGGCAGCATCCTGAAGAACAAGGAAATCGTTTCCGCTTTCTCTTACGCGAAGGAACACGGTAAGAACATCCATTTTATGGGACTCACCAGCAATGGCGGTGTACACAGTTCTTTCGACCATCTGTTCAAGCTTTGCGATATTTCAAAGGAATACGGCATCGAGAATACATTTATCCACTGCTTTATGGACGGTCGAGACACCGACCCGAAGAGCGGTAAAGGTTTCATCGAGCAGTTGACGGCACATTGCGAAAAGTCAGCCGGTAAGATTGCTTCCATCGTAGGCCGTTTCTATGCTATGGACCGCGACAAACGTTGGGAACGTGTGAAAGTGGCTTATGACCTGTTGGTAAACGGAGAAGGTAAGGTTGCTTCCGACATGGTCCAGGCCATGCAGGAGTCTTACGATGAGGGCGTAACCGATGAGTTCATCAAACCGATTGTAAACGCGAACTTCGACGGTACTATCAAGGAAGGTGACGTAGTTATCTTCTTCAACTATCGTAACGACCGTGCCAAGGAACTGACTATCGTGCTTACTCAGCAGGATATGCCCGAGCAGGGAATGCACACTATTCCCGGTTTGCAGTATTATTGCATGACTCCGTACGATGCTTCCTTCAAGGGTGTGCACATTCTCTTCGATAAGGAAAACGTACAGAATACCTTGGGCGAATACCTGGCAGCCAACGGCAAGACCCAGCTCCATATTGCCGAAACGGAGAAGTACGCCCACGTGACATTCTTCTTCAACGGCGGTCGCGAAACTCCGTACGATGCGGAAGAACGTATCCTTGTTCCGTCTCCGAAGGTGGCTACGTATGACCTGAAGCCGGAAATGAGCGCTTACGAAGTAAAAGATAAACTGGTTGAGGCCATCAATACCAAGAAGTTCGATTTCATCGTAGTGAATTATGCGAACGGCGATATGGTGGGTCACACCGGTATTTACGAAGCCATTGAGAAAGCCGTAAAAGCTATCGACGAATGCGTGAAAGATACGGTGGAAGCTGCCAAAGCCAACGATTACGAGGTAATCATCATTGCCGACCACGGTAATGCCGACCATGCCCTGAACGAGGATGGTACGCCGAATACGGCCCACTCTTTGAATCCCGTTCCGTTTGTTTATGTCACGGCCGATAAGAATGCTAAGGTAGAAAACGGTGTATTGGCGGATGTAGCTCCTTCCATCCTGCATATTCTGGGTATGAAGCAACCTGCTGAAATGACTGGTAAAGACTTGATTATAAGTTGATAATTGAGAATTAAAAATTAAGAAATGATAGCAAGGGATAATATTATCCATGCTAAGTCGTATGCGTTTGCTATTCGAATAGTAAACGCATACAAGTTTTTAGCGGATGCTCAGAAAGAATTCATATTGTCTTAGAAGAAGTGGATGAAACAATCTTTAAACAGGTGAACATTTATTTTTTAATTCTCAATTTTTAATTTTCAATTTACTAATGTTACAGATAGATGATGTTGTAGTTTCTTTTGATGTACTGCGCGAGAAGTTCCTTTGCAATCTGGATGCTTGCAAAGGAGAATGTTGCATTGAAGGGGATGCCGGTGCTCCGGTGGAATTTGAGGAGGTAGAGAAACTGGAAGAGGTACTGCCTGTGATTTGGGATGAACTTTCTCCGGAAGCGCGTGCCGTGATAGATGCACAAGGAGTGGTGTACACGGATGAAGAGGGCGATTTGGTAACGTCTATCGTTAATAACAAGGATTGTGTATTTACTTGCTATGACGGGAAAGGCTGTTGCTATTGTGCCATAGAAAAAGCGTATAGAGAAGGTAAGACGGACTTTTACAAACCCGTTTCCTGCCATCTTTATCCTATCCGCATAGGCGATTACGGGCCTTATAAGGCGGTGAACTATCACCGTTGGGATGTTTGTAAGGCGGCTGTCCTGTTGGGGCGGAAAGAGGATGTGCCGGTATATAAGTTCTTAAAGGAACCTTTGATACGTAAATTCGGTGAAGATTGGTATGCCGAGCTGGAACTGGCTGCCGAGGAGATGAAGAAGCAGGGAATGATATAAGAAAAGCTCCGGTCAACAGGTATTTCCTGTCCGTCCGGATCTTCTTCGTTGTAAGATGTGAGGTTGGTTATTTATTATTTATTAAGCGTCAATATTTGCATACGTTGCATTCTTTTCGATGAAATCGCGGCGCGGGCCCACGTCTTCACCCATCAGCATGGAGAAGATATAGTCGGCTTCGGCTGCATTCTCAAGATGTACTTGCTTCAGCATACGGTTTTCCGGATTCATGGTGGTTTCCCACAACTGTTCCGGATTCATTTCACCCAAACCTTTGTAGCGTTGGGTGTGTACTGCGTTTTCCGAACCGCCGCCGTAAGTATCGATAAACTTCTGGCGCTGTTGGTCTGTCCAGCAGTATTCTTTCACCTTGCCTTTGGTGCAGAGATAGAGCGGGGGAGTGGCAATGTACAGATACCCTTGCTGTATCACCTGCGGGAAGTAGCGGAAGAAGAGCGTCATGATCAGCGTGTCGATGTGAGAACCATCGACGTCGGCATCGGTCATGATGATTACTTTCTTGTAACGCAACTTGTCTATATTGGCTTCCTTGCTGTCCTCTCCGTCTACACCGAAGCGGATGCCCAAAGCCTGAATGATATTGTTTACTTCATCGCTTTCGAATGCTTTGTGCCACATGGCCTTCTCTACATTCAGAATCTTACCGCGAAGCGGCAGGATAGCTTGGAAAGTACGGTTACGTCCTTGTTTGGCAGAACCGCCTGCAGAGTCACCCTCGACGAGGAACAATTCGCATTCTTCCGGGTCTTTGCTGGAGCAGTCGGCCAGTTTGCCCGGCATGCCGCCACCGGACATCGGTGACTTGCGTTGTACGGACTCGCGCGCCTTGCGTGCAGCCACGCGTGCCTGTGCTGCCAATATCACCTTGTCTACAATCATTTTGGCCTCTTTGGGATGCTCTTCCAGGTAATAGGAGAGTGCTTCGCCTACAGCCTGGTCCACAGCTCCCATAACCTCGTTGTTGCCGAGCTTTGTCTTGGTCTGTCCTTCAAACTGCGGTTCGGCCACCTTGATGGAGATAACTGCGGTCAGACCTTCGCGGAAGTCATCGCCGGAAATCTCTACTTTTGCCTTTTCCAGCATCTTGTTGTCTTCGGCATATTTCTTCAAGGTGCGGGTCAGCGCACGGCGGAAGCCGGCCAGGTGCGTACCGCCTTCGATGGTATTGATATTGTTTACATAAGAGTGGATATTCTCGTTGTAGGAAGTATTGTACATGATGGCTACTTCTACCGGAGTACCTTGCTTTTCGGTGTTGATGTAGATGACATCGTTCACCAGATGTTCGCGGGAAGAATCTATATAGCGTACAAACTCCTTCAAGCCCTCTACGGAATAGAAAACTTCTTGCTTGCAGCTTCCGTCTTCTTCTTTTACGCGGAGGTCGGTCAGTGTAATTTTGATGCCGGCGTTCAGATAGGCCAGTTCGCGCATGCGGGTTGCCAGAATATCGTAACTGTAGACCGTTTCAGTAAAGATTGTAGCATCCGGCCAGAACTGCTGGCGCGTACCGGTGATTGCGGTAGTGCCGACTTCCTTTACCGAATATAGCGGATGGCCGCATTCGTATTCTTGCTGGTAGATTTTTCCGTTGCGGAAAACCTGCGTTGTCATGTGCGTGGACAATGCGTTTACACAAGATACACCGACGCCGTGCAAACCACCGGAAACTTTGTAGGAACCCTTGTCGAATTTACCGCCGGCATGCAGCACGGTCATGACAACTTCGAGAGCGGATTTCTGTTCTTTTTCGTGAAAGTCTACCGGAATACCGCGTCCGTTGTCTTGTACGGTGATGGAGTTATCTTCGTTGATGGTAACTTCGATGTGGTCGCAATAACCGGCGAGCGCTTCGTCGATGGAGTTGTCTACAACCTCGTAAACCAAGTGATGGAGTCCCTTGGAACTAATGTCGCCGATGTACATGGCAGGACGCTTACGTACAGCCTC
>OKUD01000681.1_pt1 | contig 10488 bp, 8 predicted proteins | sample 1606601 | NCBI WGS metagenome assembly OKUD01 (sample SAMEA3882517, study PRJEB24775) | human gut metagenome | biome: human-associated habitat; feature: intestine environment; material: feces | place: Netherlands | collected 2009/2010
CTGCGGCAGGCCCAGCGCCATCATCGCGCATGCGGACAGGAACGCCACGACCACCGCCGCGACGAACGACCACATGATGCCTTGGTAATCCTTGATGGCCGTCAGATAGCTCATCGCATTCCAATTGACGATCATTTCCAGGAACAGCCATAGGCAGAGTAACCCCTGCATGAGGGTCGCGCCGGAAAACAGCAGGAACACCGCGTACAGCACCGCACCCACCGCCAGCATGAGGGTCGTGGATCCCCAGAACGATGGAAGAATGGTCTCCTCATGATGTTCGAACAGCATGTCCGCAAGGAAACGCGTCACCGGCATGGACAGGAAGCTGGTCAACACCAATGAGGCGAGCAGCGTGTACGTGATCATGCAGACCAGCAGATTCTGGTCCGCGCGGGGCACGTGCCACCAACCGCTGACCGCCAGCACGCCGAACTGCAGCAGGATGCCCAGCAGCATCGGTCCGGTGCAGATCACACCGGCATAACCGTAGGCGCGCACCATGGCGACCAGGCCCTTGCGGTGGAACAGTTTCTTGAGTTCGAATCCGATTCCCGCCATATCAGTGCTCCAACCCGTAATGGTCGGCGGTATCGAGATACAGCGCACGGTATTCGTCAAGCATGCGCTCATGCCGATAGTAGGTTTTCACGCGTTCGCGTCCCACTTGGCCCATGGCTTCGCGCAGCTTGCGGCTCGCGCACATGCGTTCCATGGCGCGGGCAAGGCCCTCGCGGTACATCGGAGGCACGTAGAAGCCGGCCACGCCGAGGTCGTCGCCTTCCTCGCCTTCCAGCAGTTCACGGCAGCAGCCCACGTCGGTGGTCACGCAAGGGCGGGCCGCCGCGAACGATTCCAACACCGACAGAGGCTGGCCTTCGGAGATGCTGGTCAGCACCGTGAAATCCAGTTTGCGCATGTATTCGACCACATTCACGCGTCCGGTGAATTCAAGGTTCTTCACTTCAAGCTGTTTCACCAGCTCATAGCATTCGTCGGCATAGTCCTGGTCGTCCACACCACCGAGGATGTGCAGCCTGACATTGTCCACGCGGTTCGACAGTTCGCTGAACGCGTGGATGAGGGTTTTCACGTCCTTGATGGGAGCCAGACGTACCACGGCGCCGATATCCACCCAACCGTCCTCAGGCTTGAGTGGAATGTCGCAGAATCGTTCGTATTGGATGCCGTTGGGAATGACCAGGCATTTGCTTGCCGGAGCGCCCATGTCGATCTGGGTCTGGCGAGCGCGGCCGAACAGGCTGGTCACACGCCATGCCCTACGGTAGATCTCCTGTGACAGCATGGCGAAGAAACGGATCCACCGTTGCCGGAACGCGGGCGCAACCCATTCGGCGGAAAGAATCTCCTCCTCGCGTTCGCGCGTGTAGATGCCATGTTCGGTTAGTAATACGGGTGCGTGGTTGATACTGCCGCCCAAGCATGCCAGCAGGCCGCCGTAACCGGTGGAGATGGCATGGTAGATCTGCGCTTTCGGCACTTCTCCCGTCATCAGGTACAGCACCGGCAGCAGCATGGATCGCACGGTGTGGAACGCATCCGCGTAGGCGACGTACGGGTATTCCTCCATGCAGATCTTCGTAAACAGGTCGATAAATTCGTTGCTTTGCAGGAACGACAGCGGATGCACGCCTTTGTTGTGGAACAGGTTGAACAGTACGTCCCAGTCGGGATCGCTCAGATTCACCAGCTCACGCAGTGCCTTGACTTCCTCGTCGGTGAAGATCACTTTCGCATGTTCACCGCTCAGACGCAACGCGTCGTCGAGGAACACCTCATGCACTTCCACCACGTTGGATGGAAGGTCGTACACGAATTTGCCACGGTCCTTGGCTTTCGCGCCGATCACCCACAGCACGAACTCGTGTTCCTTCATGGCGGTGATGTAGCTGTGCATCCATGTGGACACGCCTCCATGCACGTACGGGTAGCAACCTTCCAATACCAGGCAGATTCTCATGCCGCGCCTCCAGCCTTGCGTTCGACGTGCACTGTGGAGTCCGTGGCCTTGATGAGGTACAGATTCCCCGTCATCCGGATCATGCTTCCGCCTTGGATTCTGCCGGGCGTGCCATGGTTCGCGCGGAGCAGCAGCCAAGCCTGGTCCTTGAAATTGCCCAAGTCGAATTCCCGCTCATTGGCGGATTCCCTCATCTTGACAGTCAGTCCAGAAAAGCGTTGCACCGCGGACGCGCATTCCGTGCCTGTCTGCATGCGGATGGACGGTGCGGACGCTTCAAGCCAGTCGAGATAGTTCTCAAGGCCTTTTCTGTAGACCGCCCAGCCTTCTTTCGCGCCACGGTCAGGGTCGAGCATGTCGTCCGGATGCATGAAGTGGGTGCTGACGAAATGCATGTTCAGTTCGGATTCTGCGGCGAGCCGCATGTAATCGTCTCCCACCATGCCGCCGGAGACGATGCGCGGCGCCTCGACGATGCCGTCATCGGCCACACCGAATTCCTGCACGTAAGGCAGTTTGCTGTCGCTTGGCAGGTAGGTGCTGGCGATGGTGCGGATTTCGGGCACGTCTCGTCCGATTGTCTGCCGTCCTTCCTTGGACAGGATGTTGGACGGCGGCACATATACCGACGCTGTGGCCGCCGGCAGCACGGACTTTTGGAATGCGATCAGCTCGCGCAGCGAGGCGACGACAGCTTTGCGATTCGGCCACTGATGGTACGCGTATTCGTCGCCATAATCGGTGTTCGGCAGTACGAGCGGCTGATGGTTGTAGCCATGGTAGCCGATTTCGCCGTTCTGTTTGAGCAGCAGTCCGCCGAAATAGCTGAAATGCGATTCGTCCTTCTGCCGTACGGGAGCGTCTTTCGTATCGTCCCCGTAATTCTCGATCATCACGCCGGTAAACCGAATACCGTAGCGTTCCGCAAGTTTGGTCAGGTCCGGCCACCAGACCTTCGAATAGAAGTCGGCGATGCTCATGCCGTAGTCGCGTTTGATGTAGGTGGCGTCTCCGCTGGGGACCGGGGATGGAAAATCGTCCAGATAGAACGCGGCGCTGTTGATGACCGGGTATGCCGTGGCGGAACCCAGCAGGCTGAACGCGGAGGCATAGAAGCCGCGCACCACCTTGCCATAGATGCCGATATTGCAGGTCACGGTTCGTCCGGAACGCACATCGGCACTCCAGATCAGTGGCGTATGGCCGTTGGCACTGACCGCTTCGACGGTGGCCTTCTCATTGAGGTTCAGACTCAACGACGATTTGAACGGGCCACTGAACATGTAGGTGTGCCCGCCACCCAGCATAAAGTCCCTGGCAGGCTTGATGCCTTTGGTCATCACGTAGTCGTATGCGGAGGATTCGATGCCGATTTGAGGCCCGATCGCGTCCAGATAGCCTGTTTTTTCAGGCGTCATGGCAAGCATCATGTTGCCGCCGCCTTCAACCCATCTCATGATGGACACCAGCTCATCCCCCAGCGAATCAAGTTCCGGCATGACGATCAGCACGGTGCGGTACCGATTCAATGAGGGGATGTCGTCGGGATCGGTTTTGGCCAGATCCACGGTGGCGGTCGGCACTTTCATGTCGAGCAGCACCTGTTTCATCATGGCTTCGGCCTCGTCCACACCATCCTGGGAACTATCCACGAGCATCAGGTTCGTGGCGCGCTGCCCCATGATGGCGTTCTGGGCCGGAATGGCCTCGTTACGAGCCATGTATTTCAAAGTGAATTTCGTCGCGCCGTAGTGGATGCCCAAGGTTTGCGCCAACAGCACCAAGGCGATGGCCATGAATACGGCCCACACGCGGACCAGGTTTTTCCAACGGAAGCGCTTCCATATGCGCCATATGGAACGTATCATGCGCGCCCAGCCTCCTTGTCGCCGAGCCAGAATCGCAGGATGTCGTGGCCTCGGCCGCCAAGGTAGATGTGGTCGTCCTTGATGTGCCGGACGGTGCGTTGCACCGCCTCGCCATCGTGACGTGCGGCTTCCAATCGCAGTTTCATCAGCCAGACGTCACCTTGACGCGGCCATGCGGACAGCGCCGCTTCGATGGTGCGAGACGCGGCATCGAACGAACCGAGATCCATCTGCGTCTTCGCCAACGAGCATACGGTGCGGTAGTCGTTATGCCGTTTGAGCTGTTCGGCGAGCAGGTCGGCGTATCGGCGCATCTGCAACGTTCTGGCATACCCCTGTTCCATGGAGGATTCCAAGTAGTGTTCGAGCGCCTCACGGTACCGGTCGAGCGCCTCGTCCGAATCGCGGTTCCGCTCGTATTCCTCCATGCGTTGCTGCAACGCGATGTCTTCCTTCGCGCTGATCTGCGCCATGGCCGTGGCCGCGTAATGCACGACTTCCACGTCCTCGTTCAGACGGGCTTGGGAGAGCAGATTGGCGTATTGGCCGGGATTCTCGTTAGCGGCGACCGCAGCACCGCCAGCAGCGGCACATCCTGCCGTGGATTGTCCACGATCAGCGCCTCTTCCAACGGCACGGTGTTGGCGTAATCCGTACGGTCGTCCACAAGAATGTTGCGTTGTTCCTGATCCTCGACCTTCAGTTCCTGCAGACCGGCGGGAATCCGTCGTCCCCCACGAAGCACGGCACGCGAATGCATGAGCGCCACGCTCAGCGGCCCCCATAGGGGAATCAACGCCATGAACGGGAGCAGCAGTCCATCGACTTTCAGCACTCCGACGTGGTGCAGCAGACACAGCGTCATGCAGACCAGCAGATGCACGGCGATGATGATCAACGCGGCGATAGTCGTCGACCCCATCAGCTTTCACCCCCATCGTCGGCTTGCGCGATATGCGATTGGGCTTCGGAAAGCAGGGCATCCTCTTGGGTCTGCGGAACGTAGGAGCAGTGCAAGCCGGAACGGGTCAGACGTTTGAGGATGATCGGCAGTTCCTTCTCCCCCGCCTGGTTCATCAGCAGATACACGCCGTCATCCGTCAGCATGCCGGCCTCATCGGTCTGGCGGATGCTTTGCATCAGCAGGGAGTCCACGTCCTCAAGGTTTCCCTCGCATTCGACTTTGAGCAGCAGATGGTCGCCCATATGGTCGTGTTTGAGGTCGTTGGCAGCCAGCGCCTTCGGCAGGAACGCTTCTGGCTTCAGCAGGTTCGTTCCCGGCACCAGCATGGACCGGCGCGCCACGTCCTCGTATTCGAAGGCCCTGATCATGGCCGATTCGACCAGACCGCACATGATGCTGAACAGATTCTGGAAGTACAGGTTCATCTGGTCCGGTTTGGCCTCTCCCATGGTGATGATCACGGCCAGTTCGCCACGGTCACGCACGCCGACGGCGTACATCGGGAATTTGTCCTTTAACGTTCGGTTCACCCATATGCCGTTGTGTTCCAGCGCGGTGATGATTTCACCGTAATCCGAGACGCGTACGGAGCGGAAGCTGCCGACGTCGAACCGTGGGCTCGCCGCCACAAGACGGGCGAACTGTCCGCCGTTGTCCACTCGGAAGATGGCGAGGCTGTCGCTATCGAGGCTTTCCTGCATGATGCGGATCGCCGTATGGTACAGCTTCTGCGGTTGCACTTCGTCCAATTCTCGGGTCACGGCGTACAGTTTGCCGAAACTGTCGCGTCTGCCGATGATCTGGTCGCGCAACTGTCTGCGGTCGTCGAGCACATCCTGATACAGCCCGCGCAGGAAGTCCAGACGATTGCGCAACAACCCGTTCTCGTCGCGCACGAACCTCACGCTCTCCTGGTTGCGCGACTGCACATAGCCGCATACCGATCCGGCCACGAAATAAATGACGAAGGCAAGCCAGTTCGATGTGTCGTAGAACAACGGGGCGAAGGACGCGCCCTGCGACGCGTAGGACATGGCCACGCCGGCGCAGGCCAGTACGGCTGCGAACACGCCGGCATGCAGCCCGTAGATGGTGCCGACGATCACCACGAACAGCAATCGCAGGTCCACGGTTTCCAGCTGGCTGTTGCCTTGTGTAAAAGTGCGGAGCCATTCCGTCAGCAGGAACGCGCCGATGATTTCCAGCACGGTCCACCATTTGTTGTGGCTGCGTAGGAAATCCCATACCGGATACTTGTCGGTTTTGTTCTCGCGGAGCTTCAACCAGCCTTCGATGACGTGCGGAAAATCCTCGCGAAGCGAGTATCGTGGCGAAAAGCCGTACCGCAATCGCAATTCGTGGTCGTCGGCGGGGTATGCCTGCGGACGGTCCTCGCCGTATACGACCTTCGTTCCCGGAAAATATCCCGCGATCAGCGTTCCCAAATCGCCGTAAGTGAAGTCGAACACGTTCGGAACGTGGAACAGCTCGCTGTCGGCGGTCCAGTCGTCGAATATGCGGTAGATAAGTTCGGCCAGATCGTCGGCGCATAGGAAGCAGGTGCGTTGTTCGGCGCGTTCATGGAAGCGCAGTTCTCCCGCTTGTGCCTGTTCGAACAAGCCGTTGAAATATGCGGTGACGCCATTGCGTTGCGGCGCGTACAGATAGGGGCAGCGCACGATCTTCACTTCCAGATCGTAGGTGCGCGCATAGTACAGGCCGAGCTCTTCGCCGGCACGCGACATCAGGCTTTTGCTGGTCTCGTGCACGTCCGTTTCCTGCGGATAGGTGAATTCCGATTCCGGCCCGCTCACCATCAGCATCTGGACCTTGCGATTGCGGACGGTGTGCAGCAGTCGGCGCAGGTAGCCCAGGTCGCCGTCACGTTCGCTGCGGGGCGTCAGATCTTCGGAGAAGTAGACGATTCGATCGAATTCGTAGTTGGAGAACACTTCCGACACGGCGTCACGGTCGGGCATGTCGATGATTTTGAGATCCTCGCCGCTGGATTCGGTCCCTTTGCGGAGGGCCACCACCACCTTGTCTTGGGGGAACGTGTGCTCGATCCACTGCTTCGTCACGAAGTCGGTGTTGCCGATTAACAGTATCTCCACTCGCCTCACCCCAGGGATACACCCGTTTAGAGGTCAACATCATGGAACAGTACAGCCGTCAACCCCTTGTCTACCTGCACCATAGTTTAGCAACAGAGGGGACAGAACATCCCTCTTCGTTGGGGGTAATGGGCGTATGTCTTTCGCCGATATGGTTCGGATGGCGCTTGTGCTGGAAAACGAGCGGAAATCACGCAGGTAAATCGGAAAAGATATGCGAGAAAAACAAAACCCCAGATTGCTCCGGGGTGTATCTGGTGGCTCCGAGCGGCATCGATCCGCTGACCTAACGATTTTCAGTCGTTCGCTCTACCAACTGAGCTACAGAGCCATGAACAGTCAAAAACCCGGATAATCCGGGCTTCATAACCATTCCAGCGACCCCGGCCGGACTTGAACCGGTGACCTCCGCCGTGACAGGGCGGCGCTCTAACCAACTGAGCTACGCGGCCGTTGTTTCAGCCTTGCGACTGACAACAGATAGAAATACTACGGCAAAAACGCAATTATGCAAAACTGCGCTACGGGGCCATTGTTCTCACTTGCGTGAGGCAACAGATGTATATATTACTGAAATTCGCCAGTCATGCAAACTTCGGCGTGTTCCGCATAATTTCAAGGTTTTTGCTATCACCAGCACGCGAACACGTCTGTCACAAACATCCACAAAACGACGAAGGGCGCGACCGGAACCCCGGCCACGCCCTTATGGACGGAAACGCTTCGCGGCATCCACCGCAAAGTGACCGTCAATCTCAGTCAGCCTGCTTCCAGGTGTCGACGTCGATGTGGTGTTCGGGGTTGGCCTGCCAGGCATCCCACGCGGACTTGACGATGTCCTCGACATTGTACTTGGCGTGCCAGCCCATCTCCTCGTTGATGCGCTTCGGGGAGCCGATCAGGTGCGGCGGGTCGCCGGCGCGGCGGGCCATGACAGCCTCGGTGAACGGCAGACCGGTGACCTTCTTGACCTCATCGACGATCTGGCGCACGGAGGTGCCCTCGCCGGTGCCGACGTTGAACGCGTCATACTTGCGCTCGTCGCGGTCCAGATACTTCAGCGCGGCGATATGCGCGTCGGCCAGATCGGACACGTGGATGTAGTCGCGCACGCAGGTGCCGTCCGGAGTCGGGTAGTCATCGCCGAAGATCGCCGGGGCCTTGCCCTTCTTCAGACGGTCGAACAGCATCGGGATGAGGTTCAGGATAGCCGGATCCTCAAGTTCCACCGGGCCGCAGCCGGCCACGTTGAAGTAACGCAGGGCGCAGAAGCGGATGCCATACGGTTCCTCGCAGGCGCGGGCCATCCACTCGCCGAACAGCTTGGTCTGGCCGTACGGGTTGATCGGCAGCATCGGGACGACGTCCTCAGGCACCACATCGACCGGCGGCACGCCGTAGGTGGCGGCGGAGGAGGAGAAGACGAGCTTCTTGGCGCCGGAATCGCGCATGCCGATCAGCACGTTGAGCATGCCGTTGAGGTTCTGCTGGTAGTACCACAGCGGCTTCTCGACGGATTCGCCGACCTGCTTGCGGGCCGCGAAATGAATCACGGAATCGACGCCTTCGGCCTTCATAATCTCCGCGAGGCGCTCGCCGGCACCCGGAGCGGCGATGTCCATGCCGTACAGGCGGGAGCCTTCGATGCGGGTGGGCTTGCCGTAGCTCAGATCGTCGACGACGACAACCTTTTCGCCGGCCTGATGAAGTGCGTGAACGACGTGGGCGCCGATGTATCCGCACCCACCAGTGACGAGAACTGTCATGTTCTGGCCTTTCCTTCGAATGAGCAGTGAAATGCAACAGTTGGTGAAAATGTCAACCATTGTTCACTTTTGCTCAGGTTTGTTACCTTTTGAACAATTTGAGTATAGCACGTGAACACGAACGCACATAACTCGTTCGTTCCTGCGTTTCCTCTATAAATTAGGGTATGCAACAAGACGAAAACACGCCGAATAATGGCCGTGAAATAGAAGAAAACGTGCCAGACGTACAACCGACAGTCGATGGCAGGCCTGCTCTTTACGGCCGCAAAGTACTGTCCTTCGTGCGGCGGTCCGCCCGGCTCGACGCGCGACTGCAGCGGGCCTGGGGCACCTACGCCGATACGTATCTGCTGAACATCAACGCGGGCGAAGGGTCCCTCGACGTGCGTGAGGGTTTCGTGTTCGACCAAGCCTATATCCGCGAAACGTGGGGCAATACCAATCCTCTGATCGTGGAAATCGGCTCCGGACAAGGCGAGAACGTCGTTGCCGCCGCAGCCGCCCGGCCGGACGTCAACTTCCTTGCTCTGGAAGTCTACGATCCGGGCGTGGCGCACACGCTGCTGCTCGCCGGCAAGCAGAACCTGAAGAACCTGCGGATCGCCCAGATCAACGCGCCAGAACTGTTCAAGGCGGCCGTCGACGGCTCGATCGCCGAAGTGTGGACGTTCTTCCCCGACCCGTGGCCGAAGATGCGCCATCACAAGCGCCGCATCGTACAGCCCGAGCTCGCCGCGGACATCCACCGCGCGTTGACGGACGAAGGCGTGTGGCGCATCGCCACCGACATCGAGGATTACGCGCTGCACGTTCACGAGGTGATGGACGAGCTGGACGGCTTCCATAACGACGGCGCATTGACCGTGAGCCTGCCCGTCGAGCACGTCGGCAAAGGCAACGCGGATGAGGCGGTCGCATTGCGACACGCCGATTTCGCTGAATCCGAGCGATTCGATGGCCGTGTTTTGACCAATTTCGAGAAGAAGGGACTTGCCGCCGGGCGCGTGATTCACGATTTCACCTATCGTCGCGTGTAATGCGATAAGGCTTGGAATTTCAGTGTTTTACGAGGATTCCTGTCTTATTGTGGCGGTGTGTGACACCGGCGCGACACGCCGAGGTTTGCATGTCGGCCAGATTCGCGTATAGTAGGGCAAGTTGTCAAGCGGAAACGCTGAAAGCGCCCCCTTCGTCTAACGGTTAGGACACCAGACTTTCAATCTGACAACGAGAGTTCGACTCTCTCTGGGGGTACCCACCGGCTCCGGTTTCCACGAGGTATCGTGGCCCGGAGCCTTTTGTTTCCAACGGTTTCAGGCCGTCAGCTGGGCCTTCAGACGGGCGCACAGGAAACCCGGCGGTGGCCACTGCCACCAAAGATGCACCTCCGTCGCCGCTCATTCCGCGCATCATCTGCTCGTACATCGTCGCATCCAGAAGATAGAGGGGCGAGACGTTGAGGAACTCCGCCACCGCGGCGATGTCCTGAATGGTCCAGGTGGTCTTGCCCGTCATCTTCGCGGACACCGCACCCTTCTTCAGCCCCAACGGAGCGCACAGGGCCTGCTGGTTCATCCCACGTCCGGTCAGCTGCATGTTGACGTTCCAGATGAACACCTTCTGCATGTAGTCGCCGAGTCCATTGATCTCGGGCGATGATTCGACATTCGTCATATCAAGTTCCTCCATATTGCAGTCGTCTAATATCGATGGACATAATCCTACAACAGCGATTTGCTTCGACGCAAGTTCCTTGATATATTGTCTATCGTGAATGGACTGAAAGCAGGAA
>OKUD01000682.1_pt1 | contig 10467 bp, 13 predicted proteins | sample 1606601 | NCBI WGS metagenome assembly OKUD01 (sample SAMEA3882517, study PRJEB24775) | human gut metagenome | biome: human-associated habitat; feature: intestine environment; material: feces | place: Netherlands | collected 2009/2010
ACCCCTCCCTGCCTCTGGCCCAGCGGAGCGTCTTTGCACGCTTGCGGCAAGCAGATACCTTTACCCGCAGCGCCGCTGCAAATGCTGCTATTCAGCCGCAAAAAAATAACGGAACGTCCGCAGACATTCCGTTACGCTGAAATGTATAATGATTTTTAGTTCTGGTTCGGCTGGGGACGGAAGGTGATCTCGCCGGTGGTGCTGTCCATGGCGTCCACGATGGCAAGGCTCTCCAGCTGGATGCCCTTGCTGCGGATCAGCTCGCCGCCCTGCTGGAAGCCCTTTTCCACGGCAATGCCGATGCCCTCTACGGTGGCACCGGCTTCCTCGGCCAGTTCCAGCAGACCCATCAGGGCGCAGCCGTTGGCCAGAAAATCGTCGATGATCAGCACATGATCCTCCGGAGTGAGGAACTTTTTGGACACGATGACGTTGTAGATCTTTTTATGGGTGAAGGACTGGATCTGGGTCTTGTAGTTGTCGTAGTCCAGATTGATGCTCATGGATTTTTTGGCAAACACCACCGGCACGTTCAGCTCGCTGGCCACCACAGCCGCAATGCCGATGCCGCTGGCCTCGATGGTGAGCACCTTATTGATGGGCTTGCCTGCAAACAGACGCTTCCACTCCCGTGCCATCTCGCGGAACAGTGGAATGTCCATCTGGTGGTTGATAAAGCTGTCCACCTTGAGCACGTTGCCCTCGCGCACAATGCCGTCCTTGCGGATACGATCTTCCAGCATCTTCATAAAATATATCCTCCAACCCTTGCAGGCGCGTTTTCTGCCTCCGGCTCGCCCGCCGCGAAAAGCGCCTGCCTGTTTTCCATTCCCGGGTGCGCGCCACACGCACCCATCATATAATGTTTCACCTAGTATACCGGAAGCATCCCGCTTTGACAAGGGGTTTTCTTTCCAAAATTCGTAAAAATACGGCACCAAACCTCTTCGTTTTTTCTAAAAGTATGACCTTGTCCAAAAATACCGAAACTTCGTGAGGTTGTCGGGTCATTTTTGGTTTATCCTCCCTTGTTCTTTCGCGGTTTTTGAGTATACTATTCTTAATAGGAGAAGGGTCATATCCGGGATTTTTGACCGGACGAGGAGGAAAATGGTATGAAAACAGGACTTGTGCTGGAAGGCGGCGCTATGCGCGGAATGTTCACCGCCGGCGTACTGGATGTGCTGATGGAGCATAACATCCAGCTGGACGGTGCCGTTGGTGTGTCGGCGGGGGCAGTGTTCGGCTGCAACTACAAGTCGCACCAGATCGGACGCACCATCCGCTATAACACGGAATACTGCACCGACAAGCGCTACGCCAGCTTTGGCAACCTGCTGCGCACCGGCAACCTGTACAGCGAGCAGTTCTGCTACCATACCGTGCCGGAAAAGCTGGATCCCTTTGACACCGAGGCTTTCCGGGAGAACCCCATGGACTTTTTTGTGGTGTGCACCGATGTACGCACCGGCGATTCCATCTACCGCAAGTGCCGCACCGGCGACGCCGAGGACATCCAGTGGATGCAGGCTTCGGCATCCATGCCGCTGGCGGCCAAGATTGTGAAGATCGGCCACTATCAGCTGCTGGACGGCGGTGTTGCGGATTCCATTCCTGTGCGCTTTTTTGAGTCTATCGGCTACAAGCGCAACCTGATCATCCTGACCCAGCCCAAGGGTTTTGTAAAGCAGAAAAACAAGATGCTGCCCCTTATCCGGGCAAGGTATGTGCGCTATCCCGCTTTTGTGGAGGCCGTGGCAGACCGGCACCAGCGCTACAACGAGACGCTGGCCTATATTTCCATGCTGGAGCAGTCCGGCCGGGCCTTCGTCATCCGCCCGCCCATCCCGCTGGAGATTCCCTCCATGGAGCGCGACCCTGCCCAGCTGCGCCGCGTTTATGAGACCGGTCGTGCCGTAGCACAGATCCAGGTCGACAAGATCGCAGCCTATGTGGAGGAGTGCAAGGCTGCAACGGAAGAATAAGATGAAAGGCTGCTGCACGGGCTTGTGCGGCAGCCTTTTTTGAGCGGAATATGATTTTTATATTTAGGCTTCAGAAACGCCTGCGGGCGTTTCTGAAGCCTTTTTTCACGGAGAGATACAAAAAAGAGGTCTGCACCTTGCGGTGCAGACCTCTTGATGTTCAAGAAAGAACGGTAAGAGAAGGGGTTAAATTACTTAACCTCAACCTTAGCGCCAGCCTCTTCCAGCTTCTTCTTGATGTCGTCAGCCTCAGCCTGGGAGACCTTCTCCTTGACAGCCTTGGGAGCGCCATCGACGATAGCCTTAGCTTCCTTCAGGCCCAGACCGGTGATCTCCTTCACCAGCTTGATGACCTGCATCTTGGTAGCGCCAGCCTCAGCCAGGATGACGTCGAACTCGGTCTTCTCTTCCTCAGCGGCAGCAGCAGCGCCAGCAGCAGCGGGAGCAGCAGCAGCAACAGCAGAAACACCGAACTCCTCGCAGTAGGTGTCGATCAGTTCCTTCAGCTCCAGAACGGTCAGGCCCTTGACGGACTCGATGATGGCAGTAATCTTCTCAGAAGCCATGGTAATAACCCTCCAATATCAATGGTTTTAGTTTGTTTCAGTTTTTTGTTAAGCGGCGGTCACGCGGCCATCAGGCAGCGGGCTCCTCCTGCTTGTCGGCATAAGCCTGCATTGCAACGGCCAGACCAGACAGAGTGCTGGTGAGGGCGCCTGCAAACATGGACAGCATGCCTTCGCGGTTGGGCAGCTTTGCGATGGCGTTGGTCTCGGCAGCGTCCATGACCTTGCCTTCCATGAAGCCAGCCTTCACGACGAACTTCTTGGACTTATCGCCATCCTGATACTTGCACAGGATGCGGGCAGCAGCCATGGGGTCATCCTCGTGAGCAAAAGCAACAGCGGTGTCGCCCTTGAAGTTCTCAGCCAGACCCTCCAGAGCGGTACCCTTAACTGCCAGACGCAGCATGGTATTCTTCACGACCATGTAATCAACGCCTGCCTCACGCAGCTCCTTACGGAGCTTGGTGTCGTTCTCGACGTTAATGCCGCCGTAAGCGACGACGCAGCCGGAAACCGCACTCTCAAACTTTGCCTTCAGATCAGCGACGTAAGCCTGCTTTTCAGAAAGAATCTTTGCACTGGGCATTCGGTTTCACCTCGTTTCAAAAACTTGTATCGAAAGCCGGAGCAATGAAAAAAGCCTCTCTCCCGCGCACTGCGCCGAGAGAGAGGCATAAAGCAACTTTACGCACGTTTCTCGGCAGGCGGTCAAACTTTACACTGGACTCCAGCGCCTGCTGTCTTAAAAACAGCATAATTATAATACCGCAAACGTGCGGCGTTGTCAAGTACTTTTTTCAATTTCCAACAAAATTTTTCTACCATTCCGCAGAACGGCAGAAAAACATCAGAAATTCAAATTAGACACCGTACTTCAGGGTATTCAGACGGATGCCAGGGCCCATGGTGGTGGCGATGGTAGCGCTCTTGAAGTAGGTACCCTTTGCTGCAGCGGGCTTTGCCTTGGCAATAGCCTCCATCACAGTGTCCAGGTTGGTGTACAGCTTCTCTGCACCGAAAGAAGCCTTGCCCACGGGCACATGGATGATGTTCTGCTTGTCCAGACGGTACTCGATCTTACCAGCCTTAGCCTCGCTGACAGCCTTGCCCAGATCGGGAGCCACAGTGCCGGCCTTGGGGTTGGGCATCAGGCCGCGGGGGCCCAGAACCTTACCCAGACGGCCAACGCGGCCCATCATATCGGGGGTAGTCACGACGACGTCAAAGTCCATGAAGCCGCCGGCGATCTTTGCGATCAGCTCGTCATCGCCAACGATATCAGCGCCAGCAGCCTCGGCAGCAGCAGCTGCGGGGCCCTTAGCAATAGCGCAGACGCGGACGGTCTTGCCGGTGCCGTTGGGCAGAACGACAGCGCCGCGGACCTGCTGGTCAGCGTGACGGCCATCAACGCCCAGACGGACGTGCAGCTCGACAGTCTCGTCGAACTTGGCGGAAGCGGTCTTGCAAGCCAGCTCCAGAGCCTCGTTCACATCGTATGCCTTAGTAGAATCGACCAGCTTTGCAGCGTCGACATAGTGCTTGCCATGTTTCATTGTATATCCTCCTGTGTGGTCATGCGGGCAGTGTTATGCCCTCCCACTGTTTATGTCTCAGCCCTCGACGGTAATGCCCATGCTGCGGCAGGTGCCACGGACCATGCTGCATGCAGCTTCCAGAGAAGCAGCGTTCAGGTCGGGCATCTTGGTCTTAGCGATCTCTTCCACCTGAGCGGCGGTCAGAGTAGCGACCTTTTCCTTGTTGGGCTTGCCGGAAGCGGTGTTGATGCCAGCGGCCTTCTTGATCAGAACAGCTGCCGGAGGAGTCTTGGTGATGAAGCTGAAGGAGCGGTCAGCGTACACGGTGATGACGACGGGAATCACATAACCCATCTGGTTCTTGGTACGCTCGTTGAACTCCTTGGTGAACGCCATGATGTTGACGCCCTTCTGACCCAGAGCAGGGCCAACAGGGGGAGCCGGAGTCGCCTTGCCGGCCTCGATCTGCAGCTTAATGTAGCCAGTAACTTTCTGTGCCATGATAAATGCACCTCCAAAAATCTGTGGTGAGTTGCGGCGCAGTGTCTCTGCGCCTCCCACGAGCGCGTGCACGCTGCACACGCTCTATAAGAACCGCACTGCGGTCTTACCTTGGTAAACGGAACTTGCCGGTTGGTTACGGCAGCTCGACCTGACCGATCTCCACCTCTGCGGGGGTCTCGCGGCCGAACATATTGACCTTGAGCTTCACCTTGAAGTTCTCGGTATCAATGGCCTCCACAAGGCCCATAAAGCCTTCCAGAGGACCGGCGGTGATCTGCACGGTGTCGCCGACAGCAAAATCGACGCTGAGCGGTGCAGCCTTCTCCACGCCCATCTTCTCCACTTCCTCAGCGGTCAGCGGAACGGGCTTGGAGGCGGGGCCAACGAAGCCGGTGCAGCCGCGCGTATTGCGCACGACATACCAGGTATCGTCGTTCATCACCATTTTGACCAGAACGTAGCCGGGGAACAGCTTGTGCTCCACCATCTTCTGCTTGCCGTTCTTGTCGATCTCAGGAACCATCTCGACGGGAACCTTGATGTCGCAGATCAGCTCCTGCAGGTGACGGTTCTCCACCATGGTCTGCAGGTCGTTGGCGACCTTGTTCTCGTAACCGGAATAGGTATGCACAACATACCAAAGAGCCTCAGTGGACTCATCTACCAGCTTGGTTGATTCTTCCATTTTGGTTGACCCTCCGTTTCAAGATGATTCTCAGGCGCCGATGATCAGGCCCAGAATACCACCAAAGATGGCATCCAGCAGGATCATCACAACCGCTGCGATCGCGACGGTCACAAGCACGACGATGGTGTTGGTCTTGACGTCCTGCTTGGACGGCCAGACCACCTTCTTCAGCTCGCTCTTGGTATCGCGGAAGAACTTTGCGACCCGTGCGCAGAAGCCCTTGACAGCGGCTTTAGCTTTGGCCACAAAGCCCGGCTTTTTCTCGGTTTTGTCTGCCATTATGCTCCGCCTTTCTTTTACTTGGTTTCGCGATGAACGGTGTGCTTCTTGCAGAAACGGCAGTACTTCTTCATCTCGAGACGATCGGGGTTGTTCTTCTTGTTCTTCGTGGTGTTGTAGTTGCGCTGCTTGCACTCGGTGCAGGCCAGAGTGATTTTAACGGTCATTTGTTGACACCTCCATTATAACGGTTGTTTTGAACCTCCCTCGGGTGCGGGTGGCAGCTGTAAAAACAGGCGCACTTAATAACCCCGCAAAAGAGGTGATATCATTGTACCACGCGTTTTTCAATCCGTCAAGCAGAAAAAAGCGATTTTGAGAAACTTTTTTCGCAGCCGCTGTCTTTTTGTCCCAACGCGGCTTTTTTGCATTCTGCTTGCATCGCGGGCGTAGATATTGTATAATGAATCGAAACGGCATTTTACCGGTTTGAAGCCGCCCCTTTGCCGGGGCTTTATAAATAGGAGTGAGATATCATGCAGTCTGCAAATAAAATGTGCGTGGCTCTGTTGTTTGGCGGTATGTCCAGCGAACATGAGGTCAGCTGTGTCTCTGTGGGCAACTTTGTCCGCAACATCGACCGCAGCAAATACGAGGTGCTCACCGTGGGCATCACCAAGGAGGGCCGCTGGCTCTATACCGAGGCCACGGCGGAACAGATGGCCGATGGCAGCTGGGAAGAGCTGCCCGGCAATATGCCCTGCGTGATCAGCCCGGACCGCGCCGACCACGGCATGATCCTGTTTACCCCGGACGGCCGGGTTGAAAAGATGCACCTTGACGTGGTGATCCCGGTGCTCCACGGCCTGTGGGGCGAGGACGGCACCGTGCAGGGCCTGCTGGAGCTGGCAGGCATCGCCTATGTGGGCTGCGGCGTACTGGCAAGCTCCGTGTGCATGGACAAGGCTGTGGCCAACGCCCTGTTCGAGGCCAACGGTGTGCCCCACACCAAGTGGGTAGCCGCCAACCGCTGGGAGATCGAGAAGGATCTGGAGGGCGTTTGCGCCGGTGTGGAACAAAAGCTGGGCTGGCCGGTGTTCGTCAAGCCCGCCAACGCAGGCTCCAGTGTGGGCATCTCCAAGGTGTCCAATCAGGAGGAGCTGAAGGCCGCCATCGCCCTTGCGCTGGAAAACGACCGCAAGGTGGTATTTGAAGCCTTTGTGGACGGACAGGAAGTGGAGTGCGCCGTCATCGGCTCCGACCCCGCCGTTGCCACCCGTCCCGGTGAGATCCTTGCCGGTGCAGAGTTCTACACCTATGATGATAAGTACAAGAACGGCGTGAGCCAGACCGTCATCCCGGCACATCTGCCGGAGGCCAAGCTGGACGAGGTAAAGACCTATGCCGCCATGGCCTACACCGCACTGAACTGCGAGGGTCTGGCACGGTGCGATTTCTTTGTGGAAAAGAACACCGGCCGGGTGCTCATCAACGAGATCAACACCTTCCCCGGCTTTACCGCCATCAGCATGTACCCCAAGCTCATGGAGCACGAGGGTCTGCCGGTGCCGCAGCTCATCGACCGCCTGATCGCACTGGCGGTGGAAAGGACGGAAAAGCAGCATGGATAATCGCCCCATCGGTGTGTTCGACAGCGGTCTGGGCGGCCTGACCGGTGTGCGGGAGCTGCGCAAGCGCCTGCCCCATGAGGATATCATCTACTTTGGCGATACCGGCCGGGTACCCTACGGCAGCCGCAGCCCGGAGACCATTCTGCAGTACGCCCGGCAGGACGTGGCCTTTCTGCTTTCCAAAAACGTCAAATGCATCATGGCCGCCTGCGGCACGGTGAGCAGCACCTACCCGGCTGCTGAGGCAGCCCAGCTGCCGGTGCCCTACCTTGGCGTAGTGGATGCCGCCGCCCGGGAAGCAGCCTTTGTCACCCGCAACCGCCGCATCGGCGTCATTGGCACAGCCGCCACCATCCGCTCCCGCAGCTACGAAAAGCTGCTGCGGCAGCTGGTGCCCGGGGTGGAGATCACCGCCCGCCCCTGCCCGCTGTTCGTACCGCTGGTGGAGGCCGGGTATGTGGATCACAGCGAAGCCGGAAAGCAGCAGATCACGAAGCTGGTCATTGCCCAGTATCTGACCGAGGTGCGCGAGGCCGGAGTAGATACCCTGATTTTGGGCTGCACCCACTACCCGCTGCTGAAAAGCATGATCGGGGAGTTTATGGGGCCGGGCGTCACGCTGGTGGACCCCGCCATGACTGCCGCCCATCATCTGGAGCGGATGCTTGCCGAACGCGGGCTGCGCGCCAGCCACGAGAACGGGCAGGCACACTTTTACGTCAGCGATGTACCGGACAGCTTTGTGCAGACGGCAGACCTGTTTCTGGGCGAGTACAAGGGCGGCCCGGTGGAGCAGATCGCCATTGATAAATATTGATAAGGAAAAACAACGTGAGCAAGCCACTGAAGGAAGACTATATCATCCGCATCAAAAGCCGCATTGAGCAGCGGCTGGACGAACCGGCTGCGGAGGAAGAAAAAGAAGAATTTGTGGAGCTGATGACCCGGGGCAGCCTTGTGCTGAAGGGCGGCAGCTACTATGTGACCTACCGCGAGACCGAGACCACCGGCTACGAGGGCTGCACCACCACTCTGAAGATCGCCGCAGACGGCAGCCGGGTGGCGATGCTGCGGTTCGGCAAGGGCGGCGGGGCTGGTACCCAGCTGCTGATCGAAAAAGGCCGCCGCAACCTGTGCCACTACGAGACCGGCTTCGGCTCCATGACCTTGGGCGTGACTGCGGACGAGATCGACTGTCAGCTGACCGAAAAGGGCGGCACCGCCCGGTTTGCCTACCTGCTGGATGCCGACAGCGCCGAGCTGGTGAGCCGCAACCGGCTGGAAGTTACCGTGACCCATGTGAATTGACGAAGTTCCCTGAGACTGTGAAAGGAATCCGACCCATGACTGATTTTGAAAAGACCTACCAGAACTACAACCCCCGGCAGGCTGCGCTGGATGAGGCACGCGCTCTGCTGACCGCAGCCGCTAAGACTGCCATGGCAGACGGCACCCTGCCCGAGGCAGAACTGCCCGCCTTTATCGTGGAGATCCCCGCCGACGTGAAGAACGGCGATATCGCCTCCAACCTCGCCATGGCGGGTGCACGCACCTGGCGCAAGGCTCCCAAGATGATCGCAGACGCCCTGCTGGCACACCTGCCGTCCCTTGAGAACAGCGTGTTCTCCAAGGTGGAGGTTGCCGGCCCCGGCTTCATCAACCTGTTCCTGTCCCAGAGCTTCTGGGCAGGTGTTGTGCTGGGTGCCTGCGCCAACAAGGAGTATGGCCGCACCGACCACGGCAAGGGCGCAAAGTACAATGTGGAGTTCGTTTCTGCCAACCCCACCGGCCCCATGCACATGGGCAACGCCCGCGGCGGCGCACTGGGCGACTGTCTGGCCGCTGTGCTGGACTGGTCCGGCTATGATGTGACCCGCGAGTTTTACATCAACGATGCCGGCAACCAGATCCAGAAGTTCGGCAAGAGCCTGGCCGTGCGCTACCTGCAGCAGTTCTGCGGCGAGGAAGCCTATCCGCTGCCCGCCGAGTGCTATCAGGGCGGCGACATCAAGGTGCTGGCCGGTGAGTTTGCCCAGCTGAACGGCGACAAGTACGTTGCCGCCTGCAAGGGTATGGACGAGGAAGCTCTGTTCGAGAGCGAGGCCTTTGCCGCCCTCAAGGACGCGCTGGTGGCCTACGCCCTGCCCAAGAACATTGCTGCCCTGAAACGTGACCTGGGCAAATACCGCATTGATTACGATGTCTGGTTCCACGAGAGCACCCTGCACGAGTCCGGCGCAGTTCTGGCTGTGGTGGATAAGCTGCTGGAGCTGGGTGCCTGCTACAAGGCCGAGGACGGTGCCATCATGTACCGCAGCGCCCAGTATGCTTCCAAGTACGGCGTTGTAAACCGCAAGAAGGACGAAAACGCCGACGGCGAAGAGGAAGCCAAAGACGAAGTTCTGGTACGCGCCAACGGCATTCCCACCTATTTTGCCGCCGACATCGCCTACCATTACAACAAGCTGGCCGTGCGCGGTTTTGACCGTGCCATCGACATTTGGGGTGCCGACCATCACGGCCATGTAGCCCGCATGAAGGGTGCCATGGACGCCGTTGGCCTGGACGGCACCAAGTTGGATGTTGTGCTGATGCAGATGGTCAACCTGATGCGCGACGGCAAACCGGTGCGTATGAGCAAGCGTACCGGCAAGGCCATCACCCTGACCGACCTGCTGGACGAAGTGCCCATTGATTCCGCACGTTTCTTCTTCAACCAGCGCGAAAGCTCCTCCACTCTGGATTTCGACCTTGACCTGGCTGTGCGCAACGACAGCGAAAACCCGGTCTACTATGTCCAGTACGCCCACGCCCGCATCTGCTCCGTGCTGAAAAAGCTGGAAGCCGCCGGTGTGACCTTTGAGGGTGCCGATGCCCTGGATGCCAGCCTGCTGACTGACCCCAGCGAGCAGGCTCTGCTGCGTCTGCTTTCCGCTTTCCCGGCTGAGATTGCTGCCGCAGCAGAAAAGTATGACCCGGCCCGCATTACCCGTTATGTTATCGACATTGCCACGGCGTTCCACCGCTTCTACAATGCCTGCCGCATTCTGGAAGCTGACCCTGCCGTTCGCCAGTGCCGCATGGCCCTGTGCCTGGCCGTGCGCAGCGTGATCCGTAACGTGCTGACCATGTTCAAGGTCACGGTGCCGGAGAGCATGTGAATTCGTTAGGAGTTGAATTAGAAATTAGGAATGAGCAATTAGGAATTGGGGCTGCCTGATTACTAAATGCTTATTGTGATGATTTCTGGGGCTGACTTCTTTTCGCTTCTTTTCTCTATTACTTTAAGGCAACACCGCACAATTCCCGCCTTACGGCTTAAGCACCGCTCCGACGGCT
>OKUD01000700.1_pt1 | contig 10302 bp, 9 predicted proteins | sample 1606601 | NCBI WGS metagenome assembly OKUD01 (sample SAMEA3882517, study PRJEB24775) | human gut metagenome | biome: human-associated habitat; feature: intestine environment; material: feces | place: Netherlands | collected 2009/2010
GCTTGTGGGGCAGGATCGCTGCTACCGCAATTAACATAAAACCATACCCCCCCTGCCGTATTTGCACCCTTTTTTGCAAAACGGCAGGGGGTATTTTTGTTATATAGGCTTTACTGCCACACCTGCGCACAGACAAGTTCCAATACACTACCGGCGATGCAACGGGATTTATCCGAGATCAGGAAGCAGTTGGAAAGCTCCTCCCGCCGGGGGTCGATATCCGCGATCTTAAAGCCCGGCGTAACCGGATAGCCGCTGCGCAGCAATCCGCGCAGAATGCCGGGAATCTGTGTTGTAACCGGAATCTCTGCCCCCTCCGGGGTGCGGATGGTGGCAATGGTCTCGCCCTTCTCCACAAAATCACCGATTTTACGCACATTCATAAAAACACCGGCGGCCTGTGCATGGATCACCCGCTCTGCACCGTACCCGCCAATGACGCCGGGAATGCCGGTATTGGGGATAGCGCTCCCCTCCCGGATGATTCGGCCAAGCCGGTGGCCGCGCTTGGTTTCTACCACGGCATCTACGTCCTGCCCGGCTACAAAGCCGGGGCCAAGGGCAATAGTCAACGGTGCCATATCCCGGCTGGTGCCAAGGTTGCGCTTGGCCAGAATGGCATCCACTACGACCTCCGGCTTTGCCCGGGCAATACAGGCTCCTTCCGGGTCAACGAGCACCGGAACAGCGCCCTGCACCCAGACGGACTGTGCCTGCTCCAACGCTTCAATGCGGACGGCGCGCAGACCCTCAACAGTGGCTTCGCCTTCATACACTGCTTCACACAGGGCCACCTGACGGCGGATGGCTGCGGGCCGTGTTGTTTCCAATACCAGTACTCGCAGCCCGGCGCTCCACAACCGGTGGATGGTACCGGTGGCAAGGTCGCCGCCGCCGCGCACGATAATTAGGGCGTCCTTTTTCATCTCGTTTCCTCCCCGGGGCAAAGTGTCTGCAACAGCACCTCCATGGAGCCGCCGCAGGCAGCAATGGCTGCGGCCTCGTTTTTGCCGTCAGCCGAAAGCTGCAGGCATTGCAGGGCGGGCACAGCCTGTGCTAACAGCTTCTGAGCCGCCTGTACCGTGTAATGCTCCATAATGCCGCCGCCCACACTGCCCACTATACTGCCATCGGGTAGAATGAGCATCTTTGCGCCCACATCCCGCGGGGTGGAGCCGTGCCGCGCAATAATAGTAGCCAGTACCGCCGGGGTATGGGCTTTTTCTGCCTGCACCATCGCATCCAGCAATGCGACGGGATAGCCCTCGGTCTGGGGGCGGGCATTTTTGACCTGCACGATCTGCGCCAGAATGGAAAGCGCGATCTCCGCAGCCGTCTGTGCACCAATGGCAAGGCCGATGGGTGCGCAGAGTGTATCGATCCGCTGGCTGTCCAGACCGTTCTCCAACAGCTGACGGCGCACCAATGCGGCACGGCCTCGGCTGCCCATCATGCCCACATAGGCCGCAGGCTTTTGCAGAATCCGGGTAAGGCAGTCCAGATCAAAGACGTGGGAGCGGGTCAGCACCGCAAAATAGGTCTCCGCCCCGCCGGGCACACCCTGAAGCGCCTGCGCAAAGGGAGCGCAGAGCACGGTATCCGCTCCGGCGGCGCGCAGCTGCTGAGCAAATTCCTCCCGATCATCTATGGCAAGCACTGGTATGCCGAGAAGCTTTGCCTGCTTTACAAGGGCAGCAGCAACATGACCGCCGCCGCAGACCACCAGCTGCGGCACCGCACCAAAGCGCTCAGCAAATACCCGCTGACCTTCCAGTGTAAGAAAGCCCGTAGCGGTACAGGCCTGCAGGACGGCAAGCTGACGCTGCAAAAGTTCGGCACTCTGGGTCTGCCACAGGGCGTCTCCGTCCCGCAGCAGCAGCTGACTGCCTGCCTCTGCGCCTTCCAGCACGGTAGCCAGCGTATAGCTGCCGGTCTGGTTTGTACTTTGCAGAACGTCTGCAAGCGTTTGTCTGTTCATTGGTGTTTCTCTCCCTTAATTATTGCTCCACAGGTGTTACCTTATCAAACTGTGTCTGATCCAGTTCTGCCTGCCAGCTTTGCCAGTCCTCCGGCAGCATACGCCATGCAAGCCCGCACCCTGCCGAGATCTCACGCGGCAGCGGGATCAGCCGCCCGGGCACCTGCCGGGCATTGCATTGCTTTTCCCACTCCATAGCTTCTAAAGTAGTGCGGAAGGAAAGCACGATATAGCTTCGTTTTACTCGCATAAAATCTCCCGCGCAAGTGCGCAAACTGCCTGCGCTGCCTGCTGTACCTCCTGCTCCGTATTGAAATGGGAAAAGCTGAACCGTACCACGCCCTGCTCGGCCGTGCCAAGGGCCTTGTGCATCAGCGGAGCACAGTGCGCTCCGGCACGCACGCAGATGCCATAGTCCTCCCACAAAATATCTGCCACCCGGGCAGAATCCTCCTGTCCGATGTTCAGCGCTACAATGGGCGCACGAGGCCGCATGGTCATATCACCATACACCGTTACGCCCGGCGCAGTACGCACCTGCTCATAAAACAGGTGGGCAAGGGCGTTTTCCCGGTCGGCAAGGCTTTCTACGCCCTGCTCCAGCAGCCAGCGCACCCCGGCGCAAAGCCCCGCAAGGCCGTGCACGTTCAGTGTGCCAGCCTCCAGTGCGGTGGGCATCTGCAAAGGGTGCGTTTCATCAAAGCTGTGCACGCCGCTGCCACCAACAAGGAGCGGCGCAACGCGCAGGCCGGGGCGCACGTAAGCTCCGCCGGTGCCCTGCGGCCCCAGAAGTGCCTTGTGGCCGGTAAAGCAGAGGGCATCTATACCCAGCCGCTGCACATCAATGGGCTGTGCTCCGGCAGTCTGGGCAGCATCTACGATGAACAGCAGACCGTGCCGGTGGGCAAAGTCCGCTGCGCGGGCAAGGTCGGTTCCGTTGCCGGTCACATTGGAAGCCCCTGTCACCACCAGTGCCCGGGTCGTGGGACGTAGCAGCGCTTCCCACTGGTCGTAGCAAAGCCGTGCAGCGTTATCCACCCCGGTAAAGGAAACCCCTACTCCCTGCGCCCGCAGCCGGTACAGCGGACGCAGAACAGAATTATGCTCGCATACCGTTGTGATGACATGGTCGCCCGGATGCAGCACGCCGTTCAGTACTGTGTTCAGCGCCATGGTTGCATTGGCGGCAAAAACAATGCAGGAAGGGTCTGGCGCATGGAAAAGTTCTGCCAGCGCCAGACGGGTGTCCAGTACGATCCGTGCGGCGTGAAGAGTAGGCTCATGGGCACCGCGCCCGGGGTTGCCTGCCGTGTGCAGCGCCTCCAGAATAGCCTGTTCCACCTGCGGTGGTTTATGCAGAGTGGTGGCCGCGTTATCCAGATAGATCACGGTTTTACCACGTTTCCGGCCTGCGTCAGCTTTTCGGCAATGGTGTACATATTGGTCACGCTGCCCACAGCCAGCTTCTCGGTAAGGCCGTAAAAGTTCAGACAGGTACCGCAGGTCAGGATCTCTACGCCCTGTGCTTCCAGCGCCTTGAGATCTTCCAGCATGGCAGAGCCTTCACAGGTTAGCGCTGCGCCGCCGTTATAGAACAGAATGGTCTTAGGCAGCTTATCCTGCTGGGTCAGCGCAAATACAAAGGCCTTGAGCAGGGTCTTGCCCAGTTCCTCGCTGCCATCGCCCATAACGGCAGCGGAAATAGCCACCACCGTATCAGTGCGGGCATCGGGGGTGCAGACAGGAGCATCTTCTGCTGGGGCGCTTACTGCTTCGCCCAGCGTGAACAGCACACGGTATTTGCGCTCTTCCAGCTTTTCAGCGCTGTACTGATAACCCTTTTGCTGTGCCATCTTGGTCAGGTTTTGCACAGCGATCTCGTTGTCCACCAGTACCTCCACCTGTCCCGCGCCCTGCAGCTCGGAAATGGCCTTTTTCGCTTTGACGACAGGCAGCGGGCAGGCATCGCCCAGTGCATCCACTTTGATAAATTCAGCCATGCTGATTACTCCTCTCATTTGTCTGTTACGGTGATCTCAATTTCCTGCTTGGGCAGGATCTCTCCCACGATGCTCGCGGGCAGACCTGCGGCGCGCAGTTCCTGTTCCAATGTTGCTGCATCTGCCGGGTCTACTGCAAATAGCAGCCCGCCGGAGGTCTGCGGGTCGAACAGGACTTCCTCCATGGCGAAGCTTACGTTTTTAAACCGGACGAACGGCCCGGTATGGTTGCGGTTGCGCTGCCCGGCGGCGGTGTACAAAAACGCATCAGCTGCCTTTTCTGCGCCCGGCAGCACTGGCACGGCATTTGCATGGATGACGCAGGAAAGTTTGCCGCCCATCATTTCATGCAGATGGCCGAGAAAGCTGAAGCCGGTCACATCCGTAGCGGCATGGACGCGGTATTTGCGGCTGATCTCTGCCGCCGTTTTGTTCAGAGTGGTCATGGAGCGAATGGCGGCTTCCATCTCCTCCGGGGCGGCTTCGCCCACACGGTTTGCCGTGCACAGCAGCCCCACACCCAAAGCCTTGGTCAATACCAGCTTGTCGCCGGGAATACCGGTGTCGTTCGTATACATCCGGTGCGGGTCAACAAGGCCGGTCACGGAAAGGCCGTATTTCACCCCGCTGTCTGCAATGGAGTGTCCGCCTGCAAGGCTGCCGCCGGCTTCTGCCACCTTTTCAGCACCGCCGCGCAAAATCTCGCCCAGCACATTCAAGTCCATATCCTCCGGAAAACAGACCAGATTTAAGGCAGTTTTTACCTCGCCGCCCATGGCGTAGACATCGCTCAGGGCGTTTGTGGCTGCAATCTGCCCAAAGGTATAGGGGTCGTCCACCATCGGCGGAAAAAAGTCCACAGTCTGCACCAGTGCAATGTTGTCCGTAATGCGGTAGACTGCGGCATCATCCCGGCTGTCATAGCCGACCAGAAGATCCGGGTCTTTTTCGCCCCGGGGCAGCTTTTCCAGAATACGGCTCAGCACCCCGGCACCCAGCTTTGCGGTGCAGCCGCCGCCGGTACAGAACACGATCTTATCTTCCTTGCTCATGCACGTTCTTCCTCTTCAAAATGCGTCAGCACGCACAGTATGCCCTGCTGACGCAAAAGCTGTTGTATCTGTATGCCCTGCTGATGCAATTCCGGCGTATCGGCCTGATTGAGCACGGCGTAAAACTGCCGGTCACCCACCGCCTTGCGGCCGCCCTGCGCGCTTGCAAACAGCTGTGCCAGCACAGACGGTGTAAGAGGTGCATCCGGCGCAGCCGCTAAAAACTGCGGACGGATGGTATCGTAGCGGAAGCAGACCTCCCGCAAGGGCCTATCCAGCGCCGAAAGCCCTGCCAGCGCCAAAACGATATCGCTTTGGGGCAGCAGCACCGGCTCGTGCGCCGCCGGGACCTTGCAGGGGTAGTGCTTTGCCCCGTCTGCCTCAATGAATACCGCATCTGCCTGTGCCATCCGGCGCAAAAGCTGCGGCGGCGGCAAAGTCAGCTTTCCGTTTTCTGCCGGGGTTCCGATTACTGCATAGTGACCCGCTTGCCATAAGGCGGTAAGCGCTGCGTCATCCGGTGCATAGCAGGCTGCCGGTTGCCGGATGTGGGTGGTCGTAGCCACAAGCACCTGCCATCCCTTGCGGGCACAGTGGTCTGCCATGGCATACAGCAGGGTCGTTTTTCCCCCGCCGCCTACCAGAGAAACGATATGCCCTTTCTCTGCCAGAAACGGAAGCTCTTTTTCGTTCAGCATCTGCTATTACTGCTTGGCTGCAACTGCCATTGCGATCTGCTCCGGGGTAATGGGCAGCTCGTAGAAGCGGGTGCCGATGGCGTTGTAGATGGCGTCCGAGATTGCGGGCAGCGGCGTATTGATGACCACCTCACCGATGGACTTTGCGCCAAAGGGGCCGTTGGGCTCATAGCTATTCTCAAACTCCACATGGATATGCCCGATATCGTTGCGGGCAGGGATCTTGTACTGGAACAGAGAGTTCTCCTCCGGGTATCCGTTTCTGTCGTAGGTGATGTTCTCGGTCAGGGTCATACCGATGCCCTGCAAAATACCGCCCTCTGCCTGCACACGGGTCAGGTTGGGGTTGATGGGGGTGCCGCAGTCCACGCAGGCGTCAAATTCCAGCACCTTCACCTCGCCGGTCTCGGTATCCACCTCTACCTCGGCAGCGCCCACCATATACGGAGGCGGCGACAAAGGCGAGGTATGGGTCTCGGTAAATTCCAGCGGGATCTTATGGCCAAACTGAGAAGCAAAGGCGATCTCGGACAGGGTCTTTTGGCGGGTGGGGTCAGCGCTTTCAAACACGACTTTGCCATCAAACTCCACAGCATCCGCCGGGCATTCCAGCAGCTCTGCGCCCAACTTGCAGATCTGTTCCCGCAGCTTCATGGCGCACTTTTCGGTAGCCTTACCGGTGACATAGGTGGTGCTGGAGGCGTAGGAGCCGGAATCGTAAGGGGAAGAATCCGTATCCGCACCAAAGACGGTAATATTATCCAGCGGGCAGTCCAGAACCTCGGCAGCGATCTGCGCCAGCGTAGTATCGCAGCCGGTGCCCATATCGGCAGCACCAATCATAAGGGTATAAAAGCCGTCATCGTTCAGTTTGAGGGTAGCACTGCCCACGTCCATGCCGGAAATGCCGGAGCCTTGCATGGCCATACCCATGCCTACGGCACGGATCTTGCCGTTGCCCACATCCCGGGCGGGGTACTTGTGCTCCCAGTCGATCATCTCGCGCACCTTAAGCACGCACCGGTCCAGCGCGCAGCTGGTATTTACCGCGCCGTAGTAGGCGGGCATCACATCGCCCTCCTGTACGGTATTCTTCAGGCGCAGTGCAATGGGGTCCATGTTCAGCTTGTGCGCCAGCTCGTTCACGGCAGATTCCACCGCAAACAGACCCTGTGTAGCACCATAGCCGCGGTATGCACCGGCAGACATGTGGTTGGTGTACACCACATCGCTGACAAAACGGAATGCCTCGGCCTTGCCGTACAGCGGAATGGACTTATGACCGGACAGGCCCACGGTAGTGGGGCCGTGCTCGCCGTAAGCACCGGTGTTGGACAGGGTGTACAGGTCAATGCCCTTCACGATGCCGTCCTTGGTAGCGCCCAGACGGACGTGCATCTCCATCTCGTGGCGCGGCGAGGAAGCCGTCTGGCTTTCCACACGGCTGAAGATGAGCTTGGAGGGCTTTTTGGTCATCCAAGTCACAAAAGCCGGGTACACCTCGCTGACCGCGGTCTGCTTAGCGCCAAAGCCGCCGCCGATGCGGGGCTTGGAGACACGCACCATGGACTTGGGAATGTGCAGTGCATTGGCAATGTTGCGGCGGGCGTGGAACACGATCTTGGTAGAGCTGAGCACATTCAGCCGCCCATAAGTATCAATGGAGCAATAGGTGCGGAAGGTCTCCATCATAGCCTGCTGGCAGGCCTTGGTGTGGTACACATGGTCGATGACCACATCGCACCCGGCCAGCACAGCGTCGATATCACCGTTGCCGCATTCATCATGTGCGCAGAGGTTGCGCTTGTTGTCGGCGCCCACGGGAGCAAGGCTTTCCCAGTTATCCTCCGGGTGCACAAGGATAGGATTATCCTTTGCGGTGTGGAAATCCAGCACGGCTTCCAGCACCTCATAATCCACTTTAATGAGCTTGAGTGCCTTGTCCACGCACTTTTCATCCTTACCGGCTACGATGGCCACCACGTCTCCCACAAAGCGGACGTGGCGATCGATCAGCAGACGGTCGTAGGGGCTGGCCTCCGGGTAGGTCTGGCCGGCCTGCGTATAACGGCGAGCATCCTGCGGCACATCCTCCCAGGTAAAGACAGCCTCGATGCCGGGCACTTTTTTGGCAACAGCGGTGTTGATGCTGCGGACGATGGCGTTTGCATGGGGCGAGCGCAGCAGCTTGACGATCAGGCAGTCCTGCGGGATGATATCATCCATATAGACAGGCTGGCCGGTGACCAGCTGCATCGCGTCTTTTTTGCGGAACGGTTTGTTGACGGTTTTCACTGTACGCCCTCCTTCTGCTTTTTCCATGCCAGAAAGCTCATAATGCCGCGCAGCTGGCCTTCGTAGCCGGAGCAACGGCACAGGTTTCCGGCAAGGTATTCCTTCACCTGCTCTTCGGTGGGGTACGGCTGCTCCCGGAATAAAGCCAGCGCATTCATAATAAAGCCCGGGTTGCAGAAGCCGCACTGCTCTGCACCCTGATCTGCGATAAAGGCACCGAACTCGGCAGCTTCCTCCTGCAAACCCTCCAGCGTGGTGATCTTGTGCCCATCGGCACGGGCTGCCAGCACGGAGCAGGACAGCACAGGCTTATCGTCCATAAACACGGTGCACAGACCGCAGTTGGAAGTTTCGCAGCCGCGCTTGACGCTCTTGCAGCCGTGTGCACGGACAAAATCGATCAAAAGCATATCCGGGGCGATCTCCTCGGACACCTGGATGCCGTTCAAGGTAAGTGTGATCTGCATTTACTTTTCCTCCTGCATTTTACGCTGTTCCAGCTCCAGCACTGCGCGCTTTGTCAGCACGCCTGCCAGATGCCTGCGGTATTCGGCGCTGCCGCGCATATTAGAGCCGGTAACGATCTGCGCCTTTATGCCTTCGGCAAACTGCGCGGCAAGCTGTTCTCCCGCAAGGGCAGGCTCTGCCGGGAGTTCGAACCGCACGGCGCGCAGCGGACGCGCACCAATGACGATGCGGTAATCTCCGGTTTCCATCCGGGCGGCGGCACAGGTCAGCACCGGGATATCGGTCTGGCTGTTGCGCACCGACTGGTAATAAATCTGCATCGGTGTCTTTTTTACAATCAGCCGCACCAGAATGTCCCGGTCGTAGGGGCGCTGTGCATATTCCTGCAGCGGCAGGATGCCGCCCTTGTACAGCTCTACATCACAATCCATGGCAAGGAACATGGTCAGCACGTCCGAAAAGCCGAACCGGCTGTAAATGCTGCCGCCCACAGTTGCCAGATTGCGCAGCTGCACGCCCACGATATGGCGCACGGCCTCCCGCATAGCGCCGTGGGTGTAGGCTGCAAGCCCCTGGTGCTGTTCCAGCTGGCGTAGGGTGACCATAGCGCCGATGGAAAAGCCCTCTTCGGTCTCCTCAATGGTATCCAGCCCCAGACCGGAAAGGTCAATGGCGGTGCCGACATTGATGGTTTCCATCTTCAACCAGATCATGCCGCCCAAAATGCGGTTTGGTTTTTTCTGGTTCAGCTGCCACGCTTCCTCCAGACTTTCTGCCCGCTTGTATTCTCGGATCGTCATCATGTGCAGTACCTCTCTTTTCTATCGCTGCGATATCTCTGCTTTTATTTTAGCACAGCTTTCGATATAATACTATTATAAAATGCTGCTGAAGGGGTGTTTTTGTATGAAGAAGTCGCTTACGGTCGGCTGTGTGATCATGGCCTCCGGGCTGAGCCGCCGGTTTGGCACAAACAAGCTACTGGCAGATTTTTGCGGGCAACCCATGCTCTGCCGTGCTTTTGACGCTACCGCCACACCCGGTATCGCTGCCCGCATCGTGGTGACCCGCTCGGAGGAGGTGCAGGCACTGTGCAGGGCGCAGGGCGTCCCGGTGCTGCTTCACAGCCTGCCCGGCCGCAACGATACCGTTCGGCTGGGTCTTTCGGCGCTGCTGGAGCAGCTGCCGGAGCTTAGCGGTTGTATGTTTCTGCCCGGGGATCAGCCCCTGCTGCGCCGGGAGACGGTAGAAGCTATGACCGCTCTTTTCTGCCGTGAGCAGCCCTCCCCGGCAGAATGGCAAAAAGAAACAGAACGGGAGATCTTCCGTCTGGGAGCCGTGGCCGAAAACGACCCGGCGCCTCTTGTTGGAAGTCCCGTTCTGTTTGGAAGCAGTTTCTTTCCGGAACTGCTCACCCTGCCGGAAAATAAAGGCGGCAACGTGCTGCTTAAAAAGTATCCTGCGCAGGTGCGCACGGTTTACATTGCGGACAGCGCAGAGCTGATGGATGCAGACACCCCGGAGGTGTTGCAGCAGCTGGAAGCCCTTGCCCGGCAAAAAAGTTAAAATTTATTCTGCCATATCGTTCTTGGGCAGCAGCACGTTCAGCAGAATTGCCACAAAGGCGGCCGGAACAATGCCGGACTCGCCGCAGATCAGCTGGAGGGCCTGCGGAGCCTGTGCCAGAATGCCGCTGTTGGCACCCATGCCATAGCCCACGCCCAGTGCCACAGACACGATGGTCAGGTGGCGCGGAGTCATCTTTTCCTTGGTGATCAGCTGGATGCCGCTGACCACGATGGAAGAGAACA
>OKUD01000709.1_pt1 | contig 10218 bp, 7 predicted proteins | sample 1606601 | NCBI WGS metagenome assembly OKUD01 (sample SAMEA3882517, study PRJEB24775) | human gut metagenome | biome: human-associated habitat; feature: intestine environment; material: feces | place: Netherlands | collected 2009/2010
CATCACCGCCTTTACGGATGCCGGCATCCAGTACCTTGGCGAGCAGATGACCCCCTTCATGGCCGATGGAGACTACGCCGGTGCCTTCCGCACCTTTGTCCAATGGTCGGATACCTACATCGACGCTGCCCGGGCGGGCCACCCCTATGACGTGAATAACCTGCCCCGGGAGCCGCTGTCTCTCATGTACCTGTTCCTTGCGCTGGGCATCGGCCTTGTGCTGGCATGGGTCGTCGTCCATGTGATGAAAAGCCAGCTGCGCAGCGTGGCGTTCCAGGAGAATGCCGCCAGCTATGTGCGGGAGGGCAGCATGAATCTGACCAACAGCCGGGAGCTGTTCCTGTACCGGGACGTGCATCGCACCGAGCATGTGGAGGCGAAGGACTCCGACAGCTCCGGCGGCAGTTCCACCCACACCTCCTCCAGCGGCACCACCCACGGCGGTGGAGGCGGCTCGTTCTGAAAGGAGCATGTTTATGAACCCTTATCTCTCGGAAAAAGCCCGGGGTGAGATCCCCCGTGTCCTCAAATGGCTGCGGAACGTGGGGCTTGCCTTCTGCGTGTTCTGCTCTGTTGGCGGGCTGTATACCCTCTGTCTGGACCTGCAGGCTAAGGACACCTCCCACGTTGTCGGGTATGTGTTCTGGATCGTGGTGGGCGCAGTGCCCCTTGTTCTGTTCGCACGCAACGAAAAACGCCGCTACCATGCAAGAACCATCGCCCGCAGGGTGGAGAGCTACTCCGGGCCGGAGGTGCCTCTGCGGTGGCTGTGCAACAGCGTTGGCATGGACACTAAAGACCTTGCATGGTATTTTGAAAACGGCTATTTTGCAAACCTCAGTCTGGATCTGAACCAGAAGATGGTCCGCAGGCGGACCGTGCCCCGCCATGACCCGAACCGGAGCTGAACCCTCACAGCTGAAACAGAAAGGAGTATTTTCATGGGACTTTTTGATAAGATGAAGCAGGCCGCCGCAAATGTTTCCGGCAACCAGACCGTCACCTTTACCTTTCAGGCTCTGCCGGAAAGCCTTGCCCAGATGCAGGCACTGCCGGAGGCCAGTCTGGACACCCCCTTTAAGACCGCGGCCCTCACCGTCTGCGCGCTGTGCGCCTACGGTGCCGATAAAAACATCGGGCTGGAGATGCTCAACTGGCTGCGTGGCCCCCGCCCGCTGAACGGGCAGGAGATTTCCTTCCTGAACGACCGCTTCCGGGACGGCAAGAGCTATATCCCGTTCTCCTACTTTGTGGGTGCGTCGCCGGAAAACGGCTATACCCCCCGCCAGCCCTTCACCCTGCTGGTGGGCAGCAACCACACCTCCAACGTGGAGGAAGGCTATTGCAAGCTGTTCATCCCCTGCGGCGGCGCCGACAGCCCCCGCCCCATCAAGCTGCGCCGCAAGGGCGACGGGCAGTGGTTCTTGTGGGAGCAGTACCTGATGACCGGCATCCGCATCCCGGCGTCTGCCGACCTGTGGGCATAAAACAAAGGGGCTGACATGAAAGCCATGAAAACTTTTGCAGCACTGCTTGCACTGGCTTTCAGTCTGGCAGGGTGCGGTGCGGTGGACGGAAGCCCCGTCCGCCCCGCCCCCGGCAGCGCCGGGCAGGGCAGCAGCACAGCGGCTTCCGGTGCCGATTCCGCTGAGCCGGAGCAGCTTGCCGCGCTGCGGCAGCTGGCCGGGGAAAACGGAGACCTTGCCGGGGTGCTCTATCTGGGCAGCGTCCCGGAGCGCACCACCGATGTGCATGCCGTGCTGGACAGCTTACCGGAACAGCCGTGGCAGTTTGTTGCGGACATCCCGGCAGACCGCTGGGTCGCAGCGCCGGGCGGCGGGCGGGAGCTGTACTGCATCTTTGCCGTGCGCAGGGAGGATACGCTTTTTGTCTATGAAAAGCAGGATCCTCAGTACCCGAACGAGACGGGCAAGGAACTTTACGGCAGGCAGGGTGGCCAGCCCATTCTGCTGCTGTGCAACGGCAGCAGGGAGGACACCGACACCATGGTAACGGTCTATTGCAGCACCGGACGCCCGCTGGACTGGAACCCGCAGCTTTCCGCCGAGACCAGCCGCCCTGTGCCGGTGGAGGGCGTAGACGATTTTTCCCAACACCCGGCGCCTGGCGCTGCCCCCTGAGGTGCGCCCCGGCAGGGCATGAGAAAGGAGAACTTATGAAACGACTGAAACTTTTGGCAGCCCTGCTGGCGCTGACCATCGGCCTTGCAGGCTGCGGCGGGTCGTCCAAGGGCGGCAGCAGCCCGGCCAGTTCTACATCCAAAAATAAGCTGGACGGTGACGGCATGACCGCATCCAGCACCCAAGAGCAGGAATACGAAGAGCCGGAGGACGTGACCTACATGCGCCTTCTGGCAGGGGAGGACGAATACCGCGCCTGTGTGCTGTATCTGGGCGGCTCCTATGAGATCACCACCGATGTGCAGAAGGTGCTGGACAGCCAGACCGATCTGCGGGATCTGTGGGGCTTCGTCTACGACATCCCGCAGGATCACTGGGTCGTGGCACCGGATGGCGGGTGCGATTTGTACTGCATCTTCCCGCAGGACCCGCAGGCCACCCTGTTCGTCTACGAGACGAGCCTGACAGACGATGCCGAAAACCCGCTCCAGCGCGGCAAACAGCTTTATTACAGCGAGGACGGCCAGCCCATCCTGCTGCTGTGCAACATCAGCGATATCGCCCCCAACACCGAGGTGGAACTGTACCCCAGCACCGGCGAAGAGCTGGTATTCAGCCCCTTCCTTTCCGGCGAGAACGGCCATGTGGTGGAAGCCGAGGGCGTGTGCGATTTTACCATCTACCCGGAAGGGGACGACTGGGAGACCGACACCAGCCCATGGTCGCTGGAGGGTAACTGGCTGGAGACCGGCCGCGACACCGACGAGGGCTATTTTGACACCGACCCCGCAGACGCCGACCGGATGTGCTTTTTGCCCACCGACGCCGACACCGAGGGCAGCCAGCTGCCCCTGACCGCCAGCTACATCACCCCCTACCCGGAGCTGAACGTGGAGGAAGCCGACCTGTTCTATCAGGAGGGCACCCCGGAGGTACCCTTCCGCTCCAATCAGGAGTGGTACGCTACCTTTACCGGGGAGGACGGCTCCCGCTACGCTGTCACGCTGGAGGACGAGGACACCCTTGCCCTGAAGTTCTATCTGGATGGTCAGGAGAGCTACCTGAGCCTTGTCAACACGGTCTACTTTGCACGGCAGGAGGCCATGGGCTGACCAGCGCGTACACCAACACCGGGAGGAATGCACCATGAAACACACCAAAACGATCACCATCCTCCACTCCAATGATTTGCATGGAGATTTTCTGGCAGAGCAGGTGGACGAAAAACTGGTGGGCGGCGTTTCCATGCTGTCCGGCTACATTGAAAAGGTGCGGGCAGAACAGCCCAACACCATCTACGTCATTGCAGGTGATATGTTCCGGGGCTCGGTCATTGATTCCGAATACAAGGGGCTTTCCACCATCGAGATCATGAACGCCCTTGCCCCGGACGTGGTCACCATCGGCAACCACGAGGTGGACTACGGCATCGCGCATCTGCTGTTCATCGAAAAATGCGCGCGCTTTCCCATCATCAACGCAAACCTCTACATCAAAAACACCCCCACACGGCTGTTCACCCCCTACAAGATCCTGCGGATGGACGGCATGAACATCCTGTTCATCGGCATCATCACGCAGGACGTCATCAATCAGACCAAATCCGAATCTCTGGTAGGCTCCTTTGTGGACACCGCCGCAGCTGCCGCCGAGGTGGGCAAGATCTGCAACGCCCACAACAGCATCGATATTGATTTTACCGTGCTGCTGACCCATATCGGCTTTGAGGAGGACCGCCATCTGGCGCGCCAGCTGGACCCGGCGTGGGGAGTGGATCTGATCATCGGCGGGCACAGCCACACCCTGCCGGAGCACGCGGTGGAGGAAAACGGCGTGGTCATTGCGCAGGCGGGCACCGGCACCGACCAGATCGGGCGCTTTGACATCATCGTGGACACGGACAACAACTGCATCGATTCCTACACATGGCGCACCGTACCCATCTGCGCCGAGACCTGCCCCCGCAACCCCGCCATGGAGCAGGTGCTGCACCGCTTCACCAGTCAGGTGGACGAAAAGTACAGCCACATCGTAGGGCGCTTCCGCCGGGAGCTTACCCACCCCCAGCGCACGCAGGAGACCGAGCTTGGCAACCTGTTTGCCGATATCTTTACCCGCAGCCTTGGGGTGGATGTGATGCTGATCGGCTCCGGCAGCATCCGGGCCGAAAAGCTGGGCCCCATCGTTACCTACGGCGACCTTATCGAGGGCTTCCCCTACGATGACGGCGTATTCATGTTCAAGGTGACCGGCCAGCAGCTGCGCCAGATGCTCCATTACATGCTGCGGGAGGAAGCCTACACCGGCCATACGGAGTTCTACCAGCTGCCCTCCACCCTGCGCCTGCGGTACGACCGCCGCAAGGGCGATTTTGATTACTTTACCTACTGCGGCAGAGAGGTGGGCAAGGAGATCGGCGATGACGCCCTGTTCACCGTGGGCATGCAGAACTACCACTTTAAAAACATCGAAAGCTTTTTCAATATCTCCTACGACACCCTCTGCAAGATCCAGAAGCCCCGCAGCGTGGCAACCTCCTGTCAGGATATCCTGATGGAGTATTTCCGGGAGCACGAGATGCTGGACGCGGTGGTGGACGGCAGAATGACCATTCTGCCCTCTACCGCGCAGACCGGCTGAATCCCTTTACCGCACAGCAATAACAACACGAAAAACGAAAGGAGCACCCCATGAAACAGCGATTCTCAAAACGAACGCGTCTTGTCAGCGCCTTGTTGACGCTGGCAATGGTGTTTACCTTTTTGCCCTTCAGTGCCTTTGCGGCGAACACAGAAATTGATTTTAATTCGCCGGATTTTAAGCTTAATTTCCCGGATGAGGAATTTCGGCGCTTTCTCAAAGAATGCTGTGACAAAAACGGCGATGGCAAGCTCGATGTGGATATCAAGAATATGACGATTCCAACCAGTTATGCAATCAAAAGTCTTGAAGGAATTCGTTTCTTTGAAGATCTCGAAAAGCTGGATTGCCACGGTATCGGCTTGACAACACTTAATGTTGGCAAAAATTTCAAACTGAAGGAGCTGGATTGTTCCCAGAATCAACTGAAAAAGTCGGTTGATATTCTTTCGAGCGGACTGAAAAAACTGAATTGCTCCAATAATAAACTGACCTACATGAATCTGGGCATTCTCTATGGGCTGAATCTTGAAGAGGTGAATTGCTCCAATAATGAAATAACGAATATCGTAATGGATAGCGTGGGGGAACTGGTCAAATTTGATTGTTCTAACAACGATCTGATGGCGTTGGATGTCAGCCAATGCTTCAAGCTGGAAGAACTGAATTGCTCTGGAAATCAATTGATGGAGTTGGATGTCGGGCACCAGACGCAGCTGACACAGCTGGATTGTAGCAATAATAAATTGACAGAACTGAACGTGAAACAGAATGGCGGCTTGATATCTTTGATATGCAATGATAATCAGCTGACAACGCTGGACCTGAGCCAAAATCACAGTTTGAGGAAACTGAATTGTGCAAAAAATCGGTTGGCTTGTGTAGACGTTACTGGAATTAGCGTCACGATAACAGCTGATGGCAACAGGTGCCCCATTGCAGTCCGTACAGACGGAAAGTTTGACTTGACCACCCTGCCCGGCTTTAACGTGGGAAAGGCAACCAACTGGAACGGCGGCTCTGTTTCTGGCACGATTCTGACAGTGGAAGATGGCAAGGATGAGGTGAGCTACCAATACGATTGCGGCAATGGAGTAAAGCCCACATTCATCTTTGAAACCAGTCTGCCCATCAATGAGGATAATTTCCCTGACCCTAACTTTAGAAATTACATCAAAACCTACAAAGCAGGTGGCAGAGATGTCCTCACGGTGGAAGAACAAAGAAAAGTCGAAACAATCGAAGTTGAAGGAAAGAACATCAGCAGCTTAAGAGGCATTGAGGCGTTTCCCAACCTGACCGAATTGAAGTGCGGAAACAATTCTATCCAGAAATTAGACCTGAGACAGAATCCAAAGCTGAAAACGTTGAAATGCAATAAGAATCAACTGACCCAGCTGGACCTGAGCAAGAACCCGGATATCGACTATCTGAATTGTTCCGAGAACCAGTTGGAACAACTGGATGTATCGCATCTGAAAGATTTGGTGATGCTCAATTGCTCGCACAACGATCTGGAGCAACTGGATGTCAGAAATAGTAAATTTCTGGAAACACTTTACTGTTCCTGGAATCGGTTGACAGAGCTGGACGCAGATGTGGCCCATAAGTCCCGTCTGGTAAGTGTAGAATGCCAAAACAACCAGCTGACATCGCTGATTCTGGGCCAAAATAAACTGCTGAAGAAACTGAATTGTGCCCATAACCAGTTGACCCAGCTGAATTTGAACAATATGATTTCCTTAAAGGATCTGAACTGTTTCAACAACCAGCTGACCGTGCTGGATGTCAGCGATAGTCCAAAATTGACTACATTGTGGCTTGGGGATAACCATCTCACCAGCCTGAATCTGGACAACAACCCGAAGCTCGATTTCTCTCTTACGGATATTTACAGCGGTGATAATGTTTACACCGTTACCCTGAACCCTGACCGTACGTTTGACCTGAGCACTCTGCCCGGGAACTTTGATAAAAGCCGGGTTACAGGATGGGAGCATGGCAAAGCCAATGGGAACATTCTGACAGTCGATGAAGGCACAAACGTAGTGTACTACGCTTATAAGTGCAGAAGCGATATATTGGAAGTAAGTTTCAAGCTGGATGTGACTGGCACCGGCGGCACCGTTCCCCCGGTAACGCCTCCGGAACCCCCGGTGACGCCTCCCTCCGGCGGCGGTGACGGCGGCGGTGCGATCGTCATCGTGGCGGCGGCTGGCGCAGCGGTGGCTGGCGTTGTGGGCTACGGCGTGTACAATTATGTTTCCGGCCAGAAGCTGCAAGCCCTGCTGCCGGAAGGCGTGGCTGCACCCGAGAACCGCGCCCAGACCGCGCTGCTGCTGTGGAACACCGCAGGCCGTCCCGAGCCTGCCGAGGCCCCGGCCTTTGCAGACGTGGCAGACCCGGATACCGCTAAGGCAGCCCAGTGGTGCGTGGAGCAGGGACTGATGAAGCGCCGCCTGAGCGGCAAATTTGCCCCGGGCAGCAGCATCCCGGCTTATCAGGTGCTGAACGCCTACCGCAAGCTGGCAGGAGGCTGACAACCGAAGGATCATTCTGCCCCCTGCCGGGCAATGACCACTTTTGGAAAAAGGGTGCCCTTTTTTCGGGAGAAGCTGACGCTTCTCCCGAATGGGACCCTGAAAAAATTTACCACAGAAAGGAGCACCCCATGAAACAACGATTCTCAAAACGAACGCGCCTTGTCAGTGCCCTTTTGACGCTGGCTATGGTATGTACCTTCCTGCCCTTCAGCGCCTTTGCGGACGATGACGTCGATTTCTGGGTTCCCCAGCACAGCGAAAACTTTCCGGACAAAACGTTCCTGGAATATATCAGAACGACGTTTGACAAAGGAGGATCGGAGGATGGAGAACCGAATGGAATTCTGGAGCCAGGCGAATGGAGAGTTGTCACTACGATCGATGTCCGCAACAAAAATATTACCAGCCTGTGGGGCATTACGTGTTTTCGCAACTTGAAGAAGCTGAATTGCTCCGATAACCAGCTGACATCTTTGAACCTAAGCTACAACACCAAGCTAACGCAAGAAAACCTCAAGTGCACTGGAAACAAGTACCCCATTACCATTGATGAGACCGAACGTACGTTTGACTTGAGTACCCTCCCTGCTGGATTTGACGTAAATAAGACCAGTGAATGGGTTGGCGGCACTGTGAGCGGCAACACCCTGAAGGTGAACCCGGGTGCAGACCGGGTAACTTACACCTACGATTGCGGCAATGGACTGACCAGCGTATTCAGTCTGCAGGTGCTGACCATTACCAGAATCAAGCAGGTGAATCTCCGTGTAAACACCCCCAAAAAGAACGAAATGCCGGACGAGACCGTTGTTATTCTGGACAACGGAGCAGACGTCTGTGACGCCAAGATCTACTGGGTCGAGGGCGACGACGTAGGCGGCAAGCCGATCACCGGCTCCTTCAGGCCGGGCAAACGGTACACCCTTCAGGTGGGTCTGTACGCAAAACCCGGATATAAGTTTAGCAAGGATACCGTCTGCACAGTGAACGGACGGGAAACAGAGTTCATCTGGACCCAGAACGATGATACGGAATATTGCGCAATAAAGCATTATTCGGTGTCGCTGAATCCGGGCGGATTTGAGCATGACCACAAGATGGAAATGACCCACGACGAGTACAGTCACTGGATGGAGTGTCCCATCTGCCATACGGTGCAGGACACCGAAGCCCATGTCTACGATGACGACAAGGACACCACCTGCAACGTCTGCGGCTATGTCCGCAGTCTGACCCCGGGCGGCACCCCCGGTGGCTCTACCCCGGGCGGCACCACCCCCGGCGGCTCTACCGGCGGCGGTGACGGCGGCGGTGCGGTCGTCATCGTGGCGGCGGCTGGCGCAGCGGTGGCTGGCGTTGTAGGCTACGGCGTGTACAATTATGTTTCCGGCCGCAAGCTGCAAGCCCTGCTGCCGGAAGGCGTGGCTGCACCCGAGAACCGCGCCCAGACCGCGCTGCTGCTGTGGAACACCGCAGGCCGTCCCGAGCCTGCCGAGGCCCCGGCCTTTGCAGACGTGGCAGACCCGGATACCGCTAAGGCAGCCCAGTGGTGCGTGGAGCAGGGACTGATGAAGCGCCGCCTGAGCGGCAAATTTGCCCCGGGCAGCAGCATCCCGGCTTATCAGGTGCTGAACGCCTACCGCAAGCTGGCAGGATAAAACCTCTCAGTCTCGCTTCGCTCGGCAGCTCCCCTGACCGGGGAGCCAGGAACGCGGGCGTGTTCCGGCAAATGACATCAAAACGCAGCCGATGCCCTGACTTTCCCATCAGGAGAGGGGGCGCGGCATAAAAAATAAGCATCCGCAGCGCACTGCGCCTGAGCTGAAGCAGCCCGGCCATGCGCTGCGGATGCTTTTGTTGTGCGGCGGGGCACGCCGCCAAAAACAAAAAATCCGAACCCTTCTCTTTCGAGAAAAGGTTTGGAGCTTCCTTGTCTGGTGCGAGTAGTGAGACAGAACTTTTTGAAAACAATCGTAGTACAATTTGTTTTTGAGGCCATCGGATAGCAACTTGCTTATATCACATCCCGATGGGCAGCGCTACCCAAGACAAAAAGAAACGCCGTATCGTGTTAAACGATACGGCGTTTTATGGACTCGAAGGGAGTCGAACCCTCGACCTTTCGGATGCGAACCGAACGCTCTCCCATGCGGACCTTAAAGAAGCCCCCAAAGGACAAAACATTTCTTTTGAAAAATGGCAAAAAACATAGGCGTAATGCGGGTTTTCGGACGAGCATTGCTTTCGAGAAAAAATTGCCATTCTTGCTTCAATGTAAAAAAGTTACACTTCAGGAGAAATGCGCTTCAGATGCGATTTGAACGGGCGACCATCTGAATACTTCTTGCGGATCATGCACCGTATGGGGATGATTCGGATTATATCCCCTGTGCGATGAAATTGACGAGAAACAGTTGGATTTTTTCTGGCTGTTTCTTTTTTATTGCACAAATCCGGCGAAAACAGTGCCGATGGATACGCACCCAACGAAGATGCAAATGCCCAAAAAAGCCATCAAATATTGCCTTACTTTATACAAAATATAGCAAGCGGTATACGCACCATAAAGCATATACGGTATAACGTCAATTTTTTGTACATATCTCAACTGAATGACTGGAGGTGAGTTTTCAAAATGCCTGTTATTTATGTTGCAAAAACATCTTCCTACGCACGAAGAATCACGTTCGTTTTAGGACAGACGGTTGAAAAACAGCATGATCCTTGATTATTTCTACGGGCAAGCCGGAGAGCTGTTTTCGTTCTACCGCATTCCCAAGGCTCTTTTTCAGGAGCCACGATTCCAGAGTCTGTCCACCGATGCAAAAATCCTGTACGGCATCCTGCTTGACCGCATGAGCCTGTCTGTGAAAAACGGCTGGCTGGACGAGCAG
>OKUD01000723.1_pt1 | contig 10030 bp, 6 predicted proteins | sample 1606601 | NCBI WGS metagenome assembly OKUD01 (sample SAMEA3882517, study PRJEB24775) | human gut metagenome | biome: human-associated habitat; feature: intestine environment; material: feces | place: Netherlands | collected 2009/2010
GAAACCTTTGATTTGACAGGTGATAAAAGGATAGTCTATGTGATTTATCCGGTGAAAAACATACAGTTGAAAGAAGTTTCTATTGTTGCCGACAAAAGTCATCTGATCTCTCATACGGCAAATAGTGATATCTTTTATTTGTCGGCAGAAGCCAGGAAAAAACAGAATCCTTATGAGGCATTGAGAGAAATTCCCAAATTGGTGGTGAATGAATCGGATCGTTCTATAAAGATGGTGGATGGGGCTATTCCTTTAATCTTGATAAATGGACATAAGGTCAATTCGGGCATTAATAGCATTGACCCGAAAGAGGTGGAGGCGGTGGAGGTGATCAATAACCCTTCTGCACGCTACCTGAAAGACGGGGTACAATGTGTGGTCAATATTAAGATGAAACAGAAAACTGCCGCTTATCAGACATACAATATGAATACACGCCACATGATTCCGGTTTTGTTTGGGTATACGGGAGGTTATTATGAATTAGGCAACAGCAAGGCGTCTTTAAGCCTGAATGCTTCTCATTTCTATTTTCATCATGATGATTCGGAGTGGAATACGATACAACAGAATACGGGGTATGAGAAAACCGCTGTCAGTAAAAAACGTTCTAATATAAGTAATCCTTATGTGGCTTTGAACGGTGACTGGATTTGTTCGCCCAAAGATTATCTGGCTATGAGTGCCATCTATTACCATTATTCTTCTAAAAGTGAAGAGGAGGGTGGGGGAATTCTGACCCAAAATAAAGAGAGAGAAGCATATAAATCTTTTGTGGATAATAAATCAACCAGTTATGTAGGAAGTTTTAACTTGTATCATAAGCATACCTTTCATAAAAGTAAAACATTGGAAACGACTCTGCATCTGAACATGAATGGGAATGATATGAAAGGGATTAGAAAAGAGGAATATCCATCCTTGGAGTATAGAAATCAATATGATTTTGACAACTTTCGCTGGTCCGGAGGATTGGAACTGGATTATTCTTTTGATTGGCTCGGCCAGAATTTTGATTTCGGAAGTTATACTCGTTTTTTGAAAGACCGTATTAAACAGATTAGTGCGGGATATCCTACTTTCTATCATAGGGAATGGAGTGAATATGCTTATGTTTCGATGAATGGAAATATCAAGAGCAGTTTTTTTTATATGCTTTCGTTAGGTACGGATCTTATTTTCAAGAAAGCAGGTGAAGTGAAACACGATTATAGCAAATTGACTGCTGCTGTATCAGGAACTTATAAATTTAATGGCATACACTCTGTACGTTTGAATTATAATCTTTCCAATCTGTCTCCTGAGGTAATGTATCTGAATCCCTACAACACTTCTACCGACAGTTTGGAAGTGACTCGGGGAAATCCTTTTTTAATGCCTGCCCGGAATCATATTTTTAGATTTTGCTATATGTATAATCAGCATGGATTTTATGTGGAACCTTTTGTGAAATACAGGTTGTCGGTAGACCGGATTGTGCCGATAGGGTATACAGAGGACAATATATATACGCAGACATATAAAAACACGGATACTTTCCGGCAACTGGATGCCGGTATCAATATGAACTATAATAATCAAAAATGGGGAGGTGTAGGTGGAAATATAGGGTATGATACTCATTTCTATACTCATCAGCATGGAAAGGGCTCTCTTTATGTTAATCTTAATACGTATGGACATTATAAAAGATTGTCATGGAATCTTTATGGGAATTATCGGCCTTTCAGCTATGGTGTGAATAACAAACGGAAACATTATGGGTCTGAATCGGAACTGACGGTAACTTGGCGTGTGAACAAACATTTGGGAATTACTGGAAATATGAGGTATTTGTTGGGCACTTTGGGGTATGATTCCACTACGCACGAAGGAACTTATTACAATTTCTCATCCGGCAGGATGAAGGACCGAAGTTTCTGCTTTTCATTAGGATTCAATTATTATATGCAAGGAAAGAATTTCAAATATAGGAATAAGAAGAGTTTGCAGAGTACGGAGCAGGGGATAAAGTTGTGAAATAATTTTTGTTTGATATGTTGCAGGCACGGGATGCGTATGATATTAGAATCGCGGAAACGTTTACGAAGAGCGCATGAGGAATGCGCGAAACTTGAGAGTGTCATCTGATGTCATAGTACAGGCTACAGGGCTTCCTGAAGAAGAAATAAAAGCCCTTTAATTGGATTGCAAAGGGTTTGGCCGGAAAGAATAGTTTCTATTCGTATTCGTGTTTCCGTTTTGGATTCATCGGAAACCAGCCTTTCAGCACGCGTTCGCGTTGCTCGAATATCTCCTTGATAGTCCAGAAAGAAGAGAAGGAGAAGACACCCAATAAAGAGGAAATCAGGATGTCACTGATAAGCACAGTCCCTATAATGCCTGCTATGCCCAGTACCAAAAATATCCACCAGCACCGTGTACCCCAATAATATTCGGCCTTGACCACGATGGGGTGGAAAAGACCGATTATTAAAAAGGTACAAATGCCGATGGCAATACCGCCTAAATGGTATTCATTCAGCCATTCCATTCTTTCTTAGCTTTGAATGGGTATTTCTTTTTTGATGCTCTGCTCCAGAGAGATCAGGGTCTCGGTAGCCGTAACGCCGGGAATTTCCTGAATCTTTGAGTTCAGCAAGTCCATCAAATGCTCGTTATCGCGTGAATAAAGTTTGGTCAGCATGGTATAGGGACCTGTAGTGAAGTGGCATTCCACAATTTCGGGAATCTTCTTCAGTTCTGCCACTACGTTTTTGTACATGGAACCTTTTTCCAGCTTGATTCCTACGTATGTACAGGTTCTATACCCTAAACTCTTAGGGTTCACATGATATCCTGAACCGATAATAACTCCCAAATCAATTAATCTTTGCACACGCTGATGAATGGCTGCGCGTGAAACTCCACATTCTGCTGCGACATCTTTAAACGGGATGCGGGCATTTTGGGATATAATTTCTAGAATTTGTCTGTCGAGACTATCAATTTTCTCCATAATATACCGATTTTAATGTTATCAATCTGTAAGCAAATATAGGAATACTTTTTAATTTATCTACTATTTTGCAAGAAAAAACAGGATTTCTTTGAAAAAAAGTGCAATAAGAGGAGCTAATCACCTATTTTCTTCTCTATTTCGCCGATTTTCCCTCTTCTTTCAAATGAGAAGGTATCGCTATGTGTATCTAAATAGTTCAACAGGAATAGCGATTTTCTTAACAAATATTTTTGTTCTTCGGACTCTTTCAACAAAGCATCCTGATAGAGCAGTTCGGATAACATGTCGATGCGCGTGAGCAATTCCTCGCCACCATAGTTCTGTCCCATCTCGTTCAGTATATATTCCGCATCTTGATCATAATAGAAGGTGGAAGGATGATTGAAGTAGGCACGATAAATGCTTTGAAGTTGCAATTGCAGCTCGGGACCGTCCTTTTTATCTCTTTCTTCTACCAACTTTTCCAATGCTTCGAAAAATTGTTGAAGCAACCGCATAATGTAATCTCTTTGCAGCATGTTAATTGTCCTCTTCGTTTTTATGGGTTAGTGTTACTAATACTTTATCTATCCGGGCTCCGTCCATGTCGACTATTTCCAGTGTGAAGTCATTCCATTCCATGGATTCACCGGTCTTGGGAATGTGGCCTAGTTGTTGCAGGATGAGGCCGCTCAACGTGTTGTAATTATAATCGGGGTATAAATCCTCCATTTCGAAATGACTCAGAAAGTCATAGAAAGAACATTGGCCGTCTATCAACCAGCTTCCGTCCTTGCGGGGAACGATATCGGGATCTTCCGAGTCACTGGGCAAGGTGCCTACCAGGGCTTCCAGAATATCCTTCATGGTGATGATGCCTTGCAGACTGCCGAATTCATCACAGATTAATCCGTATTTGATGTTGTGCTGGCGTATTTGTTCCAATACTTTATATACATCCATGTTTTCGTGGAAGTATTGTGCCGGACGGATCACATCACGCAGATTGAATTCGCAACTGTTCAGCTTCCCGAAGAGGTCTTTCAGGTAAACTACTCCGATGATGTTGTCCAGGGTGTTTCCTTGAGTTACAGGGTAAACTTGGTACAGGTGTTGGCATACGATGTCATACAGCTGCTTGTTGTTCATGTCTATGTCAATGGATACGATATCGCTGCGATAGGTCATGATGGTGTTGATACTGCGGTCGCCCAGGGAGAAGACGCGGTCCACAATATCCTGTTCCACTTCCTGCACTTCACCGTTCTCGGTTCCTTCGTCTATCATGGATTTGATTTCCTCTTCAGTCACTTTTTCTTCCGCTGTGTTGATATGCAGCAGGTTGAAGATAAGTGAAGTGCTTTTGGCAAGTATCCATACAAAAGGAGAGGCGATGACGGACAGCCAGTACATGGGACGTGCCAATAGCTTGGCAGCACGGGTGGAGGCACTCATGCCAATGCGTTTGGGCACCAGCTCGCCAAAGATAATAGTGAGGTAAGTGACCAGGATGACAATCAGGGTTTGAGCCAATAAATAGGCATATGTGGCGGGTACGCCGGCGTCAGTCAGTATGTTCCCAAAATCGGTGGCCAGCACGTCGCCGGAGTAAATACCGGTCAATATACCAATCAGGGTGATTCCGATTTGGATGGTGGATAAAAACTTGTCCGGGTCATTGGCAAGCTTTAAAGCGATACGCGCTGTAGAGCTTCCATGACGGATATCATTGGACAAACTACTTTTACGCGCTGAGATCAGGGCGATTTCGGACATGGCGAATACCCCGTTTAATAAGATAAGTGCGATAATAATGGCAATTTCCATGTAAGAATTTACGTTTTGTTTTGCTAACAAATGTACTAAGAATTGTGTTTTCTCTTTCTTCTTTTAGATTTAATTAATGAATTATCTGTCATTTGCGCTATCTTTGCGGTGTCTATACTTAGAAAGGAGTAATTATGCATCCGTTGGAACTATTCAAATATTGTCCGAAGTGTGGTTCGCCGCACTTTGAAGTGAACAATGAGAAATCAAAGCGTTGTGCCGATTGTGGCTTTGTGTATTATTTTAATTCCAGTGCCGCTACTGTAGCTTTTATCTTGAATGATAAGAATGAGTTGTTGGTGTGCCGCAGGGGAAAAGAACCGGCGAAGGGAACATTGGACCTGTCCGGCGGGTTTATTGATATGCATGAGACCGGCGAGGAAGGTGTGGCACGCGAGGTGTTGGAAGAAACCGGCTTGCAGGTGGAGGAGGCTGTTTATCAGTTCTCATTGCCCAACACTTATCTTTATTCAGGATTTCTGGTACATACATTGGATCTGTTCTTTCTTTGTAAAGTGAAAGATACCAGCCGGATAAAGGCGATGGATGATGTGGCGGAGTCTTTCTGGCTTCCGTTGGATGAAGTGAATCCCGAAGAATTCGGGCTGGATTCTGTGCGTGAAGGAGTCCGGCGTTTTTTGAAAGAACATAAACTTTAATGATAAGATATGAAAAGAAAAACCTTATTGATGGCCGCATTGATGGGAGGCTGTTCCTTGCAGGGAATGGCGCAGCAGATCACTCCCAAGGATGTGGCAGGTGACAAGGAATATAACCGGGTATGCCGGGAATATGAGTTGAAAGGTGGGGACAGCATGGAGCTGTTACAGGCTTATCTGGACAAATATCCTGATTCCCGCCATAAAAACAGGGTGCTGTCACTGATTGCCTCTGCTTATTTTATGGAGGGAAAATACAAGGAGGCCATTGCCCTGTTCCGGTCGTGTGATCTGGAGGCTTTGCCTGATAAGGAAAGAGATGATTGTGCCATGCGTCTGGCCACCTCTTATTTGAAAGAAGACAATCTGCGTGAAGCGGCTGTATGGTTTACCTTGCTGAAAGAGGTAAGCCCATTATATCAGGATGACGCTGTCTATAATCTGGCTTATATTGATTATGTGGAGAAACGCTATGACAAGGCGCTGAAAAGTTTCCAGTCTTTGCAGAATGATGCCGTATATGCAGCATTGGTTCCTTATTATATAGGAGAGATTTATTTGGTGAAAGGAAATTATCAGCAGGCCCGTACTGTGGCAAAAGCGTATCTGGAGCAATATCCGGCTAAAAAGGATGTTCCTCAGATGGAACGGATTTGGGGAGAGGCTTGTTTCGGATTGAATGATTACCAAGCGGCGATACCTCCTTTGGAAAGATACCGTGAAAGTGTTTCCCACCCGCAACGTAAGCCTTTGTATGAACTCGGTATGAGTTATTATTATACTGGTGTTTATTCCAAGGCTGCCGCTACTTTGGGGGAAATGGCTTCGGTACATGATGCCTTGTCACAGAATGCTTATCTACACATGGGGCTGGCTTATTTGAACTTGAAGGAGAGGAACAGGGCACGCATGGCATTCGAGCAGGCTGCCAATTTCAGTTTTGATCCGAAAGTAAAGGAACAGGCTCTTTATAATTATGCTTTGTGTATTCATGAAACCTCTTATTCTCCATTTGCCGAATCGGTAACCGTGTTTGAGCGTTTTCTGAATGAGTTCCCGAATTCACCTTATACGGAGCGTGTCAATGATTATTTGATAGAGGTGTATATGAATACCCGCAGTTATGAAGCTGCTTTAAAATCTATAGCAAAGATTGAGCATCCGGGCACACGCATTATGGAGGCCAAGCAGAAGATTTTGTTCCGGCTGGGCACACAGGCATTTGCGAATGCCCGTTTCCAGGAGGCTCTGGAGTTCTTCAACCAATCGCTTGCTGTGGGGCAATACAATCAGGCGACAAAGGCGGACGCTTATTTCTGGAGGGGGGAATCCAATTATCGTCTGGACCGTTTTCCGCAGGCGGGTAACGATTACCGCTTGTATCTGGAATTTGCCACCAGCAAGAACGGACAGGAATATGGTTTGGCGCTCTATAACTTGGGATATACTTATTTCAAACAGAAAAATTATGGAAATGCGGGCACTTGGTTTACCCGTTTTGTGGACAGGGGAAGTATCAATGAACGCACCATGCAGGCAGATGCCTATAACCGCATAGGTGACTGCAACTTCTATGACCGCCGTTTTGAACAGGCTCGTCAGGATTATGCCCGTGCGGTGGAGATTGATCCGTCACTGGGGGATTACTCTTTGTATCAGGAGGCGTTTGTGCGTGGTTTGCAACGTGATTACAATGGAAAAGTGCAGACGTTGAACCGCTTGATTTCGGATTATCCGGAATCACAATACATGGATGATGCCCTTTACGAGCAGGGACGTGCTTTTGTGCAGATGGAGGATAATGCCAATGCCATTGCCCGTTTCAATATTCTGGTGAAGAAATTTCCGGAGAGCAATGTCGCACGGCGGGCGGCTAACGAGATCGGTTTGCTATACTATCAGGATGACAAGTATCCTGAAGCCATCCAGGCTTATAAGCAGGTCATAGCCGGTTATCCGGGCAGTGAGGAGGCGCGTTTGGCGCAGCGTGACTTGAAATCGATCTATATTGATTTGAATAAGGTGGATGAGTATGCCAATTTTGCTTCAACTATCCCCGGCGGTGCCAACTTTGATGTGAATGAGCGTGACTCATTGACCTATGTGGCTGCCGAAAGGGTATATATGCGGGGTGAGGTCGCCGAGGCCCGCAACAGCTTTACCCGTTATTTACAGACTTTCCCCGAAGGTGCTTTCAGTCTGAATGCCAACTATTATATCGGTTTGATAGACTATAATCAGAAAGCCTATGAAAGTGCAGCCCGGCATTTGGATAAAGTATTGGAATATCCCAACAACAAATATTCTGAAGATGCCATGTTGATGGGGGCCGAAATGGCTTATACGGCGAAGGATTATGAAAAAGCCTTGCATATTTACAAGCAATTGAAAGATAAAGCCGCTTCTATGGAGCGTCGCCGGCTTGCAAAAACCGGAATGTTACGCAGTGCGCATATGCTGGGAAATGAGGAAGAGATTATCTTTGCCGCAACAGATTTGCTGGCCGATACTAAACTGGCGCCGGAATTGTCTAACGAGGCACATTATTACCGTGCAAAAGCTTATTTGGATGCCGGCAAGACGGATGGAGCTATGGAAGATTTGAAGGTCTTGGCGAAAGACACCCGTAATGTATATGGAGCGGAGGCCAAATATAAAGTCGCCCAGATTTACTTTGACGGCGGACAAACGGATAAGGCGGAGCAGGAGGTGCTGAATTACATTGAGGTAAGTACACCGCATACCTATTGGCTGGCACGCAACTTTGTGTTATTGGCTGATGTGTATATGAAGTTGGGGCGTAACTTGGATGCTAAACAATATTTGCTTTCATTGAAGCAGAACTATCAGGCCGATGATGATATTGCCGGAATGATTGAAAGCAGACTGGAGAAATTGAAAACAGAGAATTAAAAATTAAAAAATAAGTGCAGAATATGATAAGTAAGAAATTGTCAATTGTTCATTGTCAATTGTCCATTATATTGGCTTTTTTGCCTCTGTCTGTTGCATATGCGCAGCAAGATAGTACGTTGAACCGCACTGTGGTGGTAGAGAATGAGTATAATCCCAATATCATGGATGCCTCAAAGATTAATGTCCTGCCTAGGGTGGAGGAGCCGGCTGTAATGAAGAAAGGCATAGAATATGCTACAGCCTTGCGCCCTGTTTCGGCCTGGACGTATGAAAGTATGTCTCCTATAACCCGTGAATGGGCTATGAACCGCGCGAAACGTGGATATGTTCGTGCCGGATATGGAAATTATGGGAATGTGGATTTTAAGGCTGGGTATCTGTGGGATATCACCGGAAAGGACCGTCTGAAAGTCGGGGTATCTCTGGATGGCATGAACGGAAAGCTGAAGCATTGGAATGCTGAGGATTGGATATCACGTTTTTATTCTACTGAGTTCCGTTTGGACTATTCTCATGATTTCAGCAAGGTAACTTTGAATTTAGGTGGCGGCCTGCAATCACAAGTGTTTAACTATATGCCTGATTCCGAAATGCATACGGCTTCTGCCAGAGCTACTGATAAACAGCATCATACTTTAGGCGATTTTCACATAGGTGTTTCTTCCAGAGATGAATCGCTTCCTTTGCAATTCACTTTGCAGACCGGATTGAAGTATTTTGGTATCAAATATCCGCTGGATTATTCAGGCAATGCATCTACAGGTAAGGAGAAGATTGTCCACACCGAAGGAGATGTATGGGGCAAGCTGGATAATGAGCAACGGGTAGGCATCCGTTTCGAGATGGATAACCTGTTTTATTCTTCGGACAGTTTAATGGGCAACTATACTTCACTGGGTTTGAATCCTTATTATATGTTGGAAAGTGATGACTGGCGGGTCCGTGTCGGTGCTCATGTGGATTGGCAGTCGGGAGAGGACAGTGGTATTGATGTGTCTCCTGACGTGAAAGCCGAATACTTGTTCTCGGAGAGTTATGTGCTTTATTTACATGCGCTGGGAGGGCGTGAACTGAATGATTATCGCCGGTTGAATGCTTTTTCACCTTATTGGTCTTTAAACGCCCGGATGCCTTCTACCTATGTGCCACTGAATGCTACATTGGGTTTTAAAGCATCTCCGGTAAATGGTTTGTGGTTTAATGTCTTTGGTGGATATCGGATCAGTAAAGATGAGTTGTTTTGCAATCTGGTGGATGCGGACGGGTATTATTTTACTCATTTCTTGCAGGATAAAGCGAAAACCGCGTATGGAGGTGCTGAATTGAAATACGGTTATAAGGACTGGTTTGACGCTTCATTGAAAGGTACATTTTATAGCTGGAAGACAGACAATGAAAATGAAGAGCTGTATTTAGTGACCAAGCCCAAGTTTGAATTGAATTTCTATGCTGAGGCTAAGGTTTTTGAAGGATTGAAGGTTAATTTGGGCTATGAATATGTACAGCGGAAAGAATATGTGATAGAAGAAGGGAATAGCAGCAAGGATTTTGGTTTGGGCAATATCAGCAATTTGAGTGTGGGAGCCAGTTATACTTTCCTGAAAGATCTGTCTGTTTTTGGGCGTGTGAATAATCTGTTGAATAAACA
>OKUD01000732.1_pt1 | contig 9960 bp, 9 predicted proteins | sample 1606601 | NCBI WGS metagenome assembly OKUD01 (sample SAMEA3882517, study PRJEB24775) | human gut metagenome | biome: human-associated habitat; feature: intestine environment; material: feces | place: Netherlands | collected 2009/2010
CGAATGGTGCATGAGAACATGGTTAAGCTGAGCAGCGAAACGACAACCAGCAGAACCAACAAGGTGGAAATGCCTTTTTTACTGAGTTTTGCCATAGGATTCCTTTCTATTCGAGTTGGGATGAAATACAGAAACCGGCTGCGGACAGCCGGTCTGCTCGGTTTTTTCAGAGGGCGTTCTTCTGCTTACAGCTTTTCAATCTGCGTACCCTGACGGGTTTCCTTGACCCGATAGCCCAACGCTGCAATCGCATCCCGCAAACGGTCTGCTTCCGCAAAGTTCTTTGCCTTTCTTGCAGCTGCCCGTTCTTCGATCAAAGTTTGCACTTCTGCCGGAATGGCATCTTCCTGCTTTCTCTGGTACAAAATGCCCAGTACATCGGTCAGACTGTCAAACAGCTTTGCACCAGCTTCCAGCTGTCCCTTCGGCGTGGTTGCATCCGCACTCATCCGGTTCAGTTCTCTTGCGAGTTCAAACAAGGCTGTAATGCCGTCAGCAGTGTTCAAGTCATCGTCCATTGCTGTGATGAACTGCTGTTCCCGCTGTGCAAAGAGTTCCTTTGCAGCTTCGCTGCAATCGCCAGCCGGAGCGGCTGCAATGGCACGGTCTAAGGTGTTCCGGCAGGTATAGAGCCGTTCCAGAGATGCCTTGCAAGCATCCAGCAATTCCTTGCAATAGTTGATTGGGCTGCGATAATGTGCCTGAATCATCATATAACGAATGACTTCATAGCCATACTGTTCTGCAACTTCCCGAACCGTGAAGAAATTGCCCAGCGACTTGGACATTTTCTTGTTGTCAATATTGATATAGCCGTTGTGCATCCAGTAATGGCTGAAGGTGCAGCCGTTGGCGCACTCCGACTGTGCAATCTCGTTTTCGTGATGGGGGAAGATCAGGTCCTGGCCGCCTGCATGCAGGTCGATGGTCTTGCCCAGGTGCTTACGGGCCATGGCGCTGCACTCAATGTGCCAGCCCGGACGGCCCTGGCCCCAGGGGCTGTTCCAGGAAGGCTCGCCCGGTTTGGCGGCCTTCCAGACAGCAAAATCTGCGGGGTCTTCTTTCAGGTCGTCATCCATCTGGCTGCGCAGTTCGCGGTTGCCGCTTTCCAGGTCGTCCAGGTTCAGGTGGCTCAGCTTGCCGTAACCGGGATCAGACTTAACGCGGAAGTAGACATCGCCGTTGTGGGCAACGTAAGCATGTCCGGATTCGACCAGGTCCTTGACGATCTTGATGATCTCACCGATATGCTCGGTTGCGCGGGGGCGCACGGTGGGGGCCTTAACGTTCAGGCCCTCGGAATCTTTGATGTACTCGGCCTCGAACTTGCGGGCAACCTCCTGCATGGTGGTGCCGTTCTCCTGGCCTTTTTTGATCAGTTTATCGTCAATATCGGTGATATTGGAGACATACAGCACCTTGTTGCCAAGGTACTCCAGATAGCGGCGCAGCGTGTCAAACACGATCATGGGGCGCGCATTGCCGATATGGATATAGTTATACACCGTAGGGCCGCAGACGTAAATGCGATAAACGCCCGGCTCCTGCGGGATAAAATCTTCCTTTTTGCGGGTCATGGTATTAAAAATCTGCATGGACAGGAACTTCCTTTCCCAACTTTGCTGGTACGGCGCGGCTAAACCTGCAAACCGTTCAGATTTATTATAGCCGCCCTGATAAGCGGTTGCAAGGGGGCAACATCATTTTGCCTGCATAAAGCAGGAACGATTCTGCCACAGGTAGATGCAGCCGGAAAGTGCGGTAACGGCAGCAACGGCCCAGCACAGCACCTGGGTAGTAAAGCTGATAACCCCAACGCCGTCCGCCGGGGCGAGCGCCATGGCAAAGTAATAGAAGATGATGGTGACCATCTGCAGCACGGTTTTGACCTTGCCCCACATGTTTGCGGCAATGACGGTACCGGACTCTGCCGCAATCATGCGCACACCGGCCACAGCAAACTCGCGGAACATGATGATGGCCAGCACCACGGGGGAGCAGACACCGTCCACCACCATATAAATAATGGCGGCGGTGGTGAGCATTTTATCAGCCAGCGGGTCCATAAACTTGCCAAAGTCCGTTACCAGGTGGTTCTTGCGGGCCAGGTAGCCATCCAGAAAATCCGTAAAGCTGGCCACAGCAAACAGAATGCCCGCAATCAAGGCATACGTTGCGTTGAACCGGAGCGTGCCCATATGGCTCATGGCAGCAAATACCATAAAGAACGGCACCATGATGACACGCATCATCGTTAATTTGTTAGGCAGATTCATGGTTTATTCCTCCACTTTGCTTTCCGCATAACCATAAAGATCATAAGTATCGGCATCGGTGATGGTAACGTTATAGAACGCGCCGGCTTCCAGCGGGGTATCTGCCGGGGTCATGATGCTGCCATCAATTTCCGGGCAGTCTGCTGCGGAGCGCAGCAGGTACATGCCGGTTTCATCGTCCACGCCATCGCAGATGCACTCATAGGTCTTGCCGACCTTTTCTGCTTCCTTTTCCGCGCTGATCTCAGCCTGCAGCTCCATAATGTGGTCTGCGCGGCGCTGCTTGACTTCCTCGTCAATCTGGTTGTCCATCTTGGCGGCCACGGTGTTTTCCTCGGCGGAATAGGCAAAGCAGCCCAGGCGGTCAAACTTGACGGTTTTGACAAAGTCGCACAGTTCGCTGTACTGTTCCTCGGTCTCACCAGGGAAACCTGCAATCAGGGTGGTGCGCAGCGTGATGTTGGGGATGGCCGCGCGCAGGCGGCGGATGGCATCCTCAATTTCTTTGCGGCCGCCGCGGCGGTTCATGTTTTTCAGCACCTCGTCATCGCAGTGCTGGATGGGCAGATCGAGATACGGCACAACCTTATTGTTGCGCACAAGGGCTGCGATGAATTCATCGGAGATACGCTCCGGGTAGGCGTACAGCACACGGATCCAGCGGATGCCCTCAATGGTGTTCAGCTTATCCAACAGTTCGCAAACTGCGCCGGGTTTGCCCCAGTCCTCGCCGTAAGCGGTGGGGTCCTGCGCCACCAGGATCAGCTCTTTCACGCCCTCCCCGGCCAGCCAGCGAGCTTCGGCAACACAGTCGTCAATGGGGCGGCTGCGCAGCGGGCCGCGGATGAGCGGGATGGCGCAGTAATGGCAGCGGTTGTTGCAGCCTTCGGCAATTTTCAGGTAAGCATAGTGGCGCGGCGTGCTGATAACACGGGCACCGCCCAGCTCCATATCGCATTTGGGGCCATAGCTTTCCACCTGGCCCGCGCCGTTGGCGGTCAGGCGCTCCACAATGGCGGGCAGAGCGGCGTTGGAGCCAATGCCCACAACGGCGTCCACTTCCGGCATTTCGCTCACAATCTGGGTTTTATAGCGCTCAGCCAGGCAGCCGGTCACGATCACCTTCAGGTTGGGGTTCTGCTGCTTATACTGGCAGGCCATCAAAATGTTTTCAATGGCTTCCTCTTTAGCGGACTGGATAAAGCCGCAGGTGTTGACAATAATAATGTCCGCCTGTTCGGGGTCCGCAACCGTCTGGTGGCCCGCCTTGATCAGCGCGTGGCAGAATACATCAGCATCGACCTGGTTTTTGGGGCATCCAAGGGAAATAATTGCAATATTCATGTATGGTTGTTCCTGTCTCTCTTTTCAGTATGTTATGTTTGGCTCTGCCGCTTGCTTGGGCAAAATTCAGGCAAAGCTATCCGTTCGGTGCATTGATACCACAATGCCGCAGGAACATTTTTTGCCCCTGCGGTGTGTACTTTTTTGTGTTACGCCTCGGTTTCTTCTGTCTCGGCATCTGCCAATGCCTGGCGGATCACGCTGTGGGAGAACCCGCGCCGTGCCAAAGCGGCAGCTACCTGCTGCCATTTGCCCTGTGCCAGCTTTGCGGCATAGTGACGTTCCACCAGTGCGCGGGCATTGGCCAGCTCCGGGTTTTCCTCCTCGTCCTCCTCGCTTTGGGCAAACAGAGCTTCCACCGCTTCGGCGGCCGCACCACGGTCAATGCCTTTGGCGTGCAGATCATCCAGAATTGCACGGCGGCTCTTGCGCTTGCGCAGCAGCTCCGCCGCACGGCGGCGGGCAAAACCGGCGTCATCCAGCAGGTTCAGCTCCTGCATTTTTGCCACGGCGGCGGCAGCGCTGTGGGGGTCAAAGCTGCGGCAGAGCTTTTGATAAAGCTCCCCGGCTGCATGGTCCCGCAGGGCCAGCAGGTCCATGGCTTTATCCACAGCCTTGCGGGTGTCGCTTTTGGTCTGCAGGTCATGGATCTGCCATTCTTCCAGCTCATCCCCGGTATGCAGCCCCGCCATGGCAAAGGTGTCCTCGTCCAGCGAAAAGGCAAACTCGCCGTCAAAGAACAGCGCATAGCGGCCTCTTTTTGTTTCTTTTACCTGTGTCAGCTTCGGCATCGCTTATTCGTCAACCATGATATCGAGGTCCATCTCGCTGCCGGTGGTCTTGGGTGCATCCGCCATGGGAGCGGCAGGGGCATCTTCAGCAGCAACGGGGGTAACAGCCGGCTTCTCCAGCGGCTTCACGGTTCCCTTTTTGCCGGCCGCCAGCAGACGGTCCGCATTTTCGCGCACCTGCTTTTCAATCTCAGCAGCCACATCAGGGTGTTCTTTCAGGTAGAGCTTGGCGTTATCGCGGCCCTGGCCCAGGCGGATATCGCCATAGTTGAACCATGCGCCGCTCTTTTGCACAATGCCCAGCTTAGCACCCAGATCGATCATTTCGCCCAGTTTGGAGATTCCCTCGCCGAACATGATGTCAAACTCGGCCTCACGGAACGGGGGTGCCACTTTGTTCTTGACGATCTTGGCGCGGGTACGGTTGCCGATAAAGGAACCGCTGGCGTCCTTCAGGCCCTCAATGCGGCGCACATCAATCCGTACAGAGGAATAATATTTCAGGGCGCGGCCGCCGGTGGTCACTTCAGGGTTGCCGTACATCACACCGACTTTTTCGCGCAGCTGGTTAATAAAGATGCAGACGGTGTTTGTTTTGCCGATGATGCCGGTCAGCTTACGCAGAGCCTGGCTCATCAGGCGGGCCTGCAGGCCAACGTGGGAATCGCCCATTTCGCCTTCAATTTCGGCTTTGGGCACCATGGCAGCAACAGAGTCCACAACAATAGCGTCAATCGCGCCGGAGCGTACCAGAGCTTCGCAGATTTCCATGGCCTGCTCGCCGGTATCCGGCTGGCTGACCAGCAGGCTGTCAATGTCAACGCCAAGGGCGCGGGCATAGGTGGGATCCAGGGCGTGCTCAACGTCGATAAAGGCAACCTCGCCGCCCAGCTTCTGGGCTTCAGCCAGAACATGCAGGGCCAGGGTGGTTTTACCGGAAGATTCCGGCCCATATACCTCAATGATGCGTCCGCGTGGCAGGCCGCCGATGCCCAGCGCCAGGTCCAGCCCCAGGCTGCCGGTGGAAATGGCATCCACCTGCATGGCAACGTTGGTCCCAAGCTTCATCACGGCGCCTTTGCCAAACTGCTTTTCGATCTGGGCCAGTGCCGTCTCCAGCGCTGCCTTTTTATCCCCTGCCGGGCCGGTGGGGAGCTGCTTGGATGAACTTTCCTTTTTTGCTGCCATAAGTTTATATCTCCTTATCTGAGCGATCGTGCGTTGTATCCCATATGCACCACAGGCAACTGCGGTGCTGTTTTTATTTTATACGGCAGGTGCGCCGCTATCCAAATGGTCGTCCTGCGTTTATCAGGTATTATTATAACCAATCACGGCACGAATTACAACCATTTGTTGTCATCTTTTCAAAATTTTCTTCGCACTTTCCACATTTCAGCTGCAAAACGTTGAAAATCAGATTTATTTCACCCGTTGGGCGTACACCACACGGTCGTTGCCGCCGTAATCTTTCCTTGCCTGCACTTGCTGCCAGCCGTTTTGGCGGCATATCTCCATCACATCCGCCCGCTGGGCACAACCAATCTCAAACACCAGCCACCCACCGGGGCAGACAATGTCACGGTAGTGGGCGGCAATGGCGCGGTAAAAATCCAACCCATCCGTTCCGCCGTCCAGCGCCATAGCTGGCTCGTGGGCGGGTTGGAGATGATCAGCTGCACGCTTTGGGGCATAAGCTCTCGCCAGTATTGCAGCACATCCGCTGCCTTTGCCTGCACACCGGTGCCATGTACGTTGGCTTGCAGGTATTGCAGCGCCTGCGGGCTTTTTTCCACGCAGGTCACGCTGGCACTTGGCACAAAATGGCGGATGCCAATGCCCAGGCAGCCAGTTCCGGCGCACAGGTCCAGCACCCGGGGCTCAGGTTTTCCCATCTGCTGCAACAGCTCAATGGCAGTTTCGCACACCACCTCGCTGTCTGCGCGGGGGCAGAGCACACCGGGGCCGACTTTGAAGGTCAACCCCAGAAAGTCCCACTCCCCTGCCAGGTATTGCAGCGGCACCCGCTGCATGCGCTGAGCCGCCAGTTCCGCCAGGCACTCAGCCTGCGGCCGGGTAAGCGGGTCAAACAGCAAGCGCGGATCTTTTCCAGCGGCAATGCGCAGCAGTTCGCGGGCGTCGTAATCAGCATCGGGGCAGCCTGCGGCCTGCAGAGCATCCTGCACCATGCGCACAGCCTGGCGCGGCAGAATGCCCGCCAGCTGCTGTGGGGCAAGCGGCGTTACCATTGGCCGTCCTCCGGCTTTTTGGGCAGTACGGGGGTAACGGCGGCGATGGCCACTTCAATCATGTCATCTTCCGGCTCAAAGGTCGTCAGGCGCTGCAGCCAAAGCCCCGGCACCGAAACAGCCCGTGCCAGCAGCGAGTTGGAACGCCCTGCCCACTTCAAAATCTCATAACAGATGCCCACCAGCAGCGGCAGCATGGCCAGCTTGTACAGCACGCGCAGCATGGTACCGCTCCACGGCAGCACCGCATACAGCACAATGCTGACCAGAATGACCAGAATCAAAAAACTGGTGCCGCAGCGGGGGTGGAACCGCGTATGTCTGCGGATGTTAGCAACCGTCAATTCCTCACCTGCCTCATAGCAGGCAATCGTTTTGTGCTCAGCCCCGTGGTACTGGAACATGCGGTGGATTTCCTTCATGCGGGTGCAGAGGAACATGTAACCCAAAAAGATTGCCAGCTTGAGCACTGCTTCCAAGATGACCCGCGGCCAGCGCCCCATGGGGATCACTTTTGCCACCAGCCCAGTCAGGAACGTAGGCAGAAAAGTAAACAGAAAAATTGCCAGCACTACACCTGCGCAGGCGGAAAGGGTCATCAGCGCACTTTGTACCTTGGGGCCGGCGTGTTCGTCCAGCCAGCGGTCCAGCTTGCTCTCGTTCTGCTTTTCTTCCTCTTTTTCCTCTTCCGTCATGGCAATATCGGCGGAGTGCATCAGGTATTTGTACCCGTTCATCAGGTTTTCCACCATATTGCACACTCCGCGCACCAGGGGAACTTTATTGTACCAGTGGGTGGTCACATCGGAATAGCTCAGATCAATCGTGCCATCCGGGCGGCGTACCGCGCAGCAGATTTTTTCAGGGCCGCGCATCATAATGCCCTCCATCAGGGCCTGGCCGCCCACAGAGGTACGGAATTTTTCAGTTGGACGTTGTTCTTGCGGCATGGGTTCTCCTTTATTTTTGCGGTCAAAGCGGCTCGTGCAGATGTTCCTGCCCAGCGCGGTAGATGGGCAGGGTGATGGTAACGGTGGTACCCTGCCCCAACGTTGAGGTGATATCCGCCGTACCGCCCAGTGCTTTGGTGATCTCATCCACCACCGCCAGGCCGATGCCGGAACCACGCACGGCGTTTTTGGCTTTGAAGAATTTCATCTTTACGTTTTGCAGGTCATCCGGCGCAATGCCGCGGCCCTGGTCCCGGATGCTGGCCGTTACGGTGGTGGCGGTGCGGGTCAGGGTAAAGAAAATGGTTCCTTCCGGCGGCGAATATTTGATGGCGTTATCAAATACGTTGACAAACACCTGGCGCAGGCGGGCGGGGTCTGCCCAAACGGGATACGGCTCCGGCGGTTCGTCATACACAAGGTGCAGCCCCTCCTGCCGGATGCGGGCTTCCACAAACAGGGCAGCGTCGGTGGCTTCGGCCACAAAATCCAGCACCTCGCAGTTCAGCTTGATGCCGTTTTGCAGGCGGGAAAAATCCAGCAGTTCCTCCACCATATCATACAGGCGGTCGGTCTCACTGCGGATAATGGTAATACCCTTGCGGTAGTTTTCGTCATCGGGGTCACGGATGTTGGCGATGGTTTCCACCCAGCCTTTGATGCTGGTCAGCGGAGTGCGCAGTTCGTGGCTGACAGAGGAGATGAACTCGTTTTTCATCCGTTCCGTTTTTGTCAGGTCCTCGGCCATCTGGTTGATGGCTTTGCACAGGCGACCGATCTCATCGTCATACGGGGCATCCGGCAGGCGGGTGGTCAAATCGCCGTGGGCAATGCGATTGGCGGTGGCTTCCACCTGGCCCAGCGGCCGCACAATGGTGCGGATAAAAAACAGGCCGCTGAACACCGCAAACCCCAGCACCACCGCCGCCACGCCGAACGAAACCATCAGCGTGCTGTACCACTGGCGGTCCACCAGCGTCAGGCTGGTAACAAGGCGCATGGCCGTCACATTGCCCGCCGCATAAGGCACCAGGCTGGTAACCGCCATCACGTGTTCGCCGTCCGCTGTGCGGAAAGTGACCATGCCGCTGCCGGTGGAGCCGGTGACAGCCTGATAAAAATCCCTGCCCTCGCTCAGCAGATTCTTGTTCATGGTGCCGCTGGAGGTTGCCAGTACCACGCCGGAGGAATCCAACAGCATGAACTCGAACTTATCTTTTTCATCAAACTGTTCCACCGTGCGGCGCAGGGACTGGCTGCGGCTTTCGGACGTTGCCTGGCTGCTGCCGGCGGTGCCGGTTGCCTGCAAACGCCCCTCCACGGTGGAAAACCGCGCCTGCATGGCACGCTGCACCCCGCCGTACAAATTCTGGTGGCTGTAATACAAAAACAGCCCCAGTGCCGCAGCCAGGATGCAAATGGTAATCAGCAGGCTGCCGCGCAGCCAGCGGCGGGTAATGCTCTGCACAGGCGGCAGCCCCCTTTCCATAAAAATGCGGTAATTATGCGTTCCAGCGGTAGCCATAGCCCCAGACGGTCAAAATGTGCTGGGGGCTGCTGGGTTCATCTTCCACTTTCATGCGCAGGCGGCGGATGTTGACATCCACGATCTTGACATCGCCGAAATACCCCTTGCCCCAAACGCCTTCCAGGATCTTTTCGCGCACCAGGGCAGTGCCGGGGTTGCGGAAAAACAGCTCCATGATCTGAAATTCCACCTGGGTCAGGTCAATGGGCTTGCCGGATTTGTACAGCACGCGGCTTTTTTCATCCAGCACAAAGGGGCCGCTGACCAGCTGATCCGGCTCGGAGCCTGCCTGTTCATCGTCCGCAGTGGCGCTGCGGCGCACTCGGCGGGCCAGCGCTTCCACGCGGGCCATCAGCTCCGACACCGAGAACGGCTTGGTGATGTAATCATCCGCGCCGATGGAAAGGCCGCGGATCTTATCGCTCTCCTGCCCTTTGGCGGACGCCATAATAATACCGATGTACGGGTCGCCGTGGCGGATGGTTTCGCACAGCGAAAACCCATCCATGCCCGGCAGCATGATATCCAGCAGCGCTACATCGCAGGGGGGATTTTTCTGGATCAACTCCAGCGCACGTTCCGCGCTGGGGGCTTCCAATACTTCCCAGCCTGTCATTTTCAGGTTCAGTGCCACAAGTTCGCGGATGCTGGCTTCGTCTTCTACGACCAGAATACGTTTCATTGTTTTTCCTTTCCCGGTCGGGATTCTGTTTCCCGCCGCCTGATTGTTATGGCGCACCGCCCGCAGATAGACATGCGCGTTTTACCGTATATTTTTAGGGCAATACCGCATAATTCTAAGTGCCGATACGGCGAGCGAGG
>OKUD01000743.1_pt1 | contig 9863 bp, 9 predicted proteins | sample 1606601 | NCBI WGS metagenome assembly OKUD01 (sample SAMEA3882517, study PRJEB24775) | human gut metagenome | biome: human-associated habitat; feature: intestine environment; material: feces | place: Netherlands | collected 2009/2010
TGACCGACTAAATCGGCGCTTTCAAAATCCCCGACAACTTGTCGGGAATTTTCTTTTGACGGTCTACCAGCTTTTCTACGAATAGCTTCCAACTTCATTTCATAGGCTTTCGCCTTTTCACTCGGTAGAATATGCTCTCGCTGGCAGTTGCTATCCACCATCAGAATAATAGCAGTATCATCGTCCATATCCCGCACGATGCAGGGCATAGTCTCCACGTCAGCCCGCTGGCTGGCATGGCAGCGGCGGTGGCCCGCTACAATTTCATACCCGCCATCTTGCCGAGGACGGACAATGGCCGGGGTCATGACACCGTATTCCTTGACACTGTCCACCATTTTGTCCATTTCGTCATCGTCACGGACTTGAAAAGGGTGATTCCGAAAGAGATGTAATTCCGTCAGCGGCAAAATTTGGATTTTCTCTAATTTTGCATCCTGCCGCTCCTGCTCACTCGAAAACAGATTATCGAGCGAGGGCAGATTGATGTTGCTGCCGTACTCTCTCATTCTCCGTCACCTCCTTGGCAAGCGCTTTGTATGCCAAACTGGCCGGGCCGTTGGCATCGTAGGTCAGCACGCTATGTGTACTGGCAGCGCTTTCTGCCGTGCGCGTACTGACCGGGATTTCTGCACGGTAAATTTTCAGCGCGTGACCGTAGGCGCTGCGCAGGGCAGCACATACATCTTTGGATAGGTTGGTGCGCTTGTCCACCATCGTCAGCACAATGCCGTCAATATCCAGCCGGGGATTGATACGGCGCTTTACTTGGTTGACGGATTTGAACAGGGACACCAGACCTTTGAGGGCGAAATGCTGCGCCTGCACAGGAATCAATACCCTGTCAGCCGCAACAAGCGATGCCACGGTGATGATGCCCAGCGAGGGCATACAGTCGATCAAGCAGTAGTCATATTTATCCTTGAACGGCTCCAATGCCTGTTCCATGATTTTCTCGTGCGCCATAACGTTTACAAGGCTCACTTCCATATCGGACAGACCAATGTCGGAAGGAATGAAATCCACCTTTTCTTCATGGTGAATTACCACTTCTGGCGGCTTTTCGTCCTTAATAACAGATTCCATTAGGTCGCTGATTGTTGCGCCGTTTTCGGTGCCCTCATAGCCGAGATAGCTGCTCAAATCGCCCTGCGGGTCGGCGTCCACCAACAGCACCTTGTAGCCCATAGCCGCCAGTGCTGTGCCGAGGTTTACTGTGGTGGTCGTTTTGCCCACACCGCCTTTTTGGTTTGCAACTGCAATAGTTTTCATGTTCCGCTCCTTTACCGTTCCATGCTGATAAGTCTACGAGCCGCCAGCAGATAGTCGTTATAATCCTTGCCTATGGCCGGGGGAGTGTCCTGTATGATATATCCGCGTTCTGCAAGCCGTTTCGCAACAATTTTTGTGAAGTTCCGTCCGGGGTCGTCACGGTCAAAGCAAAGCGACACGCGCTTTACTTCGGGATGCTGCTGCAAAAAGTAGTCAATCGGCTGATGGTTCAACCCGCCCAGCGCCAAGTAGTGGACGCTGCGCCACGGGGAATCGTGTTTGTACTGCCGCAGCGTTGCGCCGGACATGGCATCAATAGGGGCTTCGTAGATTTCTACGGTATCGCAGGTTTCCGATTCGGCGGGAATCAGAAAGCCATACTGCTTTTGGCTGCCTGCGACATCTCCGCGAAAGCTGCCTTGACAGCCGCGCTGAAAAGCAGAGCGCGGTACGCCGTTTTCATCTTTGCCCACAAAAACGCAGTTGCGGTAGTTGCCGCGCGTAGTTTGGTATAGGATTCTACTACCCACACAGTAGCGCAGTACCTTGGGGCTGATACCGCGGTGCATCAGGTAGGCCGTTGCAACTTCGGCGTTCCTGTCCGCAGGCGGCAGCACAATGGGGCGGGATGTCTGCTGCTGCACAGGTGCTGCCTTAGCCGTCTGAACAGAGACCGGCATCGGTGTCATTTCGTTCAGCAACCGTACCGCTGAGACAAAATCCATGCCCTCGACCTTTACCAGATAGTCGAGTGCATTGTTGCCACCTTTGCTCTGCGAAAACCAGTGAAACAGCCCATTTGCAGGCGTGATAACAAGGCTGCTGTGCGTCTTGGTGCAATACTCCTTGTCCGTTTTGCGAACCAGTTCGCCGGGGTGATAGGTTTCGAGATACTGCACTACGCTGATTCGCCGCGCAGCCTCGATGTTCTTTTGATATTTGCCCATGATGACCTCCGATTTTTGAAATTAAAAAAGCACCTTGCCTGTGGACAGGTAAGATGCTTATAAGAGCCGATATTCTCTTTTTCAGTTGGCTGTTTCTTCAGCCAGCTGGAGAGGGGGTGTGGGGGAGAGGAACGCGCCGCAGCCCATTCCTATAAAAAGATACAGTTTCCCCTTGGATAGTTTTGACAAGTGTAACAAAGTGGCAGAATGACAGTTTTTGAATAATAGCGGGTCGCCAAACCGTTAGATAGTAGAAAAATGTCCGCTATTGGGTACTGCCGTTTTTTATGTGCTTTTATTTTCCGAATGTAATAGTTTTTGGTCTGCCATTTTTGAAAGATTGTCCACAATGTAAGAACAATTTTCGATTCCGTTGGGTCTGCCAGCTTTTCAATCGAGAGTGCGTTCGAAAATTGAAAATTATGCCGTAATGCGGCATCTTTTCGTTGAAGAAGAGCAGAAAATAAGTTCCTTGAAATTCCTAAAAACACCGCATATTTCCGCTCATTTGGGGCGACTCAAAATCCGTTGGTGGTGACACCGTATGGGTTCGACCCCCATCACCGGCATTCCTTATACCTAAGCCTTTTAGCGGCTTAGGTATTTTTTGTGTGGCAGACAAGATTCAGGCTTGTCTGCCATTTTGTCTGCCACTTTTGTGCCAAATGACAGACAAAACGGATTTATTTTCCGTTGGTTTTGGCGGACAAGTTCGCCCAACGGAGTTTTTCTCCTAAGCGATTTTTCGTTTGGGAGATTTCTTCTTTTCGGGAAGTTCGCCAAGGTTGATTTTGCTGGCAATCATATTCGCGGCTTCCATCTTGCTGTCCACGTCAATGTGGGCGTAAATATTGGCCGTGGTGGAAAAGCTGGAATGCCCCAGCCACATCTGTACCTCTTTCATCGTGACTTTGTTCTTGATGAGCAGACTGGCGCAGGAGTGGCGGAGGTCATGGTAGCGAATCGGGCGAAAACCATTCTTCAAGAGCATTTCGCGGAAAACCCGTGTCACATAGTCCGGGGTCACAAGATGCCCCATATCATCAACGCAGATATAGTCCTTATATTCCTTGCAATAGCTGTTGCCGCAAAGTTTCATTTGCTGGCGCTGGCGTTTTTGGGCTTTCAGTAAAGCTTGTTCAACTGCGGGAATCAGCGGCAAACTGCGGAAGCTGGACTTGTTTTTCGTCCGGCACTTGGAAACGTCCACCATTTTGCCATCCACATTGATGCGTTCAAAGGTGCGTGAAATCGTGACGATTTTCCGTTCAAAGTCGATGGCCGACCATTGCAGACCGATTACCTCGCTGCGGCGCAATCCATAGAACGCAGCAAGCATGACAGGAAGTTCCATTTTGGTATTTGCAAAAATAGGCAGCACTTCCATCAATTCATCCGCTGAATAATAGCTGGCAACAAAGTTGTCTTTTTTGGGGCGCTCCACTTCGGCAGCAGGGTTATAGGGAATCAGTTTGAGTTTTACTGCGTCCGACAAAGCCTTGCGGATGTTGGCATGGTAATGGAGAACCGTGTTCCCACTTACTCCACGCTTGTTGATTTCATGGGTGTAGAACATCTCAATATCCAGCACCGTGATTTCATTCAAGCGTACTTTCCGTGCGGAAAAATACGGCGCAATCCACGATCTGACATTTTGGCAATAGCCGGAGTAAGTGACCTCTTCCCAACTTTTGCGTTTCCATTGCAACCAAAATTCAAGATAATTGGAGAACAGCATATTGGGATGTGGTGTATTCCAACTTTCCTCGGTATCTTCTGTGGCGGCTGCGGCGACGCGCTCTTTTACACCATGCACTTCTTCTCCGGCGCTGGCCGCGCGAATCATCGTCTGGAGCAGCGCCTTGGCCTTAGTTGCATTGCGGTCGGTGGACAACCCCGTACTCAGCGTTTTGCGGTTTCGTTTTCCTTTTTCATCCGTGGGCAGATTCAGAACCACATAATAGAATCCGTGTTTTTGCGTAAGATAGCCTGTAACTTTCGTTTTCATTGCGTTGCTCCTTTCCGGCTATCCAACGGTATTGGCAACACCTATATGATAGCGGATATGCGCTTTTTACTCCACGCTGTCGATTGTCGCATTGACAGTGTTGCAATCTTCGGGTGTTTCGTTCTGCAAAAAGCGAATTACGTTTACCTTGGGGATGCGGTAACTGCGTCCGATGCGAAATGCCTTGATTTTCCCTGCATTCAGCATATACATCAATGTGGAAAAATTCTGCTCACTGGCAGGGGCTTCGTACATGAGATAGAGAATCAATGCGGAGATCAGCAGCACAGAAGAATCATCCCAAAACTTATCACCGCCACTGGGGGCATCCTTGGGTTTGGTGTTGTTGACGATGGCGAACGCCAGCTTGATGGCGTCCTCATCGGTTTCGAGATAGGCCATCGGATTGTAATGGCCTTGAAAATGCACAAGGTCAAGCACTGTCACGCTGATACCTTTCGTTTCCATGATTCTGCCGAGGGTGCGTGTCAATTCCCCTTTGGGGTCCAGAAATAGATATGAGCCAATCAGTTGCAGCGCGTTGGGCTTCACATAAAAGCGTGTCTTGCCGCTGCCAGATCCGCCGATTACGATAATGTTGAGATTATGTTTATGCGCGTGGCTGTCGGTGCTGAAGCGTACATTCTCGGTCAAAATGTAATTTTCTTTGGGGTCTTTGGTATTGCGGTACTTGATGTTTAGTCTGTGGGCGCTGCCCCACTTGGCCGTACCATGTTCCGCGCCGGGGTGGCGGTCTGCTTGGTCGAGCATATAGCAGTAGACGGCCAACGGATAAAGCACCAGCACCGCCAGCAGAAATTTTGGAGTGCTGGCGCACCATTTCAATGCCATAGGATTGTTGAGAATAGTGCTTAGTGCGGCGGTAATTTCTGCCAGCCCCTGCGCCTGTTCAGTTGCCTGTGCCAGTGCTGCGGCAGCAAACAGCAGCGGTATCAGCAACAGTCCATACAGAATGATTTCTGTGCGGCGGTCCTTATTCGGGCGCATGATGTTTAGCGGGCCTCATCCCGCTGCGGTGCGCTCTGACCGCGCTGCAAACCGAGTGCCTTTTCCACAGTGTCTCCAATAGTCACAGACAGTTCCCGAATTTCCTCCAGCGCCTTGCGTTCCTCGCCGGGTGGAATGTGGGTATCCATCCCGTCCAGCGCAGCGGCAGCGGTATCGGGCATCGGCAGGGAAAAACGCCCGCAAAACTCCACCGAAACGGCCATTGCTGTTTTGCGCAGATAAGGTGCTTGGGAGATACCCGGCGTGTGCTGCTCTGCGGTTGCAATGACGATTTCGGCGGGCAGTCGTGCCAGCGCTTCATGCTGCGGCATGGCCGTTGGAAACACAATCGCGTGTTGCTCGGCATCGTACCCGACAACGCCCTCATTTTGAAATATGATGTTGACCGGGGAAAGGCGCTCCAGTTCCTTGATGGCCTTGTCCATCTGTTCCGGCTTGATTTCGGGGATGGGATACGGTTTGTTGCCGTAGGTCATGGACACATCGAAAATCGAACCGACATTATAATAGCCGTTGACCCGCACAAGCTTCGGGATGCCTTTCGCCCCTTTGTTCACGCGCCGCCCAAACTTATCCCAGTCTCTGGCGGTCAATACGGCCCGCGCTTGCGGCAGGGTTTGCAGCACAAGTGCTGCATTGCCGGATGTGACATGACTACCAAGCCGCCCCCTGCCGTACAGATAGTCGGCAAGGCGCTGGCCATCCTGCACAACTTCCTGCAATGCGGATTTTTGCGCCGCAATGGTTTCTTTAAGTTCGGCTTGCTTTTTCGCTTTCCATTCCTCGATGGGCAATCGCTGTTCGTACATTTATCGCTCCTCCTTGGCAGTAATGTCCTGTACTTTTTCCTGCGCCTGTGCTGCTTTCTGCGCTGCATTTTTCAGTGCCATAATTGTGGCCCGCACAGATGGGCGCGGGTCAATATCCAAAGGATTCTTCCCGCGCGTCAAGCAGTTGCTGTCGGATTGACGGCGGGTTGGGTCTTTTTTTCGGTCTGCCGTGGTGACTTTGGGGATGGCGTACCCAAGCTGCTCATAGATACGGTTCAGTTTGGCGACATCTTCGGCTTTGAACATGACGTCAACTTTTTCGTTCTGCGCCTTATCTTTGATGACCGCGAATAAAACGCCGTACTGCTTGGCCAATTCCTTAAACTGTCCCACGTCTTTGCTTTGCAGGGCAATAATTTTTAGTTCCTTTCCCTCCCGCAACAGACGGTCAAGGCTAGTTTTGCCTTTCACTTTAGGATTTTCCTTGGCGTAGGCCAGCGATAAGGCCAGTGCGTTTTTAATGCCCAGCGCAGACAGCTTAATGGCTACTTCGGTAACCTGTAAGGCTTCCCGCACCATCTGATCGGCTGCTTCGCCTCCGTTGTTCATCTTGTTTCACCTCATTTCGTTCTTCCTGTGCGGCAAGTTCTGCTTGCCGTAGTTTTTCCTGCACCTCGGCAGCATCTGTTTCGATGTCGGAACAGATGTAAACCTCATGGCGCAGGGCTTTCATTTGCTGGGTCAGTGATTTGATTTTTTCTTCCCGCGCGGCACGTTCCGGCTCACGTTTTTGGCGATACAGAACTTTGCGCTGGCGGGCAAGCTGTTGGATTTGGACTTCTGCATTTTCCTTGTAGGCCAGCAATTCATCCATAGTTTCAATATGGTTTTCCCATAGGAATTTTGTCTGCTGCTGGTATCGGCTGAACAGCAGAAAATCCTCACGCAGCAAAAAGTAGCAGCGCTTTGTGCTCTTGCCGTGGTAGGCTTTCCGCAGCAGGGCGCAGTAGTGATAGTAGCAAGCCATAAAGCCGGACACTTTGGGATACCGGCGCGGCAGCTTGCCGAGATACCGCGCTCGCCGCACAGTGGGCTGTAATTCTGTGGGCTGCCATTTCGGTTTTGCCGGGGCGTTTTCCTGCCGGTATTCCTGCTGCATTTCGGTGGGCATATGGTGCAGTTGGCGGTAATACTCCCGCAGCGCTGTCTCGGAAAAGCGCGGGTCGAGCCGGTCAATGCGGATATTTCGTTGAGCGTCTTTATGGCGCACCGCCATGTGTTCCACACGCGGGCCGTATTTGACCGTGTAGCCCATGTTCTGCAATTCCGTGATAAAGCCATCAAAGCTGTCGGCGGCAGCAATAGCCTGTTCCACATCTTTACGAACCATACCTCGGATGGTAGGCTTGCCGGCCTGACCGCTTAGCCACTCGTCATAAGATTTTCCCTTGCCGTCCGTTTCGATTACGGACAGCCGATTCTCTCTGCAAAGTTCATCGGAAGTTTCGCGGATTCCTTTATAATAGGTATTGAAATCGCTTCGGAACATTTTGCCGTCAGCATAGGACACAGAATTAACAACTATATGATTATGCAGATGCCCTCGGTCAAGGTGAGTTGACACAGTACATTCAAACCGATCTGCGAGAAAGCGTTGCGCAAACTCGCAGCCGATTTGGTGCACTTGGTCGGGCGTGGCTTCACCGGGAGAAAAACTTTGAATAATATGATAGGCCAAAATGTTGCCGTCTTTTACAGGCTTGCGCCAGCGTGTTTTGGTTTCCATCATAATTTCATAGGCGTTTTGCGGTATACAGTTAAATCCGCTTACATATAGTTGGTGTTCGGTTTTGTCATTGTTTTGAGTGTAGTTAAGCAGCTTGTTCAAATCCTCCGCACTCCGGCGCTCGGTTTTCATTGGATTGCTTGTGTAGTCTAAACACAGATTCAAGTTCGACTTCACCTTAATAATTTTGGTATATGCCATATCAAAGACTATCCCTCACACAGCGCCACATATCTTCCAGTAGGCTTTGCGCTCTGTCCAACTGTGAAGCACTTACTCGGCCTGTCGCATTTGCAATGTGGGTCAACTGATTCAAATTGTTGCCGATGGCCGCCAACTGCTGGCGCAGCTTGTTGTAGCTGTTGGGTGATGCGGGTTTGATTCTGCACCCCTCCACCAGCGCAAACGGCTCCATTTTCATGCCCGCAATTTCGCACTTTCCTTTTAAGGCTGCATATTCTTCCTCCGTGAAACGGACAGTCAACTGCTTTTTTCGTTTTGTGATAATCGCGCACCTCCTTTTTTGTAAAATACGGCGGCAAAGTCCACGGGGTCTTAGGGGGGCCCCCTAACAAGTGGTCGTTTTGCTGTCATGACAGCAAAATGACATGCTTGCTCGTACTGTGCCATAGGCACAGTACGCCGCCTGCTGAAAATCACCACGGCAGTTGCCGCCTCTTTCGGGTCGCATAACGTTCGACACGACGAGCCAGCCGAAACATATTAACCCGGTCACGCAGGCTGTATTCCATCGCCGTGACCTGTACACCGTGCTGCATAAGCCGCTTGAAAAAAGAGTACAAGTGGCGCTCCTTGCCGCTGACCTGACGCATACGGCAGATGTAAACCCGGTCAACTTTTCCGGCCTTAATTTGCCGCAGCATATCACGGTAGCCGGGACGCAGCAGCCAGCCACCGCGTTCGTCGATGCTCCCACCGACAATATCACAGCCGTCATGCAGCGCCTGCATTGAGCAAACTTTATAGCTGTTCATTGTGCCATCGTAGTCGCCGGGAATTCTCGCGTACACCCACGCGCGGGGTCTTTTCTGTTCGTCCATTGTTCACCGTTCCTCATAAAAACTTAGTTGTTCGCCCTCCTGCCGAAAGCGTTCGTCTATCTCACGAAAAGTGCGTCGCCAACTAAAACGTTCGGTGGGTTTATTCGGCACGTCCTGTAATTCAAGCAAAAGCTGCCAGAGTTCGGGGTGGTATCTGTAGAGATGCCGCAGTTCGCTGATTGATGCGTTCGGGCAAAACCAACAACCCCCGCGTTTAGTGAAGTCATACAGCGGGGACAGCAGCCCCTCAGCTGCGCACATAGACCTCGCTTCTGGTTCGGCCACATGGTACTTGTCCAGCAAAGAAATCTGACCGGGCTTTAATCGTGCCAGTCGCTTGGGTTCATCTGCGGCGATGCCGATGTACTGCACCGTGTCCGGGGGCAATGCCTTCTGATATGCCTTGATCGGCGGCAGCTTGCAATCCCGCTGAATTGTACAGCGCCCACTCAGAGGGAATCCCGAAAGCATCCCCTTGGTTTTTCCTCGTGTGACAACATGGTAAAAGCAGGATAGATAAGTCTTTTCGGAGCGCAAAACCAGTGTCGGGATGCCGCGCTGTTCAAAATACGGGATTGCCGTTTCGTGGATAAATCGGTTGTGTTCGGGCAGCTCGCCGGATATTTCCTCGCTGAACATGACCTCGCAATACACAAGTTCGTCCAGCGGTTCACCATGCTGCAAGGCCAGCAACGCGGTGGCGATACTGTCTTTTCCGAAACTGCAACTTAAAATGTGTTTTGCCATCTTCTCTCCTATAAAAATAGGGAGGGCCACGCGGTCCTCCCTGTAAAAAAGTATATTTCATTTTCCGATTATTCCTTAGTCCTCGGTGTCCTCGTCATCATCGTCACGGGGCGCAATATCTTTGCGGCGGGCGCTCTTGTGGACCAGAACGGCCAGCCCTGCAAGAGAGATTCCCGCAATCGCCAGCTGCAGTCCCAACGAAGAATTGTCGCCGGTCTTAGGAATCGTCAGCAGCGGCGTGGG
>OKUD01000772.1_pt1 | contig 9657 bp, 8 predicted proteins | sample 1606601 | NCBI WGS metagenome assembly OKUD01 (sample SAMEA3882517, study PRJEB24775) | human gut metagenome | biome: human-associated habitat; feature: intestine environment; material: feces | place: Netherlands | collected 2009/2010
CAGGTGGCGTGAGATTTCATCCAGCTCCTCAGGAACAGAATCACGTTCCATACGAAGTTTGGCAGCGGCCTCGTCCATCAGGTCGATGGCTTTGTCGGGCAGGAAACGCTCGGTGATGTAGCGGTTACTCAGTTCTACGGCAGCAATAATGGCTTCGTCTTTAATACGAACCTTATGATGATTTTCATATCGCTCTTTTAATCCACGCAGAATAGAGATGGTGCTTAAAGTATCCGGTTCGGCAACCATTACAGTTTGGAAACGGCGTTCCAAAGCTTTGTCCTTTTCAAAGTATTTCTGATACTCGTCAAGGGTTGTGGCACCGATGCTGCGAAGTTCACCACGTGCCAATGCAGGTTTCAGGATATTGGCAGCATCCATGGCACCTTCACCTTTTCCGGCACCTACCAGTGTATGGATTTCATCGATGAACAAGATGATATTTCCATCCGATTTGGTTACTTCGTTGATAACCGACTTCAGTCGTTCTTCGAATTCGCCTTTGTATTTTGCACCTGCAACCAGCGCACCCATGTCGAGCGAAAACAATTGCTTGTTTTTCAAGTTCTCCGGAACATCTCCACGCAGGATTCGCTGAGCCAGTCCTTCTACGATTGCTGTCTTACCAGTACCCGGTTCACCAATCAGGACCGGATTGTTTTTGGTACGACGGCTCAGGATTTGCAGTACACGACGGATTTCTTCATCACGACCGATTACCGGGTCCAGCTTGCCGTTACGTGCAGCTTCTATCAGGTTGATGGCATATTTGCTGAGTGACTGGTATGTATCTTCACTAGACTGTGAAGTAACATTTTGTCCCTGACGAAGTTCACTGATAGCAGCCCGCAGCTCTTTGTCGGTAACACCTGCATCTTTCAAGATGGTAGATACGGTACTTTTTACATTGAGCAAAGCCAAGATGATAGCTTCCAGCGAAACATATTCATCACCCAGTGATTTGGAAAACTCGACAGCTTTCTGCAATACTTCATTAGCGTCACGGCTCAGGTAAGGTTCACCTCCTGAAACCTTTGGCAAAGAAGCTATCTGCTTGTCGAGTACGGTTTCTATCTGCTGACCGTTGATGCCAAGTTTCTGGAAAATGAAGTTTGTAACATTTTCGCCAACCTTCAGCACCCCTGCCAACAAATGTTCCGGCTCGATAGCTTGCTGTCCGCGGCTTTGTACGAGATTCACCGCTTGTTGCACAGCTTCTTGCGATTTGATTGTAAAGTTGTTAAAGTTCATATATTGTTCTCCTTTCTTATTTATCTATGTTTTTGTAATACACCTTTTATCAGACAAACTTCTTGCCACAGCTTTAAGAATATAATTATATGCCTAAATGTCAGTGTGTTAGCTCTAAAAACTGCAATATTGTCCGGATATATATCAAAATGTCAGGAAAGTTTTTATTATCTTTATCGCCATAAACTTTGATATATGGAAAAGAAGATACCTTTTGCCCCTGTTGTGATGCTGATAGATGCTTCTTATCTGGACAGGGTAGGCAGTGACATGAGTGCTCATTTTGCCCCAATCGTGAACCGTGAGTTACCCAAAGCTGATCTGGCTAACCTGCTGGAGTGCCTTGCTCTGGATGCAGGAATACAGCTGGGAGAAAATGAGGTACAGGTGATTTTTATTTACGATGCCGGAGAAGAAAAAATGAATTTTTGCACTCCTTCAAATCTGGGAAAAGAACTCCATGATGTAGCATTCAAGAGTCAGCTGGGTGAATTTTCACTTTATGCCTTCCAGCCTTCCGATATGGCAACCTGCGAAGACCTGTTTATCGAGTCGTTCCAGTTGGCTGGTGAATCGAAAGATGTTCATCGCATTATTATTGTGCCCGATGAAGACGGATATGGTGAGCGCATGGGTAACTATATAAATAAGGTGAAAGGTAAGGAAAGCATTACCGTTTTTGGAATGAACCCTCCTGCATACGAAGGTGATTATTCGTTTGAGATGTTGGGATTCCCCATTCTTCAGTCATTAGGAATACGTGCGGAGGAACTCTAAATGTCAGACTTCCGACTGAAAGTTTTTTACAGTGTGGCGAAAAACCTGAGCTTTACAAAGGCTTCGCAGGAATTGTTCGTCAGCCAGCCCGCTATAACCAAACATATACGCGAGCTGGAAAGCTTGTATCAAACCCGGTTGTTCAATCGTTTAGGGAATACGATTTCGCTGACCGAATCGGGAAATGTTTTGCTGGAACATTGCGAGCGTATTCTGGCCGAATATCGTAAGCTGGAGTACGACATGCATTTGTTGCATAATGAATACAACGGCCAGCTTCGTTTGGGTGCCAGTACGACGATAGCCCAGTACGTGCTTCCGCCTATTTTAGCAGCTTTTACAGAGAAATATCCGAAAGTTTCCGTTTCGCTGATAGATACAAATTCACGCAATGTTGAACAGGCATTGCAGGAACACAATATAGATTTAGGTATGGTAGAAGGAGTATTCCGGTTGCCTAACCTGAAATATGAGCCTTTTCTGCACGATGAGCTGGTGCCGGTAGTCTGTACTTCTTCTGCTTTGGCTAAAAAAGATTCGTTGACACTCGATGAACTTAAGGATATACCACTGGTACTTCGTGAACGAGGATCGGGTACACTCGATGCAATTGAAATGGCACTATCCGAACAGGGAATAAAGCTTTCGTCGATGAATGTCAGGTTGTATTTAGGTAGTACGGAAAGCATTAAGCAGTTTTTGAGAAACAGCTCCACAATGGGCATTATATCCCTTCAGGCAATGTTGAAAGAACTTCGTGAAGGCGAGTTTAAGATAATTGATATAAACGGACTACAGATAAAAAGACATTTCTGTTTTGTGCGTGCTCAGGGACAGGAGGAAGCTCCGGCTGCCAATTTTATCCGTTTTGTACAAAGCTATTTGAAGTCGCGTAAAGCTGCGGGAGATATAATAGGTAAGATGATGGTATAGCATCCGTTTTCGTTGGATGCTGGACAATAAAAATGTCCCGGCTGTATTTCTGATTATCCGTCAGATAATTCGAAATATGCCGGGACTACTTGTAATATTTAATTTTTACATGAAAGCAGGAACCAGGTATTTAGTCAGCAGATAGCCACCGCCAACCAGCCAGATATACAGCAATCCTGCCAGCAAGAATGGTTTTGCACCTGCTTGTTTGAATTTCTCGATACTGGTATCTGTACCAAGGGCAGTCATTGCCATTGTCAGCATAAATGTATCAATGTATTCGATTGCACCGTTCAAAGGTATTTCCTTTACGCTGTCTACACCTAATATATATTGTAAAAGTGAGTTCAGACAGATGATTCCGATGAATCCGAAAGCAAACCATGGAATAGTGATTTTACTCTTTTCTGCTTTTCCTCCGTTAGTGTTGCTTTTGCGTTTTGCTAAAGCAAAGCTCATGATGACCAATACCGGAGCAAGCATCATCACACGAATCATTTTTGTGATAGTAGCTGTTCCTGCAATACCCAGTGCGTCGGTAGGGTCCATGGCATTACCGGCTCCGGCTACATGCGCTACTTCGTGAAGGGTACTTCCGGTGTAAATGGCAACTCCCATATCTCCCAATCCGTTTAGCATACCGGCACGGTACATGATGGGGTAAAGAAACATTGAAATTGTTCCGAAGATTACCACGGCAATAGCTGTCTTGTGACCTTCACATTTCACTACCGGTTCTGCACCCAGTACCGCAGCCGCACCACAGATAGCACTACCCGTTGCAGTCATCAGTGAAGTATCTTTGTCCATTTTCATGGCACGTCCCAACCAGATGCCCAGGAAGATAGTTCCTGCAACTATGATTGTATCGATTATAACCGCAGGTAATCCTACTGCAGCAACTTCAGTAAGTGTCAGTCGGAAACCATATAACACGATACCTGCGCGCAGGATTTGTTTAGTACAGAATTTGATTCCCGGTACCCAAGTTTCGGGTAAATGGTTTCTCAAACTGTTAGCATAAAGCATACCCAATATGATACCTACAATCAGCGGACTGAATGAAAGACTTTTTACAAATGGAATTTCAGCAATGTAGAATGCTGCAAATGAAAATAATGCAATAAGCAAAATACCATGAATGGTATTACCTCTGTTTCCTTTTTCGAACATCGTATAATTTTTTTAATGGTTAATTCTTTTTTTTCGACTGCAAAGGTAGGTCATTATTCAGTGGAAACCTATTGAAAAATATTTATCCGTTATAACCAAAGGTAATAACCTTGAAGTAAACAAATAGTCCTTTCTTCTTTTCTGTCGGTATGCTGTTTGGCTTACTAGAAGTATGAAAAAGAAGAAAGGACTCTAAATGCAGAAGTGCTGCCATAGTTGTCGAAATAAAACTTCAGCAAGTTTTATTGATTTTATCATGATCTTTTGGGAAACTTTACATCAATTTTCTAAAAAAGATGATGATGTTTTTTTGACTGCATGACAACTGTTGCTTAAATAGTTGATAATCTTCTGCTTATAATTTGCAAAATAGAGAGACAAAAAATGGAACACTCATATCTATCAGTATGCCGTGAAAAATAGCAACAGGCATCATATCTTTACCCGAATATCGTGTGATCATGGGTAAGACCACGTCCATGGAGTTTACTCCGGCAGCTGAGATCGGAGCAAGCTTTCCGAAGTATTTGCATAACAATGGTGTTCCAAGCAATGCCATCATTTCACGGAATATGTTAGACAGCAATGCGATTGTTCCTAATTCGGTAGCAAGTTGAAGTCCGATAGAAGCTTCTTTGAACTGAGTAATCAGGATGGACGAGAGCGAATAATAGGCAAATCCGCTTCCTACAGCCATACAGTCGAATATGCTCCAGCGGGAAATCAGCAGGCTGGCAAGTGCCGAAAAGAGCAGCGTACCACATATAGTGGCAAGGGGTATGAGCAAATATTTCAGACGAAGATCGGATATGATATACTTCAAATCCTTGCTCGATCCGATACTTAATCCTACTTGTAGCATCAGTGCATATAAGATATACATCGTCAGGTTACTTTGCTTAAGATCAAAAGGAAGCCATCCCATAACTCCCAATATGCAGCCAGCTACAAAAAACAATAAAACGATAATACTTCCTTTCATTGTTCACCTCCTTTCTTGAAGAAAAATTTCAGCACCATCCACGATGCCAGAATACTGCCGCAGGTAGCAGAAAAAGCCAGTATGGCAGCCTGCCATCCAAATGCAGCCAGATTATTGATAATTAGTTCATTTGAACCGACTGAGATTCCAAGCAGGAACAACAGAAGAAAAATAGTAATCGAAATGGTCTTTTCTGTCTTTTGCAAAAAGGCAATATTTCTGAACAGGTATCCCACAGTGATCCCTGTCAACATAAATCCGATAACAGTAAACATATATACGTGATTATGAGGTTAGAAACTTTTGTTATATAGTCTTTGTTGTGCCGTCAGAAGCGGCTGTACCTCATAGAAATCCACTGAACCAATGTATGTGTACGATGCGATAACCGTTGCATATAGGTTCATGCAACAGCAACTTTATGTCGGTATGTATCGCTTTTATATTCATTGGTCAGTTTGGTTTTTGATGGTGCAAAGGTATGATGTTTTTGCATATTTTCCAAATCTTTATGCATAAAAGCAGTACAAACAGTCGAGATTCGCCACAAGCAGGTTGAAATAGAGTATTTTATTATTCGACTGACTCCTGCTTGCAGCGTATCTTCGTAACACGACATACATAAACGGAGAATACCGTTATGAAGAAGAACTGATGCTCCCGGATACTTTTTCGTTGCTGGTAATTCAGTCATAAAGAGAGAAAATCCAGAACCATTCAAGTTACGATGCTGTCGATGTTAGTCATTACATTATCGCAAAGTGTGCAGCCTGCCATCCATAATGCCAGGTTGCTAATAGTCGATTTATTTTGATCCTATTGAAAATCCTAAATATAAAGAGTAAAAGCAAAGTGGTAAATGTAACGGTTTTTTCAGCCCTTATAAAAGAAAAACATGTACGAAAAGATGCCCGATAGCCATACCCATCTATACAAAGGTAAGTAAAATCAGGATATATCAAAAATAAATGATGTATATTTGTGGAGAAAAAACAGACATTAACATGATACGAAATACATTGTTGGCACTTGCCTTAGGAACGGCACTCTGCGGACAGGCTCAGGAAAGTATGAAAGCTGAATTTTGTTCTCCCTTCGACTTTCCGTTGCTGCTAAGTGCAAATTTCGGTGAGTTGAGGCCAAATCACTTTCATAACGGACTAGATATAAAGACACAAGGGATTACAGGTAAACCGATTCATGCTGTTGCCGATGGATACGTATCACGAATCATGGTATTGCATGGTGGATATGGTCAGGCGATTTTTGTTACTCATCCCAATGGATATACTTCAGTCTACGGACATGTTGTATCTTTTGCTCCGGAAATACAGAAATATGTACGTGCATACCAGTATGAGCATGAAACATTTGTATGTAATCTGTATCCCGAACCTGATAAGTTTCCTGTAAAGGCTGGAGATATCATCGCCTTAAGCGGGAATGAAGGAGCATCGGCAGGGCCGCATCTTCATTTGGAATTACGGAGAAACGACAATGGAGATTATGTAGATCCTATGCCATTTTTCAGTCATTATCTGAAGGATACCAAGTCGCCGGTAGCTAGTATTGTCGGGCTTTATCCGGTGGCTGGCAAAGGTGTAATAAATGGTTCTTCCAGAAAGAAACTGGTAAATGTAGGAGCTTTGAAGCAGCAGTTTACAGCTTGGGGGCAGATTTATACGGGTATCAGTGCCAAGGACTATATGGACGGAACGTCAAATTTTTATGGAGTGCATTCGGTTACTTTGTATGTAGATTCTGTAAAGGTTTTCAATAGCACAACTGATGAGGTTTCTGCCGATGAGAATCGTATGATAAACGGTTTTACTGATTATGATGAACTGATGCGTACGCGCAGGCTTATCATGCGTTCGTATAAGTTGCCGGGCAATAGGCTTCGCCTGATAGAAACCGGTTCAGACCGCGGACTGGTGACTATTGATGAGGAACGTGATTATCATTTCTGCTACGTACTGGAGGATAATTTCGGTAATAAGCGTAAATATCGTTTTACGGTGCGAGGCAAAAAACAGGAGATTCCTCCTTATGTACCCGAAGCCAATAAGATGTTGTACTGGAATAAGACAAATGTTATTCAGGAGCCTGGTATGGAACTGGTTGTGCCTAAGGGCATGCTTTACGATGATGCTAAATTACGGACGAGAGTAATCGGTGATTCCAACAGTATTTCTTTCGATTATGTGCTCGATATCGGACGTACTCCTTTACATAGCTTCTGTGATCTGTCTATTGGGGTACGCCATTTGCCTGTTGCCGATACGACAAAATATTATATTGTGCAGAAAGCTGGAAAATGGCGCTCTTCTATGGGAGGAACGTATCAGAATGGCTGGATAAAGACCAAAGTCCGCACATTGGGAACATTTGCCGTAGGGGTGGATACGATACCTCCTCAGGTTACTCCTTTGGGACAGGGTAGTTGGCGTGTGAACAGAAATATTCGCTTTAAGATCAGTGACGCACAGACTGGTATTCGGGATTATAAAGTATATGTAGACGGCAACTTCGTACTTTTCGGATTGAAGAAAGGTATTCTGATCATTCAGGACCCGGAACGGATAAAAAAAGGTGTGTCTCATAAACTGGAAGTGATAGTGACTGATAATTGTGGTAACGAAACACGAAAACAATATAAATTCTAAATACGTATGATAAAAAAACTAATGTTGACTGCCTGCCTTGTGGTAGCAGCGTGTGTAAACGGTTGGGCATGTACCAACTTTATTGTCGGCAAGAAGGCTTCTGCCGATGGTTCTGTAATCGTATCCTATTCTGCCGATTCGTATGGCATGTTTGGGTTCCTTTGCCATTATCCGACTGCCGTACATGCAGCGGGTACAATGCGTAATATCTACGAGTGGGATACTGGTAAGTATTTGGGACAGATAAAGGAAGCTAAACAGACCTATAATGTGATAGGAAATATGAACGAGTTTCAGGTTACTATCGGAGAAACTACATTCGGAGGTCGTCCGGAATTGGTTGACACTACCGGTGTGATGGACTACGGAAGCTTGATTTATGTTGCTTTGCAGCGTTCGCGTACAGCCAAAGAGGCAATCAAGGTTATGACCGATCTGGTAAAGGAATATGGTTATTACAGCAGTGGTGAATCATTTACTATTGCCGATCCGAATGAGGTCTGGATTATGGAAATGATTGGAAAAGGACCTGGAGTGAAGGGAGCTGTATGGGTAGCAGTCCGTATTCCGGACGACTGTATAGCAGCTCATGCAAACCAAAGCCGTATTCATCAGTTTGATATGAACGATAAAGATAATTGTCTTTATTCTCCGGATGTGATTTCGTTTGCACGTGAAAAAGGTTATTTCGATGGAGTAAACAAGGATTTCAGTTTTGCTGATGCTTATTGTCCGCTCGATTTCAGTGGATTGCGTGCTTGCGAGGCTCGTGTGTGGAGTTTCTATAACATGTTCAGCAAAGTAACCGGACAGGCTTATCTTTCTTACATACAAGGTGAAAGCAAAGAACCGATGCCGCTTTATATTAAGCCGGACCGTAAGGTTTCTGTTCGTGATATTCAGCATGCTATGCGCGATCATTATGAAGGTACTCCGCTTGATATCACCAACGATATGGGAGCAGGAGCATTTAAAATGCCTTATCGTTTATCTCCATTGACATTTGAAGTGGATGGCAAGACTTACTTCAACGAACGTCCTATTTCAACTCAGCAGAGTGGTTTTGTCTTTGTTTCTCAAATGCGTTCTACTATGCCTGATGCCATCGGTGGAGTACTTTGGTTTGGAGTTGATGATGCCAATATGACTGTATTTACTCCGGTTTATTGTAATACCGATAAAGTTCCTGCTTCTTATGCAGAAGGAGAGGGCGACTGTGTGACATTCTCATGGAATTCTGCTTTCTGGATTTACAACTGGGTAGCAGATATGATTCGTCCCCGCTATAGTCTGATGATAGACGATATGCGTACAGTTCAGAATTCATTGGAAGATATGTATGCTGACGCTCAGGAAGGTATCGAGAGTACCGCTATGAAACTGTATACCCAAGATCCTCAGAAAGCAAAAGATTTTCTTACCAATTACACAGGAATGGCTGCTCAGACTGCTGTTGATAGCTGGAAAAAACTGGGTGAGTTCCTGATTGTCCGTTATAATGATGGAGTAGTAAAACGTGTAAAGAATGGTAAGATTGTACGTCCTGAAACAGGAAATACTGCTCCTCTCGATCGTCCGGGTTATCCGCAGGAATTCTTGAATGAGGTTGTAAAAGCTACCGGAGAACGTTATCTGGTGAAATAAGAAATACAAAATGAACAACTAAAAACAGCTGTTCAAGGATTTATGAGTCATTTTTTTGATTCGATTAACGAGAGAGCTATTTTTGCATTATCCCCTATAAATAGTGATAATAGAATCATTATTTATGGGGGTATTTTTTTTATATTGATAATGTACTTTTGTAAAAAGAGAAAGATTTATGTGAGAAAATAAGATAAAGAGTACAATGATCGATTAGAAAATGTGATACTA
>OKUD01000774.1_pt1 | contig 9646 bp, 6 predicted proteins | sample 1606601 | NCBI WGS metagenome assembly OKUD01 (sample SAMEA3882517, study PRJEB24775) | human gut metagenome | biome: human-associated habitat; feature: intestine environment; material: feces | place: Netherlands | collected 2009/2010
CTTTTATACTGACCACAGTTCTAATAATGGGACTTACACCTTTTATTTCTACATATGCAGCGGACGAAAGTCGCTACCAATGGAAATCTTCCTCAGAAAATATTTCATATGTAGATTTTTCTAAATACTTTGGAAAATACGAAGGAAGCTTTGTTTTATACGATCTTAGAAATGATGTCTGGAGCATACATGATATAGAACATGCTACGCTACGAGTTGCGCCGGATTCCACTTACAAGATATATGATGCTTTATTTGGATTGGAAGAAGGTGTCATTACACCACAGGATTCTTTTATTGCATGGAATGGAGAAAACTATCCGTTTGAAGCATGGAACGCTGATCAGACCTTGCAGTCTGCTATGGCTTCATCTGTGAACTGGTACTTCCAATCAGTGGACGAACAACTTGGTACTACTTCCGTTTACGATTATATCAAGGAAATCGGATATGGAAATAAGAACATGAGCGGTGATTTCTCCACCTATTGGATGGAGTCTTCCTTGAAAATTTCTCCAATAGAGCAAGTCGAACTTTTAACCCAGCTGCAGAATAACAACTTTGGATTTGCTCCTGAAAACATCAATGCAGTAAAAGATTCCATCTGCCTTTCTTCTTCCGATGCCGGAACATTCTACGGAAAGACCGGAACCGGACGTGTGGATGGCCAGGATGTGAACGGATGGTTTATCGGTTATATCGAAACTGCAGATAATACATACTTTTTTGCTACCAACATTGGTGCAGACAGCGATGCTACCGGAGGCAACGCAACTGAAATAACCATGTCTATCTTGTCTGACATGAATATCTGGAAATAAAGAATCGGGTAAAGGTCAATCTCTGACTTTTACCCGATTTTTCTTAATTCGCTATCTGAACAAGCCCTTTGTATTCCCATGTCGCTCCATAATCAGTTGACTGAAATACAATCCCATCTTTCTCCGCTGCATCTGTGGTAACCGTTATCGTCAATGTGTCGTCCTCTTTTTCAGGCATATTCAGGTAATCAAAATCCTCCACCGTAAATCCGCAATCGATAGCGATTTGTGGTAATTCTGAAACAAGATCCATTGGAAGTTTCATTTCTTCAAAGGCCCTTCCGCCATCGCGAGTGACATATAAGCGGGAATAGGACTGGGATGCGCCTGTAATTCCTGCAACCCCAAAGTTCTCATCATAAAATATTAAACCTTCTGCAACTCCCAATTGTCCACTGAACGGATCATCATTTATGCATTCCCAAGTAGAACCACCATCCATTGTCTTTTCCATTACATAAAATCTGCTTCCGGCAGCTGCATCCGTTATCACCAAACGCCATCCATTATTTTCATCTAAAAAGAAATACATAGTTCCATCACTTTGATCCACAGTCCAACTTTCTGTATCTTTAGCATCCTCCACCTGCTGCATCGTATTCTCCTGCTTCAATTCTTGTTGACTGACGTACTCAGGCTCCATAATATATCGAACAGGTGTGACACTATTTAAATCAGGAATATGCAAAGATACCTCAAACCCAACGATTTCTCCACCGCTTCTAAGCTGAGTAAAATTGCCGGTTCCTGTTTCAGTTCCATCACCATCTGCATCTCCCGAAATATATTGTAAGCCTTCCTCTGAACTAAAAGATCTTCGCCCCATATAGAGTATTTCATAAATCTGCTGCTCTTCAAATGTTTCAGCCCACGCCTCTACCTGACTCGTCCAGTCTGAATTGTTCAAAATTTCAATCATTGGAGACAAACGCATATCGTCACTATATTCTCCATTCACATTACCATCTATCCAAACAGTCATATCATTACTGCTGTCTGCGTCATAATCAATAAGATACGTTTTTTTCTCTCCAGCCTCATTTTTTCCATATATGAATGCATAAATCCTTTGAATCGTTCCGTTTTCATCAAATGACACCTGATATTTATTTGCAATATAGAGTTCTTCCGGCAGTTGCAATGCTTCATCCAAATCCATCAGAATCCCTTCTACACCATCCTCAAAAAGATTATTATGCTCCAGTTCTACTTCTTTTTTACGCATCCACTCATCAAGTTTCCAAGACAGTGCCCCGTGATACGGAACTGCAGAATAAACGATACGTCCACCAAAGAATAAAGTTGCTGCTATAAGGAGTATCATTTCCGTATAGAAAAGTTTCTTATTTCCATTATCTCCTGAATTAACTTCTTGATTATGCCTTTTCGAAATCAGCCAGAGAACCACTGTGCCAACCAATCCTATTATACCTAACGCCAACATCGGTATATGCCTTCTCAAGCCACCATATTGACATAGATGCCAGAATTGATACAACATAAATATATATAGTATTAAACTTACTTTTCCCGTGATTTTATAAATATATTTCATGTAAGTCTCCTTTCTTCATATCTGTAAAAATACCATAAAACACCAGTATTATCAAATCATTCTTTAATACGGTATTGGTAATCTGGTATATGCATAATTCCATCATCAAGGATTTCATTCCCCAAATATTGAAAGCTACCATCATCAGCAAACTTTACTGTAAGTTCATGGGTTATGACCGCATCATCACAAATGACCATATCACACACCGCATCCACCGTTAATGTCACTGTTCCATCCTCATTTTCTTTGATATCAATAACCTCCGGCAGCGAAGTTCCAAAAAAAGTTGGTGCATAGTTAAGGCAGCCTTGTCGTACCCATACGTAAGTCTGATTTTTTTCATCAAATACCGCATATTCCTGAATTTGCTCTGCTGTTACCGGAAGATATTCCATGATCAAACTCTCAAATTCTTCTTTTGGTATTCCATTTGAATAATCCTCTGCATCAAACGCTTTCTGATGTTTCATGGCATACAGATATTCATACATTCCATTATAGTCCAGTTTTTCCATATGGTCAGTATCCCAATTCGAGCATAAAAGATTATTTCCCTGATACCCCAGACCTTGTACGCATCTTTCTGACATTTCCCGTTGTTCCTTAGATAATGGCTTTATTCTTACCAGACAGCTTCCGTCAACAATCTCTGTAACCTCCGGTGGTTCCGGAACACATAATTCATAACAAAACCATCCTTTATCCGTATATTTCCACTCCTTTATCCTTGCATAAGAAATATAGGACAATCCATATGTATCATTGGTGTTCCATGTAGCACACGCACTTATTAAATACATGTCCTTTCCATCAAAAATAAATTTATCTCTGCCAATGCCACCATCTGACTGCAACTCGTAAAGCACTATAAAACCAGCTTTCTCTTCCTGACAGTTTTTAAGAAAATCTTCGACTTTTTTATAATTTTCCATTGCTGCATATGCTTTCATCGTTATAACCGGATACCCTTTTTCTTTTATCCGATCCTGCATTTTATAGATTGTCTTATCATCCAGAACCGTATTAACTGCCTCCCCTTTATCTGCCTGAGTATAAATATCAGAAATAAGCTCCAGAATCATTTTACACTCATCCTCTGCTTCTTTTCTTTCCGGCTCATCTATTGGAAGGTCATAACCTTTTTCCCACTGTTCTGCAACATCTTCTTTTGCATTCTCGTTTTCTTCCGTAGAATCAACATCTCTACTATCCATCAACTGACTATCTGATGTCATATCTTTCCTTATGCATCCACATAATAAACAACTGATCAGCACAATGAACCAAATACGCTTTTTCATAAATATCGTCCTTTCCTTCCAGCCACATTAAGGATTCATTCTTGCTATGACTGGCAATTCCAATTCTCTTTGTTCAATAGAATTGGCTAAATATCTAAAAGTTCCATCTTCAAATGGCTGAACCACAATTCGATTTGTAAATGCGCAGTCGGAATTATAATCTGCCCATACTCCATCTACAATCAGAGTAATCGTTCCATCAGAGTTTTCCGTATAATCAACCACTTCTCCAAACGGTGGATATGGGCTGGCAGAAATCATGTCATATTCATAGCTATTACTTTTTTCGTTATATTTACAATATTTTCTTAGTTGTTCCGTGGATACCGGGAAATATGTAGTCATTATTTTCTCGTATTCTTCTGCTGGAATCTCCCCATTGTCCGTTTTTAAATTTTTCCCTGTATAAATTCGATAAATATCCTCAAACATGCAAGGCATCAATATATCTTCCACATTGCTGCTATCCCAGTTTACAACCAGCATATTATAATTTACATAACTAAGACCAGCTATATATTTTTCTGTAAGTTCTCTGCATTTTTCTGGAAGTAACTTTACTCTCCAATATTCTCTCAATCCTGCATGCGCAACTGGATTTTCAAACGTATAAATAAAATATCCTTTTTCAGTAAATTTAATTTCTGACAAATCACTTACCGAAGTTCCAAGTATCTCTGGTTCTCCGCCCTCTCTCCATCGAATACCTACATAGTAACTTTGCAACTTTTCATTTCGATAGACAAATGTCTGTGCGCCAAGCAATCCATCAGCTTGAACCACAAATACTGTTATCAATGTATCCTGACCAATAAGATAACTTTTATAGAAATTTTGCAATTTATCATAATTTTGCATCTCTATATTTTCTTTAACGCATACATATCCACTTTTTCCAAGTATTTTTATAACCTGTTCTCCCTGTTCATTTGTAAAACCATCAATTCCAGAAGCATAGGCAGGTACATCATCTATAATTACAATATCCTTATATACCACCTTCACCAGTTCTGCCGCAGTTAGTGCTTCATTTTGGATATTTTTGCTCTCTTCTTCAGACAGTAAACTTTTTGACTGAGGAATAATCCAATACGGCGAATTATCTTCATTTTCCCTCTCGTAATCAGACTCCTCCTGCCAAAACTCTATATCTGATATCTGTACTGGCTTTTCCCATGTTTCCTCTGCTGATGATTTTCTCACGTTCTTCTCAAAAAAGATTCCTACACTTACAATCATCACCAAGAGGATAACAAAAATGATTCCAAACTTTTTTATAAACCATTTTATATCTTCCATTACTGTCCTCCATATATATCATTCCATTCATCTTCGGTTAAGCGTGGCGTATGCCATGTAATGTTGTTATTTTCTTCCTCTGAAACAATGTAATTTGATACATACTGGAATCCCCCGTCAGATAATGGTCTGACCGTAACATCATGCATATATACATCAGAATCTCCTGCATACGGATATACTACATGAACATTGAGCGTAATCGTTCCATCCGAATGTTCCGTATACCCAACCACCTCGGAATATGGATATTCTGGATACTCTATCTCATAAAATCCTCTTGGTTTATATTCGTATGTTTGAGTTTGATAATCGTAAATAGTTTTTTTCTGCAATTTATCACTGTCGATATTAAAATATTCCATAATTACATTTTCAAACTCTGTTTTAGGAATATGATAAACTGCACCTATGCCTAAGTTATCATCTGCTACATATGGAAATTTTTCATTATGCAACTTTGGATACAACAAATCAAACATATCATAGAAATTCAGTTCTCCAAAATCATCCTCATTCCAATCCACTAAAAACATATTATTTAACTCATATCCTATTGGCAAAAGATATTTTTCATTTAATTCCCGACACTTTGCATCCAATGGCAGTATACGAAATGCTACATGCTCTTCTGCAGAACTTAATGTTAATACATACAATTCTTCTGAAAAATAAGTTCCAGAAAACATCAGATATCCATCATCGGTATATCTCCAATAATCGGTTTGATATTCACCTTCATCCTCACTTTTCATAATCCCATCTTTGTATCCGTAATAGCATCTTTTCACATGAACCACTCCTTTTTCTGTCTGTAAATAGTAGACCGAAAATCCTCCCAGACTGCTCACTTGGAGTATTGTCACTTCTGCTTTTTCTTGTTTTTCCACCGAATCACAAAAATCTATCACATTTTGTATTTGTGTCATATCAACTCGATTTTCACAATCAACTGCCGCATATCCACATTCCCCAAATCTTTCTACAACTTTACGTACTGTTTCCATATCCTTCAGCTTATTTTTTGTTGTGGCTTCCGCATAAATATCTATCGGAATATTTATAAAATTGTCATCCATTCCTTTCTCACTGACAATTTCAATAGGTTCAGAAGATACTGGTTCTTCTGTATTCCCTTTACATCCCGAAATCCCCATCGAAAAACCTATACTAATTACCAGAAAACCACTTTTCAAGAACCTGACTATCTTTTTTGACAACATAACCGCTTCCACCTCTTCCTTTTACGTCTTCTACCATGCTGACGATCATAATAGGACGCTCCATATTCTTGTCCGTTGTAAAAACAGAAAACCATCCCAATTCAGTCCCCGTTGTATCATCTTTTGATGCTTTGATTTCTGCAGTTCCCGTTTTTCCGGCTAATATAATATCCGTTCTATGTGCTGCATAGCCAGTTCCATGAGAATTGTTTATGACTTCTTTCGTATCCTCCAAAACAGTTTGCGCCACATCCTTTGTAAATGCTTCTTTAATCCAGACATCAGGCATTGCATCTTCCTTATATGTAAGATATGGTTTTATCATATTTCCTTCATTGCAAAATGCAGAATACATACAAGCCATATGCAAAGGATTCACAAGAATCTGACCTTGTCCATAGCCACTATCAGCCAACTGTACCTCTTTTTCAATTTTTTCTGTATTGGAAAACTGCGATTTTGCCATCTTAATATCAAATGGAAGTACATCATTGAATCCCAGTTTTGTTAATGAACTTTCCATATCGTTTTCCCCAATTTTTAATGCCGCCTTTGCAAAATAAATATTATCCGAATAAATTAAAGCATTTTTTAGAATAACCGGCTCATAAGCATGAAGCGTCGTTACATAATAAGATCCCCATGAGGAATCTTTCTGCCAGCTCAATCCTTCATTCCCATAATCCTCATCTGGATCAATTGCCCCTGTTGTTAATCCAATAGCAGCTATGATAGGCTTAAACGTAGAGCCCGGACACCAGACCTGTCGAAAACGGTTATACATAGGTTTTCTTTCATCTTCATTAAGTGCAGTCCATTTTTCATTTGACATTCCCATAATAAAATCATTGTTATCATATGACGGTGTACTGCTTAACGCCAACACTTCTCCTGTATACTGGTTCATAGCAACCGTACAACTCTTATCATCTTTAAATTGTTCATATAATTCTTTCTGCAAATCCGAATCTATCGTTAGTTTTATATCTTTTCCATTTTCCACAATCGTGCTTACTACGATTTTTTTCTTATTGCCGTTTGAATCAACAATAGAAATAGCACACCCATTCTGTCCCTTTAATTCTTTTTCAAATAACCCTTCCATTCCACTTTTTCCAATCACACTGTTCGATGTATATCCCTCCCCTGCGTGTTCTTCTAAATCTTCTGCTGTAACGTTTTGAACATATCCTACTAAATGTGCAGCAGCCTCCCCCAGTGGGTATTCCCTTACAGTGATATCTGAAATTTTCACACCTGGAATCTCTAATAATTTCTCCTGTCTGTCTTTCTCTGCCAATGTTTCCTGATCTGGCTCAATCGACATCAGTTTTAATTCATTCACCTTTGGAGCTGTTTTTAATGGTACAAATGAATCATCTTTTACCCATTTTGCTGCTAATTTTTTTTCTATATCTTCTGTTTTCATTTCCAATAATTCTGCCAACTGACTGATAGCATCATTCTTATTCTCTAATTTTCCGGGAACTACGCCTATAGAAGAAGCCACTCCCTCGCCTGCAAGCATGTGACCATTTCGGTCTATAATCTGCCCTCTTTTAGCACTTGTTGTAGACACTTTTACCTTATCTGTGGAATCCAGCTCTGGAAATATCAAAGAATCATTCCATATCAGCTTATATTTGCCTTTTTCCAGTATAAATGATGCCTTATTTTCAAAAGTTACGTTTCCTGCAACAGTATCCATAGATGTTTCATAACAGATTTCTTTTTGTTCTTTATCATAAGATGTGATATGAACTTTCATATTATCTACATCAATTCCCTCATAAATAGCAGAATTACGTTTTACAAAATCTTCCTGACTGATATTCCCAGATATTCCTGCATCAATCATTTCATACATTTGTTCATATTCTCGATTTGAAATATGAGCCATATATGTTTTAAGAACCTTCTCCGGTGATACATCAGGTACACTTTCATACCATACAAAAAAGGCAACCACAGCTGTAATCAAACATAAATTCATGAGCCATATAATGTATATCCTGCTTTTTTTCTTTTTTTTCGTCATAGCATCTCCTTTTCTTACAGTTGTAAGATTTCATTTAAAAAAAAATTGTTCTCTCCATTTAAAAAGTTATGTCAAAGCAATCATGATTTCTTTTTTCGGTAAATACTCCCCCTCTCATATCTTACATCTGTAAGATTTAAACTTCAAGTATTTATTTTACTTTTATTCTAAATAACAAAGCATCTGGCACATCCTAAGGAAGTGCCAAAAACAACCTTAGCAAGCACTGCCTGTGTCATGACACAGGCGAAATTTCCCACACTTTCCTATCGTCTGTGCGTATGCATCTCCATAGGGAAGTGGCCCTAACCCTCTTTTATTTTTTCTTCGGTTTTCCTGTGGAATACCTTGACCTTTCCTGCGCAAGCTGATCTTATATGGATATGTGTATGATGTCGATTACAGTTACCTACGAAATTACAACACGGAACTGGGACGTATCAGCTCCAGTTTAAACCAGATCGCAAAGAGGGTAAACAGCACCGGAAACATTTATCCAGAGGACATAGACGAAGTAAAGGAGTTGATGAATGAGGTATATCTGCCTGCTTTTGACACTATTCCAATAGCATTGGTCTGTTCAATCCATTTGATTGGCATCATAACAAACCTGTTTAATCCTGCCTCACTTCTAACCGCCTCGAATTGCACACGGTTAAAATCTGGATTATGAAGTTCTTCCTAAACAGCCAAAAACTCAACTGTATTTCTGTTTCGCATCCAGTTCTGAATGACATTAGAAAAAGCCCAAACCACAAGGGTTTGAGCTTCATTTGCGCATTCACGGTATTCTTGCAATAATAGTAATATCTGGTCTTGTTATCTTTTCTCCCTGCTTTGGCAATATTTCCATACATTCCTTTTTCACAGCAAAGACATTTTAATATTCTGGACAAAATATGTGCATGTTCCGGATCATGAATTTTTTCACGCCTGTAATTATTTTTTGAACGCTTTTCCTGTGCAAGCTCCCAGTCTTCCTCGGCAATAATTGCTTCATGAACTCCCTCATAAACAGGGAAATTCATTCAGCATACGCATAAATTCCTGACGACCTTTTATATTCTTACCGGAATGCCCTTCATCGGAATATTCTCCCACAATCTCCATATCCTGAAATTCTGCATATTTCCTAAGCTTGTCCTTCTGTGCATCCAAGCTGTAACCATCCACCTGAATTGCTGTTGATACACGAGTATATATGTAGCATTTTGTTTTCTTTTTCAATACATTCACTCCCCTCTACTGTGGTAAAATCAAAGTTGGATTTTTCAACAGCGTTGCAATCACCGGAGTATATTTAGATACTCCATAGTCTTCAACAATACTGGTTATTCTAGCCCCTGCATCCTTTGACGAAGCACCACATAAGAAAACCCTTTCATCAGCAGTTCCATAATCCAACA
>OKUD01000780.1_pt1 | contig 9593 bp, 8 predicted proteins | sample 1606601 | NCBI WGS metagenome assembly OKUD01 (sample SAMEA3882517, study PRJEB24775) | human gut metagenome | biome: human-associated habitat; feature: intestine environment; material: feces | place: Netherlands | collected 2009/2010
AACGGTATCGACAAAATTATTCCGGTCGATGTATATATTCCGGGATGTCCTCCTCGTCCGGAAGCTTTCTATTATGGTATGATGCAGCTGCAGCGCAAAATAAAAGTAGAAAAATTCCTTGGAGGTGTGAACAGACAGGAAAAGAATCCTGATTCACAGAAAGAGAATGGAAAATAATTAACGACAGGAAAACAGCAATTTATGAATATAACTGAAAAAATATCCCGATTAGCTCCGGGAATCACTATTACCGAGCAGGGTGATCAGGTGATAAGTATTCCGGCTGAATCGTTTCATCAAATAGCCGAAACCCTGCGTAATGATCAGGATGAACCGATGGACTTCCTGCGTGATATCGTAGGAATGGACTGGCAGGAAGGTGACCTGGGAGCACTTTATTATCTGGAGTCAAGTAAGACTTATAATCGTATAGTTCTTAAGACTTCAACGACCGATCGTGAAAATCCTTATCTGCCGTCAGTATGTGACCTGTGGAAAACTGCAGAAATCAAAGAACGTGAAGTATTCGACTTCTTCGGTATCCGCTTTCTGAATAACCCAGACATGCGACGTTTATTCTTGCGTGAGGACTGGAAAGGTTATCCATTACGTAAGGACTACGACATGAACTCCAATCCCCTGAATATGGAGAATGAAGAGAATGCAGATATCACCGATGAATATTATCTGAATCCAGACGGAACAATAGCTGATAAGAAAAATATCGTTTTCGGACAACAGGATTTTGTGGTTAACATTGGTCCTCAGCACCCGTCTACTCACGGTGTACTTCGTCTGCGTACTTCACTGAACGGTGAAACAATCAGTAAGGTAGACCCTATCTGTGGTTATATACACCGTGGAATAGAAAAAATGAACGAAAGCCTGACATATCCGCAGACACTGGCTTTGACCGACCGCCTGGATTACCTGAGCGCCCATCAGAACCGTCACGCATTGTGTATGTGTATTGAAAAAGCCGCAGGCATCGAGATTTCAGAACGCGCACAGTATATCCGTACCATCATGGACGAACTTCAGCGTATCGACTCTCACTTGTTGTTCTACTCTTGTCTGGTTATGGATATGGGAGGATTAACTCCTTTCTTTTACGGTTTCCGCGAACGTGAAATGATTCTTGACATCTTCGAAGAAACAACCGGAGGACGTTTAATACAAAACTATAACATGATCGGTGGTGTGCAAGCCGACCTGCATCCGGACTTCCAGCGCAAGGTTAAGGAATTTATCAAACACCTGCGTAGTGTCATCAAAGACTATCACGATATATTTACCGGCAATGTGATTGCAACTACCCGTCTGAAAGGCATCGGAGTATTGAGTCGCGAAGATGCTATTTCTTTAGGAGTAACAGGAGGTTCAGGCCGTGCGTCCGGTTGGGCAAACGACGTGCGTAAACATCATCCGTATGCCATGTACGATAAAGTTGACTTCAAGGAAATCACTTATACGGAAGGGGATTCATTTGCACGCTACATGGTACGTATGGACGAAATCATGGAATCTTGCCACATCATCGAACAGCTGATAGACAATATTCCGGAAGGAGAATATCGCGTCAAGACAAAAGCAATCATCAAACTGCCGGAAGGTAATTACTCAGCAGCAGTAGAAAGCAGCCGTGGAGAGTTTGGCGTAATGCTGGAAAGCCATGGAGACAAGAGCCCTTACCGTCTGCATTACCGTTCTACCGGATTGCCGCTGGTACATGCGCTCGACACTGTTTGCAAAGGCAATAAAATTGCCGACCTGATTGCTATCGGAGGAACATTAGACTATGTAATTCCGGATATAGACAGATAATATCTTTATTTATCATTCTTAATTTAAAAAGTATATGTTTTTAGATTATTATAATCTTCAACCGCTTTTCATGGCAATACATTCTGCACTATGCAGCGTAATGCCTGAGGGGCTGGCAATCTTTCTGGAAGGGCTGGTAGTAGGCGTAGTGATTCTGGTTCTTTACGCCGTACTTGCTATCATATTGATTTATATGGAGCGTAAGGTTTGTGCAGCTTTCCAATGCCGTATCGGTCCGAACCGCGTAGGAGGTAAAGGAGGTTTGCTACAAGTTCCAGCCGATGTTATCAAAATATTGACAAAGGAAATTATCAGCCTGAAGAATTCAGACCATTTCCTTTATAATCTGGCTCCGTTTCTCGTTATTCTGGCATCTATTCTGACATTTTCATGTTTGCCATGGAATAAAGGTGGAGAGATTCTTCATATGAACATCGGTATATTCTTTGTTCTGGCCGCATCATCTATCGGAGTTTTGGGTATCCTGCTTGCCGGATGGAGCAGTAACAGTAAATATACCATCATCGGAGCCGTACGAAGCGGAGCTATGATTATCAGCTACGAACTGTCTATCGGCCTGACCGTATTGACTATGGTTATGCTGAGTGGTACAATGGATATCCAGCAGATAGTAAGCGGACAGGCAGACGGCTGGAATATCTTCAAAGGACATATTCCGGCAATCGCTGCATTCGTTATTTATCTGATTGCCGGTAATGCAGAAGCCAACCGTGGTCCGTTCGATTTGGCCGAAGCAGAGCAGGAACTTACAGCCGGTTATCATACCGAATATTCCGGAATGCACTTCGGATTCTTCTATCTGGCAGAATATCTGAACCTGTTCATTACTGCCGGTATTGCTACAACCCTATTCCTGGGTGGCTGGATGCCATTGCATATAGCTGGTCTGGACGGTTTCAATGCCGTAATGGATTACATTCCCGGAGTAATATGGTTTGTTGGAAAAACTTTCTTTATCGTATTTCTGTTAATGTGGATTCGCTGGACATTCCCACGTCTGCGAATAGACCAGGTTCTTACACTGGAATGGAAATACCTGATGCCGCTTTCACTGGTAGTATTGCTGCTGATGGCATTGTGTAAAGTTTTTGGATTAACATTTTAAGGTAGATAGCTATCAATAAGATATTATGGAAAGTTTTAGTGAATATATAAAAGGTTTTGCTTCAGGAGTAAAAAGCTTGCTGATAGGTATGCGTACCTCTATGAAAGTATTCTGTCAGCCTAAAGTAACTGAGCAATATCCGGAAAACCGTCATACGACGTTGCACATTCCCGAACGTCATCGTGCTCAGCTTGTTATGCCACACGACGATGAGAATCATCATCACTGCATTGCCTGTGGACTCTGCCAGATGGCCTGCCCAAATGGCACAATTAAAGTCATTTCAGAAATGCGTGAAGATGAGGAAGGAAAAAAGAAAAAGGTTTTAGTGAAATATGAATACAACCTGGGATCGTGCATGTTTTGCGAGTTATGTGTAAACGCATGTCCGCATGGAGCCATCAAGTTCAGCAACGATTTCGAAAATGCTGTATTCGAAAAAGAAAAGCTCCTGCTCACACTAAACCATGAAGGTTCAACACTTGCTAAATAAAAAGGAGAGAATATGGAAATAACACTTCAAGAAATCGTATTCTATGTCGTTGCAGCAGCAATTGCAGTATTTTCCGTACTGGCTGTAACAACAGGAAAAATTTTACGCGCCGCTACCTACCTGCTTTTCGTCCTTTTTGGTACAGGAGCTATTTACGGTGTATTGGGATATACCTTCTTAGGGGCTGTACAGTTAATGGTATATGCCGGAGGTATTGTTGTATTATATGTATTCTCTATCTTGCTGACTCAGTCGGACAAGAATATGAAATATCCGATAAACCGTGGCAAGCTTATCAGTGTATTGCTGACAACGCTTATCGGCGCCGCACTGGTATTATTTTTAATCTTTACAAACGGTTTCGCCCTTAACATTATTCCACAAGGGGTAGAATTACCCGCCCGTGAAATTGGTCTGGCGTTAATCGGAACAGAAAAATATCAGTTTGTTCTACCGTTTGAAGTAGTCAGCATCTTATTGCTGGCATGTATGATTGGTGCCATTCTGATAGCAAGAAAACAAAAATAAAAATTACGACTATGGAATTAGATGTACACGTAATACACTATCTGGTCATCAGTACCATTATGATGTTCTGCGGAATCTACGGATTCTTTACCCGCAAGAACCTGCTTGCCTTGCTCATCTCGGTAGAGCTTATGCTGAACGCAACAAACATCAATTTTGCAGTATTCAATCGTTATCTTTTCCCGGATCATCTGGAAGGTCATTTTTTCAGCTTGTTCGGAATTGCTATCGCTGCGGCAGAAACAGCTGTTGCTATTGCTATTATTATTAATGTATATCGCAATATCAAACAGGTTTTGACTGACGATATTACTGACATGAAAGGATAACTAAAAATATTTTAATTATGGAATATACAATTCTGATACTCGCATTGCCCATACTCAGTTTTCTTATTCTGGCTCTGACGGGTATGTACATGAAGCATCGCATAGCGGGCTTGATAGGCACACTGTCACTGGCAGGTGTTACTATATTAAGCTATCTCACCGCTATCAATTACTTTACAGCTCCGCGCACTGCCGAAGGAGTATTCCCGACACTGACTCCATGGAATATCCAATGGCTTCCTTTTACGGAATCTCTCCACATTGATATGGGTATTTTACTGGACCCTATTTCCGTTATGATGCTGGTTGTCATCTCGACAGTCAGTCTGATGGTACATATCTACTCATTCGGATACATGAAAGGTGAAAAAGGATTCCAGCGCTACTATGCTTTCCTGTCACTCTTTACTTTCTCTATGCTGGGACTTGTACTTGCTACCAACATATTCCAGATGTATGTATTCTGGGAGCTGGTTGGTGTATCTTCTTATTTGCTCATCGGCTTTTACTATACAAAACCGGAAGCCATTGCAGCCAGCAAGAAGGCATTCATTGTGACAAGATTTGCCGATTTAGGTTTCCTCATCGGTATTTTGATTTATGGCTATTACATGCAGACATTCACTTTCACACCCGGTGAAGAACAGCTGATGAAGGCTGGCATGGTACTTCCTTGGGCACTCGGACTGATGTTTGTAGGTGGAGCAGGTAAAAGTGCCATGTTCCCACTGCACATCTGGTTACCCGATGCAATGGAAGGCCCGACTCCAGTCAGTGCATTGATTCATGCGGCCACCATGGTCGTTGCCGGAGTTTATCTGGTAGCCCGCATGTTCCCGCTGTTTATCGGTTTTGCTCCACACACACTGCATATGGTTGCCTACGTGGGAGCATTCACTGCATTCTACGCTGCATCTGTAGCTTGTGCACAAAGTGACATCAAGCGAGTTCTTGCTTTTTCTACCATTTCACAAATCGGTTTCATGATGGTTGCTCTGGGTGTATGTACAGCCAATAACCCTCATGAAGGAGGCTTGGGATATATGGCAGGAATGTTCCACCTGTTTACTCATGCCATGTTTAAAGCCTTGTTGTTCTTGGGAGCCGGATGTATTATCCACGCCGTGCACAGCAATGAAATGTCGACAATGGGGGGACTTCGCAAGTATATGCCTATCACTCACATTACATTCCTCATCGCATGTCTGGCCATTGCAGGTATACCTCCATTCTCTGGTTTCTTCTCGAAAGACGAAATTCTGACAGCCTGCTTCCAGTTCAGTCCGGTTATGGGATGGATAATGACAATTATTGCCGGAATGACAGCATTCTACATGTTCCGCTTGTATTATGGTATCTTCTGGGGAACTGAAAATAAGGAACTTCATGCAGCACATACTCCGCACGAAAGTCCTTTGACAATGACTTTCCCGTTAATGTTTCTTGCGGCCATAACTATTGTATGTGGCTGGATATTGCCTTTCGGACACTTTGTATCGGCCAATGGCGAAGCATACGATATTCACCTTAATGCACAAGTAGCTGCAACAAGTATTATCGTTGCTGTAATAGCTATTCTTCTCGCTACCTGGATGTATGCACGCGAAAAACAACCCGTTGCCGACATGCTGGCAGCACGTTTCAGTACATTGCACCGTGCAGCTTACAAGCGCTTCTATATGGACGAAATCTGGTTGTTTGTTACAAAGAAGATTATCTTCCGCTGTATATCTACCCCACTTGCCTGGTTCGACCGTCACGTTATCGACCAGTTTATGAACTTCATGGCCTGGAGTGCCAATGCAGCAGGCGAAAGCGTACAACCTCTGCAAAGTGGTAAAGTTCAAAGCTACACCATGTGGTTCTTGGGAGGAGTTATAGTATTAACTATCATGTTATTAGTATTATGAATATATTAAGTCTTTTTGTTTTAATTCCTTTACTCATGTTGCTGGGATTGTGGATTGCCCGCAATGTGAATCAGGTAAGAGGAGTAATGGTAGCCGGCTCTACATTGTTGTTAATTCTTGCTGCCTACCTGACAGTATCTTATATAGGACTGCGAAACGGAGGAGCTACAGACGAAATGCTGTATACAGACAGTATTGTCTGGTATGCCCCATTACATATAGCTTACTCGGTAGGAGTAGACGGAATCTCTGTTGTCATGCTCCTTCTGAGTTCCATCATCGTATTTACAGGAACGTTTGCATCGTGGAAGCTCAAACCGCTGACTAAAGAATATTTCCTTTGGTTTACGCTGTTAAGTATCGGAGTTTTCGGTTTCTTTATCTCTACCGACCTGTTTACCATGTTTATGTTCTACGAAGTTGCCTTGATTCCGATGTATCTGCTTATCGGTGTATGGGGCAGCGGTAAAAAAGAATATGCAGCCATGAAGCTGACCCTGATGCTGATGGGAGGATCTGCTTTCCTGCTTATCGGTATTTTAGGAATCTTCTATGGTGCTGGAGGTGAAACCATGAATATTCTGGAAATAGTCAAACTTCAGATACCAACCGAAATGCAACGTATCTTCTTCCCGATGATATTTCTCGGATTTGGTGTACTGGGTGCATTATTTCCATTCCATACATGGAGTCCCGACGGTCACGCCTCAGCGCCGACAGCCGTATCTATGCTTCATGCAGGTGTTCTGATGAAACTGGGAGGTTACGGATGTTTCCGCATAGCCATGTACCTGATGCCCGAAGCTGCACAGGAACTGGGATGGATATTCCTGATTCTTACCGGAATCTCCGTGGTATACGGCGCATTCTCCGCTTGTGTACAAACCGACTTGAAGTATATCAACGCCTACTCTTCCGTCAGCCATTGCGGCCTGGTGTTGTTCGCCATCCTGATGATGAACCAGACAGCTTGCACGGGTGCTGTTCTGCAGATGCTCTCTCACGGACTGATGACAGCCTTGTTCTTCGCCCTTATCGGTATGATATACGGACGTACCCATACGCGTGACGTCCGCGAACTCTCCGGTCTGATGAAGATTATGCCTTTCCTGGCTGTCTGCTATGTAATCGCCGGTCTTGCCAATCTGGGACTGCCCGGACTCAGCGGTTTCATTGCCGAAATGACCATCTTCACCGGTTCGTTCCAGCATCCCGATACGTTCCACCGCGTGTGGACGGTCATTGCATGCAGCTCCATCGTGATTACGGCAGTCTATATCCTGCGACTGGTAGGAAAGATTCTCTACGGCACCTGCACCAACAAGCATCACCTCACCTTGAGCGACGCCACTTGGGACGAACGCACAGCGGTCATTATCCTCATCGCATGCGTTGCCGCCCTCGGTATGGCACCATGGTGGATTAGCGGCATGATTGGAGACAGCGTGCTGCCAATAACTGATTTATTTACGATTTGACGATTTACGATTGATAAATGACTTGTAAATCCCAAGAGTAACCTCAATCGTAAATCATAAAATCGTAAATCCCAAGAGTAATTTCAATCGTAAATCGTAAATCGTAAAATCGTAAATAGATATGGATTATTCCCAATTCCTCCTGCTCAAAGAAGAGCTTTCGCTGATATTGGTCATCGTCATCCTTTTTGTCGCCGACCTCTTCATGAGTCCGGATGCACACAAGAATGACGGCAAACCGGTGCTGAACACAATGCTGCCCGTTGCTCTGCTGACCATACACACACTTATCACCATCGTTCCCGGTCCTGTGGCAGATGCTTTCGGCGGCATGTATCACAATCAGCCGATACAGAGCATCGTGAAATCCATCCTCAGTATAGGTACACTGATTGTATTCCTGATGGCGCACGAATGGATGCGCCGTCCGGACACTGCCATCAAACAAGGTGAGTTCTACATTCTGACACTTTCCACCCTGCTGGGTATGTACTTCATGATTTCTGCCGGACACTTCCTGATGTTCTTCATCGGACTGGAGACGGCAAGCATCCCGATGGCAGCCCTGGTTGCCTTCGACAAATACCGCCACCATTCTGCCGAGGCAGGTGCCAAATATATTCTCACGGCACTGTTCTCCAGCGGATTGCTGCTATACGGATTATCTTTGATTTACGGTACGGTAGGCACTCTCTACTTTGCCGACATACCGGCACGCCTCACCGGCGACCCGTTGCAGATTATGGCATTCGTATTCTTCTTCTCCGGCATGGGATTCAAAATATCACTGGTGCCTTTCCATCTTTGGACAGCAGACGTTTACGAAGGTGCTCCAAGCACGGTGACAGCCTATCTGAGTGTCATCTCTAAAGGCTCTGCCGCTTTCGTGCTGATGGCTATTCTCATCAAGGTATTCGCTCCGATGGTGGAACAATGGCAGGAAGTGCTGTACTGGGTTATCATCGCCTCCATCACAATTGCCAACCTCTTCGCCCTACGCCAGCAGAACCTGAAGCGGTTGATGGCTTTCTCCAGTATCTCGCAAGCAGGTTACATCATGCTGGGTGTCATCAGCGGAAGCGCACAAGGTATGACGTCACTGGTATACTACGTGCTGATATATATGTTTGCCAATCTTGCCGTATTTACCGTTATCACGATTGTGGCACTGCGAGCAGGCAAGTTCACACTTGAAGACTATAACGGGCTGTATACCACTAATCCGAAGTTGGCGTTCCTGATGACACTGGCACTGTTCTCTCTGGCAGGCATCCCGCCGTTTGCGGGCTTCTTCTCGAAGTTCTTCATCTTCGCGGCAGCTTTCGAAGGCGGCTTCCATCTGCTGGTATTCATTGCCCTTATCAATACAATCATCTCGCTTTATTACTATCTGAAGATTGTAAAGGCAATGTACATCAACAAGAGCGACGAGCCGATTGCAGCATTCCGCAGTGACAACTATACACGTGCCAGCCTGGCCATTTGCACGCTGGGTATTGTGGTACTGAGTATTGCAAGTGTGGTATATCAATCCATCGATAAGTTCTCATTCGGATTATAACCGGAGGGTATCATCACTTACCACAAATTACACAGATTGGCACAAATTATCTTTAGAAGTTCTGATAATCAAGAGCTTTGACTTGTGTTAATCTGCATAATTTGTGGTGAGTGTGTATTTTAGCACATTTCCATACTATACAATCGGCAGCACAAACCAAAAGCATGAGCCTTTCCCCGGTTCACTGTCCACACCGATTGTGCCACCCAACTGCTCTATAATACTCTTGCTGATAGAAAGCCCCAGGCCGGTGCCATGCACAAACGTATTCAGCTTTATAAAACGGTCGAATATCTGAGCCTGCATTTCCGGCTCAATGCCAAGGCCCGTATCGGCCACATAAA
>OKUD01000790.1_pt1 | contig 9542 bp, 9 predicted proteins | sample 1606601 | NCBI WGS metagenome assembly OKUD01 (sample SAMEA3882517, study PRJEB24775) | human gut metagenome | biome: human-associated habitat; feature: intestine environment; material: feces | place: Netherlands | collected 2009/2010
ATATATTGATATTTTTCCATGCCCATCAGTGCATGACCGATCGTGCGTACATCCAGTTCACCATGAACAAAATGAGAGGGCAAGAATTCGTTCTTCAGCATGACGAACAGACAGATAGCCAGTCCTGCTATAGTAGAAATAGCTCCGGCCACCATCTTTCCATTTTTTAATCTCTCTGCTTTGTCTCCCTGTGAAGAGGTCAATAAGATACTAAATACATAAAGCACTGTTATACCACCGGCGTAAATCAGTAATTGTACAGCTCCCAAGAATGAGTAGTTGAGTTGGAAGTAAATACCTGCTGTACCAAATAAAACGAACAGCAGATAAGTTGCTGCACGCAAGATACGTGAGGTCGTGACTGCCAATACCGAACAGACAGCGATAAACAACGCCAGTACAATGAATACAATTAGTTGTAGTGTCATAATATCGTTTGTTTTTTATTTTTTGTTCAGAGTGAGAACTAGTTTGCTGCGGTCGAATACAGCATTTTCGAATTCTGTATCGAACCGAATGGCATCGTGTGGACAAGCGTTCACACAAAGCTGACAGAACATACAGGCTCCCAGGTCGTACTCATACTTTACCAATATTTTCTTTTTCTTGCCTGTTTCTTCGTTGGTCACAGATTCGCTGGTAATGGTGATTGTATCATTGGGGCAAGCCATCTGGCAAAGTCCGCAAGCAATACATTTGTTATTACCATTCTCATCAACCGGCATGATAAGCCGTCCTCGGAAACGGGGCGATATTTTTAATGTGGCACGGTTTTCGGGATATTGTTCAGTGACTTTAGGAGTGAAGAACTCTCGTCCTGTCACTTTCATGCCGGTAAGTAATGTACCGATGCCATGAAGCAGCCCTTTTATATAGGAATGTTTTTCTTCTTTCATCAGAAATGTAATTTAAATACAACAATAATTACCATCAACAACAGGTTGCACAAACCTATTGGAACCAAGTACTTCCATTCCAGCGTTAGAATTTGGTCAATACGCAGACGGGGAAATGTCCATTTGATCCACATTAGTAACCATACTACAAAGAATGACTTGCCAAAGAACCAAATAAATCCGGGTATATAATCCATGATGGCATTGAATCCGTCTAGCCCAGGAATATGTAGCGGCATCCATCCTCCCAGGAAGATGGTTGTGGCTACTGCGGCGATGATAAACAAGTTTACAAATTCTGCCACATAGAACAGGCCGAAGTGCATACCGGAATATTCGGTATGATATCCCGCAGTCAGTTCACTTTCTGCTTCAGGCAAGTCAAACGGGCCGCGGTTGACTTCTGCATTTCCGGCTATCAGATAAATGATAAAAGCGATCAATGCAGGTATATGTCCTTTAAAAAGGAACCAGCCGTCAGCTTGGCGTTCTACAATTTCGCTTAGTTGCATGGTATCTGTTAAGATTACAATGGTAAGGATGCTTAATCCTACAGATAATTCATAACTAATCATTTGAGCGCCACTTCGCATGGCTCCGATTAATGAATATTTGTTATTGGAACTCCAACCTGCCAGCAAAATACCTACCACACCGATACTGGATGCTGCCAATAAGAAGAAAATACCTACATTGAAATCAAGGACCTCCATGCCCTTGTTGATGGGTAGGCAACTGAAAGCCATGATAGAGGCGAGGATAACAATGTAAGGTGCCAAATTGTACAGGAACTTGTCAGCATGCCGGATGGTGATAATTTCCTTGATCAACATCTTGAATACATCGGCAAACACCTGTATGGTACCTTGGGGACCTACACGCATTGGCCCCAAGCGGCATTGGAAAGCGGCGCACACTTTACGTTCCATGAAAATCATAATGATAGCAATAACTGCATATGCCAACATGATACATACGCCAATTACTATACATTCTATGAGCACTGCCAGTTCTTCAGGCATAAATGACGTGAGCAGTGAGTGTACCCATTGGGTGACTATACTAAAATCGAACATAATTTAATAATGTGTCAATTTGCTAATTTGCCAATAGGCAAACTTGTAATTATTTAATTTGTTAATTCTCAGTCTGATAAATAGTGCATTCTCCAAATTGTATATTGAAGAATCGGCACATTATTATCGGTCAATATCCGGTACTACATAATCTACCGTTCCACCAATAGCAATTAAGTCGGCAATTTTTGCGTTGCGGCACATAGTTTCCATTGCTGATACTAAAGGCAAACCGGTAGCGCGGAATTTCATGCGGTAAGGAAATTTGTCTCCACGACTTTCCAGATAAACACCGAACTCTCCGCGAGAACCTTCCACTGCGGCATAATAATTCCCTTCGGGCACACGTATAATCGGTTTCATCTTTTCCTGATAGTTCCCTTCAGGAATATTGTCTATCAGTTGCTCAATGATATCCATACTTTCCAGTATTTCTTCCATACGGACCATATAACGTGCAAAGCAGTCACCTTCAGTGTGGACAATCTCTTTAAAATCTACCTTGCCATACATCGCATAGGGATGACGCTTGCGGACATCGCATGCCCAACCGCTGGCGCGTCCTGTACCTCCTGTCGCTCCGAAAGAGATGGCATCTTCCCGTGAAAGAACTCCCACACCTTTCAAACGTTCTTGGGCAATGACATTTCCGGTGAATACTTCATGGTATTCTTTTAGCATCGGACGCAGATAAGCAATGAATTCTTTTACTTTCTGTACAAAGTCCGGAGCGATATCAGCTTGTACCCCTCCAATGGTGTTATAATTCTGTATCAAACGTCCTCCGGTAGTTGCTTCGAAGATATCCAATATCTTCTCACGATCACGGAATCCATAGAAGAATGCGGTCAAGGCACCCATATCCATACAGAGACAGGAGAAGAAAAGCAAGTGAGAATCTATACGTTGCAATTCGTCCATAATGGTACGAATGTATTGTACCCGTTCGCTTACTTCTACGCCCATTGCCTGTTCAATGCACATACAGAGAGCATGGCGGTTTTGGTGCGCACCTAAATAATCCAAACGGTCGGTCAGGGCCAAGGTTTGGGGATAGGTAAGACTTTCGCACATTTTTTCGATACCTCGATGGATGTATCCGCAGTGCACATCCAGTTTTTTGATAATCTCACCTTCCAGTGAAACACGAAAACGAAGTACACCGTGGGTTGCCGGATGTTGAGGACCTATGTTAATGATATATTCGTCCTCATCAAAAATGGTTTCGCGTTTTTCTATTACACTGCCATCATGTTGTACTTCTATATATTGTGTCGTGTCTACAGGTTCCTCATTGGTCATACGGAGTGGGTTGAGGCTTTCATCGTAGTCCTTACGCAATGGATAGCCTACCCAGTCATCACGCAGGAACAAACGGCGCATATCAGGATGTCCTATAAAGCGGATACCATAATAGTCGTACACTTCGCGTTCATTGAATTCAGCACCTTTCCAAATATCACTTACACTAGGAAGTTCCGGCTTTTCTCGGTTGGTTGTGCGAGTGCTGACCACTATATTTTCTCTTGTATTCGTATCTTCCAGATGATAGACTACACCTAGTCCTTCTTCGCCCCAGTCCATTCCGGTAAGGCTGCGTAGAAAATCCATATGTTTACCCTGCCGCAATTTCAGCATTTCTTCATGTAGCTTTTCGGCAGGTATTTCTATTCTTTCACTCATGCTTGTTCGGGATTTTGTGGTTCATTTTCTTTGCGGTTCACTCCGCCGAAGAATTTTTCCAGTTTTACTTTACGTTGCAATTGTATCATGCCGTACAACAAGGCTTCAGGTCGGGGCGGACATCCGGGAATATATACGTCAACGGGAAGAATTTTGTCTACTCCGTTCAATACGTGATATGATTTTTTAAAAGGACCGCCGCTAATGGCGCATCCGCCTACTGCAATGACGTATTTAGGATCCGCCATCTGGTCATACAAACGTTTTAGTACCGGAGCCATCTTGTGTGTGATAGTTCCTGCTACCATGATCATATCTGCCTGGCGCGGACTGGCACGGGCTACTTCAAACCCGAAGCGGGCGAAATCATACCGGGCAGCACCCACTGCCATAAACTCGATTCCACAACAACTGGTTGCAAATGTAAGCGGCCACAACGAATTGCTGCGTCCCCAGTTGATAAGGTCATCCAAACAGCCCACCAGTACTTTGGTACCGCCTTCATTGAGCTGCTTGACCATGTTTTCCAAATACTCATTGTCTTTGAAGTCTTCATAAGGAATAGACTTTATGGTTGGTTTCTTTACTTCCATTCCAACGCTCCTTTCTTCCAGGCATATGCCAGACCTAAAACTAATATAACTAAAAAGAAAAGGATGCTAAACAGACCGTACACTCCTAGGTCTTGTACCACTACAGCCCAAGGAAATAAAAATACTGTTTCCACATCGAACATCAGGAAGAGGATAGCAAATAGATAATAACCTACTTTGAATTGCATCCACGACCGTCCCCGCGTAGGAATACCACATTCGTAAGCTTCTCCCTTTTGTGAGTTGTATGAACGGGGAGAAATGGCACGGGCAATTCCCAATGCTACGGCAACTAATGCGATTGCCGTCAGGATAACGACAACTAATAATGTAAAATACATATCTAAACTTTTTTTGATTAGACAAACGAATAGAAAAATTTTCCTTATAAGACGTTTGTTATAAGGATTTCTACTCAGCAAAATGCTGAAAAAAGATTAAAAATTAAATGATGATCCGCCGGAGTGCATAGATATAATAATCTACTGCATCGGTGTAAAGCGAATGAAAAGTGTGGCAAACTATATGGTTTGTTTGTAGCTCCTGCTTTTTAAGTTCGTTCAATGCTGCTAAAATGCGGACTATACATTTGAACTTTGATGTGGAAGGGTTGTCAAGTGATATGGCTATTTGTGGCATATCTGCAAAATTGTTGGTAAACAGGAAGTCCACTGTTCTTTTGCAGGGGTCTTGTTGTTGCTGGTAACAAGAGGTCTGTGGGGGTAAATCTGTTGTCTCAACCGTATGATAATCCTGATCTACTGTTATCGTAAACAGTAGAAATAATAGGATATATACAATGTATCTCAACATATTATTCATCTTGTTACCCTTTAAATGAGGGTGCAAAGATAGCCAATATTTGAAGCTTCATTGAGATTTTTTGAATTATTTATGTATAAAAATGGTTATAGGACGTAAATGTCAATGCTTTTTCCAAAAACTCGGCATGAAGAGCAGAAGTACGGTAAATAATTCCAAACGCCCTATCAGCATCAATATTGCACTTATCCATTTTGCTGCATCCGGCAACCCGTTCCATGAATAGGAAGGGCCGCATTTTCCAATACCTGGTCCTACATTGCCCAAACTGGAAATGACTACGCTATAAGCTTCTTCAAACCCTACTCCAAACAGCATAAGAACCAGCCATCCAATAAAAATAATAGCCATATATAGAAAAATGAATGCAAGTACTGCTGACTTGGTTGTTGATGAAATAACTTGGCGGTTGATACGTACAGGAAGTATAGCATTGGGATGAATGATATGTTTGAATTCATTTTTAGAAACACGGCTCATAATGGCTATGCGTATACATTTTATTCCTCCTGTGGTGGATCCGGCACAAGCTCCAAACAGCATGATGATGCACATTAATGTCCAAAGTACAGGTACCCAAGTCATATAATCTGCAGAAATGAATCCGGTAGTGGTTTGTAAGGAAACAACCTGAAATATGGCTTTACGGAAAGATTCTTCAATACTGAACGGACTGGTGAAAATAAGAGTGACAGTAGTGAAAAGGGTAAAAAATCCCACAGTTCCCAAATACCAGTGGAGTTCTGTATTTTGGAATAAGCGTTTGAAATTTCCTTTTAGGAACAGTAGATATAGTAAGGTGAAATTGATACCTGCCAAAAACATGAATAGCGTAATTATATATTCTATGTAAGGAGAGTTGAAGGCGGCAATGCTATTTTGTTTGGTTGAATATCCTCCTGTGGCGGTAGTAGTCAGAGAATGACATACACTGTCGAAAAAGTTCATGCCTCCAGCAACCAGCAGAATAATCTCTGTAATGGTCAGCCCCAAATAGATAGTCCAAATCCATTTGGCCGTAACTCCAATACGCGGATGTACTTTATCATGGGTGGGACCGGTGGCTTCCGCTGCAAATAATTGTACACTGCCTACTCCGAAAATCGGTAATACGGCAATAGTAAAAAAGACAATTCCTAATCCTCCGATCCATTGTGTCATACTTCGCCAGAACAAAAGCCCGTGTGGCAATGACTCTATATTGTCCAAAATACTTGCTCCGGTGGTGGTGAATCCTGACATGGTTTCAAAAAAAGCATCCGTTATAGTGGGAATATATCCGCTTAGATAGAATGGAAGCATACCGAATAAAGAAAAAAACACCCAGGCAAGGGTTACAATAACGTATCCATCGCGGCGGCTGATTCTCTTTTCTGCATTTTTCCCTGCTAAAGCGGCTATGCTACCTGCTCCGGCTGTTATTGCGGCAGAATATAGGAAAGCTGAAATATCTGATTCATTATAATAGACAGCGAGAAACGAGCATAGAATAAGAAACCCCGCTTCGATGAAGAATAACGCCCCCATAATCCGGGCTATCATTTTTGCATTTATCATCAATTGAAGAATTTTTCTATTTTCTTAATCATCATACCTAGACAGAATACTACGACATGGTCGTTAGGTTGGATGACGGTATTACCTGTCACCAGTATCCCTTCACCGTTGCGAATCAGTCCGCCAATGGTGGCACCTTTGGGAAGGCCGGCATCTTTGACAGCGCATTTGGTTATACGTGAACCGTTTTTAACCGTAAATTCGGCTACATCAGCATTGGCAAAAGTCAGACATTTTACGTTGGAAACATCTGCATCCAGCATCATTTGATAGATATGGCTGGCGGCAATCATTTTTTTATTGATAACCGTACCGATATCCAGGCTTTCTGCCATGCTGATATAATCGATATTTTCTACTTCTGCCACAGTTTTGGTTACTCCCATACGTTTGGCGGCAAGACAAGCCAGAATGTTTGTTTCAGAATTGTCCGTCAGAGCGACAAATGCTTCCGTGTTTTTTAACCCTTCTTCCATGAGCAGATCCATATCCCGTCCATCTCCGTTGATAATCATTACTTTGTCATCTACCACTTCGGTCAGCCGGTTACATCTGTTGATGTCATTTTCAATAATCTTGACCTGCATGTAATCCGGTACATATTGTGTGGTGCGAACAGCTATGCGGCTGCCGCCCATAATCATCACATTGCGTACATCGGGATAATTTTCTTTTCCTGTAATCTTGCGGATATAGGGAATGTATTTCTTTGTTGTTGTGAAATAAACAATATCATGCAGTTTGATAACATCATCTCCCCGGGGGATGATTGTTTCATTTCCCCGTTTGATAGCTACAATGTGGAATGGAATATTACGTCCTCCCAGTTCATGAAGGGGAACGTTCAGAATTTCTGCCGTTTCGCGCATTTTGGTACCTATCAGGACCAATGCACCACCGCAAAATTCCCACCATTGGCGTATCCAGAATCTCCGCTTTTTCACGCATCTTGGTACCTATTAAGATCAGAGCACCTCCACAGAACTCCCACCATTGGCGTATCCAGCTCATTTTGATGGCATCTACTATATCTTTGGCGGCCAGCATTTCCGGATAAATCAGTGAGTGTACTCCTAGTTGGGAAAAGAATTCTTTATGTTTAGGAAGTAAATATTCGTAATTGTCAATCCGGGCTACAGTCTTTTTTGCCCCCATATTGGTAGCCAACATACAGGCCGTCATATTGCGGCTTTCTTCCGGCATGACCCCGATAAATAAATCCGCGCCTGCCACTCCTGCATTCTTAAGGCCGGAAATGGAGGTGGGGGATGCATTGACAGTCATTAAATCGAAGTTGGAATCAAGTTTGCTCAACTTTTCTTCGTTTTCATCCATCAAAATGATGTCTTGCTTTTCATCCGATAATAATTTCGCCAGATGGGTGCCTACTGCTCCTGCTCCTGCAATAATGATTTTCATTGTTCGTCTCTCTTAGAATGATATCAAAACTTTGTAAATACCTTCTTCGTCCATGCCGCAAATATGATATAGTTCTTTTACTGAACCATGCTGGACAAATTGATCCGGTAGTCCGATACGTTTTATTTGCGGATTATACTCATTGTCTGCCATAAATTCCAGTATGGCACTGCCCATTCCACCTTTTAGCACACCGTCTTCAACAGTGACCATTTGCTTGAATCTCTTGCCTATTTCGTGTAACATACTTTCATCTAACGGCTTTAAGAAACGCAAATCATAGTGAGCAATGCTTTTTCCTGTTTCCTGTTCGGCATGTGTGATAGCCTTTTCTGCTTGAACGCCAATGGGCCCCAGCGTAATGACCGCTATGTCTTTTCCTTCTTTCAATTTTCTTCCTTTTCCTATCTCAATCTCTTGCATTGGACATTTCCAGTCTACCAATGAACCTCTTCCACGTGGATAACGGATGACAAAAGGACCTTTGTCAGGTAACTGGGCGGTATACATCAAACAACGCAGTTCATGTTCGTTGTAAGGGGAGGCCACAATGAGATTGGGTATCGGTCTCATATAAGCCAGATCGAATGCTCCGTGATGAGTAGGACCGTCTTCTCCTACCAATCCAGCGCGGTCCAGGCACAATACTACATTGAGTTTTTGTATCGCTATATCGTGAATCACATTGTCATAGGCACGTTGCATGAAAGACGAATAGATATTGCAGAAAGGCAATAGACCATCTTTTGCCATTCCTCCTGAAAAGGTAACGGCATGTCCTTCGGCAATTCCCACATCAAAACCTCTTTCGGGCATGGCTTTCATTAATATGTTCATAGAGCACCCTGAGGGCATTGCGGGAGTGACTCCTACGATTTTATCATTTGTTTGGGCCAGTTCCAATAGGGTATTTCCAAAAACATCCTGAAACAAAGGGGGCATTCCTTTGGTATCGACAACGATACGCTCTCCGGTTTCCTTGTCGAATATGCCCGGAGCATGCCAGATGGTGGCAGCTTTTTCTGCCGGACCGAAACCTTTTCCTTTGGTGGTATGTATATGGAGCAGTTTAGGTCCTTGCATATCTTTAATCTCTTTTAATACACGTGCCAAATTGTTGACATCGTGTCCATCAATAGGTCCGAAATAACGGATATTCATGCCTTCAAATACGTTTTGCTGTTGTACCAGCATGGATTTCAGGCTGTTGTTAAATCGTATCAGGCTTTTCCGGCGTTCTTCGTTCAGGATACCCCATCGATGGAACATTTGTGATATTTTATAGCGTATCCGGTTGTATCTTTCAGACATTTGCAGGTTCAACAGATATTGTTTCATGCCTCCTACACTACGGTCTATAGCCATGTTGTTGTCATTCAGGATAATCAGAAGGTTATTAGGAGTTGCCGAGGCATTGTTCAGCCCTTCGAAAGCCAGCCCTCCACTCATGGAACCGTCACCAATTACAGCAACGACATGCCGGTTATTCTCTCCGT
>OKUD01000792.1_pt1 | contig 9522 bp, 9 predicted proteins | sample 1606601 | NCBI WGS metagenome assembly OKUD01 (sample SAMEA3882517, study PRJEB24775) | human gut metagenome | biome: human-associated habitat; feature: intestine environment; material: feces | place: Netherlands | collected 2009/2010
TCCCTGCCTCTGGCCCAGCGGAGCGTCCCTGCACGCTGAAGGCAAGCAGAAACTTTCCCCGCGAAGCGTGCGCATTCCAAATCGTCCCGGCAGCAGGACACCAGCCGTCTTGCAAAAGCGCAGGGATGTGCTATAATAGAAATCACTTATTCCATACAATCTATGTGGGTATATGGGCGGCCGCCCGCTGTTCCCACAAAGCAAGGAGCTTTTCTATGCAGCATCTGTCCCGAACTGTTTCTCCTGCTCTGCCGCACCCCTGCCTGCGGGCGCTGCGGGCGGCTTTTCCGCAGACGATCCCGGTGCTGGCAGGTTATTTTGTGCTGGGGCTGGGCTACGGCATCTATGTGCAGTCCTTGGGTCTGCCGGTGTGGATGCCCATGCTCATGGGCACTGTCGTGTACGGCGGCTCGCTGGAATTCGTGCTGGCAAGTTTGCTGCTGGGCGCGTTCTCGCCGCTGTCGGCCTTTCTGATGGCGCTGATGATCCAGGCGCGGCACCTTTTCTACGGCCTTGCCATGCTGGAGCGCTATAAGGGCTACGGCTGGCGCAGCTTTTACATGATCTTTGCCATGAGCGACGAGACCTTTTCCATCACCTGCTCGGCAACGCCGCCGGAAGGGGTGGACAAGGGCTGGTTCATGTTCTTCATCACCCTGCTGGATCAGCTTTACTGGGTGGGCAGCGCCGGGCTTGGGGCTGCGCTGGGCACCGTGCTGCCCTTCAGCACAGAGGGCGTGGATTTTGTCATGACCGCAATGTTCACGGTCATCTTCCTGAACCAGTGGGAAAAAGATCAGCAGCACGGCAGTGCCCTGATCGGCCTTGCCGTGCCGCTGGTGTGCTTGATGGTATTTGGCTCCGGCAGCTTTCTGCTGCCGTCCATGGGCGGCATTCTGGTGCTGCTGCTGGCCTTGCGCCGTCCGATGGAAAAAGCAGCCGGGGAGGTAGAGGAATGACAGCAGTTCAGATGGGGCTTACCATTGCGGTGTGCACCGCCGCCACCATGCTTACCCGTTTTTTTCCGTTTCTGATCTTTTCCAGCAAGGAGCAACAGCCGCCGGAGGTGGTGCGGTATCTGGGGCGGGTGCTGCCCGCCGCCATCTTCGGGATGCTCATCGTCTATTGCCTGAGGGGGGTCACCCCGTTTTCCGGCAGCCACGGCATCCCGGAGGCAATCGCGCTGCTGGCTACCATCGCGCTGCACAAGTGGAAACACCAGACCCTGCTCAGCGTGGCCGGGGGCACCCTTTGCTATGTACTGCTGGTGCAGCTGGTGTTCTGAGCAGTGATGCTCAGTGATAGAAGGTGTCAAAGTTCACCTGACGGTAGAACCGCTGCTGCAGCTGGTCAAAGCTTTCGCAGTTCTGTGCCAGCAGCCACATACTTTTGGTCACCACGGCCTCAATGGTCATATCGTGGGCCTCTAAGAAGCGGAAGCGGTTGCGCACCCGCTTGCCCACCTCGTACACGCCCACGTCGCTGCCCTCGTAGGTGACCTGCGTGGTCATGATGAGCACCTTGTGGGTGGTCTCGTAGTCGCCCAGCCCGGCGGCAAAGGCGTCCATCAGCTGCTGCGGGATGCCGCCCACGCCGAAACTTTCCACGATGACGCAGTCGTACAGGTGGAAGATCTCCGGGATGAGCGCCGGGGACATGCCCGGGGTCAGCTTGAGCAGGAACACCCGGCTGTCCAGCGTGCGGCTGAACTCCACCGGGCCGGTGGGCCACGGCGAGGGGATGTACCGCACCAGCCGGTCGCCCTGCACCAGCGCCAATTCTGGGAAGTTGACCGAGGCAAAGGCATCGTAGCTGATGGTCTTGTTCTTCTTGGCGCGGGTGCCCGCGATGACGTGCCCGCCAAACACCACCATCACGCCCCGGCTGCCCGGGTCGATGGCGCAGACCACGCTGTCCCGCAGGTTTTTCTTGGCGTCCGTGATCTCGTTGGAGATGGGCTGCTGCGCGCCGGTGAGGATGATGGGCTTATCTGCGTTCTGGATCAGATAAGAGAGCGCCGCCGCAGAGTACGCCAGCGTATCCGTGCCGTGGCAGATGATAAAGCCATCGTACAAGGCGTAGTTTTCTTGAATGGCGCGTGCCATCATGAGCCAGTGCTCCTGCCCGAGGTCGGTGCTGTCGATGCTGCACAGCGCCAGCGTTTCCGGGCAGCACAGCTCCTTTAGTTCCGGCAGATGGGCAAGCAGCTCCTCGCTGGAAAGCACGGGTTTTAACCCCTGCTGGGTGCGCACGCTGGCAATGGTGCCGCCGGTGGTGATAAAAAGCAGACGTTGTTTGGACATAAAGCAAAAGCCCCCTGTGGCAGAAATTTTAACATGACAACAGTATAGCACACGCCCCGGAGCTTGAACAGTGCCCGCCGCCCAAAAAGTTTTTGCGACCCGGTCACAGAAATCTGCGCGGCTCTGGTGTATAATAAGGGCAAAAGAACCATGCAAAGGAGCAACACCATGTCCAACATCGTCATCGTAGGTTCCGGCCCGGCGGGGGTGTCCGCTGCCCTGTACGCCGTGCGCGCCGGGGTGCAGACCACCGTGCTGACCAAGGGCTCCGGGGCGCTGGCACGCGCCGAAAAGATCGAAAATTATTACGGCTTCGCCCAGCCGGTCTCCGGGCCGGAGCTGGAACGCCGCAGCATCGAGAATGCCCGGCGGCTGGGGGTGCAATTCGTGCAGACCGAGGCCGTGGGGCTGACATGGACCGACCGTCTGACCGTGGAAACGCTGGCAGGCGCGTACCCGGCAGACGCGGTCATTCTGGCAACGGGCGCTTCCCGCGCGGTGCCCCGCATCCCGGGGCTGACCGGGCTGGAAGGCCACGGCGTAAGCTGGTGTGCCGCCTGCGATGCCTTTTTCTACCGCGGAAAGGACGTGGCGGTGCTGGGCAGCGGCGAGTACGCCCTGCATGAGGTGCAGGCGCTTTTGCCGGTGGTAAAAAGCGTCACCCTGCTGACGAACGGCGCAGCCCTGACCGCAGACTTCCCGCCCGAGGTGAGCGTCTGCACCCAGAAGGTGGAAGCCATTCTGGGCGAGCAGACCGTCACCGGCGTGCAGCTGGCGGACGGCGCGGTGCGGGAGGTATCCGGCGTATTTGTGGCGCTGGGCGTGGCGGGCAGTACCGCACTTGCCCGAAAGCTGGGCGCTGCCGTAGAGGGCAGCCGCATCGTGGTGGACGACAAAATGCAGACCACCGTGCCCGGCCTGTACGCCGCCGGGGATTGCACCGGCGGGCTGTTGCAGGTGGCAAAGGCCGTTTATGAGGGCGCACTGGCGGGCACGGAAGCCGCCAAGGCGCTGCGAAAGGGGTGAATCGCATGGTTGAAACATCTCCGCACGCCCGGTGCCTTGCCTGCGCGTTTCCGTTCTGGGAGCAGCTGACCCCGGAAGAGCAGGAGCGGCTGTGCCGCTTTACCCGCCCGGTGCATTACGCCAAGGGCGCCCGGGTGCACAGCCCGCTGGAAAGCTGTGTGGGCATCCTTTTGCTGCGCAGCGGGCAATTGCGCTCCTATCTGCTGTCCGAGGACGGCAGGGACGTGACGCTGTACCGCCTGTTCGGCGGGGAGGTGTGCATTCTGTCCGCCTCCTGCGTGATGGACGCGGTGAACATCGACCTTTACATCGACGCCGAGGAGGACACCGAAGCGCTGTGCATCAGCGCGGGCATCTTCCGGCAGCTGATGCAGGAAAACGTCTATGTGCGCTGCTACGCCTACCAGATGACGGCAGAGCGCTTTTCCGATACCATGTGGACGATGCAGCAGATTTTGTTCATGAGCGCCGACCGGCGGCTGGCGATCTTTCTGACCGATGAGCTTGCCAAGACCGGCGGCGCGGACCTCCGCATGACCCACGACCAGATGGCAAAGTACATGGGCTCTGCCCGCGAGGTGGTGAGCCGGATGCTCAAATACTTTGCGCAGGAGGGCTGGGTGCGGCTGTACCGCGGCGGCGTGCAGGTGCTGGATAAGAAAAAGCTGCAAGCGCTGGCAAGGGGAGAATAAGAGATAAAAAACAACACCGGAGCGTCCGAAGATGCTCCGGTGTTGTTCTGCTTATGCTCAGGAAATCGCGTCCACGTCCCACTTCATGCGGACGGCGTCGGCGCCGTCCAGCTTGATGTGCAGCGCACCGGCGTTGTCCAGCACCTGCTCCGGCTTGCGGGCACCGCACAGAACGTGCAGCCCCGGGATCATGCGGGCGGTCATGGCAATGACCAGCTGCGCCATGGTGCAGTTGTACTTTTCGGTCAGGTCGCCCCACTTTGCCAGCAGTTCCAGCGCCTGTGCCCGGCGGGTGGGCTGGAAGCAGGGGTTCGTGTTGCGGGTGCTGCCCTCCGGGTAGGTGGTGTCCATGGTCACCTTGCCGGTCAAAAGACCCTGCTCCAGCGGGGAGTACGCCTGCACCGAGACGCCCAGCTCCTTGCAGGTGGGCAGCAGCTGCTTTTCAATGCGGCGGGTCAGCAGGCTGTACTTTTCCTGAATGACGTCCAGCTGGCCGTACTTGCAGTAGCCCCGGATAATGTCGGAGGTGACGTTGGAAGCACCGATGGCGCGGATCTTGCCCTGCTCCTTCAGCTTCATCATGGCTTCCATGGTCTCTTCCAGCGGATATACGCCGAAGTCCGGGCTCTGCCAGTGGGTGTACAGCACGTCCAGATGGTCGGTGTGCAGACGGCGCAGGCTGTCCTCCACGTCCTCGATGATGCCCTTGGCGGAGAGGTCGCGGTACACCTGCACGCCGTCCACCACCTTGTGCAGGATGGGGGACTCGTGCCGCCACTCCAGGCCGCATTTGGTGGAAAGCACCACTTTGTCGCGGTCGATGTGCTTCATGGCTTCGCCCACCACTTCCTCGCTGTGGTACAGCCCGTAGATGGGCGCAGTGTCGATCCACTGGATGCCCTGCTCCACGGCGGTTTGAATGGCCTTTACCGACAGTGCATCGTCGTTATCGCCCCACCATGCACCGCCGCCGATGGCCCATGTACCCATGCCCAGAAACGGCACGGCGATGCCGCTTTTGCCAATGTTGATGTTCTGCATATACTTTACCCTCCGTGCCAGCAGTGTTCCCCGCAATGGGAACCCTCATTCTGATGTCTGGCATTCTATGTTGTATTCTTGATTGCTATATAAAAAAGGCTGCGGAGCGCAGGTGCACTCCGCAGCGCTCTTTTATCAGATGTTGCCGAACTCGCTCAGCTGCAAGCTCTCGTTGTGGGTCTCCGCCCAGCGCACCGCCCAGTCGGAGGTGAACAGCAGCAGACGGTTGCCCTTCATGTCCTCCACAGCCTTGGTGTCGCTGGTCAGGTCCAGATCCCGCAGGTTGTAGGTGTCGGGATCGTTCTGCACCCAGCGCAGCTGCTCAAAGGGCAGCTGCTGCATACGGATCTCCACGTTGTACTCGGTGTTCAGGCGGTACTCCAGCACTTCCAGCTGCAATACGCCGACCACGCCGACCACCACTTCTTCCATGCCGCCGCCGACCTCGCGGAAGATCTGGATGGCGCCTTCCTGCGCGATCTGCTCCATACCCTTCACGAACTGCTTGCGCTTCATGGTGTCCTTCTGCTCAATGCGGGCAAAGTGCTCCGGGGAGAAGGTGGGGATGCCCGCGAACTGGACCTTCTTTTTGCCGGTGCACAGGGTGTCGCCGATGGAGAAGATGCCCGGGTCGAACAGGCCGATGATGTCGCCGGCGTAGGCCTCGTCCACGATGGCGCGGTCCTGCGCCATCAGCTGGGTGCCGGTGGCCAGCTTGATGTTCTTGCCCTCCTGCACATGGTAGGCTTCCATGCCGCGCTCGAACTTGCCGGAGCAGATGCGCATAAAGGCAATGCGGTCGCGGTGGGCCTTGTTCATGTTGGCCTGAATCTTAAAGATAAAGGCGGAGAACTCGTCCCGGCAGGGGTCCACCGGCTCGCCGGTCAGGCTGTCCACGCGGGCCAGCGGGGCAGAGGTGAGCCGCAGGAAGTTTTCAAGGAAGGGCTCCACGCCGAAGTTGGTCAGGGCAGAGCCGAAGAACACGGGGCTCAATTCGCCGCGCAGCACCTTGTCCAGATCAAACTCCTCGGCAGCGCCGTCCAGCAGCTCGATCTCGTCCACCAGCTGCTGGTGCAGGTAGGGGGTCAGCAGCTCGTCCAGTGCGGGGTCGCCCAGCTCGGCTTCGGTCTCGCTGACCTTCTTCACGCCGTTGGCGCGGCCATCGCTGGAAAAAGCCAGCACCTTGCGTGCGTTGCGGTCGAACACGCCCTTGAACTCCTTGCCGCAGCCGATGGGCCAGTTCATGGGGTAGGTCTTGATGCCCAGAATTTCTTCGATGTTCTCCATCAGTTCAAAGGGGTCGCGGGCTTCGCGGTCCATCTTGTTGATGAAGGTAAAAATGGGAATGTGGCGCAGGGTGCACACCTTGAACAGCTTGATGGTCTGCGCCTCAACACCCTTTGCGGCGTCTATGACCATGACGGCAGAGTCTGCCGCCATCAGGGTGCGGTAGGTATCCTCCGAGAAGTCCTGATGGCCGGGGGTGTCCAGAATGTTCACGCACTTGCCGGCGTAGTTGAACTGCAGCACCGAAGAGGTGACCGAGATACCACGCTGCTTTTCGATGTCCATCCAGTCGGACACGGCGTGCTTGGCGCTCTGCTTGCCCTTGACGGAACCAGCCTGATTGATGGCTCCACCGTACAGCAGCAGCTTTTCGGTAAGGGTGGTCTTACCTGCGTCGGGGTGGCTGATGATGGCGAACGTCCTGCGGCGTTCGATCTCTTCACGATTTGTCATAGATGATATTTCTCCTGAAATGGATAGAACTTCTTCCGGCATCGCGCAGCGATGCCGGAAGAAGCATTTTTACACATACGCACCTTATTCTATACGAAAACGCGTGATAATGCAAGGGTTTTCGTTATTTTTTCAGGATCAGGCAGGGCAGAGGGGCAGTTTCGGCCCAATTGGCAAAATCACACACCAGAACGGTGAAACTTTTCAGTGGAAGTGCCCGCAGAAAACGCAGCACCGCCTGTTTTTCGTCCGAGCCGATGACCGCCCCGCTGTACAGGATGGCGCTCACGATGCCGCCGGGGCGCACCGCCTGTAATGCCGCCTGCAAGGCGGGGATGCTGCTCTGCGCGGTGGAAAACACTCCGTGGTCTGCCCCCGGCAGCCAGCCGAAGTTGAACATGACCGCATCGGCAGTGCCGGGCTGCACATACTGTAACAGGTCGGCGTGGCTGCCGCAGATGAGCTCGTACCGGTCGGCAGGCACGTCTGCCTGTTCCAGCCGGGCGCGGGTGGAGCGGATGGCTTCGGGCTGCACGTCAAAAGCCAGCACCCGCCCGGCGGGGGCAGTCAGCCCGCACAGAAAGGCGGTGTCGCCGCCGTTGCCGCAGGTGGCGTCCACGCACAGCTGCGGGTGCACCAGCCGGGCGGCTAAAAAGTCCTGCACGAACTTGACCGCCGTTAAATCCGGGGTGCGGCGGCGCACCAGCTGCCCGCCCTCGGCGGCAAAGCCGAATTTGCCCCAGAAGGCAAGCTCGGCGGCGTTTTCCGGCAGCGGGGCGGTAAAAACCGTGGCGGTTTCCCGGTCATAACCGCCAAAGCTGCGCAATACTTCTTTTAACAGGTAGGAGCCGTAGCCCTTGCGCCGCCACCGGGGCAGGATGCACAGGGTGGCAAGCTGTGCGCCCTTGGGGGCGGGAGAAAGAGTGCACTCTCCGATGCAGTCCTTTTCTTTATACAGGGCAAACCCCTGTTCGGTGCGGCGCAGTTCCATAAAAAGCTCCTCCTTGACGGGCCAATATTCTTCCCTTACAATAGCAAGCGGCGGCGCGGCTGTCAAGGGCAGAAAAGCAGGACCGCATTTCACATATTCTTCACGGCGCAAGCGATTGATTTTCACATTTGACGGTTACAATAGGGACAGTTCAAAGGAACAGATGTCCCTGCGGACCGGCCTTTGAGGGAAGGATGTAGTAACATGGAAAACGAGAACAAGTGGGAATATGATTATTCCGCTTCCGATAACGAGACCGGCTACCCCAACGTGGGCAGCAGCGGCATGAACACGGCAAACCAGTATAACGAGCCGGAAGCACAGCCCGTGCGCCCGGCGTATACCGCCCCGGCAGACGGCGGCAGCGTGCCGCCCATCCCGCCGGAGCAGCCGCAGGACTGCGCCCCGCAGCAGCCGGAAAAGCCCCGCCGCAAAAAGAAGAAGTTCAATGGCGGAAAGCTGGTGCGCAGCGCCGTGGCGCTGGTGCTGGCAGCTGCCATGGGCTTTGCGGGCGGCTTTGTGGGTGCAAAATACGGCGGCGGCAGCAAGGTGGTCATCCAGCAGGTGGAGCGCCCTGCCAGCTCTGACAGCAGCACCGACAGCACTGGCAATTCCATCAGCGCTACCAGCGGCACCGGCCTGAGCACCGCACAGGTGGCAGAGCTGGTCAGCCCCAGCGTGGTGGTCATCACCACCGAGCAGGTGGTCTACTCCCAGTGGTCGTGGTACGGTCAGAGCCAGGTGGAGAGCGGCGCGGGCAGCGGCGTCATCATCAGCTCGGATGGTTATATCCTCACCTGCGCCCATGTGGTGAGCGGCGCTTCCAACATCACTGTGAGCATCGGCGACAAGGATTACCCCGCAACGCTGGTGGGCGAGGATACCACCAGTGATATCGCCGTGGTCAAGGTCGACGCCACCGGCCTGACCCCCGCCACCGTGGGCGACAGCGATAATCTGAAGGTGGGCGAAAGCGTCATGGCTGTGGGCAACCCCTTGGGTGAGCTGGGCGGCACCGTGACCAGCGGCATCGTCAGCGCACTGAACCGCAGCGTGACCATCCAGGGCACCAACTCCACCAACACCATGTCCCTGATCCAGATGGATGCCTCGGTCAGCCCCGGCAACTCCGGCGGCGGCCTGTTCAACATGAACGGCGAGCTGGTGGGCATCGTCAATGCAAAGTCCTCCGACAGCGATGCCGAGGGTCTGGGCTTTGCCATCCCGGTGAACGACGCCGTAAAGGTGGCGCAGGAGCTGCTGGAAAACGGCTATGTGACCGGCCGTCCCTATCTGGGCATCAGCTACTATGCCGTGACCGACGCCCAGACTGCCGCCCAGCTGGGCGTGAACGCCTACGGTGTCTACATCGTGGAAGTGGTCAAGGGCGGCCCTGCCGACAAGGCGGGCCTGCAGGCCGGTGACCGCATCGTGAGCATGGACGGCAGCGAGGTGGCCACCCAGAGCGACCTTGGCACCCTGATGCAGGACCACAAGGCCGGTGACACCATCGAGATCACCGTCGCGCGCGGTGGCCAGATGCAGACCGTTAACGTCACCCTTGGCGAAAAGGGCGCAGATAATAGCTAAAAACTGCATAAAAAAAGCGAGAGTCCTCCGTTTTTTCGGAAGGCTCTCGCTTTTTTGTTTGTACCGCGCTCCGCGGGGAAGTTACTGCTTGCCGCAAGCGTGCAAAGACGCTCCGCTGGGCCAGAGGCAGGGAGGGGTG
>OKUD01000799.1_pt1 | contig 9491 bp, 10 predicted proteins | sample 1606601 | NCBI WGS metagenome assembly OKUD01 (sample SAMEA3882517, study PRJEB24775) | human gut metagenome | biome: human-associated habitat; feature: intestine environment; material: feces | place: Netherlands | collected 2009/2010
CGGAACGATCTTATACTTGTTGTGCTGCATGGTCGTCGGGTTCAGCGCGCAGCGACCCAGGTGCAGGGAATCCTGCGTGCTCTGGATATTCGCCGTGCCCTTGAACTTCGCAAAGTTGAAGCAGCCGTTGTGGCAGCGGATGCAGGGCTTGATCTCGTCCTGACGGCCCTCGAGGATCTTGTGGATCCACTCGGGGTCAACGAGGTTCTGACGCGCGATGGCAACTGCATCGAGACGGCCGGCAGCGATCTCTTCCGCGGCCTTGACCGGATCCATACGGCCGGCGCAGGCGACGGGCTTGTCGGTGAACTTCTTGATGTGCTCGACGTACTCGAGGTTGCAGTTGTCGGGCATGTACTGAGGCGGATGTGCCCAGTACCATGCGTCGTAAGTACCGTTGTCGCAGTTGAACATGTCGTAGCCGGCATCGCCCAGGTACTTGATGGCCTTCTCGGACTCGGGCATGTCACGGCCGAACTCTTCGAAGTCGGTCTCATACGGCATAGCGCCCTTGCCCCAAGCCTTGGTCTTGGAGACGACGGAGTAACGCAGGGACACCGGGAAGTCGGCGCCGGCCTGACGCTTGATGGACTGCACGATCTCGACCGGGAAACGGAAACGGTTCTCGAAAGAGCCGCCGTACTCGTCGGTACGATGGTTCCAGTTGGCGATGGTGAACTGGTCAAGCAGATAGCCTTCGTGGACGGCGTGGATCTCAACGCCGTCGACACCGGCCTCACGCAGCAGCTTCGCGGTCTTGCCGAACGCATCGACCATCTCGTGGATCTCTTCGACGGTCATCGGGCGGGAGAGCATGTCCTCCTGCCAACGGTTCGGGGTAGCGGAAGCGGAAGCGCAGCAGTAGCTGACGTCGATGACGGGCTTGGCAAGGGCGCCGAGCACCTTGTTGTTGTTCAGAGTGACCATCCAGGGGGCAACAGCCATGGAGCGGCCGAAACCAGCGGCGAGCTGAATGAACAGCTTGGAGCCGGTCTTGTGGTACTCGACCATGTAGTCGGCGAGTTCCTTAAACATCTTCTTGTTCTGCCAGAGCCATCTGCGGCCCATGGTGTCACGGACACACTGCATGCCCGGGAGGACCAGACCGACGCCGTCCTGCGCACGGTTGAGCAGGAAGTTCGCAGCTTCCTTATCAAAGTGGCAGGGCTCCAGCCATCCAAACAGAGAGGTGCCGCCCATGGAGCACTGGACAATGCGGTTTTTGATCTCGACATTGCCAATCTTCCACGGAGTAAATAGCGCGCTATACTTTTCGTCCATGAAATACATCCTTCCTTTTTCTTTTATTACGAAGATGATCCTGCTGTTGCTCTCGGCAGATCATCGAACGTTTTCGTAAGTATGACACCGCAGTGCAGTGAACACGATGCATACATACTGTGCATAGCATAACATACTTTTTGACAAAAAGCAATGAAATAAAATCGACCGGCTCGTATATTTTGCTCACAAAAAGCGTAAAAGAGTGACACAAGTGGCAGAAAGCGTCTGGAAATTCCAAAAAGAAGCAGCGCTGCAGAAAGCCAACGTTTAGTCAAATAATGGTATATTTTTTGCAGTGTGTCAATTTTCGGACACATTGACTTCCGGGTGTTCAGCGAAAAAACTACTTGAAATCCAGCGGCGACTGTGCTATGTTAATGCTATTCTTTCTTAGACCTACAAAAAAGATATGTATTAGGAGGCTTTGCTATGAGCAAGCAACTGAACCGGGAGGAAGCCTGGGCACTGTTGACGGAGTATAACCAGGATCCGTTCCATCTGCATCATGCCCGCACGGTCGAGGGCGTCATGCGCTATTTCGCGCAGGAGCTCGGCTACGGCGACGAGGTGGATTTCTGGGGCATCGTCGGCCTGCTGCATGATCTGGATTTTGAGCGCTATCCCGATCAGCACTGCATCCAGTCGCAGGAGATCATGCGCGAGCGGGATCTCGACGAGCGGCTGATCCACGCCACAGCCAGCCACGGCTACGGCATCACGGTGGACATCCAGCCGGAGCACGAGATGGAAAAGGTGCTCTTTGCGACCGATGAGCTGACTGGCCTGATCGGCGCGGCGGCGCTGATGCGTCCGTCCAAGAGCGTGCAGGATATGGAGCTCAAGTCGCTCAAGAAGAAATATAAGAGCAGCGGCTTTGCGGCGGGCTGCTCGCGCGAGGTGATCCAGCGCGGCGCGGACATGCTCGGCTGGAGCTTGGACGAGCTGCTGACGCGCACGCTCGACGCCATGCGCGTGGTCGAGCCGCTCGTGGCCGAACAGGAAGCCAAAGAAGCCAAATAAGAAAAGGCCGGGGATACGCCCCGGCTTTTTTTACATCTGCAACATTCGACTTGAATTCCTTGTGATTTGGTAGTATATTATCCTTAGCATCTGCACACGCAGCTGTGCAGCAAGGAGGCAACGGATTATGGTCATCTCAACCAAGGGGCGCTACGCGCTGCGCCTGATGATCGACCTGGCGCAGCATTGCGACGAGGGCTTCATCTCGCTCAAGACCGTGTCGCAGCGGCAGGATGTGTCCCTGAAATATATGGAGGCGATCGCAGCGGCGCTCAACCGCGCGAACCTCGTCAACAGCCAGCGCGGCAAGGAGGGCGGCTACCGCCTGAGCCGGCCGGCGAGCGAGATCACGGTCGCGGAGGTGCTGCACAGCACCGAGGGCAGCATGGCCGCCGTGTCGTGCCTTGATGCTGGGGAGAACGGCTGTGAGCGCGCGGCCCAGTGCCTGACGCTGCCGATGTGGAAAAAGCTCGACGCCGTTATGGATAACTACCTGTCCGGCGTGTCCGTGCAGGACCTGCTCGACGGCAAGGCATAAGGGCGCAGAACCGGGGAAAGAACGTGTGTTTTCTTTCCCCGGTTTTCTTTTTCAAATTCCTATTGACAGTGTGGGAAATACATGGTATCATTTACCCACAAAGCAAATAGGAATTAAAGGAGGACAGTCTCATGCGCGTCTACGCAGACAATGCGGCAACCACAAAACTATCCCCCGCCGCAAAGGAAGCCATGCTTCCGTATTTTGACGAGATCTACGGCAATCCCAGCACGCTCTACACCCTCGGGCAGGAGGCGGCCGAGCATCTGCTCGCCTGCCGCACCGAGATCGCGCAGCTGATCGGCGCTGCCGATCCGCGCGAGATCGTGTTCACCTCCGGCGGCAGCGAGGCTGACAATCAGGCCATCATTTCCGCCGCCAGAAACGGCGCTCGCAAGGGGAAAAAGCATCTGATATCCACGAAATTCGAGCACCACGCGGTGCTGCACACGCTTGACAAGCTCCGTAAGGAGGGCTTTGACGTGACGCTGCTGGATGTGCACGAAAACGGCGTCGTCCGCGTCGAGGACGTGGCCGCGGCCATCCGGGACGACACGGCGCTCGTGTCCGTCATGTTCGCCAACAACGAGATCGGCACCATCCAGCCCATTGAGGCCATCGGCGCGCTCTGCCGCGAGCGGGGCATCCCGTTCCACACGGACGCGGTGCAGGCCGTCGGCCACGTCCCCGTGGACGTGCAGGCGATGAACATCGACCTGCTCTCGTGCTCGGCGCACAAGTTCCACGGCCCGCGCGGCGTCGGCTTTTTGTACGCCAGGCGCGGCATCCCGCTCACGAACATCATCGAGGGCGGCGCGCAGGAGCGCGGCAAGCGCGGCGGCACGGAGAACACTCCGGCTATCGCCGGCATGGCCGCAGCGCTGCGCGAGGCGGTCGACCACATGGCCGAGAACGCGGAGAAAGTCACGCGCCTGCGCGAGACGCTCATCGCCGGCCTCTCCACCATCGAGCACGCCCGGCTCAACGGCGACCGCGACCGGCGTGTGCCCGGTACGGTGAACTTCTGCTTCGAGGGCATCGAGGGCGAGTCGCTGCTGCTCCTGCTCGACCGCAAGGGCATCGCCGCTTCATCCGGCAGCGCCTGCACGTCCGGCTCGCTTGACCCCAGCCATGTGCTGCTGGCCATCGGCCTGCCGCACGAGGTGGCGCACGGGTCGCTGCGTCTGTCCGTGGGCGAATATAACACGGACGAGGAAATGGCGTACATCGTGGACAATGTCCGGCAGGTGGTCGCCTATCTGCGCAACATCTCCCCGGTGTGGGACGAGCTGGAGACCGGCGCGCGCCCGCACTTGATTTGACACAATATAGATATAAAGGAGGCTTTCCTATGGCACTGTACAGCGAAAAGGTCATGGACCATTTTGAAAACCCCCGCAACGTTGGCAAGATGCCCGACGCCGACGGCATCGGTGAAGTCGGCAACGCCAGGTGCGGCGACATCATGCGGATGTATATCAAGGTAAACGACGGCATCATCTCGGACGTGAAGTTCAACACGTTCGGCTGCGGCAGCGCGATCGCGTCCTCGTCGATGGCGACCGAGATGATCAAAGGCAAGCCCATCTCGGAGGCGCTGGCACTGTCCAACAAGGCGGTCGTGGAAGCGCTCGACGGCCTGCCGGCCCAGAAGATCCACTGCTCCGTGCTCGCGGAGGAAGCGGTCAAGGCGGCCGTGAAGGACTACTACGACAAAAATGGCATCGCCTACGACGCCGCGCTCTTTGCAGAGCATGACTGTGCCGCCTGTCACGGCGGCTGATACCACCCTGCTGCTTCTCTTCTTCCCCCTTCTATGTTTTGCGGAAAGCACCCGTCCATTCGGCCGGGTGCTTTCTGTATGCCCGCAAAAAACACCCCCCGCAGGTTTCCCGGGAAGCCTGCGGGGGCGCGGTGCGTCAGTAATAGATGCTGTTTCGTTTGGGCCTTGGTCGGAAGTGGATTCCCGACACCATGCCGAGCGCGGCAAACGTTGTGAACAGGGAAGAGCCGCCGTAGCTGAAAAACGGCAGCGTGATGCCGATGACGGGCGTGATGCCGATGCACATGCCGATGTTCTCAAACGTCTGGAACGTCAAAAACGCGGCCACGCCGAAGCACACGAGCGAGCCCATGTTGCTGCCCGAGCGGATGCCGACCATGACGCAGCGGATGATGATGATCAGCAGCAGCACGATGACGAGGATGCAGGCGATCATGCCGAGCTCCTCGCCGATGACGGCATAGATAAAGTCTGTGTGCTTGCCGGCGAGGGCGTTGGACTGGCTCTGCGTGCCGTGGCCGAGGCCCGCGCCGGTCCACTGGCCGGAAGCGAGCGCGATCTTGCTCTGGTGCGGCTGCCAGTTGATGCCGGTGTTCGTTGGGTCGATGCTGGAGTCATACGGCGCGAGGATACGGTTTTTCTGATAGTCGTGCAGCACGAATTTCCACAGCAGCGGGATCATCGCGGCGATGGCCGCAAAGCCGATCGCAAACCAGTGCAGCGCAAAGCCCGCGGCAAAGAGCATCACGAGGAAGATGGAGAAAAAGATCAGCGCCGAGCCGAGGTCAGACGACACGACGAGGATCAGCCCGAACAGCAGCACGAAATGGCCCGCCAGCTGCGCGACCGACCACACGGAGTTGAGGTCGTGGTATTCTTTCAAGTAGCTGATCTGCTTTGCCAGAATGATGATGAACGTGAGCTTGACGACCTCCGTCGGCTGGATGCCGATGCCGAAAAAGCGCAGCCAGCCGGTGTTGCCGGTGTTGTCGCTCACGCCGAAGGGGATCAGCAGCAGCAGAAAGACCACGTTGAACGCGCACAGGATCTGCCACTTGTCGGCCAGCACATCCACGTCCAGCACGGTCATGACCACGAACGCGAAAACGCCGAGGATGAGCGACGCGCTCTGCACGATGACATACTTGGCCGAGTGGTACGACGCCGTGGCGCTCGAGATGACGACGATGCCGAAAATGGCGCAGATGAGGCCCATCACGAGCAGGAAAATATCCGCCCGGTGAAAAAACTCCTTTGCGTAGGACATGGCTTTTTTCATAATGGCCTCCTTTCCGCCGCGGCGGCGTTTTGAAATCGGCGCTTATTATATCACACAAAACGACTTTACGCAACGGCCGAAACCGTGCTATAATACTTCTTCAGAATCGGAGGGATATCATGCAGGAATATCTGACCCACAGCGAAGCGGAGACCGAACAGGCCGGCGCGGACTTTGCGCGCGCCCTGCCGGACGGCAAGGTCGTGGCCATGTACGGCGAGCTCGGTAGCGGAAAGACCGCCTTTGTGCGCGGCATGGCCCGCGGCATGGGGCTGACGTGCCGCGTCTCGAGCCCGACGTTCACGATCGTAAACGAATATGAAGGGCCCCGCGAGCTGATCCATTTTGATATGTACCGTCTCGGCAGTGCCGACGAGCTGTTCGACATTGGCTGGGAGGATTATGTCAACCGCGGTTCCGTCTGCGCCGTTGAGTGGAGCGAGAACGTGGAGGACGCTTTTTACGGCGACGAGGTCGTGGTCCGGTTTGAAAAACTCGGCCCGACGACCCGGCGCATCACGATCACGGAAGGGAGCGGGACATCATGCTGATCCTCGCACTGGAGTCCTCGGCCAAGGCGGCGTCGGTCGCCCTGTGCCGCGATGGAGTGCTCATTGCCCAGAGCCAGCAGTGCAGCGGCCTGACGCACAGCTGCACGCTGCTGCCGATGGCGGAGCAGATGCTGAAAAATACCGATACCAGGCTTGCGGACGTCGACGCCATCGCCGTCGCGCGCGGGCCGGGCTCGTTCACCGGCGTGCGCATCGGCGTGTCCACGGCCAAGGGGCTCGCCTGGGGCGCGCAGAAGCCCGCCATCGGCGTGTCCACGCTTGAGGCCATGGCGTATCACGGTCTCGCGGCGGGGGAGGGCGCGCTCGTGTGCGCGGCCATGGATGCCCGCCGCAGCCAGATCTACAACGCCCTGTTCGAGATCCGGGGCGGAAAACCGGTGCGGCTTTGTGAAGACCGTGCGATTTCGCTCGCGGAGCTGGGCGAAGAACTGGGAAAAATGCAGAAATCCGCTTTTCTGGTTGGCGACGGCGCACAGTTGTGTTATAATACATGTTTGGACATGGGCATCCCTGCGGTGCTGGCGCCGGGCAATCTGGTCAGCCAGAGCGCGTGGGGCGTGGCCATGGCCGCTTTCGGGCAGACGCCGGCCCCGGCGGAGGAACTGCTCCCGGTCTATCTGCGCCTGTCGCAGGCCGAGCGGGAACGCCAGGCACGGCTGGCTGCTCAGGCGGCGCAAGAATGAAAAATTGAATCAACAAAGGAGACGACGAGATGAGTAAAGTTCACGTTTTTGACCACCCGCTGATCCAGCACAAGCTCTCGATCCTGCGCGACAAGAACACCAGCGTCAAGGAATTCCGCGAGCTGATTTCCGAGATCGCCATGCTGATGTGCTTTGAGGCCACGCGCGACCTCCCGCTCGAGGAGATCGACGTGGAGACCCCGGTCGCTACGGCGCACTGCAAGCACATCGCCGGCAAGAAGCTGGCCATCGTGCCGATCCTCCGCGCCGGTCTCGGCATGGTCGACGGCATGGTCACCATGATGCCGAACGTCAAGGTCGGCCACATCGGCCTGTTCCGCGACCCGCAGACGCTTGAGCCCGTGAAGTATTACTTCAAGATGCCGCCCGACATTGCCGAGCGCGACGTCATCATCGTCGATCCCATGCTCGCCACCGGCGGCAGCGCGTCCGCCGCGGTGCAGTTCATGAAGGAAGTCGGCTGCAAGCACATCAAGCTCATGTGCATCATCGGCGCCCCCGAGGGCGTGGCCGTGATGCAGAAGGAGCATCCGGATGTGGACATCTATGTCGCAGCGCTCGACGATCATCTCAACGAGCACGGCTACATCGTCCCCGGTCTGGGCGACGCGGGCGACCGCATCTTCGGCACCAAGTAATTCTCTCCTGTTGATCCGTAAAGCAAACACCCGGTATTGGCTCGCCAATACCGGGTGTTTTTTTGCCCTTTTACTGCAGGTTCAGGTGCTTGCGCAGCATGCCGTGCGTGAGGAAGAAAAAGCCCGCGCAAAACGCCAGCGCGCCCACACACGCGCAGCCGAGCACGGTCCAGAGCGCCTGCAGCACGGTCATCGTGTTGACGGCCGAGGTGGCCGACCCGTAGAACGCGCCGAAGATCAGCGCCAGCAGGAGGCGCGTGCCGATCCAGAGCACGAAGAAGAACACGACGGACATGAGTCCCTTGTTTTTCTTGAAACTCTGACCGATCGCCATGGCGGCGTAGGTCATCAGGCACAGGGCAAGGCCGCACAAAACCACCAGCACGACCACGCCGACGGTGAGCCAGCCGGCCTGCGCCTGCGTGATCGTCGGCATACTGTACGGTGCGCCGAAGGTAAAGGCAAACCGAAACCGGACGATATCCTCGTAGCCGCCGAGCATGCCGGACAGCAGCAGGCCGAGCGCGTCGACCGCGAACGTGCCGAGAAACCACACGATCGAGACGATCAGCTTCGAGAAGATCAGCTCCGTCGTCGAGACCGGCAGCGTGAACATCAGATAGCCCTCGTCCGTCATCAGGTTGCGGTAAAACCGCAGGATCATGAGCACGACCGTCGTCACGACGGCGGCGATGAGTGAGAGTGAAAACACGAACGACACGAGCGCGCCGATGGCGCGGATCAGAAAGCCGTTCTGGTTTTCACACAGGCGGGTGATCAGGTTCGTGAACAGGCCGAGCACCGGCACGGCCGCATACAGCGGCAGCATGATGCGCGCTGTCGCGCGAAAATCCTGCTTTAAGAGTTTTCCTAGCATCTGAATACCTCCCGAAACACAGCGTCCACCGATTTGCCCTCCCTGGCGCGCAGCTCGTCGGCCGACGACTGCAGCAGCAGATGGCCGCGGTTGAGAAACGCCACGTCGTCGAGGATGTTCTCCACGTCCGCGATCAGGTGCGTGGAGATGATGACCGCTGCGTCCTCGCTGTAGTTGCCGATGATCGTGCGCAGGATGTAGTCGCGCGTCGCGGGGTCCACACCGCCGATGGGCTCGTCAAGGAGATAGAGCTTGGCGTCGCGGCTCATCGTCAGGATGAGCTGCGTCTTCTCGCGCATGCCTTTGGAGAGCGTCTTGATCTTCTGTGTGCGGTCAAGGCCGAGGTTCATCAGCATCGCTTCGGCCACGCCGCGGCGGAAGTCCGAATAAAAGTCACCGTAGTAGTCAAGCGCCTGCGCGATCGTCATCCAGCCGGGCAGCGTGTTTCGGTCGGGCAGGTACGAGACAATGGCCTTCGTTGCGCGGCAGGGGGCCTTGCCTGCGATCAGAATTTCGCCCGACGTCGGCGTCAGAAGGCCGTTGGCGAGCTTGATGAGCGTCGTCTTGCCGCTGCCGTTGGGGCCGAGCAGGCCCACGATGCGCCCGGGTTCGATCGTGAGATCGATGCTGTCGAGCACCGTTTTGGCGCCGTAATTTTTCGTGAGCGCCTTGCATTCAAAAATACTCATTCTTCCTCCTCCTTAGCTCCCTGAATGAGAGCTATGACTTCGTCTCTCGTGCAGCCGAGCGTTTTCATCGAGTGGAGAAATTCTCCCACGCGCTCGTCCGCAATGCG
>OKUD01000802.1_pt1 | contig 9479 bp, 9 predicted proteins | sample 1606601 | NCBI WGS metagenome assembly OKUD01 (sample SAMEA3882517, study PRJEB24775) | human gut metagenome | biome: human-associated habitat; feature: intestine environment; material: feces | place: Netherlands | collected 2009/2010
AACACGAACACCGCAAAAGCAGTATTCGTGTCATTGGTGGAGACGAAGAGGATCGCTCGGCGCACTGCCGTGCGCCGACACGCACGCGGACTTTCCGACCGTCCACCGGACGCTCGGAATTCTGCTTCGCAGAACCGTCCTGTTCGATCCTCTTCTAAAAAAATAACACGAACACCGCAAAAGCAGTATTCGTGTCATTGGTGGAGACGAAGAGGATCGAACTCTCGACCTTACGGATGCGAACCGTACGCTCTCCCAGCTGAGCTACGCCCCCATTTGTTTGCTATGTGATTATAAGATTTTTTTTTCGGTTTGTCAAGTGTTACGGAGCTGTTTGGAAAAATTTTTCTTTGCCGCCCCGCTTTTTCATCCGATCGGCTTGCAGATATCTACCCGGCCGTCGGGCTTCGAGTATTTTTCAAGCTCGGCGGGGGTCAGCTCTATCATGCTGTTGCTGCTGCCGCAGGCGGGGAATACCGTCTGAAATCTTTTCAGCGACTCGTCCAGATATATCTTTACTCCCTCGTTCACCGCGAACGGGCATACTCCGCCGACTGCGTGACCGATGAGCTCTGCCGCTTCTTCGTGCGAGAGCATCTTCGCTTTTTTGCCGAAGCGGGCCTTGTATTTTGCGTTGTCTATCTTCATGTCGCCCGCCGCGACTATGAGTATCGGCGCGCCGTCGAGCGAGAAGGATATGGTTTTTGCTATCCTGCCCTCAACGCAGCCGAGCGCCTTAGCCGCGAGCGCGACGGTTGCGCTCGACTCGTCTATCTCCTTTATCCTGTCCGCTATGCCGAGCGTTTCAAAATATTCTCTGACTCTCTCTATAGACATTGTTTTCTCCCGAGCAAAAAAGCCGCAGGGCAAGAGCCGAGCGGCTTCGATTTTTTTGTCTGATTTTTATTTTTTGCGGCTTTTCTTTCTCTTTACTCCGTCGGTGACATTGTCATCGGGCTTGCCGAAAGCCGCGATCTTGATTATCATTATGACGAGTATAGCCGCGAGCGCCGAGCAGGCGTAGACCAGCCACATATTTATGACACTCGCTATAAACTTGCCTAAGAACGGTACGCAGTGCGTGGCTACGGCGACTACGGAAGCGCCCGTGGGAAGAGCAAATCCGAACGCGAAGCCGTACTTTCCTCCGAGTTTATACATTGCGACTTCGTCCGCGGATGCGGCAGACGCCCTGCGGGTCAGGCACAGCGAGCCGTCCTTTATGTTTGAACCCATGATGTCGTCGGTGCATACGGCAAGTCCGCGGTCGAGAAGGAACTTGTCGGGATGAGCCGCCGCAACGCTCAAAAGCGCGGTTAACAGCGACACGACCGCTATTATGATAATTAGGACGACAGAGAATATTCTTGCGCCCTTGAATTTGTCCTTTTTAGGCTTGAAGCTGTCCTGAAGCATTGCGCCGGAGTAGTCCGAGGTGCGCTCAAAGTCGAATTTCGGCTCAACTTTGGCCGCAGTTTCCTCCGAGAGGGTCTGACGCGGTCTGCTCTTGTCTATCGGCGCGCCGAAATATCCGTGAGGATCGGGCTCGCCGTATTCGTTTTCGGTTTTTTGCACGGGCTCGGCTTCGACTTTCTCGGGCTCTGTCTTGACGGGCTCATCTGCGGGAACCTCGTCCTCTCCCGAGTAGCTGTCCTCAAAGTCATTCCCGGTCGGCTCGAGCTCGGTTGCGGAAATGGAGCTGTCGAGTGCGCTCTCATAGCTGCGCTCCTCAACGCGCCTTGCCTCCGCTTTCTCCTCGGCATTGTGCGCCGCTCTCATTCTCTCGGCCTCCAGAATTTCCTCCGCCGCCTTTTCCGCTGCGGCGTTGAGCTCGTCCTGCTTGGCCTTTTCCATGCGGGCCTCAAACTCCGCGTTGAGCTCTTCTATGGTTTTCGGCATGAATTTATCCATTCTCTGTTCACCCTCCGATTTAAAGCAGTATTATTGTTATCCGGTATCGTTGCAGCTGTTATATTATAAAGTATAATATTTGGCGCTCTTAAAGTCAATAAAAAAGGCGAATGTCCGCAGATACCCGCACAAATGCCCGAAAGGCTGGAAAAAATCGGGCGCATAAAGTATAATCAAGGCGGAAAAACACAAAAAGGAGAAATATCATGGGAATGAAAGAAAGAATGTTCACGGGCGAGCTGTATTATCCCAACGAGGAGTCGATATTTGACGAGCAGCTCAAAAAACTCGATTTGCTTTACGAGTTCAATTCAACGCGCCCTACGGAGCAGAAGAAAAGGCAAGAATTAATGAAAGAGATGTTTGCCGAAATAGGCGAGAACTGCTATCTCGAGCCGCCGTTTCACGCGAATTGGGGCGGGGCGCATATGCATTTGGGCGACAGTGTATACGCTAATTTCAATTTCACCGCCGTGGACGACTCGCATATCTATATCGGCGCTTATACGATGATAGGACCCAACGTGACCGTTGCCACAGCGGGACATCCTATTCTGCCCGAGCTGCGCGAAAAGGCGTATCAGTTCAATATGCCCGTGCATATCGGCAGAAACTGCTGGATAGGTGCGGGAGCTGTGATAATGCCCGGAGTGACGATAGGGGACAACAGCGTTATCGGCGCGGGGAGCGTCGTGACGAAAGACATTCCGGCGAACGTCGTCGCCTACGGTAATCCCTGCCGCGTTGCGAGGGAGATAAGCGAGCACGACCGAGAGTTTTATTATAAAGACAGACGAATTTCGCAGAAGATTTTTGACGAAGTAAAGAAAATGTAAAGTAAACCCGCCAAAGTAAACCCGCCGCAGATATAAGTCTGAGGCGGGTTTTGCTATAGTTTTTACAGTGTTTACGGTTGCAACGGTGTACAAAGGGAACATAATAAAAAACTTAATAATGGACTGCCAATCTTACACAAAGTACCGCCCAAACGAGACTACGGGCGGTATTTTTGTATCATGGCGGAGAAAGGAGGAACTTCCCACGGGGGCTTGACTGAAAAGTTGAGCCTCTTTTTTCATGCCAAAAAACAGGAGGTAAATGCTTATGGCAGATGATAAAACCACAAAAACGCCGGAACAGCCGGTAACGGATAGCGGGCCGGGCAAGGAAACGCCTCCCGCTCCCCCAAAAGAGCCGGAAAAAAAGACGGAACCGGAGGTAAAGAACCCGCAGGTTTCCGTCTATAACTTCGCTGAAATTATGAAGGAAAAGAAGGTCGAGGAACGGGCGGCAGCTCCCAGCGGGGAAAAGCCTGCCCCGGCAAAAACGGAAAAACCGGAAAAGCAGCCGGAGGCTCCGAAGAAAGCGGAGGAAAAACCCAAAGAGCCGGAACAGCCGAAGCGCCGGGGCCGTCCCCCGAAAGCAGATAAGGACAAGGCCGCAGCCCCGAAGTCCAAAGCCCCCGCACAGAAACCGGAAAAGACGGTCAAAAAGGAGCCGGAGAAAAAAACGGCTCCAACGGTGCAGACCGCTCCCACTCCGAAGGAACCTGAAAAGCCGCAGGATGCACCACGCCGGGGCAAGGAACAGATCGTCTATATCAAGCTGAATGAACTCCACGCCTTCAAGAACCATCCCTTTGAGGTTCGGGATGATGAAGAAATGCGGGCTATGGTGTCCAGCGTCAAGGACAAGGGCGTGACCCAGCCCGCTATCGTCCGTCCCCGTGAGGATGGCGGCTATGAGATCGTGTCCGGCCACCGCCGCCAGAAAGCCAGTGAGCTTGCCGGATATGCGGATATGCCCTGTATCGTCCGAAACCTGACAGACGATGAAGCCATCACCCAGATGGTCGAGGACAATCTGAACCAGCGTGAAGAAATCCTCCCCAGTGAGCGGGCCAAAGCCTTGAAAATGCAGCTTGAGGCCATCAAGCACCAGGGCTCCCGCACTTCGGGCCAGATTGACCCGAAGGACGCAGGAAAACGCTCCAACGAAATTGTAGCCGAGCGCAATAAGATGGCGGTCAAGCAGGTGCAGCGGTATATCCGGCTCAATGAGCTGGTTCCCGACCTGATGAAGCTGATGGATGAAAAAAAGCTGGGCTTTACTACGGCGGTGGAGCTTTCCTATATCGGCAAGAAGAACCAGAACTATATCGCCGTCGCCATTGACAGCCAGCAGTCCTCGCCTTCACAGGCGCAGGCAAAGCGTATGCGTGAGCTGGACGAAAAGAAGCTGCTCAACGGGGATGTGATCGACGGCATTATGATGGAGGACAAAAAGGAGGTAGACAAAGTGATTTTGACAGGTGCGGAACTGAGCAAGTATTTCGGCAAGGAAACTACGCCGAGGGAAATGAAGGACCAGATCATCAAACTGCTGGACGACTGGAAGGGTCAGCAGAAGGAACACGAAAAGCCGGAGAAGAAAACCGAACAGGAAAAGTAAGCCGAAACTTCGGGTCAGCATGGCCCGAGGATTGCGGGGCTTTGCCCCGCGCCCCGAAGCTCTGGAGATATAAATTATTCCCCGTCGCCAGTTATTCCGTAGCATAGCCGGGAAAATCAGTCAAGGGCAGCGCCGCCGCAGGCGGTGCCAGAGGCACCCTTGACGGATTTCTCCCGGTTATGCTTTTTCCCGGTCAAGCGACGGGGATATAAATTCTCCAGAGCCGTTCCCCTTCCCGGGGGAAGGGGCGGAGGGGTTGGGCGAACTCTTGCTTTTCCCTAAACCAAAACAGAAATGGAGGCTCAACCAATGAAACGACCTTTAGCATACCTGACCGCCGCATGGAGCGGCGAGCCGGATGTTGATATGGAGCTGGCGGCCCACTACTGCCGTCTTGCTTATGAGGCGGGCTTTTCCCCGATCTGCCCGCTCTTGTATCTGCCGCTGTTTTTGAATGACAGCGTTCCCGAGGAACACAAGGCCGGGATTGATATGCGCCGGGATATGCTGCGGCGCTCCCACACCCTGATTGTCTGCGGCAGCGCTTTGGACGAGGATGTAAAAAATGATATTGCGGTTGCCGGGCGGCTGGGCATTGCGGCGACCACACTGGAAGGGGTGCTTGCCGTGAAGGGACACGGCACCCCGGGCCATGCCGGACATTAAGCTGGGAAGCCTTTTCGACGGGATTGGCGTGTTCCCTCTGGCTGCTTCCCGGTGCGGTATCCGTCCGGTATGGGCCAGTGAGATTGAAAAAGCGCCCATCTCCATAACCAAAAGGCACTTTCCCGACATGGTGCATTTGGGGGATATTACGAAGGTGGACGGCGGGAAAATCCCGCCGGTCCATGTGATAACCTTCGGCTCTCCCTGTCAGAACCTTTCTCTGATCGGCAACCGCTCCGGCCTTGCCGGGGCAAAATCAAGCCTGTTCTATCAGGCGTTTCGTATCATACAGGAAATGAGGGATGCTACTGATAACCTATATCCAGCTATCGCTGTTTGGGAAAACGTCATGGGAGCGTTTTCTACAAATGACCGGATGGACTTTAGAGCCGTCCTATCCGCCTTCTCGGACACCGAAGTTCCAATGCCTCCTTCGGGAAGATGGGGAAACGCCGGAATGGTGCGAGGGGGAACGCCTGATGTGTGCTGGCGGCTCATGGACGCCCAGTATTGGGCAGGCTCCCGAAGGCTGGCACGAAGGCAGCGGATTTTCGTCGTGGCGGATTTTGGAGGCAGACGTGCCGCAGACATACTATTTAAGCCCCGTCCAATGCTCCCACTTCCTCCGCCTTGCGGAGAGGGCGGGTGGGCCGCCGCCGAAGGAGATCGAACAGCTTCTTTTGAAACAGGGCGGCAGATACCAGTCATCCACCCCTTTCAGTGCTTCCGTATGCGGGGAGCGGCAAAAAGGCAGGAAGAAACGGCCTTCCGAAACAGCTTCGGATTACCAACTGACCCTTTTCCCACTCTTTTAGCCAGTGATGTAACGCCCTTTGCCTTCTGGTATGAGGGCGACCCGAAGGGCGGCTGTATCCGTTTTCTGACGGAAACGGAAAGCGAACGGCTGATGGGGCTGCCAGAGGGCTGGACAAAGTACGGGGCGGACGGCGTGGAGATCCGGCCTCTGCAACGCTACAAGGCACTGGGAAACGCGATTGCCCTCCCTTGCGCCGATTACATTATGGCCGGGATTTATGAGGTGCTGGCTGACCGGGCCGGAAAGGAGGAATGAGCCCATGTTTGAAGCCTATATAACCAATACAGCCCTATACCCCTTAATGGGGATTGAGGTAGGGACAACGGTACATTTCCCCATGACGACACAGGAGTTGCAGGCCGCCCTTGCCAAAATCGGGATAGACGGGAAACGGTACAGCGAAGTGTTCTTTACCAGCTTTGACAGTGATGTGCTGGGGCTCTACGATTATCTCTACGAATGTGAGAACATCGACGAGCTGAACGAGCTGGGCCACGCCCTGCTGGAAGTACGGGATAAGGGCGGACTGGAAACCTTTGAAGCCGCTCTTGTCTTGGGAAACCACACAAGGAGCGTGAAGGATTTGATAAACCTGACGCAGAACCTTGACCTTTACCGCTTTTACCCGGATATTTCCGATGATGAAGGGCTGGGCCGTCTTTACGCCGACGAGCTTGGGACTATCGACATACCGGAGCACATTCAGAACTACTTCGATTATGAGGCATACGGGCGGGATGTGCGTATCAACGAGGGCGGCGTATTCGCTCCCGGTGGGTATGTGTCGGCAGTCCCGGAGGGCTTCAAGGAGTATTACCACGGGCCGCAGGACATTCCGCCGGAACACCGGATATTTGCCTATCCTGAAAAGGCCGAGCCTGTCCACTCCATTCTCGCTGCACTCAAACGGTTTCAAGAAGCCCCGCCCGCTCCGAAAAAGGACAAGGCGGGGCCTTCCCATGAAGAACGGTAAGACTTCGGGCCAGCATGGCCCGAAGCATGAAGGAGGTGCATACCATCAACTATTACCCTATCAATGAAGGAGCCGCCCGCCGGGCAAAGGAAATGAACAGCTTTTCCGACTACAAGGAAGGGAGCGCAACGGCGGAATACCGGGCAATGGTGGACAAGGCCGCCGCCATAGCGGAACAGCAGAAATCCCGGGTGGACCCCATGTACCATGAGAAGATCGACCATCTGTTAGACACCTACGCCCGCAAGCTGGCCGAAAACATGAACCAGGGCTTTGCCATTGACGCAAGGGTTCCCTCTGTGATGATCGCCGGACCTGCCAATTTCCCGGTGGGAAAGAAGGAAAAACAGAACCGGGCCCGGGACAGCAACATGGAGGAATGGCGGTATATTCAAGGGCTGCTGGATAAGATACGCAGCACCGGCATGGGCGGGATCAGCGCCGATGACCCTGCAGCGATTGAAAAGCTCCAGAAGAAGCTGGACGGGCTGGAACGCTCCCAGCTCATTATGAAGGAGGTCAACGCCTATTACCGCAAGCATGGCAAGCTGGATGGCTGTGCGCTGCTGTCGCCGGACCAGATCGAAAAGCTGAAAGCAAGCATGGCTGCAAACTGGCGGAGCGACCCGAGGCCCTTTGAAAGCTACCAGCTTACCAACAACAATGCGGAGATCCGCCGGGTAAAGACGCGTATCGAACAGCTCTCCAAACAGGCGCAGCGGGAGTTTTCCGGCTGGGAGTTCGATGGGGGCCGTGTGGAAATGAACCGGGAGGACAACCGCTTGCAGGTGTTCTTTGACGGAAAGCCTGACGCGGACACCCGGGCCGAGCTGAAAAGCAGCGGTTTCCGCTGGGCTCCCAGTGTAGGCGCATGGCAGAGGCAGCTCACGGACAACGCCATCCGGGCGGCTGACCGCTTGGAATGTATCAAGCCGCTGTCCGGCGAAAAGCCCTCCCAGCTTCAAAAGAAGCCCTCTATCTTGCAGACCATGCGGGAACAGGGCGAAAAAGTCCAGACGGAGCCGGAAAAGAAAGCTCCGTCCGGCAGAGATGCCGAGCGGTAAGCCTCGGGCCACATTGGCCCGAGGTTTTCTGTTCCCCGAGATTGTACGGGGGCCTCCCGGATAGCGGGAACCCCGACGGAAAGGAGGTTTTATGCAGGAAGAAGTAAACCAAAAAACGGTTGCCCTTTCGATCAGGACAACGAAGCTCACGGGAAAAGTGCTGGCTGCCGCTCTTGGGAAGGTAGCGCGGGCGCTGCAAAAGCACCACCGGAAGGCGCTGACCCCGCAGGGACGCCAGAGTGTAAAAAAGCTGATGAACCACTATGGCGGCAAAAGCGCCATGCCCTATGTGGGAGCCCCAAAGGATTTTGACCGGATCGCAAAGGAGTTCCATGTGGACTACGCTTTCCATAAAGTGAGCCCCGGTCATTACCTGCTGTTTTTCAAAGCCAATCAGGCGGACGCTATCACGGCGGCCTTCCAGAAGTACAGCGCAAAGGTGCTGAACAAAGAGCAGGACAAGGCTTCCATCCTCGGCCAGCTTCGGAAATTCACGGAGCAGATCAGGACGCAGGCAAAGGAAAAGCAGCGGACCAGAGAGGCGGTGAAGGACGGACGTTGAGTGACAAGATCAGAAAATATGTGCTCCCAAACCTACCGTACCTCTTTGTGTTCTGGTTCTTCTCCAAAATCGGGACGGCCTACCGGATCGCCCCCGGCACAGACTTCGGGACAAAGCTCATGGGGATGCTCGACACCTTCCCCAAAGCCTTTGAAACCTACTGGCCGGGGCTGGGCGGCATTGACCTGCTGGTGGGCCTCGCCGGTTCGGCTGGGATGTATCTGCTGATACAGTCCAAAATCAAGCAGGCAAAGAAATTCCGGCGGGATGCGGAGTACGGCACCGCCCGCTGGGGAACAAAGGAGGATATAAAGCCGTTTGTAGACCCCAAATTTCAGAACAATGTCATTCTGACCGGGACGGAGTTCCTTACCATGAACACCCGTCCGAAGATACCTGCCAATGCCCGGAACCTAAACGCCTGTGTCATCGGCTCGTCCGGCTCGGGAAAGACAAGGTTCTGGCTGACCCCGCAGCTCCTTCAAGCCCATTCCTCGTATGTGGTGGTAGACCCGAAGGGCGGCACCCTCGACCAGTGCGGGCGGTTTCTGCAACGGGAGAAATACAGGGTGCGGGTGTTCAACAGTATCGACTTTTCAAAATCCATGCACTATAATCCGCTGGCCTATATCAAGACGGAAAGCGATGTTTTGAAATTCGTTACCGCCCTGATCGCCAACACCAAAGGCGATGGCAAGGAGGGCGACGAGTTCTGGACCAAAGCCGAAACCCTCTTGTACTGCGCCCTTGTGGCCTACATCGTCTTTGAGGGGCCGGAGGAAGAACGCAACATGAATACGCTGGTGGAAATGATAAACAGCATGGAAGTCCGGGAGGATGACGAAACCTTCAAAAACGCGGTGGACTATATGTTTGACGGGCTGGAACGCCGCAGCCCCCAGCACTTCGCCGTGAGGCAGTATAAGAAATACAAGCTCGCCAGCGGTGTTGTATGCTCTAAAAGACTTCTTAATCAAGCGGTTGGGAAGTCTCTTAGAACACACAACCTAAAACCGAAGAAAGGAGCGCAAGTTA